>Ga0181520_10001199_pt1 | contig 53689 bp, 50 predicted proteins | sample PEATcosm2014_Bin_29_FD_132451 | JGI IMG/M metagenome (GOLD analysis project Ga0181520, IMG submission 132451) | Peatland microbial communities from MTU Mesocosm Facility, Houghton, MI, USA - PEATcosm2014_Bin02_30_metaG | ecosystem: Environmental > Terrestrial > Soil > Wetlands > Peat | place... | reverse complement strand
CGTGCTTCGGGTAGAAAACGAAGTGCATCGTCGGCCATTCCGTGGCAAAAGCGATCGATGCACGAATCCTACCCTCCTACCGGGGATGGCGCAATAGGGGTTGGGAAGCTATACTGTTACCACTTTTAGTGCTGGGAAGAACGGCGAAATAGGACGGTTTTTCGTCCCGGAGGGACGATTGAAACCTGATTTCCGGGCTCGGTTTCAATTGTCCCTCCGGGACAAGTTGGTTTTTGTTGCACTGCGGACCCAGCGATGAATCGCTGGGCTACTATCAGCGGCCCCTCCGGGGCCCACAGCGAATTATACCAGCGCCTCGGCCAGCGCGGCGACGAGTTCCTCAATGTCGGCAAAGACCTTGTGGTCCCCGATGGACGGCCTCGCGACCACGACCACCGGGCAGTTTTCGGCCCGGGCAGCCTCGAGCTTTTCGGTCGCTCCGCCGGCCAGCCCGCTGTCTTTCATCACCAGCGCGCCGATGCCGAAGCTGCGGATGTGCCGGCGATTGTCCTCCACGGAAAAAGGGCCCCGGCCAAGCAGCATGTGCTCTCGGGGAATGCCGGCCCGGAGACAGGCATCCAGCGATGCCGGGTGGTCGAGCGCGCGGACCACCAGCGGCAGTTGCGTGGCGCGAGCCCGCTCGACATAAGGCTCAAGGTTTCTCGTTCCCGTGGTGAGCAGCACCGGCCGGCCGCGAGCAAAAGCGGCCATCGCCGCAGTCCGATGATCGGCGACCACCTCCACGCCGGGCAGCGACGGATCGATGGCCGCCGGACGGAGAAAGCAGAGATAGGGAATGCCCTTTTCGCCGGCCACGCGGCTGGCCAGCGCACGGATCTCGACCGCGTACGGATGCGTCGCATCGACGATCGCCCGGATGTCCCGCCGTTCGATCAGTTTGGCCAGGCGGTGCTCGTCCAGGCGGCCCGCCCGGCTCTCGATGTTAGGATGGCAGGGCGTCTGCAACGGCACGTCGGTCGCCCGCGAAACCAGCACGCGATAGCCGCTTTCGGCCAGCCGCCGGGCCAGGGGGGGCGCGTCGCTCGTGCCTCCCAGGAGCAAAATCATGGGCGTCACTCCGCTGTGACTCGATCCAGGTATCCCCGGGCAGTGACCAGCCAGTGGTCGATCTGCCGCGTGCGGCTGTTGCCGACGATAATCACCGTCCGCATGTCCACTTTCTGCTCCAGCAGATGATCCAGGTCGGTCACCACGAGCGACTGGTCCGCTTGGCCGGCGGCCGTGGCGATGCCGACGGGAGTCTGGCCCGGTCGGGCAGACCGCAGGATGGCAACCGCCTCTTCCAAGGGCCCGGTCCGCTTTTTGCTGCGGGGATTATACAGGGCCACGACGAAATCGCACCCGGCGACGGCTTCCAGCCGCTGGCGGATCGACTGCCAGGGGATGAGCAGGTCGCTCAGGCTGATGACTGCGAAATCGAGCATCAGGGGCGCCCCCAAAGCCGCGGCGGCCGCGCTGGCTGCCGTTACGCCGGGAACAATTTCGATGGGCACGCCGATGCCGTCGGCATGGGCCAATTCCAGGGCCAGCCCGGCCATGCCGTAAATTCCCGCGTCGCCGGAAGAAATCAGCGCCACGATGTCCCCCCCTGCGGCGCGGGCAAGGGCCTGCCGGCAGCGCTGGATCTCGAACGTCATCCCGGACGCGATCAGCTCCTTGCCCTCGGTCAGGTCGGCGATCGATTCCAGATACGGCGTATAGCCGACGACGACCCGGCTTTCGGCGATCGCTTCGCAGGCTCGAAAGGTGCGATGCGGCCGGCCGCCGGGCCCGATTCCCACGACATAGAGCTTGCCGGGCCCAGACCGGGACCCCCGCTTGCCCGGCCGCTCCTCGGATGTTATATTGCCCACTTCCGGAGTGGTTCGATTCATGGTCCCACTTTTCTCGTTCTTCTGAGAAAAGCTATCCCCTTAGGTGAAAATCATGGCAACGCAACAAGAACTACATGGAGCCCTGAAAGAGTGGACGGCCAAACTGGACGATCCGGCCATCAAGGAGAAGTTCGCCGGCTTCGACAAGACGCTCCAGTTCAACTTCACCGACCAGCCGTTCAACATTCGCTTGGTCTTCGCCCAACAGGCCTGCGTCCTGGAAGATGGACCAGTCGACAGCCCGGACATCGTGATTACCACGACCAGCGACACCATTATGGGCATTACGCAGAAGAAGATCAAGCCGATGACCGCCTTCATGACCGGCAAAATCAAGGCTAAGGGCAACATGGCGGACATGCTCAAAGTGCAGTTGCTCATGAAATAGGGCGGGCTCGTTACGGCTCGTAAGTCATTCTGAGCGGAGCGAAGAATCTCCGCCCGATTTCCGACGAGATCCTTCGCTGCGCTCAGGATGACTGCGGTTGGGTCGAGTCATTAGGTTACAACGCCTTACGGCGACGGCCGTTGCGAAAAGGTGACAGGTACCTTTTGTGCGAAGCACCCTCCGGGCCTTTCAGGCAAAAGGTGCCTGTCACCTTTTCGCGAACTCCCGGGCGATGGCCACCGTTACGCCGTGCAGGATTTGCCGGGGCAGCACGAGCCGCGTTCTTCGGCCGGCCAGCAGCGCGGCGGGCTCCGCCACCGCCGGCAGATCAACCTTCTCCTCGACGAAGGCCGAATGCTCGAACGCGCGAATCGTGTGCCGGATTTCTTCCGCGGCGATCAGTCGCAACGGCAACCCCAATTGCCGGGCGGCTTCCGCTAGTCCCGGCTCGTCGGCCTTGATGTCGGCCGAGGCCAACAGCCTCACTTGCTCCACACGGCAGCCGGCCAGCGGCAGCGCTTCCTCGACGGCGGCAACGATCGCGCTCGCCTCAGCGCCGCGGCGGCATCCGACGCCGACGATCAGGTCCTTTACCGCTTCGGTGGTCGTGGAAATGACCGGCTCGGCGCCCAGAATATTTGCCACCGCCAGGGCAAGCTGGTTCGCACCACCCTCATGTCCGCCCACGAGACTCACGGCCCAGCGGCCGCCGACGTCCAGAACGACGACCCCCGGATCGACCGTCTTGTGCCGCAGCCAGGGGGCAACGGCCCGAACGACCGCGCCCACGGGGGCAATGTAGACCAGGCCCCGATAGGCCGGAAAAAGCTCGCCGCTGAGCGCGACGAGCCGGTCGAAACGCCGGCCGGCGATCGTCTGGTCACCGCCGGGCACGTCCGTCACGCTCTCGTGGACGAACACGTCGCACTCCGGCCAGCCGGCAGCGAGGCGAATCGCCAGCCTCGCTCCTTCACGGCTCAGACTGATGACGGCGATCTTCACGGTGCAGTGCCTCGCCGGAAACCGTGGCCGAATGTCTTGTCATAGAGCTTGGAAACGCGGGGGGCGGGCCGGGCCAACGCCTGACCCACCAGAAAAATGGCCGTCCGCGTAATCCCCTCCGCCCCGGTTCGCTCGGCGACGTCGGCCAGCGTGCCGCGAATGATTTTTTCGTCGGGCCACGAGGCGTGGTAGATCAACGCCGCGGGACAATCGGCCCCGTAATGCTCGGCCAGCACGGCCGTCAGTTCCCCCAGGCGGTCGGTCGAGAGGAAGATGCACAGCGTTGCGCGGGACTGCGCCAGCCGCGAAAGATCCTCCGACGCCGGCATGGGTGTTCGCCCCGGGGCGCGGGTGAGAATCACGGTCTGGGCAATTTCCGGCGCGGTCAGCTCGACTTGCAGTGCGGCGGCGGCCGCCTGGAAGGCGCTAATGCCCGGCACCACTTCATAGGCGATCCCGAGCCGATCGAGCGCGTCCATCTGCTCGCCGATCGCGCCGTAGATCGATGGCTCGCCGGTGTGCAGCCGCACGACGTCAATCTGTCGCCGGTCGGCTTCCTGGAACAGTGCGACGATCTGCTCCAAGTTCATGGCGGCCGAATCGTGGCGTTCGGCCTCCGCTGGCAAGAACCGCAATAGCTCGGGATTCACCAGCGAGCCGGCATAGATACACAGCCGGGCGTTTTCCAACAGCCGGCGGGCCTTGACGGTCAGCAATTCCGGATCGCCCGGCCCGGCGCCCACAAAATAGACTTTCATTGCCGATTCTCCTCGGGATCCGCCGCGACGATCAGAATGGAGAGGTAGCCGGCGCCGGGCGCGAGTCCCCGCAGCCGCCGCACGTCGGTCTCGACCCGCTGTTGCGGCCTTCCGGCATGAGCAACGAATACGGCCCGGTCGAGCAGGTTTCGCTGCTCCAGTTCATCGAGCACCCGCTCTAGCCGCTGGCCGATCTTCATCAGCACCACGGTCCCGCCGCGATCCAAGGCCGCCAGGAACGGATCGAGATCGTCCGAGGCGGGCACGATGGTTACCAACTGCTTGCCTTCGCCCACGGGCCGGTTCGTGAGCGCGGCCGCCGCGCTGAAGGCCGTAATGCCCGGCACTGTAACTACCGGCGCCGCCGGATCGATGGCTTGAAGCTCGCGGAGCAGATAAATATAGGTGGAATACAACAGGGCGTCGCCGAGCGTCAGGAAGCAGCAGTCTTCGCCCCGCCGCAACAGCTCGTAGACCTCCTGCGCCGCCGCACGCCAGTGTTGGCTGAGCAGATCGGCGTCGGCCGTCATGGGAAACGACTGCTCGTGAACGATGGCATCGGGCCGGAGATAGTTTCGGGCGATCTCCAACGCCACGCTGTCCGTGGCCAGGCCCGACCGCGGCACGCACACGTGCCGGCAGGCGGCCAGGATCCGCACTGCCTTCAGGGTGATCCACTCCGGATCGCCCGGGCCGACGCCGATGCCATAGAGCGTTCCCATCGTCATGCGAACAGGCCCTTTCGAATCAAGAGCACGATCGAGAGCGGCGAGGCGTCGCGGGCGGCCAGTTGCTCGGCCCCGAGCGGCTCGAATCGTTCGTCGTCCGAGGTTAAGTTTTCGCCGAGAAACGCCGCGTGGCTAGCCTCGAGCGCGGCGGCCATCGCGGCCGACCAACCGAGGGCGTCCTTCGTGCCGGCCAGGATGGCTATCTTGTCGGAGGGGGCCAATTCGTCGGCCCTAATCGCAGGGGTTCGACCGTGGGCGCTCAGGATGCGAACGTCCGACCAATCCATCCCCAGCCGAGCAAAGGCCACCTGCACGGAGCTTACGCCCGGAACCACTTCGCAGCACTGCCGGCCAACGCGTCGCACCACGTTCTGCGCGAGACTGTAGAGACCCGGGTCTCCGCTGACCAGGACCACGACCCTCTGCCCTGCCGCATGACGGGCGACGATTTGCTCGATGGCGGCCGCGATGTCCGCGCCGACGACCATTCGTTCTGCCGGGCTATCGGGGAACAGCTCCAGGAGGCGTTTGCCGCCCACCAGCACCTCCGCCCCGGCGGCCGCCTCGCGCGCGGCATCGGTCAGATAGCGGGCTGAGCCCGGTCCACAGCCGACAATCCAGACCTTGGCCGGATTTATCGCCACGGTGCGAGATCTCCGTCGCTTCCCAGACATTCCCCCGCCATATTGACCAAAAACACGCTCGCGGCCAGGCGGCTGCCGACGCGGTTCGCCACGGCCGCGCGCACCCGCCTGGCCAGTTCGTCGGCCAATGTCTTTCTCTCCTCCGCCGGCAGCGCGGCGAACATACCCTCGGCGGTCGTGCTCTCCGGCGCGGGATGCTGCAAAACTTCCGGGCACAACCGGCCGAGGTACTGCGTGGCCTGGCTGGAACGCGCGGAATGGGTATCCCACTCTTGGGCGGCCAGCTTGGCTAACTTGCCCGGATGCCCCAGCAGCAAGACGGCCGAAAACGTTCGCTCGGGCAATAGACCGACGACGAAGCCCCAGGCGTTGCCCACCTCGACGAGTTGCTCGTCGCGCAGCGAGAAATGCCGTCGAGCGGCCCGCGCGCCGACGTTGCCCGGCACGAGCACGGGCGCCGTCACTTGGCAGGCGGCGGCCACGTCGAGCGCGCAGCGGAGCGCCTCGTGCAGGGCCCGGGTGCAATAGGGGCGCACGATGCCCGTGGTGCCCAGGATCGACAATCCGCCCACGATCCCTAGCCGCGGGTTGAACGTTTTAGCGGCGATTTCCCTTCCGCCCGGTACGCTGATCTCCACGCGGACGCCGCGGCGGGTGACCTCGCGAATGGCGCCCAGAATCATCTGCCGCGGCACGGGGTTGATGGCCGGCTCGCCCGGCGGCACCTGGAGCCCCGGCTTGGTGACGGTGCCGACGCCCTCGCCGGCAATGAAAGTCACCACCGTGGCGTCGTCCCAGCAGAGCGTGGCCCGCACTTCGAGCCCGTCGGTTACGTCCGGGTCGTCGCCGGCGTCCTTGCGGACGGCCGCCGTGACGGCCGGCGGGTTCTCGCGCGACTCGACGTAGAGAATGGGCAGGCGAATCGACTGGCCGGAAGGCAAACGTAGATCGACCTCGCCCGGCGCCGGGCCGCCGGCCAGCACGGCAGCAGCCGCTTTGGCCGCCGCGGCCGCACAGGCGCCGGTAGTGATGCCGGAGCGCAGGCTCATCGCCGTTTTTCCTCCTCCGCCCCCAGGGCACCGTTTCCGGCGAGCCACTGGCAGATTTGCTGCCGCGCTTCGGCCACGGTGAGCGGGATGGAATCGAGCGAGACTGGATGCTGCTCTTGAAGCTGGTGGAACAACTGGGTGACCAGCGGAATCCGCAGGCCGGCTTGGGCCGCCCGCTGCGGATCGGCCAGCACCTCGCGGGGCGAGCCTTCGCGTTGTACCCGGCCGGTGGCCAGCACGCAGATGCGATCGGCTAGCACGGGCAGCAGGTCGACGCAGTGGGTAGCCACGATCAGCGTGGTTTTTTGCTGGCGATTGAGCCGCAGCAGCAACTCGATCATCTGCGTTTCGCCGACCGGATCCAGTCCGGCGGTCGGTTCGTCCAGAAGCAACATGCCGGGCTGCATGGCCAGCACCCCCGCCAGGCACACCCGTTTTTGTTGGCCGTAGCTGAGATGGTGGATCGGCCGGCGGCGCAGTTCGAGGATGTCCATCGCCGTCAGTGATTGCTCGACGCGGGCGGCCACTTCGGCCTTGGGCAGGCCCAGATTGCGCGGACCGAAGGCCACGTCTTCTTCCACCGACGCACCAAAGAGCTGATCGGCCGGATGCTGAAAAATCATCCCCACCCGGCGATAGAGTTCCGTCGCCGGCAGGCGGCGGATGTCGGCCGTCCCCAGACGTACTTCGCCCCGCTGCGGCTGAAGCAAACGCATGAGGACCTTCAGCAGCGTGGTCTTGCCCGAGCCGTTGGCCCCCATGACGGCCAGGAATTCCCCTTCGTGGGCGCGGAAGGAGACGCCGCTGAGGGCCGCGATCCCGTCGGGATAAGCAAAATCGATGTCTTGGGCCTCGATGGCCAGCGGAGCCGTGATCGGTTTCACAGGGGCCACCTCGCTGCGAGCACATAGGCCGTGGCGATCAGCATCACGCCCGAGACAGCCAGCGCCCATTGCCGCCGCGGCAGCGACGGCAGGCGGGCCAGCGGCAAGCGGCCGCGATATCCGCGGGCCATCATGGCCTCGTGCGACCGTTCGGCCTGATCGAGCGAACGAAGGATCACCACGCCCGCCAGGCTGCCCAATGACTGGAACGATCGTCGCAGCCCGCGGTATCCCAGGCGGACGCGCTGCGCCGAGACGACGCTGGCCGCCTGTTCCAGCAGGATGTAGAGATAGCGGTACATCAGGGTGGCGATTTCGATCCAGGTGTGCGGCACGCGAGCCCAGCTCAGGGCGGCCAGCAATTGCTGCGTGGGCGTGGTCTGGCACAGGACCATCACGATTCCCACCGATCCGAGCACCCGGCAGGCAATGAGCGCCCCGCCGAGGACGCCTTCCCGCGTGGCCGTTAATTGCCAGGGGCCGAGATCGATGTTGGCCAGCGGCGTCGTGCCCGTCATCAGCGCCCGCGTCACGAACACCACGGTGGCCAGTGCCGCCGGACCCAGCAGCCGGCTGGCGAACGTTTTGGGTGAAGTGCCGAGTGCGGCCAGCATGACCACGCAGCACGCGAAGGCGACCAACCCGAACCAGACGCACGTCGACATCACCACGGCCACGGTGGCGGCCAGGGCCACGATGAGCCGCACGCGGACGTCGCAGCGGGCCAGGCGGTGGCGCTCCGGCGGGCCGTCGGTGGAAAACAGGTCGTGGAGGTGGTGCATGGTCGAGGTCCCTGGGGCAGTCATTCTGAGCGCAGCGAAGAATCTCCGCTGCAATTATCGAGAGATCCTTCGCTACGCTCAGGATGACCCGAATCGGCTTAGTCAGTTATTGTCTTGTCATATCCTTGTGGTTCGCATTCCGAATCCGGCCGCCCGGCCCGCTTGCGCGGCGGAAAAAGGGCGCGAAACGTATAGCCCACGATGAACCCACCAACCGCCCCGGCCAGCAGGAACAGGAACAAGAGCAGGTCGCCCTGGTCGGTGTTGATGTAAGGTTCGCGGGGCGGATGGCCTGCCGCGACGGCCGTCTTCTCGACCACCGTCTTGTCGACGCCTTCCCATGTGGTCACTGCGTTCATGCGTCGGTCCCTCCGATCCACTCGAAATCAGGGCACGCGCCGAGCAGTTCCGGCCGGCGATCCAGAACGAAGCGGTAGGCGATAGCCGTGACCACACCTTCGGCAATGCCCAGGGGCAACTGCGTGGGCATGAAGGCCGCCATGACGGCCAGGAACATGGCCCACAGCGAGCCATCGCCGTGCAAGGCGGTCGACAGTTCCAACGAAGTCATCGCGTAGGTGCCCCAATCGGAAAACATGCCGGCCGCCAGCGCCGCGGCGAACAACGGCACGCGGAGCCGCCGCAAGAGCCAGAACACCCCGTATGCCCCGAAGGCGCCCACCACGCCCATCGAGACGATGTTGGCCCCCAGGGTCGTCAAGCCGCCGTGGGTCAGTAACAGGGCTTGCAGCAGCAGCGCGATGCTGGCCACGACAACCGTCGGCCCGGGGCCGATCAATAGCGCGCCCAGCCCGGTGCCGCAGGGGTGCGAGCAGGTGCCGATCCAGGGAATGGGGACGGGCATGCACGAGATGACAAAGATGGCCGCCCCCACCATCGCCACCAGGGTCATCGTCCGCGGGTCTTCCGCCCGCCGCCGCTTGATGGTCCACAGCCCCCAATACACGAACGGCGCCGCCGCGAGGAACCAGCCGCCTGCCCATTCGATGGGCAGAATGCCCTCGGACAGGTGCATGGCATGGGCCGTCGTAGGCCAAAGGAAGAGGCCGAGGGCCATGATCGCCACCAGGATTTTCCACTGCTTTTCCATAATTCTTAATGCTCCAGCGTGGCCAGTGCGTTGACGGCCGCCGCCGCGACCGGGCTGCCGCCGCGCGGGCCAACGTTCGTGATGTAACAAAGATCGCTTTCCAAGAGGGCCTGTTTCGACTCGCGGGCCCCCACCAGCCCCACCGGCAGCCCGACGACCAACGCCGGCCGCGGCCCGCCCTGCCGGGCCAACTCCAAGACTTTCCACAACGCCGTGGGTGCGTTGCCGATGGCGACGATCGCCCCGTCGAGTTGCGGCGCGAGCAGTTCGATGGCCGCCGCCGCGCGGGTGCTGCCCTGGGATTGGGCCAACGCGGCCACCTCGGGCCGGCCGATAGCACAAAGAATCTCGCTGCGGGTCTTGGTCATCCCGGCCTGAAGCATTCTGACGTCGCAGAGGATCGGCTTGCCCGCGGCCAGCGCCGCACGGCCCCGCTCGACCGCCTGGGGATGAATGCGCAGCGAGCGGGCGAAGGAAACGTCGGCCGTGGCATGGACCACGCGGCGAATGATCTGCCGCACGCCGGGATCGGCCGGGCCCCAATCGCCCAGTTGCCGGTCGATGATCTCGTAGCTTCGCCGCTCGATTCCCGCCGCATCGCTTGGCAGCGCTGCGTGCGAATCCACCAGCGGCGTCAATCGATCGACCACCAGGTCCTCAATCGCGGGATCGTTCTCCAGCGTGGGCAGCATTTCGATGGTGACCGCGGGAAACCGCTGCCGGCACTGGTCCAGCAGGGCGGGGATGTCGACCGTTACGTGTTGGCCCGAGTAGAGAAAATAGGGCATGAGCAGGATGCGACGCACGCCATTGGCCACCAACGTGGCCACGCGCTCGGGGATGTCGGGCTCGGTGATCGAGAAAAAGGTCGGCAGAATGGCGGACTGGCCCAATCGCGACGCCACCCGGGCGACCATCGCCTCGAAGCCTTGGTTGGCTTCGGCGCGCGGGCTGCCGTGGCTGACGATGAGGATGCCGACGTTGGTATCTGCTTGGTTCATGATCGTTGTTGGCAGGTGGAGAGAAACTGATCGATGGCCTCGGGTCGCGAGGCCCAGTGCAGGTGAACGTAACCGGCCAGCACGCGACTGCGCAGGAAACCGCCGCGGGTGGGCTCGGCCCGCGTGCGGCGGACCGTGTAGGCCGGCTGCCAGCCGTCGGCCGGGCTGGGCTCGGCGGTGATTTCGGAGTAATGGAACTCGTGACCGCGGGCGAGCTGTCCGGCCGCGCCCCACAGCGAGTCGGCGGCCCAGGCCACTTCGGCATAGCCGAGCATTTTGAGCTTTTCGAGCATGGCCGTCTCGATGGGCAACACGCCGGCCATCGCGTGGCGGGCGCCGTCCAAACAGGTGAGCATGCGGCCCAGGTACATCAGCCCGCCGCACTCGGCATAGACGGCGCGGCCCGCGGCGGCGAACTGCCGCACGTCGGCCAGCATCGTCCGGTTGTCGGCCAGCCGGGCGGCGTGGGCCTCGGGGTACCCGCCACCCAGGTACAGAGCGTCCAGGTCGGCCGGCAGGCCCGCGTCGTGCAGGGGCGAGAACGGCACCCACTCGGCCCCGGCGTCGGCCAGCGCTTCCAGGTTGTCGGGATAATAGAAGTGAAAGGCTTCGTCGCGGGCGATCCCCAGGCGGACTTTTCGCGCGGGCGCTGGGCGCGAAACCGGCGGCGATTCTTCCGCCTGAAACGCCTCGGCCGAACGCGCCATGGCGATCAGCGCCGGCACATCCAGGTGTTCGCCGCAGGCGTCGGCCAATTGATCGATGCCCTGGCCCAGATTTGCCTGCTCGGCCGCCACGAGCCCCAAATGCCGGCTGGGGAGCGCGGGCAGCGATCCGCGGGGGAGCATGCCCAAGAGCGGCGGCGTGGCCGCTTGGCTGAACGATTTGGCCAGCCACGCCCGATGGCGTGGCGAGCCGCCCTGGTTGGCGATCACCCCGGCCACGCGGACGCCCGGCTCGAACTCGGCAAAGCCCTTGACCGTCGCCGCCAGGCTGCGGGCCGCTCCGTGGGCATTGACGACCAAGAGCACCGGCGCGGCCAGCCATTGGGCAATCTCGGCCGTGCTCCCTTCGAGCGTGCGGGGCGACGCACCGTCGAACATGCCCATTACGCCTTCGACCAGCGCGACGTCGGCGTCGGCCGTCGCCCGGGCGAAGAGCCGGCGAACGTACTCCGGCGAAGTCATCCAGCCGTCCAGGTTGTAGGAGGTCCGGCCCGAGGCCATCGCCAGGTAGCTTGGATCGAGGAAATCGGGTCCCACCTTGAACGTCTGCACGCGCAGGCCCTGCCGAGCGAGCCAGCGTGCCAGCCCCAAGGTGAGCGACGTTTTGCCCACGCCGCTGCCGCTGCCGGCAATCACCAATCTGGGACACGCGGCTTTCATCGTTCGACTCCCGGCTGGGCGGAGCGTCCCGTTTCGAGACCGTGCTTGAGACAACGCATTTCCGTGGCTGTGTCGGCCAGGGCGATCAGGGCCGGCGTGGCGTCGCGGCCCGTCATGACCAGGCACACTTGCGGCGGAACCTGGGCCATGAGATCCACGACCTGCTCTTCGTCGATCAAGCCGCGGGCCACGGCCAGGCAGATTTCGTCCAGGATCACCATCGCGAAGCGGCCACTCGTGAGCAGTTCGGTCGCCTTGTGCAGGCCGGCCTGGGCCGCGGCCCGATGCTCGGCGAACTGCGGCCGCTCGGCCGACGGCAGGAAGCCCAGGCCCGTGGGATGAATCTCGATGTCCGTCGAGGCCGCGGCGGCCGCGATTTCGCCCACCGCGGTATCACTTTTGATGAACTGGATGACGCAGGTACGCAGCCCGTGGCCGCTCGCGCGGAAGGCCATGCCGAGGGCGGCCGTGGTTTTGCCCTTGCCGTCGCCGGTAAAGATCAGGATGCGTGGCGGCTGGTTCATCCGGCGACCCTCCAGGTGTGCCAGAGATGCAGGCTTGCCGCCCGCAGCAGCAGGCAAGCCATGAGAAACAGCCCGGCGGTGGCGAACATCAGCGCGTTGGCCAGGCGGATGTGCCGCGGCGAGAGGGGGACGACGGCCTCGCCGATGGTCGGTTTTTCCAGCGGCTGGCCGTCGTAATAGTTCAGGCCGCCCAGTTGCACGCCCAGTGCCCCGGCCGTGGCCGCTTCGGTCAGTCCGGCGTTGGGGCTTTGGTGGTTTCGCCCGTCGCGGAGCAAGGTTCGCCAGGCAAGCCCCGGCCGCAGCCGCAACAGGAGCGCCGCCAGGCACACCAGCGGCGCCGTCAGGCGTGCCGGCAGATAATTGGCCAGATCGTCGATCCGCGCCGCGGCCCAGCCGAACCGCTCGTAGCGTTCGTCCTGATGCCCGAACAGCGAATCGAGCGTATTGATGGCCCGATAGACCATCGCCCCCACCGGGCCTGCCACGACGGCAAACATCAGGGGCGCGGTGACGCCATCGACCGTGCTCTCGGCCACGCTTTCCACGGCGGCCCGGGCCACGCCGGCTTCGTCGAGCCGATCGGTGTCGCGGCCGACGATCGCCCCCACGCGGCGGCGGGCCTCGACCAGGTCGCCGACCACCAACGGACGGAAGACGGCCATGCTGTGCCGGGCCAAATCGCGGGCGGCGATGGTCGTGTAGATTACCAGGATAGACATCACATCGCCCGCCAGGGGATCGACGGCAGCGCTGAGACGAATGGCTCCCCATGCGGCCGCGCCGGCCAGGGCGTACGTGGAGAGTGCGGCGGCCAGGCCGGCCACGCGCGTGTTGCCCAGCGTGCGGCGGGCGAGCGATTCCAGGGCAACCGCCAGCCGGCCGATGCCGCGTACCGGGTGCGGCAGCCACGCGGGATCACCCACCAGCAGGTCGAGGGCCACGGCAATCAGGATTTGGTATTCGAGTCTCATCGCAATCCCATCAGCCGATAAATGTCGTCCATCCGCACGCTGGCGCGGACCACGGCGGCCAGGCGACCCAGCGCCGGCTCGATGTCGTAATGGCTGACGACCGTTCCCACCGCCGGAAGCCCGCGGCGCACGCGGAGGCGATCGACGAACCAGCGGCGGAAGCCGTCGGCATCGAAGATGCCGTGCAAATAGGTGCCCCAAACCCGTTCGCCTTCGCCGGCGATGCCCACCACCTGGCCGTCGGGGCGAACCAGGAGCGGTGTGCAGCCGGCATAGTCGGTCTGGCCGTGATGGATTTCGTAGCCGGTCACGTCCAGGCCCGAGGTGACGTGGCGGGCGGTGGTGCGGACCAGCGTTTTCTCGGCGGCCATGACGGTGCTCGCGCCCAAGAGCCCCAGGCCGCGCGAGTTCTCCGCCGCCGATTCGATGCCCAGCGGATCGCGGATCGCGCGGCCGAGCATTTGCAGCCCGCCGCAAATGCCGACGATTTCGGTGGTGCCCTGCCGGGCCAAGGCGGCGATCCGGTCGGCTAGCCCGCTGTGGCCGAGATACGCCAGATCGCCGAGGGTGTTCTTGCTGCCGGGAATAATCACGGCGTCGGGCCCGTTCAATTCGGCCGCTGAGCGGATGATCCGCAGCCGCACGTCGCTCTCGCTCTGGAAGGCGTCGAAGTCCGTAAAATTGGAGATGTGCGGCAGATCGATCACCGCGATTTCCACGGCCGCGCCGTTAGCGGCAGACTGGTCGAGCGCGCCGCTTTTGAACTCGACCGAATCTTCCTGGGGGAGCCCCAGGTCGGCCAGATAGGGAACCACGCCTAGCACGGGCCGGCCGGTGTGCTCAAGGGTGTACTGCAACGCCGGGCCCAGCAGGCTGGGGTCGCCGCGGAAGCGATTGACGATCCAGCCGACCACCAGCTTGCGTTCCCAGGCGGCCAACACTTCCATGGTGCCGACGAACGAGGCAAAGACGCCGCCGCGGTCGATGTCGCCCACCACGAGCACCGGCGACTGGGCATACTCGGCCATCCGCATGTTGACGATGTCATGGCTCTTCAGGTTCACCTCGCCCGGCGAGCCGGCGCCCTCCAAAACGATCGCGTCGAACTCGGCCGCCAGCGAATCGTAGCATTCTTTGGCGGCGGCGAAGGCCTGTGGCTTGTAGGCCACGTACTCGCCCACGTGCATGTTCCCCACCGGGCGGCCGCGGACGATGACCTGGCAGCCGGTGTCGGAATTGGGCTTCAGCAGCACGGGATTCATCCGCACGTCGGGCTCCAGGCGGCATGCCTGGGCCTGGACGACCTGGGCCCGGCCCATCTCGCCGTCGCGAGCGACGAACGAATTGAGCGACATGTTCTGAGACTTGAACGGCGCGACCCGAACGCCGTCTTGCAAGAGAATGCGGCACAGGGCCGCGGTCAACACGCTCTTGCCGGCATTGGAGCTGGTGCCTTGGAGCATGAGGGCCGCGGCCCGGGGCGTTCTTTTTCGGGCCGGACGCGGCCGGGCCAGCGCGGCGGCCATGGCATCCAAGAGCCGGGTGTTTTCCGTCGCCGTGCGGACCGCCACGCGGAAGAACCGTTCGTCGAGATGCTGCTCAGGGGTAAAGGTTCGGATGGCGATACCCTGACCAAGTAAAAGCTCGGCCAGCTCCAGAGCCGTCACCGCGACCCCATAGAGTCGCACGAGGAGGAAATTGGTGGCGCTCGGATAAACGCAGAGCCCGAGCTTGGCAAGTTCCTCGCTCAGCCGCGCCCGCTCGCGGTCGACCAGCTCGATGCTTTGCCGGGCGTACTCCTCGTCGGCCAACAGCGCGGCCGCGGCTTCCTGGGCCAAAACGTTCACCGACCAGGGCAGGATTTCGCTCCTGATCTGCCGGGCCGTCACCGCCGCGGCCACGGCAAAGCCCAATCGCAGGCCGGGGATGGCATAGAACTTCGTGAGCGAACGCACCACGATCACGTTGCCGGGCGCCCGCCCGGCCAGCGACCGATAGCCGGCCATGAAATCGGCAAAGGCCTCGTCGATCACGAACGTGACGGCTGGATGCCGGGCGGCCAGGGCCAAGAGCAACGTGTCGTCCAGCGGCCGGCCCGTGGGATTGTTGGGCTGGCCCAAGAACACCAGCTCGCCGCCACGAAGCTCCGCTTCCAATGCCGGACAGTCGAGGGCAAAGGCGTCGCTTTCCTTGAGCGGCCACAGGCACACTTCGCGGCCGGGACACGTTGGGATGGCAGTTGTACTGCCATCCCTGTCTTCGCGTTGCGGGGCGGCAGTACAACTACCGCCCCAACCGGTGATGCAACGGCCGCCCCAACCGCGGCCGGCCGCCCGAATCGCCCCCGCATAATCGGCGTACGAAGGCACCGGAATCACCGCGCGATCGAAGGGCAAGGCCCGGGCCAGGGCGAAGAAAATCTCCGTCGAGCCATTGCCGACGATTATTTGATCCGCTGTGACCTGATGCCGGCGGGCCAAGAGCTCGACCAGCGCGGTGCAATCGGGATCGGGATAATGCACCAGCCGCTCGATGTTTCGCGTGAGCACGGCGCGGAGCCCTTCCGGCGGGCCGAGCGGATTGATGCTGGCGCTGAAATCGAGAATTTCGTCTCGATCCAGCCCGGCCCGCTGGGCCAACGCGTGCAGGTTTCCGCCGTGCGGTATGGTCATCGATTACTTGGCTCCGGCCAGTGGTCCGAGGGTTAGCATGAGCGCCGGCACGATTTCGACGACTTCACAGACGGCGCCCAGCGTGTCGCCGGTGGCGCCGCCGATCTTGCGATAGACATAGGCTGACAGCAGGAGCACCACGGCGACGCAGGCCGCCCAGATGGCGAGCCCCCGGGCTCCCAAAAGTCCCCCGGCGACGACGGCCAGCACGCCGGCCGCCCACAGAGCCGCCACGCGGGGATTTCGGCGATAAAAAATGGCTCCCAGTCCGCTCGGCCGGGCGTAGGGCATGAGGGCCATGTGGATCACCAGCGCCGAGCGGCCCGCCAAGGGCATCAAGAGCATGGCCGGCCAAAGCCGGGCGGCCGGCAGCGACGCCAAGGCCGCGAATTTCAGCAGCAGCACGCACACGATGGCCATGACGCCCATCGCGCCCGTGCGGCTGTCTTTCATGATCTCCAGAATTCGCTCGCGGGAGCGGGAACTGAAGAAGCCGTCGGCCGTGTCAGCCAAGCCGTCCAGGTGCAGGCCGCCGGAGAAGCTCAGCAGCACAATGACCATCGCCGCGGCAACCACCAACGGCGGCGCCACGAGCGCCAAAGCGTAGCTAATGGCGGCCGCTGCGACGCCCAGCAACAGGCCGACGAGCGGAAACCAAGGGACGCTGCGGGCCAGATCCTCTTCGGCCGTGCCCCAGTTGCCCGGGACCGGCACGACGGTGAGGAATCGCCAGGCTGCCAGCAGGGGCTTCATGATTCGGCCTTGGAAACGTGGGCTTCGTCGAACGTGGCCACTTCGGTGAGGATGCGTTGGGCCGCCTCGACCAGGTGCATGGCCAAAGCGGCTCCGGTGCCCTCGCCCAACCGCAGGCCGAGGTCCAAGAGCGGCTCTTTTTGCAAACGGGCGTGCATGGCCCGATGACCCGGCTCGGCGCTGCGATGGGCGGCAATGACGTAATCGCTCGACGCCGGACAAAGCGCTTGGGCAACGAGCGCGCCGGCCGTGGAGATGAAGCCGTCGACGACGACCGGCTTCCGCCGGGCGGCCGCGCCGAGCACCACGCCGGCAATGCCGCCGATCTCGAAACCGCCCACCTTGCTGAGCACGTCCAGGGCGTCGCTCGGGTCGGGCCGGTTCAGGCGGAGGGATTTTTCGACCACGGCGATTTTGTGGGCCATCTGGCCGTCGTCGATGCCCGTGCCGCAGCCGGTCAATTCGGCCACGGGCAGGCCGGTCAAAACGGCCACCACGGCCGTCGAGGGTGTGGTGTTGGCGATGCCCATGTCGCCGGTGCCGAACAGGTCGGTCGTGTCGGCCAGTTGCTCGACGACCTCGATGCCCGCCTCGATGGCCCGCTGGGCCTGCTGGCGGCTCATCGCCGGTCCGGCGGCCATGTTGGCCGTGCCCATGGCGACCTTCTTGTCGATGATCCGCCCCGACTGGGCCAGCGGGCTCAGATCGGCGGCCACGCCCATGTCGACCACGATGGCGCGGGCCCCGGCCAGGCGGGCCAAGACGCTGATGCCGGCCATGCCGGCCACGAAACCGTGGACCATCTGCGGCGTGACTTCCTGCGGATATTTGCTCACGCCCTCGGCCGCCACGCCGTGATCGCCCGCCATGGTGACGATCGTTTTGCGGGCCACCGGCGGGCTCATCGAGCGGGTCATGCCGGCCAGGTCAAGGGCCAAATCCATCAATCGCCCCAACGCCCAATGCGGCATGATGAGCTGATCCAAACGGTTTTGGGCCTGGGCCCGCCAGGCGGCGTCTTGCGGTGCGATGCGCGTCAGGGTCTCGGACAACAGGCTCATGGCGACTTGTCTTCCTTCAGATGGATGGGGATTCCGCAGCACACGAGGGTCACGGCGTCGGCCCGGGCGGCAAGCAGTTGATTGGCCCGGCCCACCAGGTCGCGATAGCGGCGAGCGACGGCGTTTTCCGGCACCACGCCCAGGCCAACCTCGTTAGTGACGAAGATGACGGTGCCGCGAGCGGTTTCGGCCGCTTCGAGCATGCGGCGGCACGCATCGGCCACGTCGGCCTCGGTCACCCCGCGCCCGTCGCGATCGCCGTGGTACATCAGGTTGTTGACCCAAAGCGTGACGCAGTCGACCAAGAGCACGTTGTGCTGGCCGTTGTGCATGAAGACGCCGGCCAAATCGAGTTGCTCTTCGATGGTTTCCCAGCCGCGTCCCTGGCGGGCTCGGCGGTGCTCTTGGATCCGCCGCTCCATTTCCGCGTCGCTCACGGGGGCGGTGGCCACGTAAAGCCGTGACGGGGGGAGCGATTCGGCCAGCCGCTCGGCGTAGGCGCTCTTGCCGCTGCGACAGCCGCCGGTCACCAGCACAATGCTAGCCATGGGCGTCCTCCGCGGGCTCAGGCCGCTCCAACGCGGCAAGTACGCCCTTGCCGTCGAACAGGTCAATCACGACCGTCACGGCATAGGGCACATCGAAAGCCAAGTACTGGCGCGGTGCGAGGCCGAGCAAGTGGCAGAGCATCATGCGGATCACCCCGCCGTGAGTAACGGCCAACACCGTCTCGGCCTGGGCATGGATCAATCGTTCGGCCGCGGCGCGAACGCGGTCTAGAAAGCCCCCCACCGTCTCTCCGCCGGGGAAGCGGCAATCGAGGTCCATCTCCGCCCAGCGGTCCAAGAGCGACGGGTTGTCGGCCGCCGCTTCGGCCAGCGTCAGCATCTCCCAGCGGCCAAAGTCGATCTCGCGGAGATCGGCGTCCAGTTGCGGCGGCAAGTCGGGGGCCACCAGCGCGGCCATCTGCCGGCAACGTTGCATCGGACTGCAAAAGCACATCTCGGGCGACCACCGCGCGAGGCGGCGGGCCAAGGCCTGGCGCTGCTGTTGGCCGACCGCGTCCAAGGAGAGATCGGTCGCGCCGATCAGCCTGCCGATGTAATTGGCCCCCAGCCGGCCGTGCCGCACTAAGACCAGGCGTTTGGCCATGAGCGTTCCCCTAGACCGACGGTTTCTGTGGCGCCAGGGCCACCACTTCGCCCACGACAATCACGGCCGGCGGGTGAATGCCCCGCTCTTGGATCAACTGGGCCATCGTCCCCAACGTGCAGCGGATCGTTTCCTGATCGGGCCAGGTGGCGCGGCGGACGATGGCTACCGGCGTGTCCGGCGAGCGGCCGCCCCGCAGCAAGGCCTCACTCCACTGTGGCGCGGTCGTCATGCCCATGTAAAACACCAGCGTGCCGGGGAAGCGGGCCAGCGCCTCGTAGTCCAATTCCTGGCCGGCGCCGTCGCCGCGGCGGTGGCCGGTAATCAGGGCCACGGCGGAGGCCAGATCGCGATGGGTGATGGGGATGCCGGCGTGGCTGGCCACGGCGAAGGCGGCCGTGACGCCGGGAATGACCTCATACGCGATGCCGGCGGCGGCGAGGGCCTCGATCTCCTCCGCCCCCCGGCCGAAAACGTGCGGATCGCCGCTTTTGAGCCGCACGACCGTTCGTCCGGCCTGTGCGGCGGCGACCATCCGCTCATTGATCTCGTGCTGGAGCATTTCCCGGCCGCCATGCGGGTGGCCCAGCGAAATCTGTTCGGCCCCCGCCGGCACGTGCTCGAGCAACTGGGGATTGACCAGATAGTCGTAGAGCACTAGGTCGGCCTCGGCCAGGCACTGGGCGCCGCGGAGGGTGATCAATCCGGGATCACCGGGCCCGGCACCGACCAGATAGACTTTGCCGCGGCGGTTTTGGCAGTCCTGGGTCATGATCGGCCGTCGTTGCACAAAAAGCCCGGCCTTCGCCAAGAAGGGGCCCAATGCGCAACGATAGCACCGAGGACCTTCCCGCGAAGGCACACTTGGCGGAAGCGGCAAGGGGAAATCGCCTTCCCGACGCGCTCGCCGCTCAAGTGCCCTTTTGGTGTCCTGACTTTCGGGTCGTCCTACTTGCCGTGGCCTTCCCATCCCTCCAAAGGACAGTGGCCAACGCTACGGCTTTCGTCGCCGATCACAGTGGCGGGGCCGTGCTGGATTCGCACCAGCTTCCCAGTTCTCTGTGTTGCATGGCCGAAGCCCAAGCCGCACAGAGAACACCCCAGCATAAACAATGGCGGGAAAGGATGTCAAGCAGTGCCGGCGCGCGGGCCGCTTGCCCGTTTAGCGGCCGGCGGCACGCCGGCCACGAGCACCGACCAGCAGTTCACACCGCGTGGACGCGGCGGCTAAACCGTTTTCTGTCGAGATAATCGGTGCGTTTCACGCGCCCGACGAAACTCGGCCGCGGTGTTCGGTCCAAACGGGGGAGGCGTATTTCTCGGCGGAAAGCAGGGCGGCGCGATGACGCTCGGCGCCCGAAAGCGGCACGTCCTGCCAGGTGGCCGAAAGCACGTCGGCAAGCTGAATGAGCCAAGCTTTGATGAGCCGATCGGGCGGAATCGCCTGGCCGGAGACGTCTTCCAAGCCGGCCAGTTGCGGGGCGGCGGCCGAGCGGGCCAGAAGCACGCTGCCATGCTGCAACACCGCGCCGTGGGCGCGTCGCTGCGCGCTGCCGCCGATTTTCGAGCCGCCCACCAGCACGTCGCCCGGCGACCGCCGCTGGAAACAGAGAAAAGGCTCGTGGCGGACGGCCGGATGCTCGGACCGCGCGGCCAGCATCGCTTGGATTCCCCACTGGGCCAACACCTCGACGAGCGCCACGTGAACGGCCTCGTAGCACTCCAACCGGCGGACGGCCAACAGGTGCCGGCTGGGAATCGCCAGGCTGTAGGTCACTTCGCGGTCGTGCAGGATGGCTCCGCCACCGCTGGGGCGACGAACCACGGCGGCGCGGCTGCTCTCGGCGTGCTGCCAGCGATCGCCGTAGTTCTGAAAGTAGCCCAGCGACAGCGTCGGCTCCTGCCAGCGATAGAGCCGCAACGTGCACTGGCCGTCGGCCGCGGCCGTTTCGAGCAAGGCCTCGTCCACCGCCATGTTCCACGGGCCGGCAGCGGGAGGGTCGAGCAAAAGGCGGAAGGGGGAAGGCGGAAGGGGGAAACCAGAAAGGGTCGCGCGCAGCGCGGATTCGTCTTCCCCCTTCCCCCTTCCGCCTTCTCCCTTCATTTCTCCCCCTTCCACGTCAGCACCGGTTGCCGGGCGGCCTTCACCTCGTCGGGCCGGCAGATGGGCGTGCCGTGCGGGGCGGCGTGCAACAGCTCGGGCGATTCCTCGACGATCAGTTCCAGGGCGTCGGCAAAGGCGTCCAGCGTGGCCTTGCTCTCCGTTTCCGTCGGCTCGATCATCATCGCCTCGCGGACGACGAGTGGAAAATAGACGGTCGGTGGATGAAACCCATAGTCCAAAAGCCGCTTCGCCACGTCCATCGCCGAGACGTCCCGCTCCGCTTTCAGCCGGGCGGCCGAGGCCACGAACTCGTGCATACAGCGGTTGCCGTGCGGCACCGGCAGCACGTTTTTCACCCGCGCCAGCAGATAATTGGCGTTGAGCACCGCGTCTTTGGTGATCTGCCGCAGGCCGTCCGGGCCGTGCGAGCGGAGGTAGCAGTACATGCGGACCAACACGCCGACGTTGCCGAAAAAGCTCCGCACGCGGCCGATCGACTTGGGCCGGTTGTAGCTCAGGTGATAGCCGCGGCCGTCTTTCACCACCACGGGCACGGGCAGGAAGGGGGCCAGCCGCTCGGCCACGGCGATTGGGCCCGCCCCGGGGCCGCCGCTGCCGTGCGGGCCGCTGAAAGTCTTGTGCGGGTTGAAGTGCATCAGGTCGGCCCCGAAATCGCCGGGCCGGGTGATGCCCAAAATGGCGTTCATGTTGGCCCCGTCGAGATAGACCAGCCCGCCGGCGTCGTGGACCATCTGGGCGATCCGCTTCATCTGCGGCTCGAACAGTCCCAGCGTGTTGGGATTGGTGATCATGAACACGGCCGTCTGATCGTCGAGCCGGGCGGCCAGCTCGTCGAGATCGACGAAGCCGCCGGGCGTGCTCTTCACCGGCAGGACGCGAAACCCCGCCATCGTGGCGCTGGCCGGATTGGTGCCGTGGGCGCCGTCGGGAATGAGCACAACCGAGTGCCTTTGGTTTTGATCGCGGAAGTAGGCGGCGGCGACCAAAAGCGCCGTCATTTCGCCGTGGGCGCCGGCGGCCGGTTGGAGCGAGACGGCCGGCAGCCCGGCAATCTCGGCCAGCATGTGCTGGGCCTGGTGCAAGAGGGCCAAGATGCCTTGCAACGTGGCTTCGGGCTGGTAGGGGTGCAGGTCGGCCATGCCCGGCAGTGCGGCCAGCCGCTCGTTCCGCTTGGGGTTGTACTTCATCGTACACGAGCCGAGCGGATAGAAATTGCCGTCGACCGACATATTGCGCGTCGAGAGGTTGACGAAGTGTCGGACCACGTCGGGCTCGGAAAGTTCGGGCAGCGGCAGCGGCGTTTCTGCCACGGCTCCGGCGGGGAGCAGATCGGCCAGCGGTTTTTGCGGCACGTCGCACGCCGGCAGCCGCACGGCGCAAGCGCCGGGATTGGAGAGGTCGAAAAGGAGAGGGGTGGGTTGAACGTTGGGCATGGTTTTCGTCAATGTTCTTGATTTGCGAGGAAATCGCGTGCAGCGGTTAGCACGTCTGGGATGGCACAGGCAAATGTCAATCTGCTTTCCGGATCCCACGAGCTTTGAATCCCCGCCACAAAATAGTTTTCGAAGTTTGTACCTCGGAAGCAAAAAATCGGACCGCCGCTCATGCCGACGATGTTTCCCACCTGTTTTTCGTCGCCAACCTTGCCTACAAAACGCGTACACGCGGCAGAACGAGTGCCTTTACGCCGCGTTTTGGACCGCTCTACCCAAACGACGCTTGGGGTGGCTCTTACTGCCGCGAGATATTGTTTCCTTCCATCAGTGATGGACGCAACAACCGAGTCTTGCGGGAAACCCAGCATCAGAAATGTGTTACACCGGGCAACTTGCGACGGATTCCAGTGCCTCTCAACAAGTGGCTGAACACCGTTTGCGGTAAGGAGGTCTCGGTAATTCTGACGCAGTTCGATCAAGCCACAATCGAGGCCGCCTTCCTCATGGCGACAGAATTTGTTGGCGTCCTGATACGCAAAATATTTTATCGGGTGATTGTAGCGTGCTTTTGGGGCAAAGCTGTCCTCAATGTCAACTGCAACAAGCCGCATATCTTTGCGGGTTGCGGCCGCATTCAGTTTTTCGACGATATGGCCGGCGGTAGCGAGATACCAGCAATTGTCAATTTCCAGGATCACCGCCGAGAAGTAAAACGGAATCTGTGGCCGTTGCGTTCCGTCATCGCCGATGTGCTCATAGACGCCCGCAAGGCCGACGACGTGGCGAAAATAGATCCCTAACTGCGCCCTCAGCTCTGCTTCAAGCAGGGCTTCATCTTCCGACGACAACTTTTCCGACTCAGCGCGGCTGCGTCCCATAGTACTACCCGTATACAGTTTCGCTCGCATTTGATGCGAAAGGGATGCTCTGTTTTGCCGGAGCCATCTATTCAACCGTCCCTACGGGACGGAAAATGATATCTTACGCTCTTCGGACCCAGCGATGAATCGCTGGGCTATTATCGGCCGTCCCTACGGGACGGAACACGATCCCCTCCTACGCGATCCAGACCCGGCGACGAGTCGCTGGGCTATTGCCAAACGATCCTACGGGTCGAAATCGTGGCGACTCGTGTTGGTCATCAAAACTTTGATTTTCCAGAATTACCCCCCCACGTTCTCAATTCGCCGGGCCAGAGAAGAGTTCCGGCAACGAGCATCCTACCGCTGAACGGACCGAATGTTCAAGCCCAAGAACGGGCCACACGCCCGCGGATTTTACGGTCCCAGTGAACCGTGGTGTAGCGGGCGGGCTCGCCCGCCGCCTCGAAACGCCAAACCACGCGGCGCGGACACCCGCTTGCTTGACACGGTCTCTGCCCCCGGCGAAAATCAGTCGCGCGCGTTGGGTGGCACTGCTGGCTTGTCCAGCAGTGCGGCAAGGTTGGGCCAGCCAACCGCGGCACCCGGCATGTGGCACAAACCGTGGTCCCTGCACGGCAGCTCCATACACCTGCGCGGAGGACGAAACATGCGACAAGCGTCAGCCATCGCAACATTGGCCCTTATCCTTTACGGGGCCTTCGGGCTCTCGGCGGCCGCGCAAGAGACCCTGCCTCGGCCGGAATCGAAGTTTCAGGGAGAGATTGGGCGAAACGCCAAGCAGTCGACTCCCGACTTCCCCAAGGATGTCAACGCCCCGCCCGGCGCCCCGAACGTGCTGCTGATTATGACCGACGACGTCGGCTTCGGCGCTTCGAGTACGTTTGGTGGGCCGGTGCCCACGCCCACCTTGGATCGGCTCGCCCGCAACGGCCTCCGCTACAATCAGTTTCACACCACGGCCATGTGCTCGCCCACCCGGGCGGCCCTCTTGACCGGCCGCAACCACCACAGCTGTGCCACGGGCGTGATCATGGAGTTCGGCACCGGCTACCCCGGCTACAACACCATCATGCCGAAGAGTTGCGGCACGGTGGGTGAGATCCTCAAGCAAAACGGCTACAACACCTCGTTTTACGGCAAGTGTCACAACGTGCCCGATTGGCAAACCAGCCAGGCCGGCCCGTTCGATCGCTGGCCGACCGGCCAAGGCTTCGAGTATTTCTACGGCTTCCTGGGCGCCGAGACGAGCCAGTGGGATCCGGCCCTGTTCGAGGGAACGAAGCCGATCCAGAAGCCCCGCGGCGATAAGACCTACCACCTCGACCGTGACATGGCCGACCATGCCATCGCCTGGATCCGCCAGCAGCACGCCTTGGCGCCGGCGAAGCCGTTCTTTTGCTACTACGCGCCGGGCACCTCGCATGCCCCGCACCACGCGCCGAAGGACTGGATCGCCCGCTTCAAGGGTCGTTTCGACCAAGGGTGGGACAAGGTCCGCGAAGAAACCTTCGAGCGGCAGAAGCAATTGGGCCTTACGCCCGCCAGTACGGTGCTCACGCCGCGGCCGAAAGAGATTCCCGCCTGGGATTCGCTCGGCGCGGAGCAGAAGCGGCTCTTCGCCCACATGATGGAGGTCTATTGCGCGGCCCTGGCTCATTGCGACTATCACGTCGGGCGGATCATCGAGGCCCTGGAGCAGTCCGGCCAGCTCGACAATACGCTGGTGATCTTCATTCAGGGTGATAATGGCCCCAGCGGCGAAGGCACGCTCACGGGCCTGACCGACGAGCTGGGAACCAACTCCAACGGCGTTCCCGTGACGCTGGATTACCTGCTCTCGGTCATGGATGAGTTGGGCGGCCCGAAATTCTCCAACCACTATCCGGTCGGCTGGTGCCACGCCATGGCCACGCCCTTCCAGTGGATGAAGCAGGTTGCTTCGCATTTCGGCGGCACCCGCAACGGCTTGGTCATGTCCTGGCCCAAGCGCATCAAGGACGCTGGCGGCCTGCGCAGCCAGTTCCACCACGTCATCGACGTCGTGCCCACCATCCTCGAAGCGGCCGGAGTGCCCGAACCCTCGACCATCAACGGCGTAGCCCAAAAGCCGATCGAGGGCGTGAGCATGCTCTACAGCTTCGACGACGCCAAGGCCGCGAGCCACCACCAGACCCAGTATTTCGAGATGGTGGCCAATCGCGGCATCTACCATCGGGGCTGGGTCGCCTGCACCACGCCCCGGCGGCTCCCCTGGATTACGCTCGGCGGGGCCACCGACAACCCGGCCGACGATTTCGCCTGGGAACTGTATCACGTGGACGAAGACTTCTCCGAATCGGTCAATCTGGCCCGCAGCAATCCCCGCAAGCTGCGCGAGCTGCAAGACCTGTGGTGGGCCGAGGCCGCCCGGCACAACGTCCTGCCGCTCGATTGCCGTTTCGCCGAGCGGGCCAATCCGGCCAATCGCCCCAGCCTGAGCCGGGGGCGCACCAGCTTCACCTATTATCCCGGCATGGTGCGGATCCCCGAGGCCACGGCCCCCGACGTGAAAAACAAGTCGTTCCGCATCACGGCCGAGGTCGAGATGCCGCCCAGCGGGGCCGAAGGCGTGTTGGCCACCCAAGGCGGCCATTGCGGCGGCTGGGCCTTCCTCGTGCTGGACGGCAAGCCGGCCTTCGTCTACGCCTTTTCCGACCAGCCCCGGCACAAGTATTGGGTCAGGGCCGAGGAGAAGCTGCCGGCCGGCCCGCACACGCTCGCCTTCGATTTCAGCTACGACGGCGGCGGCATCGGCAAAGGGGGCACCGGCGCGATCTCCGTCGATGGCCGGAAGGTGGCCAAAAACCATATCGAGCGGACCATTGGCAATCGTTTCTCACTCGACGAGACGTTCGACGTCGGCGAGGACACCGGCACGCCGGTGGTCGAGAATTACGCGGAGAAGATGCCGTTCCGTTTCACCGGCACGCTGAAGAAACTGGTCGTCGACCTGGGGCCGTCAAAGCTCACCGCGCACCAGCAGCAAGAGTTACAACGAATGCGGCGCGCCGCGGCCATCGCGACGGAGTGAGGGCCGCGGGGAGCCGGCCTGCGCTGCCTTGGCCCACGAGCCATGGCTTGAGAGCAGGAGTCCGCTCATTGGTCTCGACTGCGGCCCCGGCAAGACGGAAACGGTTGCGCGGTGATCCAGTCTTCCGGGTGAAGCAGTCCGGCCGCAGCAAGGAGCCATGGGACGCGGATGGAAAACGGGAATTGTTGACAGGGTTGGCCCCTGCAGTAAAATGGGGAAACCATGTGCTTGGGGCTCGGAATCTTAGGGCGGCCAAGTCGCCGCCTTCGCTGTTGTGCGAGAGCGGGTCGATTCGAAAGCAGGTGGAACCCATAACGATCAAACGCGTAACTGTTGAGGCGAAAGAAAGTTCTAGCGAATGGAGGATGACGAGATGGGAAGATTTCGGGAGCAGATGATGAATCTCATTTCTGACAAAGTCGGGACGGGAATGCCGCTCGACAAGGTGTACCGTCATCTGCGTCGAGGCCTCAAAGAGTCCGCGGAATTGTGGGAGCGTGGGGCCGACGCGAAACGTGAGACATACGCAGGAAGAATCGATGAGGTCGTTGCGAGAGAAATCGATTTTCTCGAAAATCTCGCGTTGGCTGAACGAGAAAGGGCAGATGACGTCGGAGCACTGCAGAAGGAAGGATGGCAACCGTAAGGAGTTCCAATGCTCCGTCCATTGACGCATCTTTCGCCGGGTGTCGCTGTCGATCCCAACCACGGGACTCCTTCGGGGGCTGTGATGCGCGGTCGTGGTTTGACGCTCCCATCCGTTTCGTAGCAGGCACATAAACACCGATCTCCTTCGAAGACCACAACCATCTGCGAGGGACCTATGCTGTCATCAACCGCTAATCCGTGTGCGGCACTTGGCAAACGCGCTGCGCCTTTCGCCGTCGCATTTCTCTTCACGTTGGCTGCGTTGATGCCGCCCCACGCCGATGCCGAACCCCCGAGACACAAACTGCCGCTTCCCGACAACGCCGCCCAGCAGAAGGCAATAGCAAGGGTTCGGGATGCCTACAGTGCGGACTACAACTCCGACAAGGCCGCTCTTGCAGAGAAATTGATTCAAAAGGCCAAAGAGACGCAAGACCCTACGGACCGACTTGCGTTATTGTGGGAGGCAAAGAACGTCGCCGCCGAAGCGTTCCAGAGGGAATTGGCTTTTGAAGTGATTGATGAGATTGCAAGCAGATATGACATTTCTGCTGCGCAGGCTAAGGCGGACATCGTTAAACAGGCTGCGAAAGCGGCGCGCACAGTTGAGCAGAAGAGGTCACTTGCCGAGGCTGCCCTGCTGATCGTGGATGACGCGATTGCTGAAGACAACTTCGAGATCGCCAAGACGATGATCCGCGGGGCGGGACAGCTAATCCGAGTCAAAGAGATCGCTACAAAAAACAAGGAGTTGGAAGCGGCGTCAAAAGCATACGCTGAAGCAAAGGAGGCGATGGACACGCTGAAGACAAAGCCTAACGATCCCGATGCCAATCTGAGTGTCGGCAAGTATCTGTGTCTCGTCAAAGGTGACTGGGACAATGGATTGTCGATGTTGAAAAAGAGCGACAACACAAAATGGAAGGCACTGGCGGAGAGAGACATGAAGCGAGCGGAGGTGCCCGCGGACCAACTGAAATTGGGGGACGCATGGTGGGGGATTTCGAAGACGAGAGCCATCTATTGGTATAAGCAAGCGTTGCCCGGGCTATTGCCCGCACAGAGGGAGAAGATCCGAAAACGACTTATCGTGTTGCCGATAGAAAAAGTAGTTATTTGGAACCAACACATGGCCGGATGGAACGACCGGGGCACAAAGATCTGTAATATCGCTTTGCTGCGAGGCAGGAAAGAGGTGTGGCGTACCAACGGATTGCAGGTACCGTGGGAGGCATACAAAGATACGTTTTTGTCCGTAAGGGTTCCGCAGGTAAGTGCTGATATTTTGCGGGTGGAGATAGTCCAGTGGTACGGGAAGGGCGGTGGCATGTCTGAAGCTCAGGTATTTGTTGGAGCAAATAGCGCTGCGCAAGGTTGTAACATTGCGCTAGGTTGTCGGGTGACGGCGAGCGCTAGGTTCTCTGATGATTTTTCGGAGCGCACGCTGACCGACGGTGTTACCACATCGGCGGCAGACAAGAGCGGTTATTGGCTGCTACCAGATGGAAAGAAAGGATGGGCGGAAATCCATTTGATAGAAAAGAATTGAGCTCTTGGACCCATTAACTCTAAACCGCACGAAGGGGCTCACAATAATGGTCGGGGAAAAAACCCTGTTGTCGTCGTCAGTTAACGTGGCTCAGTACCGTGCCCTGGAGGCCGCAGCCGACAGGCGTTCACTTGGCAAATTCATAGTTGAGCGATTTTGTGAACGCTACTTTCGGCCCATAACAGACTCGAAGAGCAAGCATGGCTTTGCCGGCATGGCAATTGCGTGCTTGGTCATAGAGACTCTTGAGTCGTTCTACCAAGGCCTTCCTGACACGGACCGCGCGAGCAAACAAATGTTTCGGGATTTCTTCGCACGTGACTCTTGCCTGAAAGTATTTGCCGGTGGCAATGACTGGTTCTTCAAGGATATTCGTTGCGGAATCCTCCACCAAAGTGAAACTCGCGGTGGTTGGCGGGTGCTTCGAAGCGGTCCTCTACTCGACACGAAACGCAAGACCATCAACGCGACCGCCGTTCTGCGTGGATTGAAATGTGCCGTCGAACAGTATGCCACTAATCTTCAAACGGACGAGAAACTCTGGAACAAGTTCACAACGAAGATGAAGGCTGTCTGCGACAATTGCCAATAGCCGAAGCGACGCCACCGTTGCGCCACGTTAACTCGAAGCCGCAAGCATGAGCCGGGATGGATCGAAGCCGAGGAGCGGTTAATCAGCCGCGTTTCGCGAACGTTCGACTGGCCGAGCCGCGCCAACACGCTGCGGCTTTACCGTTATAATAGCGAGGGCGACCTGTTGGGGCCGCCCGATCTGCGGCAGATCAAGGCCGGGCAGAAACTTGAGTTGAGTGTTCCGAAAGACGGATTGGTGATCGCCGAAATTGTAGTGAACAACGGTCGGCGTCCGCCGACATCCCCACAAGAACAAAGGGCTTTGCCGTGAAATCGCTCCTCCTGTTCCTGGCTTTAAACACGCTCCGTCTCGGTTCTGTCGCCGCGACAGAAGACGGGGCCCCCATCGAAGTCCACAGCGGTGGGCTGACCGTTAAGCTCTCGGCCGATGGCCGTGTAATCAGTGCGAAGCTCGGCGAGAATCGCTTGCCGCGCACATTGACCGCAGAAACCCTTTTGGCTGGCTGCCGGATAGATGGCAAAACAACCGTAAAAACCCTTGCCGACGGCGTCGAGTTCGTCAAACCGCTCGTGCACGATGCCACCAAGAACCGCTGCCTGCTGGTCGAGCGATTCCTGCCGGGCAAAGAAAGCATCCGCTGGGAGATCGAGATTCGCGGCCAGGGCGGACCTTGGACCACCGACATTGCCACCCGGCTGCAATATCCCGACGCCCAAAACGCCTGCTTCTGGACCGCATGGTCCGATCCGGATCAGCACGGCGGCTGGCAAGACCCGCTGGTGTTCCGCCCCTTTGCCGACCGGCTGTGGAACTACAACGGCGGCCCGGGTGAGCCAAACCTGGTGGCCGTGCCGCTCGTGACCATCGTCGAGCCGGCCGGGGATCTCGGGCTTTCGCTGGTCCTCTCGCCCGAAGACATTCTGCTCGATCAGCAGCTTAAAACCACGGTCGCCGGCGGCCTGACGTGGACCCGCTCGAAATATCGCATCGGCGCCGATCGGCCGCTCCGCTTCGCCATGGACCTGGTCACGCATCCGGCCGATTGGCGCGGCGGGCTCCGCTGGATGGTCGCCCGCTATCCCCAGTGGTTCAACCCGCCCAATCCCCGGGTTGATGAGATGGCCGGCTGCGCGGCCTATTCGGCCGACGAGCGGCATTTCGACGTCACAGACCTGTACCGCATGGCCTTCCGCATCAACTGGAAGTGCAGCGAGGATTTTCCCTACATGGGCATGTTCCTGCCGCCCCTCAGCGACGAGAACGAAACCTGGCATCGGCACGTTCTGGAGCCGGCCATCCCGGGCAAATCGGCCTTCAATTCCTTCAAGAGCCTGAACGACTATTCCCGCTGGATGCGCGAGCGAGGCCTCCACGTGCTCAGCTATTTCAACGTGACCGAGTTCGGGCGGGACCTGCGCTGGCCCGCCCCGCCGCGGAAGGCTACCCGCGAAAGCGACCTCTGGAAGGACCCGAACGACTACTTGTACGCCAAGCTGCCCAACGCCTTGCTCATGCTCCACGATAAGCCGGTCGGCTCGTGGGAAGGAGCGATGGGGGTCGATCCGGGCGATCCGGTCTATCAAAAATTCCTGCTGGAGCAGGCCCAGCGGCATCTGGATCGGCTGCCGGCGGCCGACGGCATCTGCATCGACCGCATGGATTGGCTGCGCTTCTACAATCCGCGCGGCGACGACGGCCAGAGCTGGGTCGATGGCCGTCCGGCCCGATCCTTGTATATGTCGTGGCGTGAGATCATGTCGAAGCTTGGACCGCTGATGCACCGCGGCGATAAAGTCATCTTCGGCAACAATCAGACGAAGCGGCTCGAACTGCTGCGGCACCTCGACGGCATCTATTGCGAGTTCGGACACATGGGCCCGGCGCTCAACGTCAACGCGATTCTGGCGGTTCGCAAGCCGCTCTTGTGCTGGACCCCCGATCCCGGCACGCTGCAACCCGACCCCGACGCCTATTTCCAACGCCACCTTCACTTGGGCGCTTATCCGACGGCCCCCTATCCCAACAACAACCACTGCATCCAGCCGAACACCGCGAGCGACCAGTCGTATCTCGACTATGGCCCTCTGCTCGATGCCATTCGCGGCAAGCGGTGGGTGCTCCGACCGCACGTCATCGAGGTTCTGGGCAAAAAGGCGAAGGCCAATCTTTTCGAGGTGCCCGGCGGATACGTTTTGCCCGTTACCTTCGGCGGCCAGGCATCGACGGTCGCGGTAGTGCTGGCCGACTTGCCGCGAATTGCCGGCCAAAACGGCTTTCGCATCGAAGTGATTCATCCGGGTGAAAATGCCTGGAGCGGCCTGGCCGCCCAGGACGACGGTCACCGGTTGCGCCTCGACGTGCCGCTTCGCCGCGGTTGCGCGATGGTGAAGCTGGCTTACGCCTGGATCGAGCCGAAAACGTCCGCGTTCGTCATGAACCAAACGATCACCCTGGGAACGACCATCGCCGGCGGCCAGATTCACTACACGACCGACGGCACCGCGCCCACGGCCGCGTCGCCGCGCTATGCCGATCCTTTTTCGATCGACAAGACGACCAGCATCCGTGCGGCCGTGTTCTCCGGCGACAGCCGGCTCACGGAAGTGTTCACCGCCGATTTGACCCGCTTGCCGATGCCCGCACCTCGGATATCGACCGGCAGCCGGACGTTCGGCGAATCGACCGAGGTGAGCCTGGCCCTGCCGCTGAACAGGCCCGGGGCGGAAATCCATTACACACTGGACGGCACCGCGCCGACGGCCGACTCGCCGCGCTACGCGGCGCCGCTGCGGCTCACGAAGACCACGACGATTCAAGCCGTGGCGATCGTGGCGGGCCAGCAGAGCGAAATGGCTGCGGCCACGTTCGTCGCCCGCGGTCCCAAGCCGCCGCGGCCGGACGTCTATTTGTCGGACCTCAAGCCGGAGCGGGCCACGGTGGGTTGGGGCGGCCAGCCGCGCATGGACCACTCGATCCAGGGCGGCCCGCTATCGATCACCGGCAGCCAATACGCCCGGGGCGTCGGCGTTCATGCGGTCTCGGAACTCGTGTACGATCTGAGGCCCGACTTTCGCCGCTTCGTGGCCGTGGTGGGCGTCGATGACGAGATGAAGGATTATCCCCAGGCCAGCGTGGCGTTCGAGGTATGGCTTGATGGGCGGCCGGCGAGGCGGTCGATCGTGATGCGGCCCGGCGATTTCTACTACTTCGACGTGCCGATCCCGGCCGGCAGCAAGAGGATTCGCCTGGTGGTCACCGACGGGGGCGACGGCATCTTTGCCGACCATGCCGACTGGGCCGCCGCCGGCTTCCTGCGGCCCCCGTAGCATTTTATGTAGCACAGCCGCCCCCGGCTGTGCAACACGGTCAACGCTATTCGCCCGGCGGCTCATCGAGATTGACTAACGGCTTCTCCGCGGCTTCGGCCGAGCACTGCCCGCAGCAGCCGCAAGCCGGCATGCCCTTCCGGCGGATAAATCGCACCAGGCAGCGTATCAAATAGCCGGCGACCACCAGCAGAATGCCGGCCGTCACCAGGTCTTGCCAAGTGATGCTCATGGTTTCCGTCCGCCGCTGTCGCGAAACTCCCCTCTCCCGCATGCGGGAGAGGGGTTGGGGGTGAGGGCGGTTAGCATTGGGAACCACACGCCAATTGCCCTCACCCTAACCCTCTCCCGGCGGGAGAGGGGACCTCATTTTCAACCTGATACGCTATAGCCGCTCAGCCACGTCCCCACTTGATACGTTATCATCGCTCCGAAATAGGCCAGCATCGTCATATAGGCGAACGTAAACGCCGGCCAGCGCCAACTGTTCGTCTCGCGGCGGATCACCGCCAACGTGGCCGCGCATTGGGCGCAGAGCGCGAAAAAGACCATGATCGACAGGGCCACGGGCACGTTGAACACGGGCCGCTGGCTGCCATCCCAGGTGACGTGGCGGAGCTTTTCCGCCCAGCGGGCGTCGCCCGGCGGCGAACCCGCGGCGTCATCGTCGTCCAGGTGATACATCACGCCCATGGTGGCCACGACGATCTCGCGGGCCGGCAGCGACGCGAGCACCGCGCAGCCGATCCGCCAATCCCAACCCAGCGGCCGCACGGCCGGCTCGATCACGCGGCCGGCCTGGCCCAAGTAGCTTTCCCGCTGTTGCTGCTGATGCGTGGCCTGCGGATCGTGCGGATAGTAGAGGGCGGCCCACACCAGGATCGACACGCAGAGGATCAACGTCCCGGCGCAACGCACGAACACCCAGCCGCGCTCGGCCATGCGAAAGATGACCGTCCGCGGCGACGGCCACTTGTAGCTGGGCAGTTCCATCACGAAGGTCGGCGTCTGGCCGCGGAGGATGGTCCGCTTGAAGACCGTCGCGCAAATCACGGCGGCGACGATTCCCAGCAGATACAGGGCGGCCAGCGTCAATCCTTGCAGGTTCAACAGCCCGCCCAGATAGCTTTGCGACGGAATCAACGCCGCGATCAACAGCGCGTAGATGGGCAGCCGCGCCGAACAGGTCAACAGCGGGGCCACCAGGATCGTGGTCAGCCGGTCGCGCTCGTTTTCGATCACTCGCGTAGCCATAATGCCCGGCACGGCGCAGGCGAAGGACGAAAGCAGGGGAATGAACGATTTTCCGCTGAGGCCGACGCGGACCATCACGCGGTCCATCAGATAGGCGCTGCGGGCCATGCAGCCGCAGTCTTCCAACACGGCGAGACAGGCGAACAGCACGAGGATTTGCGGCAGGAATGCCAACACGGCCCCTGCGCCGCCCACGACGCCGCCCACCAGCAGGCTCCGCAGGGCGCCGTCGGCCATGTGGGCCTCGACCCAGCCGCCGGCCGCCGCCGTGGTGTCCTGAATCCACTGCATCACCGGCCGCGCGCCGACGAACACCGCTTGAAAGACGACGAGCATCACCACAGCGAAGACGAGCATGCCCCAAAAACCGTGGGTGAGCACGCGATCGATCCGGTCGGTGCCGGTCACTTTGTACCGATGCGGCTCGACCACTGCGCCTTCGAGCACGTCGTGAGCCCAATCGTAACGGGCGAACGTCTCGACCTCGGGCACGGGACAGCCGGCGGTCGCCAAATGGGCCCGCGCCGCTTCCAGCCGCGGCGTCCAGTAATCCTGGGCCTCCTGCAACAGCGTCCGCTGCAAATAGCCGTTGACGTCTAGCAAGAGCCGTCGCACCAGGCAGCGGGGCAACGGCGGGGCGCCATCCGCGGCCGAAACGGCGGCCAACTCCGCTTCCAGCGCCGTGACCTCGGCCTCGAACGCCTCGGGCAGCGGGGTCTCGTCGTGCTTCTTGCCTCCGGCACTGGCCGTCAAGGCCGCCGCCAGCGCCGTTTTCAAACGGCCGAGCCCCACGCGCCGATTGGCCTGTACGGCCACCACCGGCATGCCCAGCCGCTGTTCGAGCAGTTTCAGGTCGATGCGGATGCCGTGGTTTTCGGCCACGTCCAGCATGTTGACGGCCAGCACGGTCGGCAGGCCCAACTCGAGCACCTGGCTGACCAGGTACAGGTTGCGTTGCAGGTTGCTGGCATCGACGATGCAGAGCACGGCATCGACCGGCGCCACGTCGTCGCGGCGGCCCAGCAGCAGGTCGACCGCCACCATCTCGTCGCGCGAGCGGGGAGCCATGCTGTAGAGCCCCGGCAGATCGATGAGTTCGAACTGCCGCCCGGCAAACTGCATCCGCCCCGTTTTCTTCTCCACCGTCACGCCGGGATAGTTCCCCACGTGCTGGCGGACGCCGACCAGGCCGGTAAAGAGCGTGGACTTGCCCGTGTTCGGATTCCCGATCAGGGCCACCGTGAACGTACGTGCTTCCGTGGTTGCGGACATTATTGGAACTCAGGCAAGCAATGTCGCCTGATGCAAGCCGAAAGCTCCTGTTTGCCGGCCTCCCGTTGGTCGGCCTGGCGACATTACGAGGCTGAGCTTCATGAGTGGGTCGCGGCCGGCTCGACCAACACGTTCAACAGATCGTCGGCCCGCAAGCAGACTTTGCTGCCGGCCAGCCGAATGATGCAGGGATTTCCCCGGCGAAACATCTCAATTTTCGTACCCCCGCGCAAACCAAACTCGGCCAGTTGGTGAACCTGGTCGGGATGACCGACGACGCGGGTGATCTGAGCACACTGGCCGACGTGAAGCTGTTTTAGCGGGATGGCCTGGCGGGGTTTGCGTTTTTTCACGTTCAGAGGTGCTAAGGGCAAGCAACGAGAGCCGGACGAATTCGCAGTCCACCTTGATTTTACGTCGTTTTTTCCGCCGCGACAAGACGAATCGGCGCCCAGAGCGCGGCAATGTCGTACAGCCGCCCCGGCTGTGCCGAGCCGCTGCCACAGCCGAGGGCGGTTGTGCCACATCTTGAAGAGCTAGCTTCTTAGCGGCCGGCGGCGGCCAAACGTGGCATCTGTCCCGAGTCGCACAAGAATGTCGTCACGGCGCCCGGCCCGACGTGCCGGACGACGGCTTCGTCCCCGCTTTGGGCGTTGTTGCCGTATTCCCGGGCGTCTTTCCCGCATCGGGAGTCTCGGACGCCGTCCCGCCCTGGGCCGGCTTCGCCGCAGCAGGCTTCTCGGCGGGTTTTTCTCCGCCGGGGTCTCCCTTGACCGGCTCCGTTGTTAGCCAAGCCACACCGGGCAGCTCGGGGAAGCCGAAATTCTTGAATTCCGGCCCAAACCATGCGGCCAGTCCATAATAAGCCACCAGACAGCCGGCCAATCCGCCCGTTACCACCTCGACGGCCCGTTTCAGTGCCGAGGCGGGGCCGGGTTGCCGGCTTCGCATCGCGGCCATGGCAGCCATGGCCGCTACGCCCGATTGTCCCACCGCCACCGCCGCGGCTTCGTTCGTTTCCTCCGCTTCGGTCGCCATCTCTTCGTGCCCGAGCGCCATCTCCGCTTCGCCTTCCGCTCGGGGCTCGACCGCCGTTTCGTGCCGCTGAGTCACTCCTTCCCAACCGCCGCTCCCCTCCCCTGCCCTCGATTGATCGGCGGCAACCAGCACCGGGATCAATTCGGGCGGTACCGCCTCGCCGAGGGGGTATTCCGCGGCACACAGCGGGCAGCGAACCAACGCCGTCGAAGCAACGCCACCGGGAATCGCAACCGGCTTCTGGCACCTTGGACACGTGGAAATGGTGGGCATTCGCGGGCTCCAGACATGATGGCACACCCGTCCAGTCTAACCGTGATTGGCCCCCCTGCCAATGGTCAATGCGGCGTAACGCCGGGCAACTCCGCTTTCCACCATTATGATGCCGGATGGTGCCCCCTTTCGTTAACTTCCGGGGAATAGCTACAATGGACTGCTGGTCGCCACGCCGAGTAGGAAGCCGTCATGAGATTGGCAATCAAAGCAATTGTGGGACTGCTCGTGCTGGGCGTCGGGGGTTGGCTTGGCATCCCGCCCCTGCTGGCTTATTGGCAGGCGCGGAACAAGCCCACCTTCCGCGAGGCCGCGCTCAGCCGCGGCGACATCACCTCGGTCGTCAACTCCACCGGCACGGTGCAGCCGGTGCTCAACGTCCAGGTCGGCTCGTTTGTCTCCGGTCCCGTGCAGACGGTCTACGTCGATTTCAACGCCCGGGTGAAGAAAGACCAGTTGTTGGCCGAAATCGATCCGCTGCTGTTCAAGGCCCAGTTCAACCAGGCCAAGGCGGCGCTCGATTGTGCCGTGGCGAACCTGTTGCAGGCCCAGGCCAAAGCGGAGCAGTCGAAGCGAGAATGGGAGCGGGCCCAACTGCTGATGCCCAAGAAAGCCATCGCCGACACCGATTACGATCTGGACAAGGCCAACTATGAAACGGCCGTGGCCAACGTGGCCGTTTGCAAGGCCACGATCGAGCAGAATCAGGCCATGCTGGATATGGCCCAAGCCAATCTCAAGTACACCGAGATTCGCTCCCCCGTCGACGGGATCATCGTGGACCGCAAAGTCGACTCGGGGCAGACCGTGGCCTCCCAGTTTCAGACGCCCGAGATGTTCAAGGTGGCCCCCGAGATGGAGAAGCGGATCTACGTCTTCGCCTCGGTCGACGAGGCGGACATCGGCCTGATCCGCGACGCCAAGGACCGCGATCAGCCGGTGATGTTTACCGTCGACGCGTATCCGAACGATCTCTTCCACGGCAAGATCCACCAGGTGCGGCTCAATCCCACCACCACGCAGAACGTGGTGACGTATACCGTGGTGGTCGAGTCTCCCAATCTCGACCTGAAGCTATTGCCGGGCATGACCGCCAGCCTGTCGTTCCAGATCGACAGGCACAAGGACGTGTTGCGGGTGCCCAACGCGGCCCTGCGCTATTACCCCAAGACCGAGCACGTGCGGCCGGAGGACTGCCACCTCTTGGAAGGCGAGGAGCAACCGACCATCGAAGACCCGGAGAACCGCACGCGGGCCACCGAGATTCAGCGTTCGGCGATGGAAAAGACCGAGGCCGCGCGAAAGCGCAACCGCCGCTACGTGTGGATCCGCGAGGGCGATTTGCTCAAGGCGGTGGAGATCGTCACCGGCCTGAGCGATAGCACCGTGACCGAGGTCGTCAGCGGCCCGCTCAAGAAGGGGCAAAGCGTGGTCACCGGCATCGCGCCGCCGAAGCCGTGAAACGCCGCCCGTGCTGGAAGAGGCTAAGGGGCCCGTAGGCAATAACTTTGTGAAATCAACGCGTTGGGTGGCACGTCCCTGAGCGCAGCGAAGGGCGTGGTTCGGCCGTCCGCCACGCCCTTCGTTCCGCAGGGCGTGCCACCCAGATTCGAGAACTTGTTTTTCCGGGCGCCAAGTCATGAACCTGCTGCTAACACTCCGCGTCGCGCTGCGGGCCCTGCGGAAGAACAAGCTGCGGGCTGGGCTCACCGTTTTGGGGATCGTGATCGGCATCGCCGCCGTCACCGCCATGGTCTCCATCGGCCAGAGCGCCAACGACCTGGTGCAGGGGGCCATCCGCGGCATCGGCACCAACCTGATCGTGGTCTATTCCACCAGCCGCCGCAACGAGGGCGTCAGCCAGGGCCGCGGCAGCAGCCCCACGCTCACCGCCGCCGACGCCGAGGCCATCGCCAAGGAATGTCCCAGCGTGCTGGCGGCCTCGCCGATGATCGACGCCAACGCCCAAATCATCTACGGCAACAACAATTGGAAACCGCGCGATATCACCGGCGTGGGAATCGGCTACCTGGTCGTCGGCAACTGGCAGATCCGCCGGGGCGGCTTTTTCACCGAGCGCGACGTTACCGCGGCGGCCAAGGTCTGCGTGGTGGGCCAAACCGTCGTCGAGAAGCTCTTCCAGACGATCGATCCCATCGGAAAGACCATCCGCATTAAAAGCATTCCCTTCCTCATCATCGGCGTGCTGGAGAAGAAGGGGGCCAATATCGCCGGCGGCGATGAAGACGACGTGGTCCTGGCGCCCTTTACCACGGTGCGGAAGCGGCTCCGCGGCTCCAACTTCTCCGACGTCGATTTTCTGCTCGTCTCCGGCCGCTCCACCGCGCAAATCCCCGCAGCCATGGACGAGATCAAGCAACTGCTCTGCGAACGGCACCACATCCACCCCGGCCAGCGCGCCGACTTCGGCATGGACGACTTCACCACGCTGAAGAACTTTGCCGGCAAGGTGCTGATGGTGATGACGCTCTTGCTGGCCGCGGTGGCCGGCATCTCGCTCATCGTCGTCGGCGTCGGCGTGATGAACATCATGCTCGTCTCGGTCACCGAGCGCACCCGCGAGATCGGCATCCGGCTGGCGGTGGGCGCCCGCGGCCGCGACATTCTCCGCCAGTTCCTGGTCGAGGCCGTGCTGCTGACGAGCATTGGCGGTCTCTTCGGCGTGTTGTTAGGCGCGGGTTCCTCGGTGGCGCTGACCGCCATCATCAACACCATGACCCCCACGCCCTGGCCGGTGGTCGTCTCCTTCCAGGCTGCCGGCATCGCCATGCTCTTTGCCGGGGCGGTGGGCGTGTTCTTCGGCTATTATCCGGCCCTCCGCGCCAGCCGACTGGACCCGATCGAGGCCCTTCGCTATGAATGAACCCATGACACCGAGCCGAACCGATTGGCGAACCCAGTTGCCCGAACGGTACCCTTGGGCGACCTTCGTCGTGCCGTTTGTGGTCTACATGCTCGCCGGTGCCTTGGACCCCACGCCGACAGCTCCCGGCGGCCAGGCCCTCGGTCTGGCGATTCCGTATGCGGCCTATCCTTGGCTGTACACGGCCAAAATCGGGCTCACCGTGGCAACCGTCATCTTCCTCTGGCCCGGCTTTCGCCAGTTTCGTCTGCGGCTGACTCCCCTGGCGATCGTGGTGGGCATCGTGGGCGGGCCGCTCTGGATCGGCATCTGCTCGCTCCAGTGGGAACACGCCTACCTGGTGCCGCTCCTGGAGCGCTGCGGTCTGGGCGGGCTACTGGGTGGCGGCGACCGGCCGGCCTTCAACCCCTTCGAACAGCTCGCCGGTCATCCGGCCGGGGCCTGGGCTTTTCTGGCCGTGCGGTTCGGGGGCCTCGTCGCCGTGGTGCCGCTCGTGGAAGAGTTCTTTCTCCGCGGTTTTCTGATGCGGTTCGTCATGGAACGCGACTGGTGGACGGTCCCCTTCGGCAAGGCCGACAAGATGGCCATCTTCCTGGGCACCGCGGTGCCTATGCTCACACATCCGGGCGAGCTGCTGGCGGCGGCCGTATGGTTCTCGATGATTACCTGGCTGATGCTCAAGACCCGCAGCATCTGGGACTGCGTGGCCGCCCACGCCACGACCAATTTGATCCTCGGCATCTACGTCGTGACCACCGGCACCTGGCGGCTCATGTAGCAGCCCGGACTTCCCGCAGCGCCGCCAACGTCGCCGCCATGTCGCCGGGCAGAGGGGCCTCGATTTCCAGCACCGCGGCGCTCACCGGATGGCGGAACCGCAGCCGCCGGGCGTGCAATGCCTGCCGCTCCAAAAGCACCACGTCATCCATCGGATCATGCCGGATCTCGCCCCGCGTAATCCGGCTCCGCCCACCGTATTGACGATCGCACAGGATCGGACAGCCGATGTGGTTCAAGTGTACGCGGATCTGATGCGTGCGGCCGGTTTTCGGCAGCAGTTTCACGGCCGCAAAGTCCGCAAACCGCTCCAAAACCTCGTAAAACGTTTGCGCCGGCCGGCTTTCCCGATCGTGGCGGCGAATGGCCATCATCTGCCGCACCTGCGGATGGACGCCGATCGGGCAATCGATGATGTCGCGATCGCGCTGCGGGCTGCCCGAGACCAAGGCGAAATACTCCTTCTCGATCGAACGCGCGGCAAACTGCTCGGCTAGCTTGGCGTGGGCCTGATCGTTGCGGGCGATGAGAATCACGCCGCTCGTGTCGCGGTCTAGCCGGTGTACGATGCCCGGCCTGCTCGCCCCGCCAGTGGCGCTAAGCGTAGGGCCAAAATGAAATTGCAGCGCGCTGGCCAGCGTGCCCGACCAGTGTCCGCGGGCCGGATGGACCACCATGCCCGGCGGCTTATTGACCACCGCCAGGAACTCGTCTTCGTAGAGGATGTCGAGCGGGATGTTCTCCGGGCGGGGCGCCTCGCGGGGGATCTCGGGGAGCACGACCGAGACCCGCTGCCCCGTTTTGAGCCGATAGGCCGGCTTGCCGCCGCGGCCGTCCACCCGCACCCCGCCGGCCGAAATCACGCGCCGCAAATGAACGCGGCTGTAGTCGCGAAAATGGCTCGCCAGAAAGGCGTCCAGCCGGTGGCCGGCTTCCGCGGCCTCGACCGTCAACTCCACCGGCTCGGCAGACAGCGACATGGCAAGCTGCTATTTCTTCGCCGGCTTTTCCGGGGCTTTCTTCGTCTCGGCCTCGGCCTTGCCGGTGCTCTTCTCCGCTTTCACATCGAGCTTATCGAGCTTCAGATCGGAGACGCTGGGCGGGCCGTCGCTGGGAAGGCTCTTCATGTCGAACGCCGGCGGCTCCCCCGGCTTGCCGGTGAAGGGCGGCTTGGGATCGAAATGCGCAAACTGATCGTAGAACTCCTTCGTCACCGGTCGTTTGAGGTCCTGCAAGCGGTCGTTCGCCGCGGCGAAAAAGGTACCGTTCGGCCACCGGGCCGCCACTTCGCCGTACAGTTTCTCGGCCGCCGGGAGATCCCCTTTGGCCTCTTGCGCCCGGGCCAGGCCGAAGGTGGCCCGTTCCAACTGCAGCGGCACTTGCGACTGTTGGAGAACCAAATGGTACAAGTCGATGGCCTTGGTCAGGTCTTGCTGGGCGAGCGCCTTATTGACGAACAGCCGCTCGCACCCCTCTTGGAGGTGGTTGTCCGCCGCCACCACCGCCGCTGTGGTGCCCACCGCCGTATTGGGGTATTCCTCGGTCAGTTTCGCCAATTTCGCCGGGTCGCGACTTTGGATGACCGCATTGAACTGGTCCCAGGCCTGGCTGGTGCGGCTGGCCACGTCCCGCGACCACAGGGTGTAGCCCAGCACGGCCACCAAGACCGCTGCCACGGCCGCCAGGATGATATTTTGATACGGCTTGATGGTTTCGGCCGACCTGATCAGCCAGGTGGCCAATTCGTTGTGCTGAAGTTCGTGTCGTCGCTCGCTTTTCATTGAGTAGGTTCCTTAGAGCCGGCGAGAGCTAACCCCAAACCCGCAGTATAGGCGTGTGCCAGCCAGGGAGTCAAGGACGCTTGGTTTGCGACATGCGCCGCCGTCGTTACTTTCTGTCCGTTTTGGCGACGTTGTGGCGTTCGAGCAATGCGTCGCTGCCGCGGTAATTTACTACAAGAGTTGAAAATGGCAACCAGGGCAATAATCCGACTACCACCGCGCGGCTACTGGTCCTGCGACGGAATTACCAGTTCGACGCCGGTTGGCAGGACAAACGGATCGCTGAGCACGTGACGGTTAGCATTAAAGATCTCCTGGGCTCGTTCAGCCGAACCTAGGTAACGTTTCGCCAGGAGCGCTAGGCTATCACCATCGACGACTACGTGCCTGCGAGAGAAGACGGCGGCTCTGGTGACTTTAGAAAGCTTGCAAAGCCCCGCGGCAGACTCAGCGAGATACAGTCTACATTGCACAACGCGTCCAGCATCGCGATATTTGCGCGCGTCTTTTGGAAACTTGCCTTGCAGTGACTGTAGCTCGCTCCGTGCGCGTTCATAAATAGAGATTGCTTCCGCGTAGTCGCCGTTCAGGAATTGGCGGTCACCGCACACGACCTGTTCATAGATGGAGGTTACGACATTAAAAGAAACTTGGTAGGTCATGTCGCGTGGTTGACCGAGAAACATTTCGCGACGGAATAGACTGAGATAGAGTGAAAGAAGCACGCAACCTGCGGTACCGTAAAATGCAACCGCCATCGGGTGCCTTCGAGACCAATCAAGAAACCTATGGAGTTCGAATTTCACTGGGGCCGCCCCTCGCGCTTAAGCCGTTGAAGTTCCATGATCAAAGTGTTGAGTTCCCTTGCGGAATGCTCAAAGAGGGCATCCTCCTCTCGCCTAGCCTGTCGGGCATCCTCTAAGACCGAATTGATCTTTGCCACCGCAGAATCGGCGATTGCGACTTTCTCGGCCTTTGCTTTCTCGAGGATCGCCTCGATTTCCTTTAGCATATTGTCGGCCTTCGTGACCTTCACCGCTGCATCGCTCTTGATCGATTGACGCAGTTCCTTGTCTTCCATCAGCGCGCCCATAGCGGCATCCTTAACCGCCGTCTTGAATCCAACAAATGAAACCGCGCCGAATATTGTTAGCAAGGATGCCGCAGCGATGACATAATTGCGCATTCGCTTCGTGACATCAGCGAATACGCGTTGTTTCACCAGTTCGACGGCTTGGAGCAGCAGGGCCTTTTGTTCGCCGGTCAAATTGGCCAGCAGCACCTCGTCGGCGTCAACGTCCCTTGATTTTTTGTCTTTTCCCATGACTGGTGGCCGTGGGGCCGGGTTAAGTTTGCTACGAACACGCGGCTTCTACGCGGCGCTTTGCAAGATCCATCCGAAGGTCTGAATGGCTCCGGAGGTTGAATTTCGGATCGACGGCCGGTCGTGCGGTCGTTGCCCCGGAACGGGATTCGCTCCACGTACCGCAGCAAATAGTCGTCCTCCTCGATCAGGAACGAATTTAATCGGCCCAGATGGAGCGAGCCCGTTCCGGCCGCGCGCCGCGCCGCGTACCAGGCGCTGCGCGTGGGTGACCGTGAACCAACGCATGAACTCCGACAGATCGCCATCGCCGCGGGGCCAACGCACAAGGCGCCGATGGTTGGGCACGGCGCACCGTGCCGGCGCCCGCATCGGCGAGCGGGCGTTGGCCTGTCTGCCCCCCCCAAAAAATACCCCGGGGATTCTGTTCCTTGCCAAAAACCCCCAGCCGCCCCGCGGCCCGATTTGGCACGCGGCGGGCGTATCGTCCGCTGGCAACTCGCAATCGTCGTGGCATGCCGGCAGCCTACCATTCGCCACCCGCCCCGTCAAGATTAGGGACTCCTGCCCCCTCCTTCCCCGCTCAGCCAATTCCGCCCCTCACCCGCTTACGATAAAATAATAAATATGCCAGCACATTTTGACCGACTGGGTATTGATTTCCAGTATCCCGACAATTGGACGCTCGACGACTCCGACGCCCTATTGGGGCGCAAGTCGGTGACCGTCTACAGTCCGGGCGGGGCCTTCTGGTCCGTGGCCATCCATTCCGGCGCCGCCGAGCCGGCCAAGCTGACTGCGGCCGTCGTCGAGACGATGAGACAAGAGTACCAGGGGCTCGAAGCACAGGAGACGGAGGAGAGCGTCGCGGGTCACAAGCTGGTGGGCTATGACCTGGCTTTTTACTGCCTCGATTTGACCAATACGGCACGGGTTCGCGGCCTGCGCTTCGCCCATACCACTTACACCATCTATTGCCAGGCCGAAGACCGCGAGTATGAGCGCGTCAAGCGGGTGTTCGAGGCGATGACCGTTACGCTCTTGGGCAGCCTTAAAGACCTGAGCGCCGGGGAGTAGCAGTCCGACACACCAGGGCTGTCGGGCCGATGGATCGGCGAGCGTCACTTCCGGCAAGTGGCACGGGCGGATGCGAAAAAATCGCCCCTGCAACCCCGTGGGCGGTCTATGCCTTTTTTCTCCCACGAGAGCGAGGGATCCCTTCCGCACACCCCGTTTGACGGGCGAATTCGAGCCTCGCCGGCCATTTGCGCAGCTATAGCCGACATAATCGGGATCATTCCTCTTCCACTGCCGGCGGGGATCTCGCCACGAGACCCCAAGGCACGGCGGTTGCACCACGCCCGCCCGGTTTGCTGCCTCTTCAACCGTGACCTATGGTTGGAACGTTACGAGAGAAGCGGGAAACGCGTCGTCACCGATTGCCTTGGGCACATTAGATCGGGGAAGGAGAATACCGTGGCTGTTACTTTAGAATCCGAGGTCGGTCAGCAAAATCGTCCCGGCCAGACGCACGGCAGCGCGCAACTGGTGAGCTTCCGCCTGGCGCGGGAGGAGTACGGCATCGAGATCACCAAAGTCCAGGAGATCATCCTGTTCGGTCAGATCACGCGGGTGCCGCAAACGCCGCACTTCATCAAGGGATTGATCAATCTGCGCAGCACGGTGATTCCCGTGGTCGACTTGCGGCTGCGTTTCGGCCTGGCGGCCGAAGAGCCCACCGACGAAACCCGCATCATGGTCGTCAACGTGGGCGGCAAGACGCTGGGCGTCATCGTGGATGCCGTGAGCGAGGTCTTGCGGGTGTCGCAGGAGCAGATCGTTCCGCCGCCCCCGACCGTCGTCGGCGTGGGCCACGAGTACCTGACCGGCCTGGTCAAACTCGACAACCGCTTGTTGATTCTACTGAACATTGACAAGATCCTCGATCAGGACGAAGCCGCGGCGGTGGACGCCGCGATGGCCGTGGCCTGAGCGATTGCTCCACGACCAAGAATTGCCGGACGTCGCCTCCCTTGTAAAAGCACCCTTGCAGATCCAGCGCACCCGTGTTACTCAGCGACAACTCATCGCCGACGTTTGGTTCCATCCGCATCACGCAAGTGACGGATGTCGAACTGCAACAGTTTGCCGAATTGATCTATCGGCGGACGGGAATCCGCATCCCGCCCCAGAAGAAGCTGCTGTTGTCGAACCGCTTGCGGCGGCGGCTGAAGAGCACCGGCATTGCGGACTTCGGCGACTATTATCGTCATCTGAAGCGGCTCCATGCCGAGGACGGCGAGTGGGATGCGCTGCTGCAAGAAGTCACGACCCACGAGACGTATCTGTTTCGCGACGAGCGGCAATGGGATTGGTTTCGCAGCGTGTACCTGCCCGAGCGGATGAACGCGGCGCGGCAGCACAAGATTCCCCGCGCGTTGCGCATCTGGTCGGCGGCGTGCAGCACCGGCGACGAGCCGATGACCGTAGCCTGTTGCATTGCCGGCTGCTTGTCCGATCCCATGCTGTGGCGGATCCAGATTGTCGGCACCGATATCGGCGTCGGCGCGCTGGCCGACGCCAAGCGGGCCACGTTCGGCCAGCGGGCGATGCAGCACGTGCCCGAGGAATATCGTCACCGTTTCTTCGTCAAGGCCAAAGACGCGCCGAGTTGGCGGGCGATGCCCGTGCTGACCGACATGATTAACTTTCGCCAGCACAACCTGATGGAGCCGCTCGGCGAAAGGCCGTTCGACCTGGTGCTGCTGAAGAACGTGCTGATTTACTTCGATGCGGCTTCCAAGACCACGGTGCTCAATCACGTGCGGCGGGCCCTGGTGCCCGGCGGCTTGCTCCTGGCCGGCGCGGCCGAAGGCATTTCCAACATGGTCCCCGATCTCGAACGTCTGGAACCCTGGCTGTTTCGCAAACCCACTTCGTAATCCGGCTCGGCGATGACGCAGATAGAAACTACCGCTGGCGAGCAACCCTTTGCCGGTCTGCAAGACGACTGGCAAAGTGCCGAGCACTATCTCTCGATGTTCATCGACGAGATCGAGCATACGCTGGATGAGCTGATCGAGGCCCTCTTGGCCCTGGAAGCCGGCGGGGGACCCGAGAACATCAAGCAACTGTTCATTGCCGCGCACCGCATCAAGGGCTCGGCGGCCTCGATCGGGTTGAATCGGGTGGCCAAACTGGCCCATTTCATGGAAGACCTGTTGCAGGTTCTCGTCGACAGCGGGCGGATGATTACGCCGGCCATCGCCGACGCCATGCTGGCCGGCACCGACGCCTTGCGCCTGTACGCCGATGCGCTGAAGGCCGGCCGCTCGGAGGAGGTCCAGTTCGACGCCGTGGCGAAGCAGATCCGGGCCGCCCACGCGGCATTCGCTCCGGCCCCGGCCGCGGCGAGCGAGCCGCCCGCCAGCCCGGAGCCTTCCGCGACCCGGCAGCCGGCCCTGTCGAACACCGAGTTGCACCAGCAAGTGGCGGCCCTCAGCCGTCAATCGGAACATGAGACGGTGCTGGTCGGCCAGATAACCTTCCTGCCCTCGCTGCCCCAGGTCGGCCTGAAAGCCCAGTTGATTTATGAGAAGCTCTCGAACCTGGGCGAAGTACGCTACTTTGATCCGCCGGCGGCGGACATCGAGATGCGCGAGCAGCTCGACGCGGTTCGTTTTGGCGTAGCCACCGAGAAATCGGCCGACGCCGTGCAGCGCCTGTTGCGGATCGGCGGCATCCAAACGCTGGTGGTCGAGCCGTTGGCCGCCCAGGCGTCGATGGTCGAGGCCCCCGCGGCGCCCCGCGGCAAGACGTTGGAATCGACGGCCAAGCCGCCCGAGACCGTGCGCGTGGACATCGGGCGTCTCGATCAATTGATGGACCTGGCCGGGCAGTTGGTCATTGGCAAGGCGCAGGTCACGCAAATCGCGGAACGATTGAAGAAGGTGATGGCCAACGGGGCATCGGCCCGCACCCTCAACGCGGTCACGGCGGAGCTGGAGAAGATGGCCGAGGGCGCCGCGGCCGCGGCCAGCGGCGTTGCCCTTCGCGCCGAGATGGAAGAGTTGCGGACCACGGCCCGGCAATTGCACAAGGATCTGGAGGGAGTCCGCCGGGACATCGAGTCGCTGGCCCAGGCGCGGGCGTGCGTCAACGACTTGTTCGAGACGGTTCATTTGCTGGATCGGGTGAGCGACGGCATTCGTCAGAGCGTCATGGACGCGCGGATGCTGCCGGTGGGGCCGCTCTTTGCCCGCTTCCATCGCGTCATCCGCGACATTACGCGGACCAACGGCAAAGACATTCGGCTGGTCATCAGCGGCGAAAAGACCGAATTGGACAAGCGGATGATCGACGAGCTGGCCGACCCGATGATCCATCTCATTCGCAACGCCGCCGACCATGGCATTGAGTCGCCGGAGGCCCGCGTGGCGGCCGGCAAGCCCCGCCAAGGCACCATATCCCTGGATGCCTGCCATCGCGGCAGCAATATCGTCATCCGCGTCTCGGATGACGGCCGCGGATTGGATCACGAGCGGATTCGGGCGAAGGCCGTGGACAAGGGGCTGATCTCGGCCGCCGACGCCGAACGCATGAGCCCCCAGCAAATCTACCAGCTCATCTGGCTCCCCGGCCTGAGCACTGCGGAGAAATTGACCGAGGTCTCGGGCCGCGGCGTGGGGATGGATATCGTCCGTTCCACGATCGACGAGCTCAACGGCACCACCGAGATCGAAAGCGAGCCGGGCCGGGGCACGACGCTCTGCATCAAGCTCCCCTTGACGCTGGCCATTCTCCCCAGCTTGATGGTCGAAATCGGCCGCGACGTGTTCGCTTTGCCGCTGGAATCCGTGGTCGAAATCGTCGACGTCCGCCGCTGCGACGTGGCCACCGTCTGCGGTTGCCCGACCGTTCCCGTCCGCGATCGCGTCGTTTCCATCCTCACCCTCGGCACGATCTTCCGCTGGCGGGAAGGCAACGGAGCAAACCAAACTACTGAAGCCGAAACGGTCACCTTGGTGATCGTCAGTGAAGGAAATCGGCAACTGGGCCTGGCCGTGAACCGTGTCCTCGGCGAAGAGGACGTCGTGATCAAATCCATCGCCGACAACTATCGCAACGTGGTCGGCATCGCGGGCGCCAGTATTTTGGGCGATGGCCGCATCTCCCTGATTCTCGATCCGCCCGCACTCATTGAAATGTCGTCTCAGGCTGCCGCTGCCGGGACCGACGCCTAGGAGGAAATCCCATGACCGATGTCAGTTGTCTGGAAACCGCGAATCTCAGCTTGCTCCGCGAGCTGTTCGCCTCGGCCACACACGACGCTTCGGCGGCCATGTGTTGCTGGACCAACAGCCTGATCACGCTGACGCTCGACGAGGTCTGCGAGATTCCGCTGCAAAACGTGTGCGCGGACCTTAACTTGGGCGACGAGCCGCTGACGATGGTGGTCTTCGACCTCGACGGCGGAACCAGCGGGGCCATGGTTCTGACCTTCACCGAACAGAGCGCCCGCCGCCTGGCGGGGTCCCTGCTCGAAGCGGAAGTAGGCCAGGGTCCGGGTTGGAACGAATTGGAGCGGTCGGCGCTGACCGAGACCGGAAACATCCTGGGCTGCGCCTACGTGAACGCCATTACCCGCTTGATCGATCATCAGGTGGTGCCGTCCGTGCCTCACTTCGTCGTGGACTTCGCCGCCAGCGTGCTGCAGCAAGCGCTGCTGGGCCAGGTGCACAGCACGGACACCGTCTTGATCGGCCGCACCCGGTTTCAACACAAGGATGCCGAGTTGGACTGGTGGTTGTTGTTCATTCCCACGTCGGACCTGCGTACGGTGATGGAACGCGGCTTACCGAAGGCACGCTGACGCACGGCAACGATCCACCAAAAAGGGGCGCGACATGATTACCAGCCTTGCCAAAGAGCAAAACAAGGAAACAGCCGTCGGTATGGGACAGGCGGTCGTTGTCCACGAGCCGGCCCGGCTGACGTCGATCCTCGGCTCTTGTGTAGCGGTTACCCTGTATTCACCCAAACTGCGCCTGGGGATGCTGAGTCACGTGGTGTTGCCCAACGGCAATGGCAACCTGGCCGCGCCGGCCAAGTTTGCCGATACCGCCGTGCCCTACATGCTCTCCACGATGCAAGAACGCGGCGCTAGACGCAGCGAGTTGATCGCCAAAGTGGCGGGCGGGGCCTGCATGTTCGGCGGTGGCCGCTTCATGGACATCGGCGAATCCAATGCCCGGGTGGCCATCGCCCTCCTGGAAGCCGCCCGAGTCCCCATCGTCGGACGCGACATCGCCGGGACCGTCGGACGCCGGATCTGCTTCGATCTTTCCAACGGGAATCTGACCGTGGAATCACCGGGGCATCCCTCACGAATCATCTGACCGAAGGAGTTCGCAATTATGGCCAAGACCTTGCTCGTAGCCGACGACGCGGCGATCGTCCGCGAAAAAATCAAAGATGCGGCTCGTCAGGTCGGTTGGGAGATCGTCGGTGAAGCCCGCAACGGTAAAGAAGCCGTGGAACGTTACACCGAGTTGCGTCCCACCGCCATGACGTGCGATCTCGTCATGCCCGAATATGACGGCATCTACGCCTTGCGCGAAATCCTCACGCTGGATCCCGACGCCAAGGTGATCGTCGTCAGCGCCCTGGGACAAAAGAACATCCTCAAGGACGCCTTCAAACTGGGCGCCGCCGATTTCGTCGTCAAGCCGTTCGACAAACACGCCCTGACCAATACGCTCGAACAATTCGCGCTCTCCGATGCTTCCGCGGCCGGCTCGGCGCAGCCCGAGGCCGCGGCCGCCTCCGGCCCGGCGGCCGGATAACGCGAAAAACCCCCGCGGCCATCGACCGCGGGGGTTGGTTCTGTGCTTTTCGAGATTTTCCGCTGCACCCCGAGCTTAGAAGTTGGCGCCCGGACCGGGATCAACGTTGCCGACCATGTGCAGATGGTCGTGGTCGATGTACAGCACTTCCTGGGCGTCTTCTTTCGTGGTCTTGTACGGAATGGGCCATCCCACCCACGTCACCTCCGTGTAGTAGACGATGCACTTGTAGTGGACGTGATGGAGTTGGGCCGGGCCGACCAGCGGGAACACCCGCGGCGGGTCAATATAGTCGGAAAGCGGCAGCTTGACGATCCGCACGTTGGTCCGCTGCACTTCGTGTAAGCACGGCAGTCCGCCTTGCAGCGGTTTCGCCTTCTCCAACGCCCGCATCACCTCGTCATCCGAAGGCTCGTCCAACGCGTGCGCCGGGCTGCCCGGCGTAATGGGGCCCAGCACCGGCATCCGCTCGTAACGCTCGTGGTTCCAGAACTTGTCTTCCGGCAGCTTCTGCAGGTACGGCGATATGGGAATGGGGAAGTCCAAGATCCCAAGGTTCGGGCCGCAGACCGTATTGCACCCCGTCGTGCATGCCAGCATGAGCAGCCCTACCATACCGATGGCAGTGCGACAGGCCTTCGTAGACATCCGTCTCTCCTCGGCAACATTGGGATTGAATCCGTGGTTACCGTACTTATCGTGTTAAACTGTGACGAACTTGCGGATTTTTCCGGTTGCGAAGAGAAATTGGCCATAAAAAACCCCCACCCCGGCGTCCCGGGTGGGGTTTCTCGGTCCTGGGTCTCGCTGCTCTTTACCGGTGCCAGCAACTGGCCGGCTGGTCCTTGAAGTCCAAGAACCACCAACCATCGTCCCATTCCAGTGTCACTTTCCGCCATCCCAACGGGACCTGCGGATAGGGATAAAACGGACCAATATAGGGCCAAGCCGTCGGCGAGTACTGCTTAGGATACGTCACTGCGGCATAATTTGGGTAAGCTGCATAGCTGGGCCAGGCATAGTTGGGCAGACAGGGCTGATCGTACCGGGCGGGAGCCGTGCTACCGCCACCGTTGGCCGACGCGTACATCGGTAGCGGAGCTCCCGGCGCCGCCGGGCCACGCACGGGCGGCTGCATCATCGCTACCCGGGACGCGTCCATCGGCCTGGCACGCTGCGGCACGGCCATCCTGGCCGGCACGTCACGCTGCGGCTCCTCGGCCGAGGCGGGCGTCACTCCGGCCGGGCTAAAATAGGAGCTGCTTCCTCGTTCCGCGGCGTCCGACGGATCGGACTCCGTCTCGTTGCCGCCCACCGACGTTGCTAAACGCCTGGTTCCAGCGGGTTTTTGCGGCTGTTGGGCATCGTCGGCAACCGGCACAACGCCCCTGTTGCGTAACGGGTTGCCATTCGCGTCCGTTCGTGCTGCCGACGACGTGACCAGACGACCGGCCGCTGTGGGAGAAATCCTCAGATCGTTTTCCACGCTGGTAACGTTGGGAGTGCGCATCGCCACCAGGACCGCGATGTTCATCTGCTCCTCGCTTGCCACGCGGCCCTGAAGCCGAGCGGTTCCATCCTTGTACGTCACACGGATGCTGTAATCCTTCATTTGGCCGCTCTCCTGCAATCGGAGAACGACCTGATCGGCGATATCCTTGTTACTGGCTACCACGAACGTGGGGACAACCGCAAAGAATGCCGCCGTCACAAGACCCGCTACAATACGTCGCATGTTCTCCCTCCTTGGATCTACCCGGGGATCGTTACCGCGGGAAAGTCGATGGCTTCCTCTGGTCCGCCAAAGCAACGGAGTCGAGCAGCGTTCGGCAAGGAGGGCCCCGCACCGCGAACAAAACGGGCGGGATCGCAGAGTTGCCCCCCTTTGGCAACGGCCGCATCCGTTTCCTTGCTCCCTGACTATTGGTTTCGGTTTCCGGTTATACCGAAAGGGAGCTTTTTTTCGATTTTGTCGACTTGAACGGCCCCAACCGCCCCCAAGACGACAAATTGGAGAAGCCAGGCAGAAAATCCGGAATCCGCTACCACGTGGCGGCACCCCGGCTGCCACGGAAGTCACAGGTGACCGTCAGCACCATAAACGCCAGCGTGGTGGAAGAGGCCAACCAGTACCCCGGGCCCACCGCGAGAGCCACCATCGTCACTATCCCCACCAGAGGTAGGACGCCGAAAAACGTCCACTGACTCAACAACTGGTGTCGCTTGCCCTCGCTGAGTCGGGCGAGCCAGGCACTCGAGACGCCGAGAAACTGTGCGGCGACGAAGAACCACAGCACTGTCGAGGGGTCGATTGCTTTCATGAGCGGCAGATTCCTTTCTGTCGGGGCCGGATAATACCCGCAACCGCCCGTTTCCGGAATACCGATCTCTATCTGCAATCAGACTTGGCAGGCTTCGGGGGTTTGATAGAATGAGACTTACAGCCCGCCGCTATGAAGCCCAAGGGGTAGTTTGCACATAAGGCCTGCTGGGGCGGGGATTCGCTTCTGGACCCCGGAATCTCCCTGACGGCGTAGCGGGTTACGGCGATTTAGCGATGAGGACCCTACTGGGGAATGGTGTAACGGTAGCACGAGTGACTCTGGATCACTTAGGGGTTGAGTTTTCTATCGATTGGCACGATTTTAACCACTTATCTGACAACAAGTTAGGTAAGTGGCTTTTTGTTTCTTGTCTGTAAGCCACTGCCTGTAATCTTTTCTGTAAGCCATCGGGTCGGCAAATGGGAAGGTTGGGAGTTGGGAAGGTCGCCCGTTGTAAGCCCAGCCCCGCAATCGCCCCTCAACCTCCAAGCCACCTCTCGGTTGATGGCAGGGGCTTCCAACAGGCACGGATGGCTCTGGGCAGACCGACATCCCCTCGGAGTATGGTTCGGTTTGCTGAGACGACGGATATGGATCGTCGCTCGGTGGCGTTCCTAGCCGCCAACCGGTGTCGGGTGTGTGGCATCCAAGTAAGAAGGGGAAAAATCGGCCAGGCGGCGGCTGACCAGTCGAGGTGCAGTTCTCCAGGTTTCCCGGATTCCCACCTCAAATGGCGACCGAAAGCCTGCTCCACCTGTCTCTCGGCGACCGGAGCGTTAGGGCTTGTAAGGGATTACAGCTAAGGGGAAGAAGCCGCCGACGCCAATGGAGCCGCAGGTCGAATGAGTCGGTGCCGCCAAAACGACAGACTGCCAGACGGCCGTCATGACGGCCCGAGCGTGTAGGGTGTGGGGAACAACGAGCCATTGACCAGTTCGGTTTTCCGGAATTCCGGTTTTCCGGAATTCCATGATTGATTGGCCCGTCGCCACATGACGGCACCACCATCTCGGCTTCGGCAAGGAGGCCCGGTGCCAAGGATTTGGTTCGACGCCGCCGACCCGGCGAAGGTCATCCCGTTTGGTGGCCCACCCGCCCGCCCTCGGACAAAATCGTCCGATGGAGAAGCAATCGACGCCAATTTTCCGACTATCGGAAAATTGATTGAGGAGAGTGGGAGCGACCGTCTCCATGCAGGCGAACACGGCGATGAGGGAAATTCCCTCGTTGAAGAAGGTGCCGGTTCGAAGAGTGCCAAAAGGCCAGATTGCCAATCCTATATCAGGCCGGATGGTGTGATATAACTTGCCCCCTGCCAATAGGTGGCAACGGTGCGGTTGCAACCAGTCAGGGGGGGGCTGAGGCGAAAGTGTGTAGGGTGTGTGGGGTGTGTAGGGTATCGCTAATAGGAGAGAAGGACGAAGGATGCCGCCCATAGACCGCCATCACAGCCCGTGGCGTTCTATGAGGTAGCAAAGTAACGCCGGCGTTAGTTTTCCCACAAAGGAGGGGTAAGGCTGGCGT
>Ga0181520_10001198_pt1 | contig 53696 bp, 54 predicted proteins | sample PEATcosm2014_Bin_29_FD_132451 | JGI IMG/M metagenome (GOLD analysis project Ga0181520, IMG submission 132451) | Peatland microbial communities from MTU Mesocosm Facility, Houghton, MI, USA - PEATcosm2014_Bin02_30_metaG | ecosystem: Environmental > Terrestrial > Soil > Wetlands > Peat | place... | reverse complement strand
GCACGGCCAGCCTCACCCTGAGCAGCCTGGCCGTCGGTGCCCACAGCCTCACCGCCAGCTACGGCGGCGACACCCTCGACGCCCCGAGCCAGTCCTCGACCACGACCCAGACCATCTCCCCGGTGTCGGCTCCGGCGCCGACCACGACCTCGCTGACGTCGTCGGAGAACCCGGCGCCGTCGGCGGCCGCCGTCACCCTGACCGCGACGGTGACGGGGCCCGGGGCCACCCCCACCGGGAAGGTCGCGTTCCTCGACGGCACGGCGACTCTGGGGATCGCGTCCCTGGATCCCTCCGGCAGGGCGAGCCTGACCCTGAGCAGCCTGACCCTCGGTGCTCACAGCCTGACCGCCGTCTACGGCGGCGACGCGGGCCACGCGGGGTCGACCTCCGCGATGCTGAGCGAGACGATCAGCGCCGCGACCAGCCGGACGTCGCTGTCCGTCTCGCCGAACCCGGCCTGGGTCGGGCAGGCGGTAACGCTGACGGCCACGGTGGCCTCGACAGGGCAGAAGCCGCGCGGCACGGTGACCTTCTCCGACGGTGGCCACACCATCGGCAGCGCCCGGCTGCACGACGGACGGGCCGTCCTGATCACCACCTTCCGCGAGGCCGGGGACCGGGGCATCGTCGCCGCCTACGCGGGTGGCGGCGGCATCGGCGCCTCGACCTCGGCGAGCGTGTCGCTGACCGTCCGGCAGCACCCGCCCTGCTGCCACCCCGGCGACCCCTGGAACGACCCGCACTGCGGCCCACCGGCCCGGCTCTCGGACGACCGGTGAGCCGATGACCCGGGCGGGGACGCGACTTCTGATCGGTGCGGGGGTCGCTGCCCTGGCGGCCCTGGCCGGCGGGCCGTCGATCCTGGTGGCGAGCGCCGCGGGGCTGCCGCAGCCGACGGTCATCGTCACCCCCGCTCCGACGCAGCTCGTCTACGGTGAACCGCTCGGCCTGACCGGCATCGTCATCCCCGCGAGCGGCAGCAACGTCGGCGGCGAGACCCTGGCCATCGCCAACGGCAGCTGCTCCGACGTCGTCACCAGCGAGTCGCTGATCCAGGCCGGCGGAGCCCTGTACGCGAGCGCATCGACCACCTACCCGACCGGTGGCGCCGCGTGGTGGCCGGCGGGAAGCGACCTCTCGATCCTCGCCTGCTATCCCGGCGATGCGGTCAACGCTCCGGCCCAGTCGTCGGCGCATGCGGTGACGGTCGCCCAGGCGACGACCACCCTGGGCGAGCCGTCCAGCTCCACCGGCGGGCTCTCGTCCGTCGGGCAGTCGGTGATCTTCACGGCCACCGTGAGCCCCGAGTACGGCGGGACGCCCACCGGCGACGTCGAGTACTCCGTCGACGGCAAGGCCGCCGCCTCCGAGGTGCTCGGAAGCTCGGGGCAGACCCATTGGAGCACGTCGTCGCTGGCGGTCGGCACCCACACCATCACCGCGATGTACCAGGGGGACGGCAACTTCGAGGCCTCGGCGGTCAGCCCGGGCGTGACCCAGACGGTGACCTCGCCGACCCCGGCGCCGACTCCGAAACCCTCGGCCACCGCGGCGCCGACGCCGACGCCGACACCGGCGCCGACGCCGACCCCGAGGGCCACGCCGGCGCCGACCGCGGTCGTGGTCCCGGCGGCGGCGGCGATCCCCAACCGCCCGAGCGGGCTCCCCCCCGGCACCCCGCTGCAGCCGACCGAGCTGGACACGTCCGCGGTGCCCCCCATCGACCTCATCTCCCTGGTCTCGGGCATCCACATGGGCAGCGCGCCGCAGATCATCGTCTTCCTGATCCTGCTCAACGTCGTCGTGCTGGGGGGGATCGTCGTCGCCATGCGCCGGGGTCGGGAGCTGACCCGGCGCAGCCTGGGGACGGACGGCTGAGCCGCCCCGCGGCCACCGCCGGAACTCTCCGATGACGGGCCAGACCCTGGGCCGGATCCTTCTCGCCACCGGCCTGCTGGTCGCGGCGGCCGGCGCCTACCTCGCCCTGGGCGGCCGGCTGCCCTTCGGCAACCTGCCCGGCGACATCACGGTCTCACGGGGCGGCGTCTCAGTCTCCCTGCTCCTCGGCACCGGCATCCTGCTCAGCATCGTCCTCACCGTCATCCTCAACATCGTGGTGCGGCGGTAGGGGGCGGCCGGCGCGTGACCGGCCGGCCCGGCTCAGCCGTCCAGCTGCTCGAGGGCCCACAGCGACCACTCGTGCAGATGCTGGAAGTAGCGAAGACCGAGCTCCGCGACGAGAAGGTCGACGGGAACCGGCCCTCCCCCCGTTCCGCTCCCCACCTCACCGACCGTGGCGTGCAGCGCCTCGAGCTCGCGGAGGCTGGCAGCGGCCTGGTGCCGGAGAACGGCGCGGGCATCCTCGCGATCCAGGCAGGGCAGCAGGAAGAGGCGGAGGATCTGCTCGTTGCGGACGATCGGCGTGTCATCGGGGTCGGTCAGCCACCGGCGAAGCTGCTCCCGGCCGGCGGGGGTGATGGCATACGTGCGGCGGTGGCGAGGGCCCTCGTCGACCACGCTCACCAGGCCGTCCGCGGCGAGGCGGTTCACCTCGGGGTAGATCTGGCTCTGCTGGGCATGCCAGGCGTAGCGACCCATGCCGCCCTCGAACCGGCGGGCCAGCTGGTAGCCGCTCCCCGCCTCCTGGCTGAGCAAGCCGAGAAGCGCGTAGCGCAGGGACATCCGAGACACCTCCTGCCACCAGGATACTCCAAACCAGTAAGGTAGATCTTGACAGGAAGATCTAGTAGTATTATGCTCGGCGCGGTGGGGGCCCATGGCGCGGGGCGACCGCTCATCCGGGTCGCGACCCTGGGTCGATCAGTGCCAAGGGCTGGAGGAAGGCGGTGCGTCCCATGGGGGTTCTCCCGGCGAGGCCATCTGCAGCTGCAAACGCGGGCGACTCGAACCGGGGTGGACGCCGGTTGGGGCTGTCGCTGCCGACGTCACGCGGAGTCGCCGCGCTCGCGGTCGCGGCCGTGGTGGCGATGTCCGGCGCCTCGGCCTGCGCCACTCGAGCCGCCACCGGCGGCACGGCCACCGGCAGCCCCGTCTCGGGTCTGTACGAGGTGAACGGCCATCACCTCTTCCTCACCTGTGCCGGGGCGGGCGCGCCGATGGTCGTGCTCGAGTCCGGCCTGGGCGCGGATCACACCCAGTGGGATCCGGTCAGCCAGCTGGCCGCGGCGGCCGGCGTCCGTGTCTGCGCCTACGACCGGTACGGGGTCGGGCAGAGCGACACCCCTCCCGGCATGCAGACCAGGACGCTGGATCAGGTGGTGGACGACGTGCACGCCCTGCTCGGCGCGGCTCATCTCGGCGGGCCCTACGTGCTGGCGGGCACGTCGATGGGAGGTCTCATCGACCGCGAGTTCGCGCGCCGTTTCCCGAGCGAGGTGGTCGGCATGGTGCTGCTCGACTCGGCGCCCGACGATTGGGACGTCTACACCGGAACGGAGACGTTTGCGTTTCTCACCGAGAGCATCGATGTCGAGGCAGCCTCGGCGGCGCTGCGCAACTCCGATCAGCTGGGCTCCAGGCCCCTGATCGTGGTCCAGGCGGGTGACGACGCCAGTGTCCAGGCCGCCTGGGCGGAGGGGAAGACCGACTTCCAGGCGTACTGGGCGTCCCGCCAGCGCGCCCTGGCCCAGATCTCGAGCGACTCCATCCTTGCCCTCGCCCCGGGGGTCAGCCACGACACCATCGCCCAAGAGCCGCCCGGGCTCAGCTCGGCGGCGATCCGCCTCGTCGTCGACGCCGCACGCGACGGCACCAGCCTGCCGGCCTGCGCCCAGACCTCGCTGCCGGGCCTCGGAGCGCTGTGCCTGAGCGAGACCGGATGACGGCGGCCGCTCCCCCTACCGCGCCGCCGCGGCGGCCTCGTGGTCGAGCAGCCAGCGCTTGACCGGCAGGCCCCAGGCGAAGCCGCCCAGCGCGCCGTCGCCGCGCACCACCCGGTGGCAGGGCACGATGAGGGCGATGGGGTTGCGGGCGCAGGCGTTCCCGGCCAGCCGGGCGAAGCGGGCGCCGCCCCCCAGCTCGGCGTAGCTGCGGGTCTCGCCGGCGGGGATGCGGCGCAGTGCCGCCCACAGCCGCCGCATGGCGGGACCGCCCTCCGCCGACACCGGCAGGGCCGTCACCGCCTCCAGGTCGGTCCCGGCGAAGTAGGCGCGCAGCGCGGACGAGACCTCCCCCACCTCGTGCCGGGGGCGGATCTCCGCGTCGTCGTCGCCGAGCCGGGCGCGGAGGCGTTCGGGGTCCGCCGTGAAACCGGCGGCGACGACCGCTCCGTCACGGACCAGGACCGTGAAGGCGGCGCCGGCGGGGGTGGGCAGGGTCGCGGAGTCGTAGGTCATGGCGGGGGCTCCGTGGTGAGGGGCGGACGGATGGCGGATGGCGGGATGGTCTCGCCGGAGGCGGGGGCGACGCTCAGGCTCTGCCAGAGCAGGAGGGCGGCATAGGCGCGCCAGGGGCGCCAGGCCTCGGACCGCCGGGCGATGCTGCGCGGGTCGGCCGGCTCCCCCAGCCGCTCCATCGCATGGCGCAGGCCGAGGTCGCCGACGGGGATGGCGTCGGGGTCGCCCCGGGCCCGCATGGCGATGTACGCCCTGGTCCAGGGCCCGAAGCCGGGGAGCCGGCTCATCGCCAGGTCGATCCCGGCCGCGTCCCCGGCGACCAGATCCAGGTCGCCGGCGGCGACGGCACGGCTGAGCGCCCGGACCGAGGCGACCCGCCGCCCGGTGAGACCGAGCCCGTCGAGGTCGGCCTCGGCGAGACGCTCCGGCGTGGGGAAGAGGTGGCTGACGCCGTCGTGGGGCGAGGCGAGGGCCTCGCCGTGGCGGGCGACCAGCCTCCGGGCCAGGGTGCGGGCCGCCGCCACCGAGACCTGCTGGCCCAGCACGGCGCGGACCGCCGTCTCGAAGGGCTCGGCGCTGCCGGGCACGCGGACGCCGGGGGAGCCGGCGAGGAGGCGCCTCAGCAGCGGGTCGCGACCCAGGATGGCGGCCACCGACGCGGGGTCGGAGTCGAGATCGAGAAGCCGGCGGCAGCGGCGGACGACGTTCTCCAGGTCGGCCAGGTCGTCGAGCCGCACACGCAGCGCGACGTGGCCGGGACCGGGGCCGATCACCACCACCGCGGCGCCGTGGGGGGTGCGCAGCGCCCGGGCGTATGAGGGGACCGCTCCGGCGGCCAGGGGGTCGTCGCCGTCCCCCAGGCTCTCGACGCCGGGGACGGCCCGGGCGGCGAGGAAGGCGAAGAGCGGCCCGGCGGCGAAGGGCTCCCGCACCGGCAGCCGCAGGCTCAGCCACCCTCCCGGATCGGGATCCGGCTCCCCGGCCCGCGCCGCCTCGCCACGATGACCGCTCGGGGCGCCTCCCAGGTCGGCCCGCATCACGTCGTTGAACTGGCGGAGCGAACCGAAGCCGGCGGCGAAGGCGACATCGACCAGCGGCATCGCGGTGCGGGCGATGAGGGTCCGGGCCGTCTGCACCCGGCGGCTGCGGGCGAGCTGGAGGGGGGTGGCGCCGACCGAGCCGGCCAGCCGCCGGTGCAGCGTGCGGACGTCGACCGCGAGGCGGCGGGCCAGCCCGTCCACCCCCTCGGTGTCGACGACGCCGGCCGCGATCAGCTCCAGGGCGCGCTGGACGAGGGGCGCCTCGGCGTCCCCGGCCCGGTCCGGCCGGCATCGCTTGCAGGGGCGGAAGCCGGCGGCCGAGGCGGCGGCCGGCGAGGCGAAGAAGCGGACCCGGTCGCGGCGGGGGGTGCGGGACGGGCAGCCGACCCTGCAGTACACGCCGGTGGAGGTGACGGCGACGACGAAGCGCCCCTCGAAGCGCAGGTCGCGGCTCGCCACCGCCTCGTAGCGGCTCTCGCTGTCGTCCACCCGTCCCATGGTGAGACCGGCGGCCGGCCTGGCGCTCGCGGCTTTCGGACAGGGCGGTGGCGGGGGGCCGGCCCGGCGCGATCGCCCGGCCGGCCCGCCGCGGATCCGGGGCGGACCCCCGGCTCGGACGCCTAGGAGAAGACCTTGGCCAGCTCGTACAGCTCGGGCGGAACCTTCCTCTGCTCGCGCACGACGTCGGCGATCGGCGCCGTGTCCACGGCGCCGCAGCGCACCACCGGCATCCAGCCCCAGCGCCCCGCGAGCGCGAGGTCGTAGGCGGCGGAGCCCACGCGCGTGGCCCAGATGCGGTCGTACGCCGAGGGCGTGCCGCCGCGCTGGGTGTGCCCGAGCACGGTGGTCCGGGTCTCGTGGCCGAGCTTCTCCTCGATCAGCTCCGCCAGGGTGTCGGCGACGCCTCGCTTGCTGAGCTGGGCGTGGCCGAAGGCGTCGAGCTTGCCTCCGGTCGACTCCTTGTCGGTGACGCCCTCCATCTCCACGCCCTCGGCGACCACGATGATGCCGAAGTCGCTGCCGCTCTGGAAGCGGCCCTGGAGACGCTCGAGGACCTCGTCGAGGGTCACCTTGATCTCGGGGATGAGGATGACGTCGGCACCGCCGGCGATCCCGCCCATGAGGGCGACCCACCCGGTGTCCCGCCCCATGACCTCGACCACCATGACGCGGCGGTGCGCCGCGGCGGTCGTGTGGAGCCGGTCCAGAGCCTCGGCGACCCGGCTCACCGCCGTGTCGAACCCGATGCAGTAGTCGGTCACCGAGAGGTCGTTGTCCATCGTCTTGGGAACGCCGACCACCGGGCCGCCGTGCTCCGCCAGCCAGGCGGCCACGGAGAGGGTGTCATCGCCGCCGATGGCGACCAGGGCGTCGAGCCGGGCGCGGTGCAGGTTGGCGAGAACCTCCTCCCTGCCCCCCTCGCGCTTCATGGGGTTGGTGCGGGAGCTCCCCAGCACCGTGCCGCCGATCTGGAGGATTCCGGAGAAGAAGTGGCGATCCAGCTCCCGGTAGTCGCCGTCCCCGACCAATCCCGCCCAGCCGTAGTTGACACCGATCACGGTGTCGCCGTGAGCGAGGGCTCGCCGGCCCACCGCCCGGATCGCGGCATTCAGCCCGGGAGCGTCACCGCCCCCAGTGAGCATCCCGATGCGCAAGGATCAACTCCCATACCCCGGGTCATTGCTGAAGGCGTTCCCCGCGTCCTGGCCGAGGAGAACGATGACGCCGTCAGCGGAGCCGGCGGTACCCGGAGAAGGCGGCGACGCTGTCGTGACGGCGACACCGAAGTATGACGCGAACCACTTCGCAACCGCCGCGTCCTTGGTGCCGCCCTGATTGATGACCTGGGTCGTGGCGTTGGTCTGGACCGCCCCCAGGTCGGCGGTGGTCCAGCCCACCTCCCCGAACATGGTGGCCCAGCGCGAGCTGAGCGTGGGCGCGACGGGCGCATCCCAGCCGCTGCCGTCCTCGATGCCGACGGTGGCCTTGGCGGCCAGGGCCTGGGGATCGGCGAAGACGTTCTGCGTGTAGTGGTCCACCTCCTGGTAGCTGCTGTCCCAGGCGTACTCGAAGTCGGCGGTGCAGCCGGTGGACCAGCTGAACCAGGTGCACTCGTAGAGGAAGTCCTGGTCGGTGAACTGCACGTGCAGATAGCTCGACGCGGGAACCGGCTTGACCAGGCTCCACAGCGCCTCGACGTCGTTCAGGCTCAGGTTGGTGTCCACGTTGCCACCCAGCGCGCTGAGGAGGTTGGGGAGATCGCCGATGCCGCCGATGGAGAGGACCTTCTGCTCGAGGGCGGCGATGATCAGCTGCTGGCGGCCGCTGCGCGCGAAGTCCGTCCCCTGCCCATTGTCCCCATGGCGCGAGCGCGCGTACTCGAGGGCGGTGGCACCGTCCATGTGCTGCTCGCCGGCGGCGAAGCTCACCGTCTCGAAGGCGCACGTGGAGTCCGAGTTGCACTCGCCGGCCGGGTACTCGTCGTCGGTGAAGGCGACGGGGACGTCGATGTCGATGCCGCCGACGGCGTCGACGGCCTGATCGAAGGCGGAGAAGTCCACGCCGACGAAGTAGTCGATGGGGATGCCCAGCAGCGTGCTGAGCGCGGCGTCGGCCATCGCGCCGCCGGAGAGCTCCTGCCCCGCCGCGACGCCGCCGTCGCCGTAGAGCATGCCGTCCTCATAGGCTTGGTTGATGCGCCCCAGGTCCTCCTCCTTGCCCGCCGAGTTGTACATGGGCACGTACCAATCCCGCGGGATGGAGATCTCGGCCACCCTCGGGGGGGCGTCGCGCTGCGGCTGGATGGAGATGACCATGATGGAATCGGTGAGGAAGGCTCCGTCATGCCCGTCGCCGCCGTAGCCGTAGAGGGCGATGTTGATGCGCTGCAGGTTGGCGATCTGGTCGGTCTCGATGGCGGAGCCGCTCTTGCCCTTGATGAGGCTGCCGACCACCGACCCGACGTTGGTGTGGAAGATGCTGGCCAGGGCGGCGGCGGTGCGGTAGGCGAAGACGCCGGCCACCAGGACCACGGCCACGGTGACGAGGGCGACGATGCGCCGCGCCGTCATCCACGGTGGACGGATCCGGTAGCGCGAGCGACGCCGGCGTGTTCTCGATGCCATATCGATCTGGGCTGGGGCCGCACCCGGAAGCGGGCCGCCAACGGCCGCTCCGCGGAGACCGCCCCACCGGGCTCCCTATGAGATGGAACGTTGGTGGAGACGAGAAGGGTTACACCCGATCCGGGGTAAGCGTACCCCATGCCCGCCGGGCGCGGGCGGTCAGCGGTCGACCGCAGCGCCGGCGGCGCCGAGGGCCTCACCCACCTGGCGGACCACGTCCTCGATGGTTGCGGCGATGCGGGCACCGGCGCCCCGCAGCGCCTCGACCTTCCCCTGGGCTCCCCCCGTGGTGCCGCTGATGATGGCGCCGGCGTGGCCCATGCGCTTTCCCGGGGGGGCGGTGCGGCCGCTGATGAAGGCGACCACCGGCTTGTCGAACCCGGTGGTGCGGATCCAGGCCGCGGCGGCCTCCTCGTCCGACCCGCCGATCTCGCCGACGAGGACGACTGCCTCGGTTCGCGGGTCGGCGGCGAAGAGGGGGAGGATCTCGACGAAGGTGGATCCCAGCACCGGGTCGCCGCCGATGCCGACGGCGGTGCTCTCCCCGTACCCGGCGTCGGAGAGGCCCTGGATCACCTCGTAGGTCAGGGTCCCGCTGCGGGCCACGACGCCCACCCGCCCGGGCCTGCCGACGTGGTTGGGGATGAAGCCGATCTTGCACTGGCCGGGCGTCATCACCCCGGGACAGTTGGGCCCGATCAGCCGCATCGGTGTCGCCTCGACGAATGCGTGTGCCCGGACCATGTCGAGCACGGGGATGCCCTCGGTGACGCACACGGCGAGCCGCACGCCGGCGGCGGCCGCCTCCATGATCGCGTCGCCGGCGAACGGCGGCGGCACGATGATGAAGCTGGCATCGGCCCCGGTCCGCTCGACGGCGTCGGCCACGGTGTCGAAGACGGGGACGCCGAGGGCCTCGGCGCCCCCCCGCCCCGGGACCACCCCGGCCACGACGCTGGTGCCGAAGGCCTGCATCTGCGCGGTGTGGAAGCTGCCCTCCCTCCCGGTGATCCCCTGCACGATGACGCGGGTCGAGCGGTCGACGAGGATCGCCATCAGCCGGCCCCTCCCGCCCGCACCAGCTCGACGACGGCGCGCGCCGCCTCGGGCGCGCTGGACGCCGGGACGATGCCGGCCTCGCCGAGGATGCGGCGCCCCTCCTGCTCGTTGGTGCCGGCCATCCGCACCACCAGGGGGACGGTCACGCCCAGTTCGTCGCGCGCCTGGACGATGCCTCGGGCCACCTCGTCGCCACGGGTGATGCCGCCGAAGATGTTGATGAAGACCGCCTTGACATCGCCGTCGGTGAGGATCATCTCCAGGGACCGCTTCACCTTGTCGGCGCCGGCGCCGCCTCCGATGTCCAGGAAGTTGTTGGGGCGGCCCCCCGCCTGCTGGATCAGGTCGAGGGTGTTCATGGCCAGGCCGGCACCGTTGCCCATGCAGCCGATGTCACCGCCGGGGAGGTGGACGTAGGTCAACCCGCGTCGCTTGGCCTCGGCCTCGAACGCGTCGTCGCCGGTCCGGCCGTCCTCGCCGCGAAGGTCGGCCGCCAGCTCATGGGCCAGGTCCTGGTGGCGGTACTCCGCGTTCTCGTCGACCTCCAGCTTGCCGTCGGCGGCGACCAGCCGTCCCGCCACGGTCAGCGCCAGGGGGTTGATCTCGCAGGTGACGGCGTCGAGGCTCACGGCGAGGCGGAAGAGGCTCTGGGCAACCGGGACGAGAGCGGCCGCGAGGGTGCCACGGCTCTCCTCCAGCTCCGGGGCCTGGGCGAGCGCGGCGAAGGCCAGCCGGCGCACCTGGAACGCCTGAGGGCCGGCGACGGCATCGGGCCAGAGCTTGGCGATCTTTTCCGGGGACTCGGCGGCGACGCGCTCGATCTCCATGCCACCGGCGGCCGACAGCATCAGCGCCAGGCGGCGGCGGTCGCGATCCAGGGTGATGCCCAGGTACAGCTCGTGGGCGATCTCCAGGCCGGTCTCGCACCAGACGGATCGCACCGGGTAGCCATGGATGTCCATGGCGAGGATGCGCGCGGCCTCCCGCCGCGCCTCCTCCGGCGAGCCGGCGAGGGCGATGCCGCCCGCCTTGCCCCGGCCGCCGACGGGCACCTGGGCCTTGATGGCGACCCTGCCCAGCTCGGAGGCCGCGGCCGCCGCCTCGTCGGGTGTCCGGGCTAGGCGTCCCGCAGGGACGTCGATGCCGGCGGCGGCGAAGCGCCGCTTGGCCTGGTACTCGAGGAGCTTCACAGCCGGTGAGTGTACGGCCCGGCGCCGCGCCCTCAGGGAGGGCGCCGCGCGATGGGCGCGGGCCGGCGCTCAGCCGCCCAGGGACGCGACGCCGCCGACGGTTCCGGCTACCTCCCCGGCTGCCCGTGCTGGTCGGTCACGGACGGGTTTGAACCGGACGAGCCGCCCGACGCCGCTCCGGGTCCCGGATGTCCGTCGCCGCCGTGACCGCCCTTGGACGTGGCGGAGGCGCCACCCGAAGTGGCATGGGGCGAGGGCCAAGCGGACGGGAAGGCGTGGGGCGAGAACGACGGCCACGCGGACGGCGACGGCCGCGGCGACGGGGACGGCCTCGGAGCCGAGATGGTCACGCTGACGGCGCTGATGGTGCCCGGCGCGGTGATCGTCCCGAGGACGGTCACGTGGTCGCCGACGGCGACGTCGGTCAGGCCGGGCGAGGTGACGCCCTTCTCGCTGTAGGTGGTGGCGGAGGTGACATCGACCGTCACCGCGCCGCCCTTGTCACCGGTGCCGCCCTTGTCACCGCTGCCGCCCTTCCCCCCGTTCCAGCCCTTCCCCCCGCTCACCGCGGTGATCGGGAAGCTGCTGCCGGTGACCCCGGGCGCCACGACGGTGCCGGACACGCAATTGAGCGTGATGCTCACCGTCACGGCGCTGACGGTGCCCGGCGCGGTGACCGGCCCCCACACGGTCACGTGGTCGCCGACGACGACGTCGGCGAGCCCGGGCGAGCTGACGCCCTTCTCACGGTAGGTGGTGCTCGACGTCACGTCGATCGTGACCGTCGTGCCCCCGCTCGTGGTGACCGGGAAGCTGCTGCCGGTCACCCCCGGTGAGGCGACCGTGCCCGACGTGATGGGAAGCGAGATGCTCACCGTGGCGGCGCTGACGACACCCGGCGAGGTGATCAGCCCCGAGACGGTCACGTGGTCGCCGACGGCGACGTCACCGAGACCGGGCGAGCTGACCCCCTGCTCGCGGTACGTGGTGGTCGAGGACACGTCGATGGTCACCGCCGCGCCCTTGTCGGTGGTGATGGGGAAGCTGTCGCCGCTGACCCCCGGCGAGACGACGGTGCCGGAGGTGACGGGGAGCGAGATGTCCACGACGGAGGCGGTGACGTCGCCCGCCGACGGGATGGTCCCCCACACCCTGACGACGTCACCGGTGACGACATCGCTGAGGTCGGGGGAGGTCACACCCTGCTCGCGGTAGGTGGTGGTCGCGGTCACCGTCACCGTCACCGTTCCCCCCTGGGCCGTGGTGACCACGAAGGTGCTGCCGGTCACGCCCGGCGAGGCGACGGTCCCGGATGCCGCCGCGCCCGGCATGTAGGCTGTGAGCTGCGGATCCGGGGTGCAGGCGGCGACCCCGGCCGCGCCGAACACGACGCCGACACCGACGGCGAGCCCTGCGCCCGCCACGAGACGGAGCCTCAGGCCGAGCCCGGCACGGGGCGCCGGCGCCTGAGCACGATCACGGTCGATCCGGGACGCGGTCGTCCTGCTACGCCACATGGCTTCCTCCCACGGCGACGGCCCCGCTCTCGTCCGGGACTTGATAGCACGATCCGGGCGGTGCGAATCGCCCATTCCGGTGACGAGAGCCGGTGCGCATGTCCTCCGGCGGGTCCGCGGGACCGCCGGTTTCCGTTGTCGTCCAGCGTGCAGCGGCCACCATGAAAGCCCGGGGAGGGGGTGCCTGTCAAGCGCCGGCGAGGTCCCGCCCCGGCCCCGGCGGGCCCGCCTCAGGCCGCCGGCCGCTTCGGCGGGACGATGGCGTCGAGCTCGGCGAGGTCCTCGGGGCTGGGCACCCACTCGGCCGCCGCGGCGTTGGCGACGACCTGCTCGGGCCGGCTCGCCCCGGCGATCACCGAGACCACCCCCGGCTGGGCGGCGAGGCCGCCGATGGCCACGCCGAGGAGGTCGGTCTCGTGCTCCTCCGCGTACGCCTCCAGGCTCTCCAGGACGTCGAAGGTGGCGTCCACGAGGACGTCAGCACCCTGAGGGCCGTCGAGGCGGCTCCCCTCCGGGGCCGGCTCCCCCCGCCGGTACCGGCCGGTGAGCAGCCCGCGCTCCAGGGGGAAGTAGGGGATCAGCCCCAGACCGAAGTGCTCGCAGGCCGGCACCACCTCGGCCTCGACGCCGCGCTGCAGCAGGCTGTACTGGTTCTGGGCGGAGATGAAGCGGCTGGTGTGGTGGTGGTAGGCGGTCCAGTCCGCGTCGGCGATCTGCCAGCCGGTGAAGTTGGAGCAGCCGATGTAGCGGACCTTGCCCTCGCGGACCAGGTCGTCCAGGGCGGCGAGAGTCTCCTCGATGGGAGTGTCCAGGTCCGGGAAGTGGACCTGGTAGAGGTCGATCCAGTCGGTGGCGAGCCGGCGGAGGCTGTCCTCGACGGCGAGGCGGATGTGGCGGCGCGAGGTTCCCGAGCTGTACGGGTCCGATCCCATGTGGCCACCCACCTTGGTGGCGACGATCACCTGATCGCGCCGGCCGCGCAGCGCCGCCCCGAGGCAGCGCTCGGACTCGCCGGCGCCGTACACGTTGGCGGTGTCGAAGAGGGTGATGCCGGCCTCGATGGCGGCGTGGACGATGCGGGCCGACTGGGCCAGGTCGACGCGACGGCCGAACTGGTTGCAGCCGACGCCGACGACGGACACCTCGAGTCCGGATTCACCGATGCGACGGAACTCCATCTGGGCGCCTCTCCTGTCCGCTGAGCCGGGGCATCACCCCGCGCTTCCGATGGCATTCTGCCCGACCGGGGGGCGGGCCCGGCGGGAATCCACCTCCTACACTCTGCCCATGGATCGCACCGTTGCCGTGATCGGCGGGACGGGCCGCTCCGGGCACGGCCTGACGATGCGGCTGGCCCGGGCGGGGGTTCCGGTGGTCATCGGCTCCCGCGACGCCGGGCGCGCCGCCGAGGTGGGCGCCGCTCTGGGCGAGCGCGTCCGCGAAGCCGGGGGAGGGGCCACCATCACCGGCGCCTCCAACGTCGATGCGGCGGGGCGGGCCGACATGGCCTTCCTCACCCTCCCCTACGCGGCGCAGCGGATGCTGCTCCCCGACCTCGCCGCGCCCCTGGCCGGCAAGGTGGTGGTCAGCACCGCCGTCCCCGTCCGCTTCGACCCGGATCTGGGGCCCGTGGCCGTCGCCATGCCGGCCGGCTCGGCGGCGGAGGAGGCGGCGGTCCTGCTGCCGTCGAGCCGGCTGGTCGCCGCCATGCACACCGTCAGCAGCGCCCACCTCGGACGCCTGGAGCTCGACCTGGACGAGGACGTGCTCCTGGTCGGGGACGACGCCGAGGCCAAGTCGGCGGTCGCCGGCATCGTCGATCTCCTCCCCGGGCTGCGCGCCGTGGACGGCGGCCGTCTCGGCAACGCCCGGCTGGCCGAGCAGCTCGCCGTGCTCCTCCTCAGCGTCAACCGGCTGGCCGGGCGCACCGCGGGCATCCGCTTCACCAACCTTCCCGGCAGGGCCGCACCCCCGCCGAAAGCCTGATAGGCTCCCGGCACGTGGCCGAGATCAGCGAAACCGCGGCCGGCACGGCGGTTTCGGGCGGGCGGCGGGACCGGGGACCGGTGATCAGGGTCCGCACCCTGGTGGCGGCCGCCCTGCTGGTCCTCGCCTTCCTCGCGCTGGTGATCCTGCTCGCCCAGGTGGCGAACCTCGTCCTCCTCTTCCTCATCGCCGTGGTCATCGCCGAGGGCCTGCGGCCGGTGGTGCGGCGCCTGGAGGCCGCGGGACTGCGACGGGTGCTGGCGATCATCGTCGCCTACCTCGCCTTCCTGGCGGTCATCGCCATCGCCATCGCCATCCTGGTCCAGCCCGTCGTGGTCCAGGCCGAGAACCTCGCCCACCACTTCCCCCAGTACCAGAAGTCGGCGGTCGGCGTCATCACCACCGTCGAGCACCACCTCAACATCACCAGCTCGCAGCTGGAGAGCCAGGTGCAGAAGGCGCTCGGCACGGCGGGCCAGGTCCTGGTGACGATCGGCGGCGACATCGTCAGCGTCTGCGTCAACCTGGTCCTCGTCCTGGTGCTGAGCTTCCTCTGGCTGTCCACCAGCGACCGCCTGAAGGCGCGGTTCGTCGATCTCTTCCCCCTGCACAGCCAGCCGCTCGCCTCCGACGTCCTGCACGAGATCGGCTTCCGGATGGGCGGATACCTGCGGGCCGTCGCCATCAACATGGTCGCCGTCGGGGTCGCCACCGGCGTCGCCTGCCTCCTCCTCGGATTGCCCAGCCCGGTGCTGCTCGGGCTGTTCGCCGGGATCACGGCAGCGATCCCCCTGTTCGGGCCCTTCCTCGGCGTCGTCCCGGCCGTTCTCCTCGGCTTCACCGTGTCGCCGGAGTACCCCCTCCTGGTGCTGGTCATCCTGCTGGTCATCCAGCTGATCGACGCCAACACCATCGTGCCGATGGTGATGAACCGGGTGCTCGCCCTCCCCGCCCTGGCGGTGGTGGTCGCCCTGCTGGCGGGCGCCGCGCTGGCCGGCCTGGTCGGCGCCCTGCTGGCGGTGCCCGTCGCCTCGGCGATCCAGGTCCTCGTCGTCCGCGTGCTCGTCCCCTACATCCACCACACGCAGGGGCGTGCCGACCCGGAGTTCGCGGCCGCCTTCGGCGCGCCGGTGCAGGCGCCCTCGGCGGCCCATCCGGGTGGCGGGCAGTGAGGCCCGGCGGGCCTCGCTGACGCCGGGGTCGAGGGAGTCGCGATGACGGCGGCGCGGCGGTAGGGTGCCGGCCCAGGTGTCCCGGACAGGAGGGCGGCAGGCCGCCGCCATCGTCGCCTCGCTGGCGGTGGCCGGCGCGTACATCGCGGTGTGGCTGCGCGTCGACGCCCTCCACGTGCGCCTCTCCGACTTCGTGGCGTCCTTCGTGGGAGCGAGGATGCTGACCCAGGGCCACGGTGCCGGCCTGTACGACCTGTCCCTCCAGGCGTCGGTCCACGCCGCGGTCATCGCCCCCTTCCACGCGGGCAACCTCCCCTTCGTCTACCCGCCGACGGCCGCCCTGCTGGTGGCGCCGCTCCTGCCGCTGGGAATCGCCTCGGCGTACCGCGTCTTCGCCGCCATCCAGCTCGTCCTCCTCGTCGGGGGCCTGACCCTGGCGGCGCTGCGCTGCCGCGGCGCGCTGACGAGGACGGCGACCGTGCTCGTCGGCCTGGCCGGGGTCGCCACCCTCCCGCTCCTCCTCCTCGGTCAGTGGGACGGGCTGCTCGCGCTCCTGCTCGCGGCCGGCTGGCTGCTCATCGACAGGCGCCGCGAGTTCGCCGCCGGGCTGGTGCTGGGGGTGGCCGCCGCCATCGTGAAGCCGCACCTGTTCATCGGCCTGGCGGTCTTCCTCCTCGTCCGCCGCCGCGGCCGGCTGCTCGCCGGCGGGGCGCTGGCGGTCGCGGCGCTGGCCGCTCTCGACACGGCCCTGGTGGGGCCGGCGGGCATGGCGGCGCTGGTCGGCGCCGATGTCCACGACGCCTCCATCTGGGCGCAGGCCTCCTTCCTCGGATGGAACGGGCTGCTCGCCTCCTGGCTGGGAGGCGGCGCCGGCGGGCAGATCGCCGCCGCTGTCCTCGACGTGGCGGCCCTGGCGGGGTGCGCCGTGCTGGGCGAGGCGGTCCGGCGGCGGCCCGACCGGTTTGACGTGGCCATGGCCGCCGCCATGGCGCTGTCCCTGCTCGCCTCGCCCCATCTCCTCGCCCACGACCTGGTCCTGCTCAGCCCCGCTTTCGTCTGGTGCCTGGCGGCCGTCACCGGGGAGACGAGGGTCGGCTGGCCCGGCCGGCCCGGTCTGCTCCTCATCGCAGGATGGCTCGCCGCCAACGCCGCCGTCGCCCTCGACCTCGGCAACCGGAGCCCGGCGCCCCCGGGCCGGCTCGTCCCCCTGGCGCTGGCCGCGGCGGGGGTGGTGGGACTGGTGGTGGCTACGAGGGCGGGATCCGGCCCCCGGGGCGCAGGCGCCGCGGCGGGCTGATCTCGCCGGGCGCGGCGGCGTCGCGGACGCGGATGGGGGCGAGGATGAGCACGGCGGCGACGAGGAGGAGCAGCTCGAGGGCGAAGGCCGAATGGACGCCGAACCTGTCGGCCAGCACCCCGAGGACCAGGGGGGCGACGGCGATGGAGAGGCCGAGGGCGACCTGCACCCTGGCCATGGCCAGGTCGGTCCGCCCGCCGCTCGCTCCGAGCACGAGGGAGATGGTCAGCGGGTAGAGGTTGCCCACCCCCGCGCCGGTGACGAAGAGGGCGGCGCCGGCCAGGACGGTGGCGCGGCCGAGCCAGAGCACGAGGAAGCCGGCGGTGGCGGTGAGGAGGGCGGACTGGATCACCGGCTTGGCGCGCCCGGGACGGCGGGTGAGCCGCGCCCCGGCCAGCCGGCCGACCAGCTCGCCGACGAAGAAGAGGCTCATCAGCTGGGTGGCGTCCGCGGTCGCCAGGCCGACCTGGTGGCGGAGCAGAGGGATGCCGTAGAAGACGATGCAGAACTCGATGGCGACGGTGAGGCTGGCGAGGACGCAGAGGGCCCAGAAGCGGCGGGGAAGGCGCCCCGCCGCGGCCGCCGGGGGCTCGACCGCGGGGGGGATGGGGTGGTGCCGGGCCGCGGCGAAGAGCACCGCCAGGATCAGCGCCGGGAGCAGCATGCCGCTGCGCCAGCCGGCGGCCGTGGCGGCGAGGAAGCCGAGCAGCGCCGGGACGGCGACGCCGGCGAGGCTGGCGCCCACGTTCGCCTCGACGATGGCCTGGTCGCGCCGGCCGCCGTGGTGGTCGGCGAGCAGCACGGTGCCCCCCGCGTTGAAGAACGAGCCGCCGGTGCCGAGGACCGCGGCCGCCAGCAGGGTGACGGCGACGGCGTGTCCGGCGACGAAGAGCAGCGTCCCGGCGACGGTGGCGAGGGCGGAGAACCAGAAGAGGCGCTGTCGGCCGAGACGCCGGGAGACCCTGTGGAAGGTCAATCCCGTCAGCAGGGACCCCCCCGCCCACAGCGTCGAGTGGAGGCTCGTCAGCGTGTACGAGAGGTGGAGCTCCTGGCGGATGAACGCCTGCATCGGCCCCAGGGCGTACACGCAGAAGGCGTAGGTGGCGACCGCGATGTACGCCATCCAGGTCAGCCGGTCGCGGACGAACGGTCCGCCCGCCCGATCCTGCGCCGCGTCCCCCGCCAAGCCGCTCTCCTCAGTCCGCATCATCGTGCCGGTGGATGGTGAGGCATCATGGGGTGGATGCCGGAGCCGCCGACGCCAGCGCCGCCTCCCCCGCTGCCCGATCGCATCGACCCCGCGAGTCTGAGCCGCCTGGACGCCGCCCGGCTGGACGCCGAGGCAGCCCGGCTGGGCGGGGTGGAGCGGGCGACCCGGAGCGCGATGTCCCCGTACGAGCGCCACCTTCGGGAGATCCGGACCAGGCTGGAGGAGATCGCCACCGAGCGCCGGCGCCGGGAGCGGACGGAGAGGCACGCGAGGCGGATGTCCGTCCGCGAACAGGCGGCGAGCGGGGAGATGCCCGGCCTCGACGACGCGCTGGGCGGTGATCCGCCACCGCTCCCCGACGCGACGCAGCTGTCCCAGGTGAGGGCCCATCTGCGCACAGGCGGCGAGGTGGCCTTCGGCTATCCCAGCCGGCCCGGCGTCGTCAGCTTCACCGACGGCAGGCAGATGCGCAGTGCCACGACCTGGGGGGAGGCGCGGCAGCTCTACGCGGATGGCTGGGAGCCCGGATCGCCGGGCAATCCCGGCGTCCGCGGCGTGCGCGTGCATCTCATCGGGACCAGGGTGGAGCGCGTCGTGGACATCGGCGACGTGGTCGTCGCGGCCGGCTGACCGGCCGGGCCGGCCGCGGTCAGGCGGCGCCGCGCCGGGCGGCCATGCGCTGCCTGACGGTCTCGCTGATCTCCCGGGAGACCGCCGAGGGCGAACGGCTCGCATCGACCCGCACGATCCGCTCCGGCTCCGCCACGGCGAGGGCCTCGAAGGCCGCCTGGACGTCGAGATGGAAGCTGTCGGCGGCGGACTCGAAGCGGTCCAGGGGGAGCTCCTGCGAGCGCTGCCGAGACTCGGCCACCCGCCGCGGGATCTCCAGGAGGAAGGTGAGATCCGGCCAGACCCCCCGGCAGGCCGCCTTGTGGAGCTGGCGGAGCGCGGCGACCGGGAGACCGCGTCCCCCACCCTGGTAGGCGATGGTGGAGTCGGCGTACCGGTCGGCGATGACCACGGCGCCCGTCTTCAGGGCGGGGAGGATCCGCTCCCGCAGCAGCTGCACCCGGCCCGCGGTGAAGAGCAGGGCCTCGGTCCAGGGGTCGACGGGAAGCTGGTTCTGCTGCAGCAGGTAGCCGCGCAGCAGATCTCCAAGCTGCGTGTCGTTGGGCCGCAGGATGACGACGTCATGACCGGCACGGCTCAGCTCGCCGGCCAGGGCGGCTCCCTGGGTGCTCTTGCCGGCGCCGTCGATCCCCTCCAGGGAGATGAAGAATCCCGCCCACGGCGACGTCCGTGCCACTCGCGCTCCTCCTCCGCCGGAGTATGCCGGAGAGGGCGCGGGTCCGGCACCGGCGGCACCCGCGGCCGGCGACCGTCAGCGGCTCTCCCCCTCCTCGGGACCGCCGATGACGAGGCGGCGATTCGGCTCGTCGCCGCGGCTGCGGGCGGCCATGTCGTGCTGCTCCGCGAGCTGGTGCTGCAGCCGGCGGACGTACGCGTTCTGCGGCGACAGCTCGACCTCGCCGCCCTGCTCCTGGGCCCGGGCGATCCCCTCCAGCGCCTCCTCCAGCGCCGCCTCGGTCGGATCGACCGGGGCCTCGACGCCGTAGACGCGGGCCAGCGCGCCCTTGATCTGCGCCACCGTGTTGCTGCGCAGCACCTGGATGGGGATGCCCGACGACTCGGCGATGCGCACCGGCGAGTCCTGGCGGCGGTAGTGGTTCTTGAGCGTCAGCACCATGTCCGAGTCCTCGACCCGCTGCTGGATGCGCACCGGCAGCTTGAGCTCGCGAACCGACTGCTCGAGATAGCTGCGGGAGACGCCGTAGGGGAAGATGGCGAGCGGCTGGCCCGGCCGCAGGCTGCCGCCGGGCTGGTCCAGCGCCTCGCGGCGGCTGTGCTGCTGATTGGCGATGTAGGCGTCGACGTCGAAGCCCCGGCGGCTGCGCTCCCGGGACCGGCGCCCGCTGCCGAAGGGGACGGGCTCGAAGGAGCCCGGATGCACGCTGGTGTCGATGCGGCTGATGATCTGGCCCGCGTCGCCGCGCATGCGGATCTGGGGCGCCTTGAAGTGCCCGCGCAGCGCCTCGTCGACGGTCTCGTCGACGGGCATGTGCACCGCCACCCGGTCCCTCTCCTGGATCTCGACGAGCACGTCGAAGGTGGGGGGGGCCTTGCGCTCCAGCACCGACTTCTGGGTGCCGCGGCGGCGGGCCTCCTCGTCGGAGAGCGTCACCGTCTGGATGCCACCGAGCAGGTCGTTGAGAGTGGGGTTGATGAGCAGGTTGTCGAGGTTCTGCCCGTGCGCGGTGCCGATCAGCTGCACCCCGCGCTCGGCGATGGTGCGCGCCGCGGCCGCCTCCAGCTCGGTGCCGATCTCGTCGATGACGATGACCTGGGGCATGTGGTTCTCGACCGCCTCGATCATGACCGCGTGCTGCTTGGTCGGGGTCTGGACCTGCATCCGCCTGGAACGGCCGATCCCGGAGTGGGGGATGTCCCCGTCGCCGCCGATCTCATTCGAGGTGTCGACGATGACGACCCGCTTGCCCTGCTCGTCGCTGAGAACGCGGGCGCACTCCCGGAGCATGGTGGTCTTGCCGATGCCGGGCGGCCCGAGGAGGAGGATGGAGCGACCCTGCAGGACGATGTCCTTGATGATGTCGACGGTGCCGGTCACGGCGCGCCCGACCCGGCAGGTGAGTCCGACGATGATCCCGGCGCGGTTGCGGATGGCGCTGATGCGGTGCAGGGTCCGCTCGATCCCGGCGCGGTTGTCGTCGCCGAAGTCGCCGACGCGCTCGACGACGTAGTCGATGTCGGTGTGGGCGACGGGCACATGGTCGAGGATGGACTCGCCGTCGACGAACCTGGCCTCCGGCTCGCGCCCCAGGTCGAGGACGATCTCCAGGAGGTCGCCGCGGTCGGCTGCGGCGCTCTGCGCCGCGGCGGCGATACGCGGGGGCAGGGACTGGAACAGAAGGAGGAGCTCCTCCTGCCAGGCGGCGCCGTACGGATTCATCGCGGCGAGGACCGGGCGCGCGTCCCGCTGAGGACGCGCAGGCTCGGAGACGTGTCGGTCGGCGCCGACCGGGCCAGGTGGGCGTGGATCAGGACCGTCTTCTTGCGCGACACCGACTGCTTCAGGCGCACCTTGGCGGTGAGGTCGCGCACCAGGACCACCTGCGTGCCGTACACCTCGAAGCCACGCCGCTGCAGGCCGCGGATGAGCTCCGAATCGTAGTGGCGGAGCACCGACGACACCGGGCCGTCGGGAAGCTCCCGCAGGGCTCCGTCGATGACGGCCTCGCGCAGGTGCGGATCGTGGCCGTCGCACATGAGCGAGAGCTGGGCCGGCCTGGTCGCGGAGGCCGGGCGGACGGCGGCCCAGGCGACCACCCCCGGGTCCTCGTGCACGAAGTGGCGGGTGTCGTCGCGTCCCATGCGCGCCATCGCCCCGTCGGCGAAACCGGATTGCCACGCCTTGAGCGAGCCGCCCTCGAGGCTGGCGACGTGCGACGGCGTGGTGCGCAGGTAGAGGAGGTAGATCGCGCCCAGGTCGTCGCGCCTCGCAGGGCGCAGGGCGGCGCCCTCGGTGGCGGGGACGTCGTCGCTGAAGAGGATCTGCTCGGTGGCCAGCTGGATGAACCCCTGCTCCAGGAAGAGGGTGACCAGGGCGTGGTCCACCGGCAGGTGCACCACGAAATGGTGGATGCCGTGCTCGAGGCCGTGGTTCATGAGGTGGAGGAGCAGCTGCTGGCGGGCGAAGTGCCCGCTCGCCGTCGCGCTGACGCAGAGGTTGAGGATCTGCAGCGTGTGGGGCTTGCCCGGCGGGGCCTGGGCCTGGATGAAGCCGACGATGCCCTGGCGGGGGACCTCGGCCACGAAGAGGGTGTCGGCGGCGGTGCTGAATGGCACCAGGGATGAGAGCGTCTTGCTGACCGCGTACCAGAGGCGGAGAACCGTCGCCTGGGGGACGGGGCGGTCGGGGGAGAGCTGGGGCGGGAGCTCGTCCCCACTCTGGGCCTCGCCGTGGATCTGTTCGATGCGGGCCAGGTCGCGGAAGTAGGCGGGGCGGACGTTCACCGTCGCACCGGCCGCTCCAGCGGGGTCATGCCGCGCTGTCCCTGGCAGCGGCGAGGCTCTCGACGAAGAGACGGTGCAGGCGGAGGTCACCGGTCATCTCAGGATGGAAGGTGAAGCTGAGGTGGGGCCCCTGGCGCACCGCCACCGCCTTTTGGTCATGAACGGCCAGAACCTCGACGGCCCGCCCGCAGTCCTCGATGACGGGGGCGCGGATGAAGACGGCGCGGAAGAGGGGGTCGTCGAGGCAGGCGACGTCGAGGTCGCACTCGAAGGACTGGACCTGACGACCGTACCCGTTGCGGCGGGTGCACACGTCGAGGACGCCCAGCGCCAGCTGGTCGGGCACGCCGTCCTGGATCTCCCGGCTGAGCAGGATGGTGCCGGCGCAGGTGGAGAAGGTCGGCATCCCGGCGGCGAGGCGCTGCCGCAGGGGAGTCTCGAGTCCGAAGGCGCGGATGAGCCGGCTCATCGTCGTGGACTCACCGCCGGGGAGGCCGAGGCCGTCGACCTCGGTGAGGTCCTCGGCGGTGCGAACCGGCCGGACCTCCGCGCCGGAGCGCCGGAATGCCGCGAGATGCTCACGGACGTCGCCCTGGAGGGCGAGCACGCCGACCTGGATGATGGCTTCACACCCCAACGGACACGCGGACCGCAGCGAGAGGCGGCACCGGCGACGTCTCGATCACTCCCCACAGTCTACGCCCCGCCCGAGACCCCGCCGTTCGGAGCAAGCGGACACCGGAGGCGGCGCCGCGCGGGGTGGCCGGCCTCCCGGCGGCGGCGCAGGTCACCAGCCGCGAGTGGCCAGCAGCTCGTCCTGGGGCATGGAGGCGACGTCGAGACCGCGCATCGGCTTGCCCAGGCCCTCGCTGACCTCGGCGATCACCTCCGGCTTGTCGAAGTAGGTGGTCGCCGTCACGATGGCCTTGGCGTAGCCGAGGGGGTCGTCGCTCTTGAAGATGCCGCTGCCCACGAAGTTGCCGTCCGCGCCCAGCTGCATCATCAGAGCCGCATCCGCCGGCGTGGCGATGCCGCCGGCCGAGAAGTTGACGACGGGCAGCCTGCCCGTCTCCGCGATCTCGGCCACCAGCTCGTAGGGCGCACCGAGGCGCTTGGCCTCGGCCATCAGCTCGTCGTGCCGCATCGCCCGCAGGGCCCGGATGCCGCCCTGGACGGCGCGCATGTGGCGCACCGCCTCGACGACGTTGCCGGTTCCGGCCTCCCCCTTGGTCCGGACCATGGCCGCCCCCTCGCCGATGCGGCGCAGCGCCTCACCGAGGTCGCGGGCGCCGCAGACGAAGGGCACGGTGAGCGCCCACTTGTCGATGTGATGCTCCTCGTCGGCGGGGGTGAGCACCTCGGACTCGTCGACGTAGTCGACGCCCAGCGCCTCCAGCACCTGGGCCTCGACGAAGTGGCCGATGCGGGCCTTGGCCATGACCGGGATGGTCACCGCCGCCATGATCTGTTTGATGAGCGAGACCTCGCTCATGCGGGCGACGCCGCCCTCCCGGCGGATGTCGGCGGGGACGCGCTCCAGGGCCATCACCGCCACGGCGCCGGCGTCCTCGGCCACCTTGGCCTGCTCGGGGGTGACCACGTCCATGATCACGCCACCCTTGAGCATCTCCGCGAGGCCGCGCTTGACCCGGAGCCCGCCGTGGCTCTCTCCGTTCTCGTCGCGCTCGACCGTGCCGTTGCCGCTCATGGACCCACCTTCTCGCGGCGAACGCCGCGCCTGGAGGCCATTCTAGAGGCCGGGGGAGGGGGAGCCGACGCCGGCCGGGCCCCAGCGATCCCGCACAGGCGGTCCCGACGGGCTCGCCACCGGCCGCCGGCCCTGGATCCGCGCCGGCTCCGAGCCGGAGTCCCTGTGGGACGATTGGGGCCGCGAGCGTCGGCGGCTGCAGCGGGGAGACGGAGTTGGCGGACCAGAACATCCACAGACCGGCCACGGCCAGCGGGACCTTCGCGCTGGGCGGCCAGCTGGAGGTGCACCGCCTCGGCTACGGCGCCATGCGCCTTACCGGCCCCGGCGTCTGGGGCGAGCCGGCGGACCGCGACGAGGCGATCCGGGTCCTCCGGCGGGCCGTCGAGCTCGGCATCGACCTGATCGACACCGCCGACTCGTACGGCCCGTACGTGAGCGAGGAGCTGATCAGGGCCGCGCTCCACCCCTATCCCTCCCAGCTCGTCATCGCCACCAAGGCGGGCCTGGTCCGCACCGGACCGGACGCCTGGCACCCGGTCGGCCGGCCCATGTACCTGCGCCAGGAGTGCGAGATGAGCCTGCGGCGCCTGGGCCTGCAGCAGATCCCACTCTTCCAGCTCCACCGCGTCGACGACCAGGTGCCCCTGGAGGAGCAGGTGGGCGAGCTGGGCCGGCTCCAGAGCGAGGGCAAGGTCCGGCTCATCGGGCTGTCGAACGTGAGCGTGGAGCAGATCAGGGCGGCCCGGGCCGTCGCCCAGATCGTCAGCGTGCAGAACCGCTACAACATCGCCGACCGCGCCTCGGAGCCCGTGCTGGACTACTGCGAGCAGGAGAACCTCGGCTTCCTCCCCTGGTCCCCCGTCGGCGCGGGGGGCCTGGCGCGACCGGGGGGCCCCGTGGCGTCGCTGGCCGGGGCTCTGGGCGCGAGCACGGCCCAGCTGGCCCTGGCGTGGCTGCTGCACCGGTCGCCGGTCGTCCTGCCCATCCCGGGAACCTCGTCGGTCGCCCACCTGGAGGAGAACATCGAGGCCGCCCTCATCGGCCTCACCGACGAGCAGTTCCAGCAGGCGGCCGGCGCGGGCTGACACCGCCGGCGGCGTTGGCGCGCCGGGTCGGGCCGGCACCGGGGGCTGGGCCGCCCTCCCCAGGGCCCCCGGCCCCGGGGGCGACCGGAGGCCGCTAATATGATGCCCCCGATCGGGAAGTAGCTCAGCCAGGTTAGAGTGCACGGTTCGGGACCGTGAGGTCGCGAGTTCGAATCTCGCCTTCCCGACGTCCGTTCGACGATGCCGGCGCGCCATGGGGGTCAAGCAGCGACCACCCTGGCTGCGCTAGGCTCCCCTGACCACTCGCGGCCACACCGGCCGCGAGCCACCGTTCGGAGTGATGGAGAATCAGATGCTGGCCTTTGCCCTGTTCGGATACAAGGAAATCATCGTCTACATCGTCGTCATCATCGTCATCATCGCGGCCGTCTGGTACGTGATGCGGGGGAAGGGCAAGGCCTCCTGACCCGGCACGGCGCCTCCTGAGGAGGCGCGGCTGGCTCGCGCCCCAGGTCGGCGGTGCCGTCTGGGGCGCGAGCGAATCCCCGGCGCCCGGCCCCGGGCGACAGTCGCCTGACGGAGCGGGGTGACGCGCTCGCAGCGTCCGCGATGGGCCGTCCCCGGCTGCCCCACGCTCCGCGCGAACGCTGACGGGGAGGGCGGCTCCCGAGGGGGGCGACGCCCCCATGGCACGCTTCCGGCCTTCGTGCCAGTGTATGGGCATGCAGTCGACGGCGGACGGCGGCCCCGAGACCGTGCTCGTTCTGGGCGGGGGCGGCGGGCGGGGCGCGGCCCAGTTGGGCATCCTCGAGGCCCTGGCGTGGGGCGGCATCGAGCCCGATGCGTGCGTCGGCACCAGCGTCGGCGCCCTCAACGCCGCGGTGGTGGCGAGCCACCCCTTCAAGGAGGCGGTCGGCATGCTGGAGCGCATCTGGGCCAGCCCCCAGACCGACGCCGTCTTCAAGGCCGACAAGTTCAGGATCGTCGTCAACCGGCTGCTCCGGCGGCCGTGGCTGCGCGGCGGGGAGGCGATCCGCGACCTCGTCGACTTCTCCATGGGCATGATCGGCGTCCGGCGCTTCGAGGACCTCCACCGGCCCCTCGAGATCATCGTCACCGACCTCTCCAGCGGAGAGCCGCTGGTCGTCTCGCGGGGACCGCTGCGGGATCCGCTCCGCGCCTCCTGCGCCATCCCCTTCATGTTCCCGCCGGTCCGCCTCGGCGATCGCCTCTACGTCGATGGCGGCGTCACCGACAACTGCAGCCTGGCCACGGCGGTGGCGATGAATCCCGGCAGGATCATCGCCGTCGACCTCACCGCCGAGAACGCCAGCCCGACGCTCCACCACATCTCGGAGATCCTCAACCGGGTGATGTCGGTGGCGCTCCACTCGCGGGTCGTCGCCGACTTCGATCGCTTCAGCAGCCGCCTGCCGGTGACCCTGATCTGCCCGCGCATGGCGCGCCAGCTCGGTGTCGCCGAGTTCGGCGCCGTGCGCGACGCGGCGCGCACCGCCATGGAGACGCTGCTGCAGACGATCCTCGGCGGCGACGGGCGGCTGGCTCCGGGGGTCTTCTACCTCCCGCTGGTCCCCGAGGGCTGAGCGACCCGCGGATTGCGGGACGGCCCCGGCCGGCGGCCGGGACTGCGCGTCCCGACCGCCGGTTCCCGGGTCGGCGCCGTCAGCGCCCCGGGCCGTTGCCTGTCTCAGACCTTGCCGGCTGCCGCACCGGAGACGTGGGCGCCCGCCTCACCCGCGACGCTGCGGAAGGCGAATGCCCAGTAGGTGACCCCGGCCACGACCATGCCGAACAGCCAGCTCAGGTCGCCGTTGCCAAGGTGACTGGAGATCGGCCCCTGGAAGGCGGGGAAGTAGAAGAGGGCGTTGGTCCACATCAGCGCCGCGACCATGCCCACCTCAAGGGCAGCCAGCGCCCGCCAGTTGACCCCGCCGTCGCGCCAGTACAGCCCGCCGACCTTCTGGGCGAGCGAGGCCCGATCGTAGCGACCCCGGCGCAGGAAGTAGTCGACCATGAGGATGGCGAACCACGCACCCAGCCAGACCACGATGTAGTCGAGGAAGCCGGAGAGGTCGGTGTAGAGGTTGCCCTTGAAGATGACCAGGCCGGTCACCACACCGCTCACGACGGTGTCGATGAGGATGCAGCCCCACCGCTTCAGGGGGATGCCGATCGCCTGCAGCGTCACCCCCGACGAGTACATGTCGATGGTGTTGATGGAGAACAGCTGGAGGATGGCGACGATCATGAACGGCCAGAAGAACCAGTCCGCGTACGACGTGAACGCCGCCGGGATGCCGACCACCTCCCTGCCCAGGGCGACGTGCGTGGTCACCATGTAGGCGCACACCCCGAGCAGCTCGAGGAGGACCGAGGGGATGGCGGCTCCCAGGCTCGCCGACCAGAAGACCTTGGCCTTGCTGGTGTCCTTGGGAAGGTAGCGCGAGTAGTCGGCCGCGTTCTCCGTCCACCCCAGGCCGCCGGTGGAGACGATGACCACGACCGCGGTCGTCCACAGCCACCACGACGTGCCGCTCTGGAGGCTTGCCCAGTGCACGTGGGGAAGGACGAGGATGGCCATGACGACGAAGAGGACGATGAAGACGTAGGAGAGGTAGCGCAGCACCGTCTTGATGGTGGCGTGCCCGAGGAAGGGCATCACGAACTGCACCACGACGGCACAGATGATGATGATCACCTGAACGGGATTGCTGACGTTGGCGACGCCCGCCTTGTTGAGGATCGCGTCGACGACGAAGACCACGAGGACGAGCCCCAGGATCTCGAAGCCGACCTGTGTGATCCAGTTGAACAGGGAGGGGAGGCGGTTGCCGTTGCGTCCGAACGGAGCCCGGCTGACCATGAACGCGGTGGTCCCGGTCAGCGGTCCCGGCAGGCTCGCGAGGCCGAGGAAGGCGTAGGCGAGGTTGCCGAGGAGAATGGCCAGCACCGCCTGGGGGAAGGAGAGGCCGAAGGTGCAGATCAGGACGCCGTAGAACAGGAACTCGACGTTCCAGACAGCACCGGACCACAACCAGAACAGCCCCCACGGCCGCATCGGCCGATCCGACTCCGGGATCAGCTCAATGCCGCGTTGCTCCAGTTGAAAAGTCGCATATTCCTCGGATGTCTCAATCGCTCCGCCTCCACCCGGCCCCGCCATGGTGGCCGTCGACGAGCCTGAGCTTGGTTGGTTTGCCACTGCGATTCCTCCCTTCGTGTGGTTGCGGTTCGGGCGCCTCCCGTGCGCGTCGCGCCGGCACGCGAACGAGATTGTCGCCTGTGGCACGGCCCTTCTGTTGGGCGTCCGGCGGGCCTGTGATCGACCCGCGCCGCGCGCCGCCGGCGGGGGTCCGGCCGGCCGGGAACGGGGCGGAGCAACGGCCGTGGCGGGGTGGTGCGGGGGCCGGTTCAGCGGTCGACCGAGGGCACCGGAGCGGTGCTGCGCCAGGTGCCGGCGATGTCCGGGAGAGGCGGCGGAGCTCCCCTATACTGGCCGGGCGAGCCCCCGTAGCTCAGTGGATAGAGCAGAGGTTTCCTAAACCTTGTGCGCAGGTTCGATTCCCGCCGGGGGTAGTCACTTTCCGAGCCCGGCGGCAGCTCGGGCGGGCCTTTCACCGCCGAACTTCCCCGACGCCGATGGGTGCGTGCGCGGGACGCTACGATCCGCTGCACGTGAGCGTCGAGATCCGACCCGCCGTGGCCGCGGACCTGCCCACGCTGCTCGACCTCTACGAGCAGCTCTCCGAGGGCGCCGACACGCCGCCGGCGACGCTGGAGCCGGCGCAGGCCGTGTTCGACGACCTGGTGGCGCAACCCGGCCGCACGCTGCTGGTGGCGGTCGCGGATGGAAAGGTCGTCGGCACCGCCGACCTCCTCGTGGTCAGCCCCAACCTCCACCACGAGGGCCGCCCCTGGGCAAGCGTCGAGTACGTCGTCGTCGACCGACACAGCCGGCGGCGGGGCGCCGGCCGGGCGCTGATGCTCGACGTGGTCCGCCGGGCGCGCGAAGCGGGGTGCTACAAGCTCCAGCTCGTCTCCAACCGCCGCCGCGCGGAGGCCCACGACTTCTACAGGTCGGTCGGCTTCGAGGACAGCGCCATCGGCTTCCGGTGGTACTTCTGACCTCCCGGGAGGCCCGCCTGCGGCGCGGCCGCGCACTCCATCCCCCGCGCGCCCTCAGTTCCTGCGAGAATCGGCAACGCCGAGATCAGATCGGTCGTTCCATCGGAGGTTCCCCGGGCCATGGCCAATGACGACGTCAGGCAGCTCATCCTGGGCTGGTGCGGCACCGGCGACGACCTGCAGATGGTGTTGGACGGCTTCTACACGGTGGAAGAGCGCTCCGAACCGGACGCCGACGTCGTCCTCGCTCTGAAGAGCGCGTCCGGCGACCTCGTCGCCAGCCTGCAGAGCGGCAGCGACCGCCTCGTGCTCCGTCAGACCGCCAACCTGGGCTCGGCGACCCCGGACGGGAATCTTGCCGACGCCCTCCAGGAGATCGAGGACAGGTCCCCCGGACCGGTCACGGTCGCACTCGACCCGGCAGGCGATCGCCAGGTCGTGCTGAGCACCTGGGTCATCCTCGACGGCCTCTCCAAGCACACCTTCCTGACCGCGGTCAGCGACCTGGAGCGCACCCGTCGGGTCGTGGTCCGGCTGGGCGGCGCCGATGCCACCATGGCCGCCCCGTCTCAGGCGGTGGCCGCGCAGCCTGCCCCGGTGCAGGCCGCCCCGGTGCAGCCGGCCCCGGTCGAGCCCGTCCCGGACGCCGGCGCAGCCGGGTCCGTGTCCTTCGGGTCCGTCTACCAGTCCACTCCCGCATACGGCGCCGCGCAGCCGTCGCCGGCCCCGGGATTCACCCCGTCGTACGCCCCTCAGGGGTACGGGCAGCCGTACACCCCGTCTGCCGCCGCGACCCCGACCCCAACCCCCGCACCGGCGCCGACGCCGGCACCCACCCAGGCCGGGTGGGCGCCCTCGCACAAGGTGCCGCCCCAGGGGATGCAGGCCTGGGCGGCGCCCGATCCGAACGGCGCGGTGGTCGCCACCCTCGGCGGGCACCTCCCCGTCCAGGTGACGGAGTCCCGGGGCGCCTGGGCGCACGTGGTCTGCTCCAACGGCTGGACGGGTTGGGTGGACGGCCGTCTGCTCGTCAGCGGCGCCTGACCAGCCCTCGGGGCGTCGGGGCGGGGCGGTGACCAACCCGCGGTTCGGCGATCGCTGACGGCCGCATGGAGATCGCCGCTGAGTTGGACGGTCTTCTGTGGAAGGTCGTCGCCCACGACGGCCAGCCGGTCGAGGAGGACGAGACGATCATGATCATCGAGTCCATGAAGATGGAGATCCCGGTGACCACACCGATGTCCGGCACCCTCACGCGCATCCTGGTTCGGGAGGGCGACGTGGTCCGTGAGGGGCAGGTCCTCGCCATCGTCGAGTAGCCGGGCGGACGCGACGGGCCGGACCGCGGGCCACGGGTAGACTGGAGCCATGGAGGTCGTGCGCATCCGTCCCCGCGGCTACTGCCACGGCGTCGTCGAGGCGATCCGGCTGGCCAAGAAGGTCGGCGAGGAGCAGCGCGGCCGGCCGGTCACCATGCTCGGCTACCTGGTCCACAACGAGCACGCCACGCGGGAGCTGGAGGCGGCCGGGGTGCGCCTGGTGGCCGAGTCGGACCGCATGAAGGGGTTGGAGCAGATCACCGAGGGCACCGTCATCTTCACCGCCCACGGCATCTCCCCGCAGGTCGTCGAGGCCGCCCGGGAGCGGGGGCTGGAGATCGTCGACGCGACCTGCAGCGACGTCACCCGCACCCATGACATCGTCCGCGAGCTCACCGCGCGCGGGGTCCACGTCGTCTACATCGGCAAGCGCGGCCACCCCGAGCCGGAGGGTGTGCTGGGCGTCGCCCCGGGGCTCATCACCCTGGTCGAGACCATGGAGGACGTGGACCGCCTCGACTTCCCGCCCGGCACCGGTCTCGCCGTCACCTGCCAGACCACCCTGTCGATGTGGGACACGCAGGCGATGATCGACCGCCTCGCCGAGCGCTACCCGGACATCGAGATCCACAACGAGATCTGCCGGGCGACGCAGGACCGCCAGGAGGCCGCCGTGCTGGCCGCCGACGACGTCGATTGCGTGGTGGTGGTGGGGAGCCGGCGCAGCAGCAACAGCCAGCGCCTGGTCCAGGTGGTCGAGGAGCTGGGCCACAGGCCGGCCCACCTCGTCGACACCGCGGACGAGCTGCAGGCGGAATGGTTCCGCGGCATGAGCCGGGTGGGGGTCACCTCCGGGGCCTCGACGCCGACCCATCTGACGCGTGGCGTGATCGCCGCGCTGGAAGCGATGCCGGCGCAGCCTGCCGCCGAGGCGCATCCCCCTCTCCACGATCCGGCGACGAACTGACCACGAACCGACCCGCGGACGGGTGCCCGGCCTAGTCTGGCCGCGATGCGTTTCGGCGGCCGCCAGCTTCCCATGCGCCTGCGCGTCGCGCGGGTGATCGTCTATTGCCAGGCGCTCCTGCTCGGATTCATCGCCATCTTCACCCTCGAGACCCTGATGCTGGGAAGCAACAACGGGATCCGCTTCGAGGGGCTCGCCTCCAACCAGCTCCTGACCGGGAACTCCGTCACCGGCGTCATCGTCGTGCAGGTCGTCGCCGCCTTCGCGCTGGTGATCCTCAACCATGCGGCCGAGGGCGGCGGGGGCTTCCGCTGGGCGATGACCGCGGCCGAGGTGGCCGTCGCCCTGTGGCTGGTCGGGTTCATCAGCGACAGCCTCAGCACGTGGGTGCTCGGCCCGGTGGTCTGCGCCGCCGTCATCGCGCTCCACCACTGGCGGACGTCCGCCGCGGCGGTGTCCGGCCCCGCCGACGGCGGCGGAAAGCGCCCCTCCCCTCTATAGTTCCGGGCTGGGCGGTGGGCCGGATCGCGGCCCGTCCGCCTGCACGGAGGAGTCCCCCATGGTCCGCCCGCCCGTCCCCGGTTCGGTCACCCTCGGCCGCGTGCTGCTCATCGTGGAGGCGGTGCTCTGGCTCCTCGGTGCCATCGCGATCGCGCTCGCCGGGGTGGCCGTCCTCGCCGTCCCCAACGGATCCGTCGCCAGCCAGGTCCTGAGCAACGTCCACAACTCCAACGTGACCCTCACCACGATCGGGGTCAGCCTCGTCGTCGCCGGCGTCGTCATGGCGGTGATCGCCGTCGTCGGCATCTCGGCGGGAGCCTCGCTGCGCCGTCTCACCACCGGGCCGCGGGTGACCGGCATCGTGCTCGCCACCGTCGGGCTGCTCATCGGACTCGTCGACCTGGTCGGTGCCGGCCGGAGGGTTCACGACGCGCGCTCCGCCATCGCCGGCGTCATCCTCATCGCCCTCAACCTGGTCATCCTCTACGCGATCGGGTTCGCCCCCACCGCGCGTGCGGCCTTCCGGGCCATGGCCGCCAGCCGCCAGTACGGGCCTCCGGCCGGGTTTGCCGCGTCGTCCGGGGCGTACGCCGCCCCCGGCGAGTACCTGAACCCGTACGCGTCGTCGCAGCAGCAGATGTACGTCCCGCCGGCGCGGGCCCAGCCGCTGGGGAGCGACCCGGCGCCGGCCGCCTCCCCCCAGCCACCGGCGGATCCCCCTCCTCCTCCGCCCCCGCCGCCCACCTCGTAGCGCGGAGGACGGCTCCGGCGAGGCGGAGCGCCTGACGCACCGCCTTCGCGCACCGCGCCACCCCCCCGGCGGAGAGGGTCAGAAGGACTGGACCAGCATCGCGATGTCAAAGGCTTCGCGCCGGATCCGGACGTCGTAGTAGAAGAGGGTCAGGGCGATGGGGATGAAGGGCGAGGTGAGGACGCCCGCCAGCCCTCCCGCCAGGATCTGCGCCGAGAGCGCGTTCACCGAGCCGGCCGCCCCCACCATGAGGCCGACCGGTCCCCCGACGAGGCCGGTCAGGATCCAGCTGGCGATGCCGATGACGAGATAGAGGAGGACGAGGCGCCAGAAGCTCCCCCGGGTGAGGTGCCAGCTCCGGCGCAGCGCCTGCACCGGCGACAGGGTCTCGAGGACGAGGGCGGGGACGCCGAGGGTCATCTTCACCAGCGAGTAGATCATCCAGCCGGCCCCGGCGAATCCAAGGAGCACCGCGACGGGTGCCGCGCCGAGCACGGCGACGATGACGACGAGCAGGATCGGCGCGGCAATGGCGACGGCGAGCTGGAGGAGGAGGTAGCCGGCCAGGCTCCAGAAGCGGCGCGCGGCGCCCCGGAGGGCCGCCGAGAGGCTGGTCGGCCGGTCGAGGTAATCGTGGCTGACGACGTGGATGGTCGCCGCCTCCATGAGCGGCAGCAGCAGCAGGTAGTAGGCGAGGGTGATGGCGACCAGCGTCAGCCCCGGGCCCACCAGCTTGGAGAGCTCCCGCTGGGCGGCCGCGGTGGTCGCCGGCGACTTGCCTTGGAGGGACTGGATGGTCGTCAGCGCCGACCTCCCGCCCAGGTACTGGAGGGCGACGTACGGCACCTGGCAGAGGGCGGCGATGCCGATGATGGTGAGGAACCTGCGGCGGTAGACGGTGAAGGTGGAGTCGAGCAGCTCGCCGAAGGACTGGGCGCGGAACCTGCCCGAGCCGATGACGGGAGGCGCCCAGGCCCACACCGGAACGCCCTGAGGGGGCGGCTGCCAGCCGGCTGGCGGTGGTTGCCAGCCCGGAGGCGGTGCCGCCCAGCCGGGCGGTGGGGGTTGCCAGCCCTGGGGCGCCGGCTGCCAGCCCGGCGGCAGCGGCGGCCAGCCGGGCGGTGGCGGCTGGCCGCCGGCGGACGGCGGCGGAGTGGTCTCGTCGTCGTCCACCGACCCATTGTGGGCCACCCCCCGGCGGGTCAGGCGAGCTCCGGCGCCCCCGGCGAGGCCACGGACGGGCCGGGACTCCCTCCCGCCGGCCAGTGGATCTGGAACCGCCGGGAGAGCCGTCGCAGCCCCGCCAGCACGGGCAGTCCGAAGACGGCAACCATCAGGACGTTGCCGACCGCCCGGAAGGCGTCGTACCCCGCCGACGTGACGGCGTAATAGCGGGCGAAGTGGCCGAGCCCGGTGAGCGGCGGCAGCGTCGCGCTCCATCCGAGCTGGGGAAGGGAGGGGTAGAAGGTCCAATTCCAGACGTCCATGACGGCGCCGAACCCGAATCCCGCGATGGCTCCGACGACGGCGAGGATGGAGACGTCGACCCAGGTGGGGCGGCACCCGCGCCGGAGCATCCCCGCCAGTCCCGCGGCCATGCCCACCCATCCCACGGCGAACAGCTGGTAGGGAACCCAGGGCCCCATGCCGCCGGTGATGAGCGCCGAGACGAGGAGCGAGGAGGCGCCCACCAGGAACCCGAAGGTGGGCCCGAGCGCGTAGCCGCCGCAGAGGACGAGGAGGAAGATCGGGCTGAAGCCGCCGATGCCGGTGACCAGGGCCGCCCGCAGCGCGGCGTCGCCGGCGCTGAGGGCGGCGAGAAGGGCGAACTGCCGTGAATCCATGCGGCGGGTGCCCAGCTCCAGGCAGAGCAGGCCGGCGACCGCCCCCAGGCCGATGGCCAGCGCCGGGGTCGCCGAGGGAAGGCCGGCCCCCAGGAAGGGCCAGAGGAAGAGGGCCAGCCCGATGGCGCAGACGGGAAGGAGGATCACGCGGCCTCCTCGGCGGGGCGGCGCAGGGCGCCGCCAGCCAGCTCGAGGACGGTGTGGCCGACCTCCCGGGCGAACTCGGCGTCGCTGGTGGCGACCAGCACCGCCGACCCCGCCGCCGCCAGCCGGTCCACCGCGTCGACCAGCCGGCTCCGGGAGTCGGCGTCCGCCCCGCGGGTGGGCTCGTCCAGGAAGACCATCTCCGGCTCCCCGACGAGGACGGCGGCGAGCGCGGCGCGCTGCCGCTGGCCGGTGCTCAGATCGCGGGGGTCGCTCTCCGCCAGCTCGCTCAGCCCGAACTGCTCCAGGATGGGCCGCGGGCCGCATGCCAGGCGCAGCCAGCGGATCGTCTGCCCCACCTCGTCGAGCAGGGTCGGCATGTGCAGCACGCCGCCCGGCTCCTGGGGCAGGTAGGCGCTCCGCCCCGGGCGCCGCGTGAGCGAGCCGGCCAGCGGCCGGAGCAGGCCGGCCGCGGTGCGCAGCAGCGAGGTCTTCCCGCTGCCGTTGGGACCGGTGAGGCAGAGCACCTCGCCCTGGGCGCAGCCGAGATCGATGCCCTCCAGGACCGGCTCGCCGTGGCCGACCGCCGCCCCGGTCAGCTCCCAGGCGGTGGGGCCCGCCGGCCGGGACCTGCGGTGGGACACCGCCGGCGGCGGTGTCCCCGCCGCCTCGGCCGCCACCACCGCGCCGCCGCTCAGCTCCAGCCAGCGGGCGGTCCCGGAGGCGACACGCCGGGGACGGTGCTCGGCCACCACCACGGACACCCCGGAGCCGGCCAGCCGCTCGCACTGCCGGCGCAGGGCCTCGGCCCCCTCCGCGTCGAGCTGGGAGGTGGGCTCGTCGAGCACCAGCAGCCGCGGCGCCATGGCCAGCGCCGAGGCCAGGGCGACCCGCTGGCGCTGGCCGCCGGAGAGGGTCGCGATGCGGCGGTCCGCCAGCGGCGCGATGCCCATCACCGCCAGCGCATCGTCCACCCGCTGGCGGATCGAGGCGGGCGGCAGCCCCAGGTTCTCCGGCCCGAAGGCGATCTCCCGCCTCACCGTGGCCAGCACGAACTGGGCCTCCGGCTCCTGGAAGACGAAGGCCACCTGGCGGGCGAGCTGCCGGGTGGTGGTGGTGCGGAGGTCGTGGCCGAGGACGGTGGCGCTGCCGCGGGCGGTGCCGCCGTGGAAGTGCGGGACGAGCCCGTTCAGGCTCCGCAGCAGGGTGGTCTTGCCGCTCCCCGAGCGCCCCGTGATCAGGGTGAGGCCCTCCTCGAGCCGGAGGTTCAGCCGGTCGAGCGACCAGAGCTCGCCGCCCGGGTAGCGGTAGCTGAAGTCGCTGAAGGCGGCGAGCCCGGTCACGCCACCACCGCGGGGGTGAAGAGGAGGAGGCAGCAGACCAGCGGCGGCCAGGAGAGGGCCGGGAGGGTGAGGCCGGGGTAGGCCTGCCAGGTGGCGACCTGCCCCAGGGCGCAGGCGGCCACGAAGCCCCCCGCCGCCAGCACTGAGGCGCCCAGCGTCGCCAGGTCGGCTCCGCTCCACCCCGCCGTCACCAGGCTGGAGCGCGGGCCGGAGCCGAAGGCCCGCGCATCCATCGCCTCGGCGAGCAGCACCGAGCCCTCGATCGCGGTCAGCACCGACGGCACCACCACCGCGCTCCAGGAGCGGATCCCCCGGGCCCGCCAGCCCCGCATCTGCTGCGCCTCGCGGACGGCGACGAAGCTGTGTCCGAGCCGGGGCACCAGGGTGAGGGCGGCGCCCAGCGCCGCCGCCGTGCGCGAGAGAGGGGCGGGCAGTGAGTCGACGAGCTGGTAGGGCTCGGCGACCAGCGACAGGCTGACGCCGGCCACGAAGCAGGAGGCCATGCCCAGCGCCAGGTTCACCCCGTAGGCGGCACCCTCCAGGGTCAGGCGGCCGCCGATCGCCGGCAGCCACGGGGGGAGGTCCACCAGCTGGGTGTTCCCGGTGTGGCTGACGAGAAGGCTGAGCAGCACCGCGAGCAGGGAGGCGCAGCCGACCGCCGCCAGCGCCGGCCGGACCCGCACGTCGGGCCGGCGGCGGGTGAGCACCACGGCGAGCGCGGCGGCCAGGGTCAGGGCGCGGACGGCCGGATCGCCGCTGGCCAGGCTGACCAGCAGCACGGCCGCGACCCAGGCCGCCAGCGCCCGGGGGTTCATCCGGTCACGCGGCGGGAGGGGTGGGGGGAGGCGGGGCCGCGCCCTCGGCGGGCTCGTACCGCCAGCCCATCGCGTCCCCCGCCGTCAGGGTCACGTCGCTGATGCCGGTTGTGGCCGTCTTCCACGGACCGTTCCCCGACCACAGGAACAGGGACCAGTAGGGCTGGCCGCTGCCGAAGCAGTCGCTGTAGGAGGCCGGCTCGTTGTCGACCTGGCAGACCGCGTCCCCGAAGCTGAACTGCTGGATCGCATACTCGATGCCACTGTCGTGCAGCGCGGTCTCCCCCGCCACCTCACTGCCGGTGAAGCCGACGCAGCGGTCGAGGACCTGGTGGTTGCCCAGCTCCACCACCACCTCGACATGCGAGCCACCGCCAGTGCAGCCGCCCCCGCCGCCGCTGCCGCCCGAGCTCGCGCCGCATGCGACCAGTGCAGCCGACATGAGAGCCGCGGCCAGTGTCGCGCTGACCACCAGAGACGATCTCATCGTCCCAGCCTCCCGGCGGCGATCTTGCCCCGTCTCGCCAGAGGTGGACCTGCCGCCGGAGGTCGACCTCCCCGTTGCGCGCGGGGGTGCATCGATCCCTCGGGGCCGGTCTCCTGGCTCACGGATCGACGCCTTCAGCCGCCTTCCCGGGACATGCCCAGTGGCCTGTTGGCTGCGGCTCCCCGCTCACAGTTGCGCGACAGCTCCGGATTCGGGGTCGTTCCCCTCACCGGATTCCCATTCGCCCGTCGGGAGTATTCAGGTGTCGGGGGAATGGTACGCGGCTCCCCTCACCTGCCGCGGTCAGCCGCCGGGACCGCGGTGGGCCCGATCCGTCGCCCTCTCATGGCGCCGCCGGGCCAGCGCCTGCAGGACTCGCTTGATGCCGGCGTTGTCCACCACCATGCGCGGCTTCTGACGCCGGTCTCGCCGCTCGATGCGGGCGCGCTCGGCCTCGCTCAGCGGTCCCGTCTCGTCCGTCGATGCCATGGGCTGACTGTAGCCGAGGACCGCGATGCGCGTCGCCGTCACCCGCCGGCGAGGACCACCCCGTAGAGGGCGGCCACCACGGCGCTGAGCAGGGACACACCGCCGAGCGCGGCGGCGAGGCCGGGGCTGCGCCACCGCGCCGGCATCACCACGTGCACCAGGGCCGCCACACCCGAGACGAGGACGAAGAGCAGCTTGATGGCCAGGGTGCGGCCGGCGTCGGTGGCGAACGCGTTTCCGCCGGTGAGCCCCATCTGCGACGCGAGGATCACCCCGGTCACCAGGAGGAGGAGGAAGGCGGGCCAGGCGACGAGCTGGAAGCGCCGGCCGAGGGCGCGGGCCAGCACCACCTCGCGCCGCGCCATCGGGATGACCGCCGCGACCACCATCTGGCCGCCGATCCAGACGCAGGCGCCGAGGATGTGGAGCCAGAGAAGGACGGCGTGCCCACTGATGGTCAGCATCGCGGTTCTCCCATGCTGCGGCGAAGGCTGGCCGCCGGCGCCTAGGTGGCGCGCGCCAGCCGGTGACCGCGGCGCTCGATGAGTACCCCGACACCGATCGCAGCAGCCGTCATCGCCGCCACGGCGGCGGTGCCGCCGATGACCAGGCCCCGGCTCCGGGCCAGCCGCGCCCAGAGACGCCGCTCCGTGCCCGAGGCCAGGCGGAGCGTCTCGGCGTAGATCCGGTCGCGGTCGGTGCGGCCGAGCCCCCAGCCGGCATAGGCGGCGGCGATCTCGACGGCGAGGTCGACCAGGGCACGCATCGACGGGGACAGCTGCTCGCCGCCCGTGCCCGCGCGGCGGCCGTCGAGGGCGGCATCGAAACGCTCGGCCTCTTCGATCACGTCAGACCTCCTTGCCGTTCGGCGGGAAGCGGGGCACCCAGCCGCCGGCGCAGCGTGGTCAGAGCTCGGAAGGTCAGCAGTTTCACCGCCCCCTCGCTGCGACCCATGATCTCGGCGATCTCCCGATGGCGCAGATCGCCGGCGAAGCGCAGCACCACCGCCTGCCGCTGGTCCTCGGGCAGCGCGCTCACCGCCAGGCGGACCTCCTGCGCCCGATCGCTCCTCTCGACGGCGTCGTGCGGCGACAGGTCGTCGCTGGCGACCGCCGGGCTCAGCTCGATCCAGCCGGAGCGCCGTGACTGGCGGATCGCCAGGTTGGAGGCGACCCGGTAGAGCCATGCCGAGTAGGGCACGCCGCGCCATTCGAAGCGCGGAAGCTCCTCGAGCCCCTTGGCGAAGGTGGCGGCGGTCACGTCCTCGGCGAGCTCCCGGTCCTTGGTGAGGGTGAAGGCGTAGGCGAAGATCTGATCGACGTAGCGTTCGTAGAGCGACGCGAACGCCGCTCGGTCGCGCTGGGCGGCCAGGATCAGCTGCCGCTCCTCCTCGAGCTCGGTGTCGGTGCGATGGGCGATCTCAGCCCCTCCCCCGAGGAGTCGTCACCGACCAGAAGCCGAGCGTTCCGACCGGGTTACGCGTGCAGCAGCGAGAGCTTGCGACCGGCATCGGCAAACGCCTCCAGGGCCCGGTCGAGCTCCTCCCGGGTGTGTGTGGCCGTGACGATCGTCCGCACCCGAGCCCTGCCCCTGGGCACGGTGGGGAAACCGATGCCCTGGGCGAAGATGCCAGCGGCGAGCAGCAGGTCGGAGAGTCGCATCGCCGTGTGCGCCTCGCCGCACATGACCGGGGTGATCGGGGTCTGGCTCGACCCCGTGTCGAAGCCCAGGTCCGTCAGGCCCTGCTTGAAGTGGGCGGTGTTCTCCCAGAGCCGCGCCATCAGCTCGGGCTCCGTCTCCAGCACGTCGATGGCGGCGACGCAGGCGAGCACCACGGCGGCCGGGTGGCTGGAGGAGAAGAGGAAGGGGCGGGCGCGGTGGATCAGGTGATCGCGCACCGCCTGGCTGGCGGCGACGTAGCCGCCGACCACGCCGATGGCCTTGGAGAGGGTGCCGATGTTGAGAGCCACGCGCCCATGCAGGCCGAAGTGGTCGGTGGTGCCCCGCCCGTGGTCCCCCAGCACACCGGTGGCGTGGGCGTCGTCGACCATGACGACCGCGCCGTAGCGCTCGGCGCGCTCCACCAGACCGGGCAGCGGAGCGATGTCGCCGTCCATGGAGAAGACCCCGTCGGTGACCAGCAGGGTGCGGCGGTAGCCGTGCTTGGCCGCCTCGGCCAGGGCGCGCTCGGCGGAGTCGAGGTCGGCGTGCTCGTAGAGGATGCGCTCCGCCTTGGTGAGGCGGATGCCGTCGACGATCGAGGCGTGGTTGAGCCTGTCGCTGATGACGACGTCACCCTCCTCGAGCATGGCGCTGAGGACGCCGACGTTGACCGTGTAGCCGCTCTGGAAGACCAGGGCGGCCTCGGTGCGCTTGAAGGCGGCGAGCCTGGCCTCGAGTTGCTCGTGGATGGCCTGGGTCCCGGCGATGGTCCTGACCGCCCCGGCGCCCGCCCCCCAGTGCCGCGCCCCCTCGACGGCCGCCTCCACGACGCGGGGGTGGGTGGTGAGCCCGAGGTAGTCGTTGCTGGAGAGGTTGACGAGCCGCCGGCCGCCGATCTCGACCAGGTGGCCCTGGGGCGAGTCCAGCACGCGCAGCGGCCGGTAGAGGCCCTCGCTCCGAAGACGGTCGAGATCCTCGGTCAGCGACCGGTCCAGCGCCAGGACGGCCTCGGATCGCGGCGTGCTCTCGCTCATGGGATGAGCGACACCTTGCCACACAGGCCCGACTTGACGAGCCTGATCGCCTCCTCGATGTCCGTCAGCGGGAAGCGGTGGGTGATCAACTGGGCGGCGTCGATGGCGCCGCTGCGCAGGTGGGCGGCGGTCTGCTCCCAGGTGCTGAAGAGTCGCCGGCCCACCACGCCGTGCAGCGTCAGGCTGCGCATCACGACGTCGGTGGAGAGGTCGATGGTGGTCGGTTCGTCGCCGATGCCGAGCAGCGAGATCCAGCCGCCGGATCGGACCACGCGGGTGGCGGCGACCACCGCCACCGGCGCTCCGCTCATCTCCAGGGCGCAGTCGACCCTGCCGCCGGCGGCTCGCCGGATGGCCGCTTCGGCACTCCCCTGCCCCGCCTCGACCACCGCGTCGGCCCCCATCTTCTCGGCCAGCCCGAGCCGGTACCGGTTGGGGTCGATGGCCACCACCCGCCAGGCGCCTCGGGCCTTTGCAACGGCGACCGCGGCGCAGCCGATGGGGCCGCAGCCGAAGACTGCCACCGTCGCGCCCCGCATCTCGCCGTAGGAGCAGGCGTGGACGGCGTTGCCGAAGGGTTCCATGGCCGCCGCCACCGCCGGGCTGATGGCGTCGCCGACGGGCCAGATGTTGGCGGCCGGGACCACCGCCCAGCCGGCGAAGCAGCCGTCGGTGTCGACACCGAGGATGCGGGTGTCGGCGCAGACGTGGAAGTCGCCCCGCCGGCACGCGGGGCAGCGGCGGCAGACGACGTGGGACTCGACGGCGACCCGCTCGCCGATGGCGATGCCGCCGTCGACGCCGGCACCGAGGGCGACCACCTCGCCGCACAGCTCGTGGCCGATGATGCGGGGAGGGTGGACCCTGGCCTGCGCCCAGGGGTTCCAGTCGTAGAGGTGGACATCGGTGCCGCACACCGACGCGGCGACCACCCGGAGCAGGACCTCGCCCGGCCCGGCACTGGGCTCGGGGACCTCGACGAGGGAGAAGCCGGGGCCCGGAGCCACCTTGATCACAGCCAGCATGCCGTGACCGATTATGAGGGGAGAGGCTGGGCCCGGCCGGCGGCGGGGGCGGCGGCCACGCGCCGCACCAGGGCGGCGAAGTGGAGCAGGCCGGTGGGGACGAGGAGGGGCAGGCCCACCGCCAGGTCGATCAGCGCCACCGGGCCGCCGGCGACGTGGACCAGCATGGAGATGATCAGGACGAGGCCGATGAGGGCCGTGTTGCGCCGTCCCCAGACGGTGTGGACCAGCTCCGGCCGGCGGCCGAGAAGGAAGACGACGGGGGTGAGCAGGAGCGGCGCCAGGTAGCGGAAGAGGATGAGGGCGGCGAGCCACCAGGTGAGGATGCCGAGATGGGCGCTGCCGGCCGCGGCGACGCTGAAGAAGAGGACGTCCATCGCAGGGTCGATGGCCTTGCCCAGCTTGGTGACGGGGCCGAAGCGCCGGGCCACGAATCCGTCCACGAAGTCGAGCATGCCGACGGCGCCGCCGACCGTCACCCAGAGCACCAAGCCGAGCTGCCCCGGCAGCGACCAGGTGGCGCAGAGGAGGAGCGGCAGGCAGAACCAGGCGCGGAACGCCGAGAGGCCGTTGGGAACGCCGTAGACGTCGACGGCGACCCCGTCGGGACGCTCGAGCATGGCGGCCCCGCCCGCCATGACCAGCGCGATCAGCGCCCACCAGACGAGGGTGCCGAGGATGGCCGTGGCCCAGCCGCCGCCGTGGAGGCCGGCGACGGCCAGGCTCAGCGCCTCGGCGCCGAGCAGGCCGAGGGCGCACCACAGCGCGAGCGATCGACGCAGGCTCCGGCTGCGGCGCAGACGCCCGGCGGAGCTGGCGCAGAAGCCGGCCAGCCCGCGCAGACCGCCGGGCGCCCGGCCGGCCATCACCGGCCGCCGGGCGCGCGCCCCGGCCTACTGCACGACAAGGCAGGTGATGGTCTTGAAGACTCCGTCGGCCGCCTGGATCTTCTCGACGATCAGCTTGCCGATGCCGGCGACGTCGTCGGCCTCGGCCCGGGCGATGACGTCGTACTCGCCCGTGATGGCGTCGGCCTGGAGGATGCCCTCCTGGCCCTGCAGCTTGTGCACGACCTCGAGAGCCTTCCCGGCGGTGACACCGATGAGAACGTAGGCGCGGACCATCTCATTCCTCCGGATCGTTTGACTGGCGAATGTAGCATGGGCACGTGCCCTGGCCCATGTCCCTGCTCACATCGCTGCTGTTCCGAACCCTGGCGCGCCGCTTCGCGCGCGCCACGGGCCGCCGGCCGCAGCCGGTGGACATGGCCGGGATCCGCAAGACCGTCGCCGCCACCAGGGAACCCGCCCTGATCGCCGCCCACGGCACCGTCGTCGCCGCCCTCACCGCGGTGTGCGGGGTCCTCACCGTGGCCGGGATCACCGTGCTGCTCCTGGGCCCGCTGTGGCTGGGGATCGCGACGATCGTGCTGGCGGCGATCTGCGCCGTCACCGCAGTGCCCGAGGTCCTCCGCATCCGCCGCACGGTGCGGGCGCGGCGCCTCCGCCGCCACGCCCGGGCGCTCAACCAGGAGATGGACGGGAGCCACCCCACATGATGGCGGCCCGGCACGGCCATCTCGGCGCCCTCGCCGGCTTCACCGCGGCGCTTATCGGGCCGGCGCTCCTCACCATGCTCCTCAACCTGCTGCCGCGCAGCGGGTCGGACGACTGGGCGCTGCTCTACGTCGTCGTGGTCGCGTCCCTCGGGCTGCTCAGCGGGCTGGGGCCGGCCATCGTGGCGGCGGCGGCCAGCTTTCTCCTCGTCGACTACTACTTCGTCCCGCCCTTTCACCAGCTCGCCATCGCCAGCACCGGCGACGTCGTCAACCTGCTGGTCTTCCTCGCCGTCGCCGGCGTGGTCGGCGGCCTCGGCTCCCGCCGCCGCCGCGCCCAGCTCGAGGCGGAGCGCCTGGCCACCCAGCTCCGCCAGGTCAACGCCGAGCTGGAACGGCTGAACCGCGAGCAGGCCGAGTCGGCCGCAGTGGCGGTGCGCCTCGCCCAGACCCAGCAGCAGGTCCGCGTCCTCGAGGAGTCCGACCGGCTCCGCACCGACCTGCTCGCCAACGTCTCCCACGAGCTGCGCACGCCGCTGGGCAGCATCCTCATCGGAGCCACCGACCTGCTGGAGAACCCAGTGCTGCCCCAGACGCTGCGCCCCGAGGTCGAGGCGGTGGCCCGTGAGGCCCGGCGCCTGGAGCGGCTCGTCTCCGACCTCCTCGACATGGCGAGGATCGAGGGCCATGCGCTCACCCTCAACGCCGTCGAGATCGACCTCGGCGAGGCGCTGTCGGCCGCGGCCGCGCGGCTGCGGCGGGCCTCGCCCGCGCGGGCTGTGGATGTCGTCCTCCCCCAGGGCGACCTCGAGGTCCTGGCGGATTGGGACAGGCTTGGCCAGATCCTGGACAACCTGCTGCGCAACGCGGACCGCCATGCCCCGGCGGGGACACCGATCACCCTGGAGGCGGCGCCGGGGAAACGGTCGATGGTGGTCACCCGGGTCATCGACCGGGGACCGGGGGTGGAGGCGGACCAGCGGGAGAGGATCTTCGAGCGCTTCGTGCGCGGTCCGGAGGCCGGCATGGGCGGCGACAACGGCGCGGTGGCGGGCGGCACCGGCCTCGGTCTGGCCATCGTCCGCGGTCTGGTCGAGGCGCACGCCGGGCGGGTGTGGGTGGAGGACGCGGCGGCGGGCGAGGGAGGCTGTTTCGCCTTCACCCTGCCGGCGGCCGGAGCCGCCTGAGGGCCCACACCGGGGTCGCACCACGACGCGGGGCCGGACCCACCGGATCCCCGATGGCGGCTGCCATCATGCGCCCGATGGTCGCCACCCTCGACGCGGTGCTGTGCTTCTGCGCCGGCGTCTTCCTGCACATCTGCGTCCTTCACTTCTTCCGCTGGGAGGAGACGTCCACACACCCGATGGTCAGGATGTGGAAGCGCCCTAGGCTGGCGAGCACGGTCTGGGCCAGCGTCCAGCTGTTCGCCGGGGTGCTGATCCTCCTCCTCATCAAGTTCCGGTTCGCGCTCGACCTCGACACCCTGGTGCTGCTCGCCGGCTTCTGCTTCTGGGGCGTCCTCGGAGCGCTGCTGTTCGACCACGGGGACGGCGGCGGTTCGCCCTCCCGCTGAGCGCACCGCCGAGACGGCCGGCGGCACCCCGGCGTAACCTGCCGCCGGCACGCGCCGTTCCAGGGGCATGCCGGTGCTCCACCCCGCCACGACTCGACGACGCTCCCGGGGCCTGCGCCGGGCACCGCTGATCGGGCTGCTGGCGCCGCTGGTCCTCGCCGGCTGTGCCGCCAGCTCCACGATGCTGCCGAGCCTGACGGCCAGCGCCTCGGCGGTCGCCACGGCCACGGCGGGTGCCGCCTCGGTCGCCGTCCCCGTCGTCGAATGCCCGACCGCGTACGCGGGCGCGAATCCGGGAGCGCCCAGCACCACGTATCCGGACACGATGGCGATCAGCGCCACCGCCTCGGTGGCGGGGCAGCTGGCCCTCTACTCGAACGACACGCGGTCGCTCTCACCCGTCCTCGCCCCGCGCGGGTGGAGCTGCCAGGTGTCGGTCGCGGTCGACGGCGGCGTTGCCGTCCTAGTGTTCCCCTCGACGGCCACCCCGCCCAGCGCCTTCGCCACCCTGCCCGCGAGCGTGACGCAGATCGACGCGGCCTCCGACGGGGCGTGCCAGAGCTGCATCTACTCAACCGTCTGCCCGTTCGTGACCAACGCCGGTCAGCAGCTGGGATACGGCCCCGGCAGTGGCGTCGACTGCGCCATGGCTCCCACCCTGGAGAAGGTCGCCTTCGACCAGGGATCGCCCGGTGACACCGGCTCCACCATCGCCGACGTCATCACCTTCCTCGACCCGGCCGGGATCGCGGGCGACGGCGATCCCTCCGGCGGAACCTACCCGGCCCTGGGTGTCGTCCTGTACGACTGGGCGTCGTCGAACGGGTCCCCGCAGAGTGACGGCGCGTCGAAGGAGACCTGCCTGCTCCCCTCCGCCGAGGGCGGTCTCTGCGCGGCGATCACCCAGGACTTCACGACCCGCGCCTGGCTGATGCCCGGCTGAGGTCGCATCCTCAGGGGTAGGGGCAGCCCCCCGGGAAAGTCGTGGGGTGGCGGGATGGGCAGAGGGGATGCCGTCTCCGTACCCTTGGCCCATGACCGACAGCACGGTTCCGCGCCGGGCGGGGGACCCCGTTCACGCCGGGGATCTCTGGCGGCTGCCCGCCGCCGTCGTCTCGTCGCGGACCTGGCTCGCGACCATCCACCTCCTCGCCGGGCTCCCCGTCGCCATCGCCATCTTCACCCTGGTGGTGACGGGGGTGTCCCTGGGCGTCGGGCTCCTGCCCCTCTTCCTCTTCGGCATCCCGGTGCTCACCGCCACCGCATGGATGATCACCGGGATCGCCCAGTTCGAGCGCGCCCGCTTCGCCCTGCTGCTCGGCGAGACGATCCAGGCCCCGGCGGCCCCCCCACCGGAGGTCCTGTGGTGGCGCCGCCTCCTCCAGCCGTTCCGGAGGCGGACGACCTGGCGCCAGCTCGCCTACTGCCTGCTCCGGCTCCCCGTCGGCGTCATCGACTTCAGCCTCGTCGTCGCCGTCTGGGCCGTCTCCATCGCCCTGGTGACCCTCCCCCTGTACGACGCGGCGCTGCCCGGCGGGGGCGCCACCATCGCGGGCTTCGTCGCCCGGGGGCCGCTGGACCTCACCTGCGCCGTCCTGGCCGGGCTGATCCTCCTGATCCTCGCTCCGCTCCTGGTCCGCGGTCTCGCCTCGGTCGAGACGGCGTTGGCGCGCGGCCTGCTCGGCCCGGGAGCCGCCGCTCTCACCCGCCGGGTCGCCGAGCTCGAGGACAGCCGCGCCCGCGTCGTCGGCGCCGCCGAGACCGAGCGCCTGCGGATCGAACGTGACCTCCACGACGGCGCCCAGCAACGCCTGGTCTCCGTGGCCATGGAGCTCGGCCGCGCCAGGGCCAAGTTCGAGAGCGATCCCGAGGGTGCCCGCGACCTCGTCGAGCGCGCCCACGCCGAGGCCAAGGAGGCGCTGGTGGAGCTGCGGCACCTGGTCCGCGGCGTCCACCCGCCGGTGCTCACCGACCGCGGCCTCGACGCCGCCGTCTCCGGCCTGGCCGCCCTCTGCCCGGTCCCCGTCACCGTCACCGTCGAGATCGCCGAGCGCCCCTCGCTCACCGTCGAGTCCATCGCCTACTTCGTGGTCGCCGAGGCGCTCACCAACGTCGCCAAGCACGCCCACGCGACGCACGCCGCCGTCGACATCCGCGAGGCGGGCGGGGTGCTGCGCATCGCCGTGCGCGACGACGGTGTCGGCGGCGCGGATCCCGCCGGCGGCGGCCTCCGCGGGCTCGCCGACCGCGTCTCCGGGATCGACGGGGACCTCCGCATCGACAGCCCCGCCGGCGGGCCGACGGTCATCCAGGTGGAGCTGCCGTGCGCATCGTGATCGCCGAGGACTCGGTCCTCCTGCGCGAGGGGCTGTCGCGGCTCCTCGTGGAGGCCGGCTTCGACGTGGTGGCCGCCACCGGCGATGCGGAGGCATTCCTCCGTGCCGTGGACGCGCAGCGACCGGACGCCGTGGTGGTCGACGTGCGCATGCCGCCCACCTTCACCGACGAGGGCCTCCGGGCCGCGCTGGTGGTGCGGCGCCAGTGGCCCACGGTGGGCGTTCTGGTCCTCTCCCAGTACGTCGAGGAGCGGTACGCGACCGAGCTGGTGACGGAGCGCCGGGGCGGGGTCGGCTATCTGCTCAAGGATCGCGTGGCCGACGTCGGCGAGTTCATCGACGCGCTCCGCCGCGTCGCCGGCGGGGCCAGCGTGCTCGACCCCGAGGTGGTCGCCCAGCTGCTGGCGCGCAGCCGCAACCCGCTGGCATCGCTGACGCCTCGTGAGCGCCGCGTCCTCGGCCTCATGGCGGAGGGACGTTCCAACGCCGCCATCGCCGCGGCGCTGACCATCGGGACGGCCGCGGTCGAGAAGTACATCAACAGCATCTTCGGCAAGCTCGGCCTCGCCCCCGCCGACACTGACCACCGGCGGGTGCTCGCCGTGCTCCGCTACCTCGACCAATGAGGACCCCCACCGTGCCCGATCCGCAGCCCCTCACCATGGGCCGGCTCACCGCCCTGGTCATCGGCGTGCCGCTCTGCCTGGCCGTCATCGGCTGGGGAGCGCTGAACGCCGTCGCCCTGGTCAGCTCGGACAGCTTCCAGATCCATCGCGACCTCGCCCCGACCGGCAGCCAGGTGACCGTCTCGGTCAACGCCGGCGACCTCACCCTCACCCCCAGTCCGGACGGCCAGGTCCACCTGTCCGGCGTCGCCCGCTACGGTCTGGTGCGCCCGACCGTCGCCATCACCACCACCGGTGCCGGCGTCTCGATCAGCGCCGACTGCTCGTGGTTCCTCGTCGACCAGTGCTCCGTCGATCTCGCCGTCGCGGTCCCCTCCGGGATCGCCGTGGACGCATCGACCGACTCCGGGGACATTACCGCGTCCAACCTCGGCAACCTCACCCTCGCCGCGGACTCCGGCGGCGTGCAGGTCAACGGGGGCTCCGGCATCCTCCACCTGACGACCGACTCGGGCGACATCACGGCTCTCGCCACAAGCGCCGACACGGTCGACGCGAGCGCCGATTCCGGCGAGGTGACCCTGAGCTTCGCCCAGGCGGCGTCCAGCGTCACCGTGCAGGACGACTCCGGAAACGTCGTCCTGACACTGCCGGTGGACGGTCCCACCTATGCCGTGGACGCCCACTCGGACTCGGGCAACGTGTCCATCGGCGTGCCCACGGATCCGACATCGGCACATTCCGTGTCGATCTCGGTGGATTCCGGCAACGTGTCGGTCGAACCCGGAGACTGACCGCCCGCCACCTTCCCGCTGGTGTTCAGCCACGCGGTCTTCGAGCACATCGCCCAGCCGTTCCAGACGTCGCACGAGCTGTGCGAGTCACCCGGCAGCGCGACTTCATCCTCGCCGAGGTGGCCTTCATGCAGCCGCTGTACGCCGTTCCCCACCGATACGTCAACATGACGTCCTGGGGGGCGCGTGAGCTGTTCTCCGACTTCGAGATCGTGGAGACCGGCCGGTTCGCCCACCTCTCCTTCACTCTGACTGCCTGCTGCACAGCGGCACCCTGGAGGGCAGGGCATCGTCAGCCGGGTGAAGGCGCTCGACTCATGGGTCAGCCCCGAGGACCTCCGCCCGGTCGCGTCCCTGGTCCACCCGGCGGCAGGAAGGCCCGGCGAGGGGCGGGTCGGGCCCGGGGGTCGAGCTTCCCGGCAGGGCAGATCGGGGACTGCTACAATCCCGCCGCTGCTCACGGGGTGGTCGGAGGAAGCCGGTGACGGGGCGTCGTTGGCGGGCCCGGATCTGCGCGGCAATGTTCGCCACCTTCCCCTTGGCCAGCGGAGTGGCCGCTTCGGCCTCGAGTGGGATGGCCGCTGGCGTCGAGGTGGGAGCGACCGCGACGGCACCAGCTGGGGTGCATCTCAGTGCTTCGACTTCCGGCTCAGGCGAAGCAACTCAGACCACCCCGGCGAGATCCGATCACAGCATCGGGCCGGGGCACTCGACACCGCGGCTGCTCCCGTCGACTGGGATCGCCCCAGGAGGCGTCGAGCTTGGTTCCCGCGGGGGTGAGCGTTCGTCGACCGCCCCGGCACCCGCGATGAGCAACTCTCTGCCCAGCGTCACCAACGGACCACTCGAGGCCGAGTACCCCGTCCAGGACCCCAGCTTCGCTCTTGCCACCGACTGCACCACGCTTGGATGCACCGACCCGGATTGGAAGGAGAGCTCTGCAGGCGGCTTCGACCCCATCGACGACTCTTACTACCTCATCACCGGCAACAAGGACAATGACGACTACAGCGCCGACTTCTGCGGCTACGAGTCGTGCAACGACGGGGTCACCCAGTCGCCAATCGTCATCCCCTACGGGGTGACCAGCGCCACCCTCGCCTTCGACACCGCATGGTACTGCATCCCGGATGCATGCTCGGCGGGGGGCCCCACTCAAAGCAGCGTCAATGTCGGTCTCGTCAACACTGAAACCAGCGCGTTCTACGACGCCTACACCTTCCTCCCGCAGGGCGAGTCCACTGACACCGTCGAGGGGTCGTTTGAGTCCTGGTCGTACAGCGATCCGACGATCCTCAGTTACGTGCAGGCGGAGGCGGGCCAGACGCTCACCGTCTACGCCTACGCCACCACCCCGGCCAACGACGCCACCGGGTGGTTCGTGGACAACATCCTCCTCTACTTCAACGCGCCCCAGCCCGCTCCGCTCCCAGGGGTGCCGACGGCTCTCTCGGAAGCCGCCGGTCAGGCGACCGTGGAATGGTCACCCGTTGACAGCTACGCCACCGGCTACGTGGTGACCACATACAACAGCCAGGGCCAGACCGTCGGCGCCCCGGTCTCCGTCTCGTCGGCGGCGGCCGGTGCCGTGGTGACCGGGCTCACCAACGGCACCCCGTACTACTTCAGTGTCAGCACGCTCAACGGCGACATCGCCAGCACTCCAGTCTTCACCTACTCGGTGACTCCGCTCTCCGGCGCCCCGCCGCCCGCTGCCATGACCGCGGTCAGCACCAGTCAGTACCTTCTGCCCAACAGCGATGGCAATGCGTGGCAGGTGATGGACGAGGCCAACCTTGCCTTCACCGTCACCCCTTCCAGCGATGAGGACGTCCTGCTCAGCGCCAACGCCGATCTCTGGACATCCGACGCCGGCTTCAACCAAGACCTCGGCATCCAGATCACCGTCAATTGCCCAGCATGGGCGTACTGTGCGCCCATACCGGTCGCCTGGAAGGAGTCCGGCGGCTTCGCCGGCACCTTCTCGCCCAACGCCGCCTTCGTCGAGACCGTCTACCCCATGTTGGAGGGCCGGGTCTACACGGTGCAGCTGGTCTGGAAGACCAACAGGCCCGCCATCGACGCCACCATCGCCGCGGGGGCGGGGCCGATCGGACCCGACTTCTCACCGACCCGGCTGAGCGCCGATGTGCTGCCGTCGGGGTTCGAGAGCGCGATGAGCACCGAACAGTACACGCTTCCAAACAGCGATGGGAGCACCTGGACCGAGATCGACCCGAGCAGCCTGGTGACCGGGACCTTCTCGCCCTCCAGCACGGAGAGCGTGGTGGTGAGCGGGAACGCGGACCTGTGGACCTCGACGGCGGGGTACAACCAGGACCTCGGGATCTTCGTGAGCCAGGACGGGGGGACGCCGGTGCCGGTGGCCTGGAAGGAGTCGGGAGGGTTCGCGGGGACCTTCTCGCCCAACGCGGCCTTCGTTCAGGTCGTGTATCAGATGCAGGGCGGGCACAGCTACACCTTCTCGCTGTGGTGGAAGACCAACAAGCCGGCACCCCCGGGGGCGACCATCTGGGTGGGGGCAGGTAGCTCGCCCACCTACTCGCCGACCCTGATCACCGCCTACCCGCTGCCGGGGGACACTGCGCCCGCTCAGTCGGCGACGGCGGTGAGCACCCAGCAGTACCAGCTGTCCGACAGCAACGGCAGCGCCTGGGCGGAGATGGACCCGACCGACCTGGTGACGCCGAGCATTGCGATCGGGAGCGAGGGGGTGGCGGAGACGGTGCTGGTGAGCGCGAACGCGGACCTCTGGACGGCCAATGCGGGGTACAACCAGGACCTGGGGGTGGAGGTGAGCGTGGACGGGGGGACCCCGACGCTGCTTGCCTGGAAGGAGTCCGGAGGGTTCGCGGGCACGTTCTCCCCCAACGCCGCCTCCGTCCAGGTCGCCTACACCTTGGAGCCGGGGCACAGCTACGCTTTCTCGCTCTGGTGGAAGACGAACATCTCGACATCGAAGACGCCTGGGGCCACCATCTTCGCCGCTGCCGGCCTTGGCCCCGCCTTCTCGCCCACCCGCATCTCCGTGGTGCCGGACAGCGGGCCGCCACCCAACGCACCGAGCGACGTGACCGCCACCAGCAACGCTCCCGGACAGGTGATGGTGTCGTGGACGCCCTCTCCCCTGGCCGGGGTCGAGGGCGTCAGCGGGTACGAAGTGACCATGTACACCGATCAGGGGTCGGTGATGCCGGCGTACGGCACGTTCGCCAGCTCGTCGCCAGTCACCATCACCGTCTTTCCCAGCGGAGTCCCGACCTACTGCAGCGTCGCGGCAATGAATGCTGTCCTCTTCAGTGCCCCGGTCGAGTCCAACTCGGTAACCCCGCTCGCAAGCGCGGCGCCCCCGGTGAGGAGCGCTGCGGTGAGCACCTCCCTGTACCTGCTCCCCAACAGTGACGGCGCCAGCTGGCAGGTGCTGGATCAAGCCAACCTCGGCCTCACCCTGACGCCGAGCGCCGGCGAGACGGTGCTGCTCACGGCCAGCGCCAGCCTGTGGGCACCCATGGGCGTCAGCCAAGACCTCGGGATTGAGGTCATCCCCAGCGGAGACCCCGCGGTGGTGGCGGGGTGGGAGAGAGTGGGGGCACCCGCGACCGACGCGCCCGATGCTGCTGCGGTGCAGACCACCTACACGCTGAGCGGCGGGACGACCTATGTCATCTACCTCGTGTGGAAGACGGCCTCACCGGAGATCGGCGTCACGGTCGCAGATGGAGGTCCCGATGTCTGGGACAGTGTGCCCTACTCCCCAGCGAGCCAGTACATGACCACCAGCCTCGTCGCGGACGTCCTCCCCACGGGGAACTACCAGAGTGTGGTGAGCACCGCCCAAGACACCATGACCAACAGCGACGGGTCCACCTGGCGGGCGGTCGACGGCAGCGACCTCGTGACCCCCTCTTTCTCCCCGACATCCGCCGAGAGCGTCGTGGTCAGCGGTAACGCCGACCTGTGGACGGGCACCGCAGGCTACAACGTGGATCTTGGGATCATGGTGAGTGAGGATGGGCGCACTCCCACACTCGTGACCTGGAAGGAAGGAGACGGGCTTGCCTCTTCAGGCTCGCCGAACGCTGTGCTCGCAGATGACGTGTATGCAATGCAAGCCGGGCACACGTATGCGTTCTCGCTGTGGTGGAAGGCCAGCAGGCCCGCCCCCGGCGCCACCATCGTCGCGGGGGCCGGCCCCATCGACTCGGCCTACTCGCCCACCCGGCTCACCGCCTATGTCCTCCCCGCCGACATCGCACCGGAGCAGTGGGCTTCTCTGGTCAGCACACAGTCGTACACGCAGGCATTCTCGTACGGCTACTCGGCTCCGATGGATGGGGTGACCCTCGTGACCCCCGTCATGAGCGTGCCCACGTCGGGAACGGAGGAGAGCGTGATCGTGACCGCCGACTCCGACCTGTGGACGGAGTGCGCAGGTTGCAACGTGCAACTCGGGATCCTAGTGATCGAAGACGGGGTGACGTACACCCAACTGGCCTGGACCACCTCGGGAGCCGGCGGCGCATTCTCGCCAAACGCCACGTACGTCCAGGGCGTCTACACCATGCAGTACGGGCACAGCTACGTGTTCTCCCTTTGGTGGGCTGCCGCGTGGGGCACCAACACTGACACAACGCAGACTGCCGGTGCCGGCGCCCGCCTGATCAACGGCCAGTTCTCACCGACCAACCTCACGGTGGTCCCCCTCACCTGAGCTCTGCTCAAAAGCACCATCCTGGAGTGCGCGGCCAGCGACGGCTGTCCCACCGTCGTGGCCTGGAAAGATTCCGGTGGCTTCGCCGGCACCTACAATCCCAGCACCACTTTCGTCCAACAGGGCCCGGCACTGGCGTGAGATGCCGACCGCAAGTGACATGATACCGGGTGTCCTCTAGGTGGACTAACGACCCAGGATGCCTAGTACGGCGGCCTTCACTGGGCCGAAGTGGCCAACTGCCGCCTGAGCCTCAACCCGTATGACTCATGTTTCGACGCGGTCCGACGGCTGCTGTGCCGCTGCGGCTCCTATGTGCGATGATCGTGGGGATAAGCATGCGGGATCGCGTGTCATGACGTCGCAACGAGCCGTAGGCCTCGTGGACGCGTTGGCCGATGAGCTGCGCCGCGAGGGCTGGATGGACGTGACGTCTGCGCACGGAAGAGTCCGGCATATCCTGCGAAAGCGTCGCCGCTGGGCATGGTGGCTCATTGGGCTGGTGGACGGTGCTGGTATCGGCGAGGAGCACGCCAAGGAGTGCGTCGATCACGTCTACGACGTGATCGCACGGCAGCATCAGGCCTCTAATGTCCGGCTGGTCACCGGCTTCTTCAACTTCAGGCAAACCTTCGGGACCACGCTCTTCGTTCTCGACGGCTCCCCTGATCGGCTCCGCTGGGCGCTCGGTCGAATGGCGAGGGTGGATCACGAGCCGATGGGGCTGGGACAGTCTCAGACCGGTCT
>Ga0181520_10001197_pt1 | contig 53756 bp, 44 predicted proteins | sample PEATcosm2014_Bin_29_FD_132451 | JGI IMG/M metagenome (GOLD analysis project Ga0181520, IMG submission 132451) | Peatland microbial communities from MTU Mesocosm Facility, Houghton, MI, USA - PEATcosm2014_Bin02_30_metaG | ecosystem: Environmental > Terrestrial > Soil > Wetlands > Peat | place... | reverse complement strand
GGGGGAAATAACGCTGGTTGAACCAACATTCAATGAACAGGGACCTCGCTCGTATACATGGCTCGGTGTGCTGTCCGCCAGTCCGGAATGCCTAAAGAGCCACGGCAGGGTCCCGCCGTCTTAGGACGGGTTCACCAGCGCTTCACCCCACGGCCCCGCGGGTCGGTTTTTACCTTTCTTCAGGCACGGGGCGATGCCTTCTAAAAACATGCTTCCCAAGGGGCACCGGCGGCGGTCGGTGCGCGCCGAATACCGGGCGACGCGCGGAGTCGAGGCCGAACCCGAGGTTGCGGTGCCGGTGCTCGATCTGGACGAAGATACGGAGCTTGAGGACGGCGTGCGGACCTTTGTGGCCGACACAACCGCGGCGGGAAAGCGGCTGGACGCTTACCTGGCGCTGGCGATTCCCGACATCAGCCGGGCGCGCGTGCAGATGCTGATCGAAGCCGGACAGGTGCGCGTGGACGGTGCCGCGGTGAAGGCCAAGCAGAGGCTGCGCGGCGGCGAGGCGATCGAGATTGAGGGCGAGCCGCACCCGGAGCCGCTGCATGCGACGCCCGAAGACATTCCGCTGGACATTCTGTACGAGGACAAATATCTGGCAGTTGTGAACAAGCCCGCCGGCATGATGGTGCATGCGGGCGCGGGGTCGACGGATGACACCAGGAACAAGGGCACGTTGGTAAACGCGCTGCTGCACCATATGGCGAAGTTGTCGGAGGTAGGCGGCGAGCTGCGTCCCGGAATCGTGCACCGGTTGGATAAGCAGACCAGCGGCGCGATCGTGGTGGCGAAGGACGACGTGACCCATCGCAAGCTGGGCGAGATGTTCTCCATGCGGCGGGTGGCGAAGACCTACATCGCGCTGGTGCATGGGATGCTGAAGCAGGACAACGTCACGGTAAACCTGCCGATCGCGCGCGACCTGGTGCGGCGGACGCGGATGACCACACGGCGGGCGGATTCGGGCGCCCGCAGCGCGGTATCGCACATCAAGGTGCTGGAGCGGCTGGCGACGCCGTACGGGGCTTTTACGCTGGTCGAGGTGCGGATCGAGACCGGGCGAACTCATCAGATTCGCGTGCACTTGCAGTCGCTGGGGCATCCGGTGGTAGGAGATACGCTGTACGGCGCGCCGCGTGCGCTGACCCCCGCAGTGCGCAATGACCACAATCAGCGTCCAATGGAAGAGCGGAGCGCAGTTGCAGGGCTGGAGCGGAACTTCCTCCACGCAGCGCATCTGGAGTTTGCGCATCCGCAGACGGGCAAGGCATTGGCGATCGATGCTCCGCTGCCCGCGGAACTCCGGGAGTTTCTGCGCAGGCTGAGGACGGAGGGTGCGCCGGTTGAGTAGAATCATAAAAGTGATCGAATTGTTCCTCACCTCCCGCACGGTTGCGTTCCGCAGAGCCGGAGCAGCTGCGGCTTTTTCTCTCCTCCTTCTGGCCGTTCCGGCGCCGCTCGCACATGGGCAAACCACGGCACCCGCAACGGCATCGGCTCAGCCGCCAGCAAGCCCGGCCGGCGCGAAGGCTCCAGCAGCCACGCCACAGCCGGCTGCACCGCAGGCCGCTGCGCCGCCGGTGCAGGGCACGCAGCAGCCGAGTTCCGCTGCCCAGACGGCCCAGGACCTGGAGGCGCCCATCGTCAAAGTCCAGGTAAACGAGGTCGACCTGGTCTTCACGGTGACGGACAGCAAGGGCCACTTCGTGCCGCACCTTGACCAGTCGAGCTTTGGGCTGCTGGATAATGGCAGACCACCGGAGGCGGTGCTGCACTTCTACCAGCAGACGAACTTGCCGCTGCGCGTGGGCATCATGCTGGACACCAGCAGTTCCATCCGGCAGCGGTTCCAGTTCGAGCAGCAGTCGGCAATCGACTTCCTGCTACAGGTGCTGCACCGGAACGACCGCGCGTTTGTAGAAGGTTTCGACATCGAAATAGATCTGGCGCAGGGATTTACCAACAACGTCGATCTGCTGGACCAGGGCATCCACAAGCTGCGGCCGGGCGGCGGCACGGCGCTGTTCGACGCGCTCTACTCAACCTGCAAGGACCAGATGCTGACCCTGCGCGAAACCAGTGCGGTGCGCAAGACGATCATCCTGGTCTCCGACGGCGACGACAACTACAGCCATGCATTGGAGTCCGACGCCATCAAGGAGTGTCAGCGCGCCGAGACCACCGTGTACGCGATCAGCACCAACGTAAGCCCCAGCAAAGACAAGGGTGACGATGTGCTCTCGGCGATTGCGGCAGCGACTGGCGGGCGTGCGTTCTTCCCCAACCGCATCGAGGATGTGGCCTCGGGCTTCGCCAGCATCGAGGAAGAGCTGCGCAGCCAATACCTGCTGGAATACCGGCCAGCCGACTTTAAGCAGGATGGAGCTTTCCGCACGATCTATCTGCAGGCGAACGACCGTCGCTACCACGTGCGGGCGCATACCGGGTACTTCGCGCCCAAAGCGGCGGAGTAGGCGCTTCGGTACTTCGTACCGTTCTCGACGCTCCGCGTGAAGGCAAGACCGAGATCGACGGAGCAAAAAACGCTCGCCTGCGGGGTAACTCCTGCGCGCGAACCGTGTCCAATGAAGAGAAGGAGATTCTGCCATGCACCCTGGTCTGCGCTTGCGCGCGTTTTCCGTAGTGCTGTCGGCTGCGGCGGGCCTTTGTTTTCTGGCGCCGGCAGCGTTGGCAGCGGGACCTGACACCCAGATACCACCGGGGATATCCGAGAGTCTGAGCACGCTGGCCGACCAGCCGGCCACCCACACCGGCGTCACCTTTGACCGTTCCATGATGCAGATGGCGCAGGGCTTGCTGCAACAGGGCGGCCTGGACGCGGACCGGGCGGCGGCAGCGCTGACGGGCATCAGTTTCGACACCTATCGATACAAGGAGCCGGCGTTTTATACGCCGGAGACAATGGCAGCGATCGTCGCTGGTTTCCATCGCGCAGGCTGGAAGCACCTGGTAGATGGGAACCAGACACCGGCGAATATGGCCCAACCGCGGACGGCAATCACCGACGTGTGGCTGCACTTTACCGGGCCGGACATCGACCAGGTGACGGTGCTGGTGCGGTCGACGCGGGAGATGAGCCTGGTGCAGGTGGCCGGCGACCTGCGGCCGCTGGACCTGATTCACCTGAGCGGACACTTCGGCATTCCCAAGGTCGATCCGAATGCGGTGATGGTCCCGGCGCCGGACGGACGGTAAACGAGTTCGACCATTCGACCTTAAGCTAGGCTTCAGACTGGCGGCGTAGGGTACTCTTACGTTGTTCGCCCCACGCATGCCCATGGCTCACTCAGTCGCGACGATTTATGTAGAAGAGCTGAAGGCGACGATGCGCGGACGCTTCGCATGGCTGGGCGCGGCGGTGATCCTGCTGGCCGACGGTGGGCTTGCGACTGTCGCCATCCAGGGGGCGTGGTTGTTCGGCTACGGCATGATCGCCTATGGCCTGGTCCCGCTTGGGTTTGTGCCGGTCGCCGCGGGGATGATCGCTGCTCCGCGCGTGAACCGCTTCGTCGAGTGCGTGTTCACCGCTCCGGTCAATCGCCGCGATTGGCTTGCGGCGAAGATCCTGGTGCTGGTGACGATGGCCGCCGCTTACTACTTGGCGCTGCTGCCCATGATGCTGGTCTACGTCGCCCACGTCGGCGTTCCACCTCTGCTGCACAAACTGCTTCTATGGGGACCCGGCCTGCTGCTCGCATCCATCGCCGTCGGTACGCTGATCGGGGTGCTTTTTATCGGTCGCAGCCTGGCGGCTCCCGCGGGCGCGGGCATGGGGGTTTTGCTTGCCTATGCAGCTTTGTTCCCAGTGCAGGAGGTGATGGTGTCGCAGGGCAACGGCGCGTCGCGAATCGGTCACCTCGCGCTGCTCAGCCCGCTCGTGCTGCTGAAGAACGCTCTGGGATTTACCCTCGGCGCCAATCGCATTCCCGCGACCACAGCACATACGTGGATCAGCCTGGTGGCCATGGTCGCCGGTGCACTGGTGTTAGCTGTTTGGGTGTTCCTGCGCGCGCAGGGGGTTGAAACATGGGAAGCGACCAGCCGGCAGCGCTGGACGATTGCTTTGGCACTGGTTGCACTGGTAATGCTGCCGGTAACGTTTGCCGACACCAATTACGACAACCCCACTCCGGCCGCGAACAACGCGCCCTCGATGCGGAACATCTTTGCCCGCGCAGAAACGCTGGCGGCATTGGTGGATCCCGGCGGAAAGATGCCGCGGCGTTGCTGCAGCCCGATGATGACCTGGCAGCAGTGGCCGCTGAACACGGACCGCCAGACGGCAGAGGATTTGCTGCTGCTGTTCCCGGTCGATGCCAGCGCGCGCGTGACCGATCTGCACGTGAAGATTGCCGGAGACGATGGACTGGAGATTTCCGGAGACCCCAGCGCGCTGGACCAGATCGCGCCGCAGTTGGAGCCGCACCATTATCCGAATGACTCGGGACCGACCGCAGCAGACGGCCACCACATTGTGGATGGCTGGATCGCCCGCGTCCCGATCACGCTCGATCCAACCAAACCATGGGACATTGGTGGCGACCGCTATCCGCTGACCATCGCGGCCACGTACCTGGTCGCCGGAGAGAACCATCCCCGCACAATTAACGTGCATGGCGCGATTGAGGCACAGGTATCGAACTCCACCTTGCAGATGGGGCTGGCTGGAGGCCTCTTCCCGCTGCTCTGCCTCGGCGCTGGATTCATCCGCTGGAGGCGCACGCGATGAGCGACTTCGCAGTGGAGATGGATGGCCTCACCCGCCGCTTCGGCGACTTCACGGCCGTGGAGGGCGTGACGCTCAGGATTCCCAAGGGGCACCTGTACGGGTTTCTCGGCTTGAACGGCGCGGGCAAGACGACCACCATCCGCATGCTGACCACGCTGCTGCCGCCCAGCGCCGGCGCGGCGAGGTTGTGGGGGTATGACGTGAAGAAGGATCCGCTGGCCGTGCGCAGGCTGGTGGGGCTGGTGAGCGACGAGACCAGCGAGAGCCAGTCAACCTGGACCGCGCGCGAGTATCTGGAATACTTTGCGCGCCTGCGACACCTGCCGGATGCTCGCGACCACGTCGAGCGATTGCTGGATGACGTCGGCCTGAACGTGGCGTTTCGCGGCAAACTGATGGGCACCTACAGCACCGGCATGAAGCGGCGCGTGGAGATTGCACGCGCGCTGATGGGGCAGCCGAAGGTGCTGTTCCTCGACGAACCGACACGCGGGCTTGACCTGCCGGCGAAGCGTGAGATGTGGAACCTGCTGCGGCGGCTGGCCGTGGATGAGAACGTCACGACCTTCCTGAGCAGCCACGACTCGCACGAGATTCGCAGCCTGTGCGACGAGATCAGCGTGATCAACCGCGGCCGACTGGTCTACACCGGCGCCACCCGCGACCTGGGTGCCGACCTGGACGAGTTTGAGGAACACCTGATCGGCCTGCTGACAACTGAGGCATAACTCCACAGCCAGTCGACCGTCGTAACGCTGAGTGAAGTGTTCGCCGGTTTTCGCGTATATTGGGCTTAAATGCACATTCGCGATATCTTCGCGTCCCATCAGACGACCCTTTCTTTTGAGTTCTCTCCGCCCAGAACGGCGGCCGATGCCGAGGCCCTCTTCGAGACCATCGCGCGCCTCGAAACGCTGAAGCCTTCCTTTGTCTCCGTCACCTACGGCGCAGGCGGCTCCACCCGCCAACTGACCCACGACCTGGTGGTACGGCTCAAGCAGACGACTGCGCTCGATCCCATCCCTCACCTGACCTGCGTATGCCAGAGCGAGCGGGAGATCGACGAGATTCTGACGAAGTACGCTGAGGCCGGAGTGAGCAACACACTGGCGCTGGGCGGCGATCCGCCGCGCAATGTTCAGAACTACGACCGCAAAGCAGATGCCTTTCAGTATGCCTCGCAGTTGGTCCGCTTCATTCGCCGCTTCAACGAGAGCGGCGTCCATCCCGACCCCCGCGGCTTTGGCATTGGCGTCGCGGGGTTCCCGGAAGGCCATCCCGCCACGCCGAACCGGCTGGAAGAGATGGACTACCTGAAGGCCAAGGTCGACGCCGGGGCCGACTACATCTGCACCCAGCTCTTCTTCGACAACCACGACTTCTACGACTTCCGCGAGCGTTGTGAAATCGCCGGAATCCACGTCCCCATCATCGCCGGCATCATGCCCATTACCACTCTGGCCGGCATGAAGCGCATGGCGCAACTTGCTCTCGGGCATCACATTCCCGCCAAGCTGCAGCGGGCGCTGGGGCGCGCGGAGAATGAGCCCGAGGCAGTGAAACGCGTAGGTGTGCATTGGGCAACAGAACAATGTCGCGACCTGCTGGACAACCAGGTGCGCGGCATCCACTTCTATACGCTGAACAAATCAGATGCCACCCGCCAGATCTACCAGACCCTGGCTTTGTAGGACAGATCAGGCTAATTTCAGTTCGCGCAGCGTCGCTCCAACCGCGCTGAGGTTTTCCGGTCCCATTACATCGTAGGCCGTGGAGAGGACCAGCCCGCTGCCGCCGGCCCTGAAGATGGCTTCCACGCAATCGCGGACGCTTTCAGGAGTGCTGTTCTTCTCTTGAACATTTATGCCGAGGCCCGGTGTAATCCGCGTGTTGGAGCCCGCGACCCCATCCACAGCACGTTTTGTCTCTTCGTAAACGTAATCGCTGGAGAACCGCGGCGCGGGCTTGCCTTTCAGCTCGGCATATGACTTTTCCTTCAAGCCCATCACGCTCGATTCGAAATCGAGCATCTGCTGATGGCTCAAATCGCCAAATACATTCTGGGTGACGCTGTCGACAAACGAGGCCATGCGTTCACCGGCCGGATTGTCGTAAGTTGCCGGCTTCAGAAAATCGGCATACTCCGTAAAGGTGCGGTAATCCTGTTCGGCCCGGTAGAACGGGCTGAAGGAGATGTTCTGCCAGATGTGGTACCCCACTGGAATCCCGGGCTTGGCCGCTTTCGCCGTGGTGGAAACCAACCGCTGATTCTCGCGCATGCTCTCGGACCAGAACTCTTCCCAGACCAGCAATTCGGGATTCTTCAGCAGCAGCCGCCAGAATTCAACGAAATAGCCATCCACCGGACGCTTGCCCGCGCGGCCGTCCCTGACGAAAGGCTCGAGCGCGAGATACGCCTTTTTGACCCGCGCAAAATCAATGCCCTGCTTGGCCGCCTTGGCCGCGCAATACTCGCAGAAGCAGGAAGTCTGGCCGGGATCGCTGTGGCCAGGATCGCCGCCATGATGCCATGCGCCCAGCGCGTTGCCCAATGGCCCCTGGCGCTCGGTTCCCCGCTGTATCCCGTCCACGTCATAGGAGCGGACGAAGTCCTGGACTTGTGCGACCAGGAGGTTGCGGAAATAGGGGTTGTTCAGGCACGGCCCTCCGGGATGGTGTGAGGTTCGCCGGCCATAGAGATCGACTTCATACAACTCGTCAAAGCCCTTGATTTGCGGGCGCGCGCGATTGTCCTCCTCCATCCACGGGATAATCTTGATGCCACGCTTCTTCGTTTCGTCGGTGATCTTCTGGAACTCGTCGGGAAGGTTGAAGTCGCCCGGACCCAGGGCCTGCGGCTTCATGTTGATGTCGCGATAGTACTGCGGATGCGCGGTGGCAAAGTTGCCTAAGGGGTTGCTGGCCCGGTCCAGACCTGACCATGAGGCCTCGAATGGGACGCAATGCATCATCAGCGTGTTGACGCTGGAGCGGGTCTGGACGTCGTCGAGAAACTTCGCGAGGTTGTTGCGCAGAAAACTCACCTCGACCTGAATTCCGATCAGGGGTTTTGCCAGCGTGGGCGCGGCGTCGGGAGCGGCGGCGCCGGCGCTGATCGGCTCCAGGGCAAGACCCGTCGTAATCGCGGTTGCCGCCAAAGAGGCCGTTTTCACAAAGTCCCTGCGGGTGATTGATCCCTCATCATTCATGCTCGACGCTCCTTGTGCAGCCCATCCTGCGACACCGCTGACATTTAGCCGATCATGATAACGCACCGTTACTGGCCATGACACGTCGCGGTGCGGCAGAGTTAGAAGCTTGCTTATTTTGCAGCCGATTTCCAGAGCGTGTTTTTCTTCTGGCCGCCGAAATCCTCCGAGAGCCCGCAGGATTTCAGCTTCCCGCTCGGGTAGAAATCAATGCCGAGGTCGTAGTCCCGGTGTTTCATCCAGAGGCCGTACAAAATGCCGACGGGGCCATCATCATGTCTGCACGGAACTCCCTGCACCACCTGGTCTCTGACCGGGGAGCAGGCATACAGCTTTCCGCTCGGGTAAAGCGCTGTGGCAGCACCCTCCGCAGGACCGAGCAGCCCGCCGCCGCTGCATAGAACACCGCTGATCAGCGTGTTGTGATTCAGCATTACACCAATGTCCCTGCGCCTCTCATCCTGGACTGGGAAAAGCTGGATGATGGACCCTTTGGGAATGTGAGCTTCACCGATGTCGATGTCCCGCGAGAGGAAGCATTGATTCAAGTGGCCATCCGGGAAAAACCACGCATAGTCCTTGGCGCATGGGTAGCCTTGAATCTCAGTGGGCTGGGTCAGGTGCTTTCGGTAGGTGTCGGGTGTCGCGGCGCAGATGGGAACCCACCCGACACATGTCAGAACAATAAGCAGTGTTGCCTTCATGGCTTTCTCCTTGATCGGCAAAGGAGAAGATGCCGGAATACTAGCGCGGCATCTTGCTCCCGCGGATCACAGGAGAAAACTACTCTTCGCCCAGCGGCCGAGGGCCGGATGAGGACACTTTCTGAAGTGTCACAAACCTAACAGAGCGGGCGGATCTCGCTGGAGGTGCCGCCGGCAGCGGGGATGTAGCCCTTCTGGGTGTAGTCCATCACCATGCGGGCTGCGGAGAAGCGCCACCCCAGCGTGCGAATCGTCCGCTTCATGCGCTTGATCCAGCCGCGGGGCAGGCCGTCCTTATCGCGCTGGTAGAAGAGCGGGATGAGCTCGTCCGAAAGGACGCGGTAGAGGTCCTCGCCGTCGCGGCTGTCGTGGACATCCATGTTGGAGTGCGTGCGGCCCAGGCCGATGGCGAAGCCGTTGAGGCCGTCGTAGGCCTCGGCCCACCAGCCGTCCAACACCGAGAGGTTGAGGCCGCCGTTGAGGACGACCTTTTGCCCGCTGGTACCGGAGGCTTCGAGCGGACGGCGGGGATTGTTGAGCCAGACGTCGACGCCCTGCACCAGATGGCGGCCGACGTTGATGTCGTAGTCCTCGATGAAGACGAACTTGTCGCCCAGCTCCGAGTCGTGCATCATCTCGGCGATCTGCTGCAGCACACGCTTGCCGGGCTCGTCGTGGGGGTGGGCCTTGCCGGCGAACAGGAATTGCACCGGGCGCTTGGGGTCGTTGACCATGGCGGCAAGCCGCTCGATGTCCGCCAGCAGCAGATTCGCGCGCTTGTAGGTGGCGAAGCGCCGGGCAAAGCCGATAGTGAGTGCGTCCGGCGAAAGGACTTTGCCGAGCCGCTGCAGATACTCGGCGGGCTCGCCACGGCGCTCGGACTGCTCGCGCGCGCGGCGGCGGACGAAGTCGATAAGCTGCGACTTCAGGCTCAGGTGGGTCTCCCATAGCTCGCCGTCGTCGATGTTCTCAATCTCTTCCATGCTCCGCCCGGCGCTCGAATTCTGCCAGCCCACGCCGAGGTGACGATCGTAAAGGCGCTTCATCTGCGGCGCAAGCCAGGATGGGACATGGACGCCGTTGGTGATGTGGCCGATGGGGACGGCGTCCGCGGGCTTGCCGGGAAAGAGCGGCCACCACATCTCGCGCGAGACTTCGCCGTGCAGCGAAGAGACGGCGTTGGCGCGGCGCGAGAGCTTGAGGCCGAGGACGGTCATGCAGAACGTCTCCTGGTAGTCGGTGGGATAGACGCGGCCGAAGCCCATGAGATTTTCGTGAGCGATGCCGAGCTGCTCGCGCAGTGGCCCGAGGTGCTCCTCGATCAGGTCCGCAGAGAAGCGGTCGTGGCCGGCGGGTACGGGCGTGTGGGTGGTGAAGATGACCTCGCGAGGAACCTGCATCGCGGCGGTTTTGAAGTCGATGCCCTCTTCCTCCATGCGGTTGCGGATGGCCTCGAAGACGGCGAAGCCGCTGTGGCCTTCGTTGAGGTGGAGCACGCCGGGCGAGATACCCATCGCCTTGATGGCGCGGAAACCTCCGACACCGAGCAGCAACTCCTGACGGATGCGGGTGCGCGCGTCGCCTCCGTAGAGGCGCGAGGTCAGTTCGCGGTCCTCGGGTGCGTTGCCCTCAACATTGGAGTCGAGCAGGAGGAGATCGCAGCGGCCGACCTTGACCTGCCAGACTTTTGCACGGATAGACCCGCTGCGGGTACGGATCTCCACGGCGATAGGCTCGCCGTTCTGGCCGATGGCCGGCTGCATGGGGAGTTGATTGACGTCGGTCTGGATATACTCCTCGCGCTGCCATCCGGTGGCGTCGAGGCGTTGCAGGAAGTAGCCCTGGCCATAGAACAGGCCGATGCCGACCAGCGGTATGTCGAGGTCGGATGCGCTCTTGATGTGGTCACCAGCGAGGACACCGAGGCCGCCCGAGTAGATGGGCAGCGACTCATGCAGTCCAAACTCCGCGGAGAAGTACGCGACGGGACGCGGACGGAGCACGCCTGCATTGGCAGCGCCCCAGGTGTGGTCGGCGCTGAGGTACTCGCGCTGGCGGCGGTAGCAGTAGTTGATGCGGCTGTGCAGAACGAGTTCGGTGGCGCGGCGCTCCAGCTCTTCCAGCGGGATCTCGCCGAGCAGGGAGATGGGGTTCTGGTTGAGCTGGCGCCAGCGGGTGGGATTGAGGTCGCGGAAGAGGGCGACGCAATCCTGGTCCCAACTCCACCACAGGTTGCGCGCGAGGGACCAGAGGCGCTCCTGTGCGGGGCCGATGAAGCGGTCCAATGTGCGCGCCTCGCTGACCACCGGGGCGACCTCGCTGGCGGCTTCGACCAGCATACGAATCTCGTCCTCGCGAAAGGTGCGCGGCTCCTTGGTCTGCACGATGAGGACGCCCTGCAGGATGCCGCGGTCGATGAGCGGCACGCCGAGGAAGGAGTGGTACATCTCTTCACCGGACTCCTTGAAGTACTTGAAGCGGGGGTGGTTGGCGACGTCGGCGACGGCGACGGGCAGCACCTGTTCGGCGACCAGGCCGGCGAGGCCCTCGTTGAGCGGCATGCGTAGTGCGCCGATACAGCGCGGATGGAGGCCAAGCGTGGCGGCCAGGACCAGGTTCGACCGGTCGGGCTCCAGCAGGTAGGCGGAACAGACGTCGGTGCGGAAGCGCATGGCGATCAGGGCAACGACATTCATCAGGGTGTCGGCCGGCCTTCCACCCTCCTGCGTGAGGTTGGTGATCTCCTCTATCGTCAAGACATGATTGGCGTTGGTTGCTGCGTAGGACTCTGCCATGCACATACCCTCGGCTTGCGATTGACTTGAGAACAGTTTTGCCCGGTTTCAACCAAGGGGTGCAAAGAAGTGTGCGGCGCAGGTTGTGCAAGTCGTGCGGTTGGAGCGGGCGGTTCGTTTGCAGGATGAATGCGACCATACCACATCCCCCACCTGGAACGGAGTGAAGAAATTGGCTGAGTTTTACGGCTGCGGACCGCAGCGCCGGGCGGACAGTCGAACAGGCGCACGGGATGGGAGTTCTTGACACGGCAAAGATTACGCCCTAACGGAGTTAGGACGGGCACCCACAATATTGCACCGGAGTGACTCTATCTCGTCTTGATGACGAGGGGGCGTCACCGCCGGTTCGTCACTTGCGGGCGGCGGGTGGGTGGGCTTGCCACGAACTTTCAAACTAACTCCTTTGCCTGGAGCGGCGCTGCGGCGCGCGGGAGTTTGGCGCGTCGCGTGCGATATGGGACTGCATTCGTCGGCCGCACGATTGGAGACGACGGACGTTGCAGGAGGGAATGATGGCTGCTCAGAAGTTTCTGTTCGCGGATGTCGATGGGTTCGTAGACGACGTTGTTCACATTTCGGATACGTTGAGCAACCTGACGTATTTGATTGAGCTGGATGCAGAGAATCCCGCGTTTGTTCGGCAGTACGCGAAACAGGCGGACCAACTGCTGCAGGCGCTGGGAAACCTGGTTCGCTCGGCGGGCACGGGAGTGTGTGCGGGGTCGTGCTCGTAAGGTTGGGGAGGGGTTATGGCTTTGCAGAGCGATTTGTTCGTGGATGCGGATGAACTGGTGGGGGATGCGGCGCGCGTGTCCGATACGCTGGACAGCCTGACGCACATGGTCTGCTGGAACGATAAGGACGCGGGGCTGGCGTGCCTGTATGCGCAGCAACTGGAGGCGCGGGTGCGGGCGCTGGGAACATTGCTGCGTTCGGCCGATCCGAATGTGCGCGCGGTGCGCGCGAGGCTGTGCAATTAGAGCGGACCGTGGGTCTTGGTGGTTCACGGGATGCTGGGTTGGGTCGCAAAGGGTAGGGCTTCAGAGGATGGCGTTGAGGAATTCGCAGGCGGTTACAACTTGAGCGCCTGCCAAGGAGGTCGGAAGGCCCTTTATTCGTCTACGTCCCTAGGAATTGCACGAAGAATGTTGCACGTCTTGCCTGATGCCTTCTAGCGGTATTGTTCGATGCGGGCTAGGAGGGCGAGTTTGGGGGTGGGGGGGAGGAAGCTGGCTTCGACGGCGTTGGCGGCTAACTCGCGGAGATGGTCGGGGGCGAAGGCGAATTTTTCGTGGGCGAGGATGTACTCGTCGAGCAGGTTGGCGCCGAACATGGGGGGGTCGTCGGAGTTGAGGGTGACCATGAGGCCGGAGTCGAAGTAGCGGCGGAGGGGGTGGGATTCGAAGTCGGGGCAGCAGCCGGTGCGGATGTTGGAGGTGACGTTGATCTCGATGGGGATCTGGCGCTGGGCGAGGACTTCGAGGAGCTGGGGGTCGTACTGGGCTGCGAGGCCGTGGCCGATGCGTTCGGCGCCGATGTTGATGGCGGCCCAGATGCTGGCGGGGCCTTCGATGGGACCGCCAGACTCGCCGGCGTGGGCGGTGAGGCGGAGGCCGGCGGCGGCGGCTTCGGCATAAGAGTCGCGGAAGAGGGATGCGGGGCCGCGGGCTTCGTCGCCGCCAATGCCGATGCCGACGATGGAGGGGTACTGGGTGCGGAGCTCGGCGGCCTTGCGGAAGACGCGGGCGGCTTCGTCGGGGCCGAAGTTGCGGACGGCGTCGATGAGCCAGTAGATGGTGGTGCCGAACTCCTGCTCGGCGCGGATGCGGGCGCGCTCGATGGCGGCGACGAAGGGCTCGACGTCGGTCTGCTTCCAGTAGTAGATGATGCCGAAGGAGATGTAGACCTCGGCGTGGACAACACCCTGGGCGGCGAGGGAGCGGACCATGTTGTAGGTGATGAGTTCGTAGTCCTCAGGGGTTTGCAGGCGGGCGCTCATGGCCTTATAAGCTTCGAGGAAGCCGAGGAAGTTGGGGTAGGTGTAGAGGGCGCGGGCGTCGGCGAGGGTGAGGGGGTGGGCGTCGTGACGCTGGGAGAGAGCGACCAGGGTTTCGGGCTCGGTGGTGCCCTCAAGGTGGAGGTGGAGCTCGACCTTGGGGAGGGCGCGGAGCCAAGCGGAGATGTCGAGTTCGGCGGGTGGGGTTCGGCGAGGCATCCTGCCCTCTAGGCTACGGCAAGCGAAGGGTGGACGGCGCGGGAATGTGGGATTGGCCGAGGAAAATGAAGCGCGGGTTGGGTCGGATGCCGGACAGTACTGAACTCTTTCCGCTTGACATCTCCGCGAGAGTTCTAGAAGCTGAGAGCAATCAAACACTCCTAAATTTTGCGTGATCGTTTTGCGCCAGCGTTGCTTTTAGTGGGGCTCGATTCCGTTCTACAAGACCACCTCCCCAAGGTGTAGGTAGTCCTCATTCATCGAGTTTTCTTCATCCATAGAGCATATTAGGAAAGATTCCGCACAAGACAAGGAGTTCAAACCCCATGAGCTTGACCGTATCTTTGAAACGGCTTTTTGCCCTTGCGTCTGCCGCGGCCGAAACGCGGAAGAATCTACCGTTGGTGGTGTTCTCCGGTTTGTGTTTGCTCGCGGCTTCCGCGAACGCCCAGCAGACATTGGGCTCGCTCAACGGAACCATCCTGGATCCTAACGGCGCGACAGTTTCCGGCGCCAAGGTGACGGCCACCGACCCGGACATCAATGTAACGCGCGCGGCGAAGACGCAGTCCAATGGGTTCTTCCAGATATTCAATCTTCCGGTGGGCACCTACGCGGTGAAGGCCGAGCATGACGGTTTCGATACCACCGATGAGACCGGCATTTCGGTGAAGGAAGCGCAGGCGACTACCGTCAACATCAGTTTGAAGGTGGGCCAGGTGTCGACGTCGGTGCAGGTGACGGCCAATCCCATGCTGAATGCGACCGATACGACCAACGGCTACACGCTGGATTCGCAACAGATCGCGCTGACGCCTTTGGCGACGGGGAGCTTTACGCAGCTTGCGGTACTCTCGCCGGGTGCGAATGCTGAACTGCTGGGGGGGATCGACACCAACGCGGGGTTGGGGAACCAGCCGGTCTGGGCCAACGGCCAGCGCGATACGTCGAACACGTTCGAGGTGAATGGCGTGGACGCCAGCAACCTGTATAACGGCAAGACCTCCAGCAGCGCCAGCTCGCAGCGGTACCAGTTCAACATTGGCCAGGGCAGTGCGATCGCCGGCGAGTCTCAGACCGGGACCTCGGTGTATGGCTCGAACGGGAACAGCCTGCCGACGCCGCCGCCGGAATTTATCCAGGAGTTACGAGTCAGTACGTCGATGTACGACGCGCAGCAGGGAGCAACCAGCGGAGCGCAAATTGACGTCAATGGCATGACCGGCACCAACAAGTTCCATGGGCAGGTCTATGGCGCGTTCGCCAACAACTCGGCGAATGCAGACCCATTCTTCTTCAAGCAGCAGGCGGAGCTCGCGACTATTGGAGTGGGTGCGTTTCCCCAGTCTCTGGCCAGCCCGGCGTTGCATCGCTGGAGCACGGGAGCCACGCTCGGTGGTCCGCTGCTTAAGGACAAGCTGTTCTTCTTTGTCGGCTACGAACATATGTACGCCTCGGACCAATCCACCGGCCTGAGCCAGTTCAACGTGCCCAGCGCAGGTTTCACCGATTCTGTGACTGGTACCCGTGACGCAACGTCCTTAACCGCAGCGGCTGCGTCTTGGATTTATCCCAAAACGCTGCCTGGGAGCTTTGCTCTCGACACCTCGGGCGTCGTGCTCGCCCTGATGAACGCCAAGCTACCGAACGGCCAGTGGATGATTCCGGATCCGCAAATCACGTCGTCCTATGCCTACGGCGTTCCTAACGTCACCCTGCTTGGCACCTCGACCCTGGTGGGAGACCAGGCAAGCGCAGCGTTGGACTACGACCTGGCGAAGACGGACCGTCTGTCGTTCAAGTACTACTACCAAAACGACCCGGTCACCAAGCCTTATGGCTACTTTTCCAAGGTCGGCGGATTTCCAGCGAACACGCAGAACATCTCACAGGTGGGCGCCATTGACAACACCAGCACCATCGGTCCGCGCATGAACCTGGAGGAACGCCTGGGCTACATCCGCATGGGAACGTATAGCACCTACAACCAGACGGTCATCAACAGCAGCACCGGAGCGACGGCTGGACCGACGTTTGGAATAACCAACCCCGTTCCCGGCGCGCTGTCACTTCTGCCCAACTTTTACATTCCCGAATTTGAGACCAGTGCTTCGGGCACGCCGGGCCTTGATCTTGGACCCAACAGCACCTTCGAGAACACCGGGTACTTTCAGAACCGCCTGGATCCCTCGGGCAACATGATCTTCACGATTGGCCAGCACACGATCGTTGCCGGAGGCTCGTACAGCTACACTCAGTTGAACATCCAGAACAAACGCAACGGCTTGATGACGGTTGACCCCACCAACCTGGAAACCTTCCTTGAAGGCCAGGTCCATAGTTCCAGCGTGCTGGAGACGCTCTGCGGGCCACCGAACTGTTCTAAGGTGATGAACCTTGCAAACCGCTACTACCGGATCAACGAGGGCTCGAGCTATGTGCAGGACAAGTGGCAGGCGGTGAGCAACCTGAGCATTACAGCGGGGGTTCGCTGGGATTACCACGGCGGCATGACCGAGAAATATGGTAACTTCTTCAACTTCGATCCAAATGCCTACAACGTTACAGGCACGGATCCGGGAGTGGGTGGAACTGGTTTCACCGTAGTGAACGACGGACTGGTGGTGGCGGGTAACAACCCAACCGCTCCGACCCCCGGGGTCAGCGCCTCTACTCTCACTGGCCGCCAATGGGGCTTTTCGCCGCGCGTCGGCTTTGCCTGGTCGCCCAAGACGTTCAACAACAAGATTGTGGTTCGCGGCGGCGGCGGCATGTACTACGATCGCGGTGAACTGTTCACGTACCTCTCGCCTCCGGCGGGCGGCGGAGTTGGCGGACCGTTTGGTGTGACCCAGCAATCACCCCTGGTCGCAGCCGTTTCCGGCAATGGCAAGACAATTTCAAATCCTATCGGCACGGCCGGTACCCTCACTTCGACCACAACGCCCCCCGCGCCGGGCGTCAACCCCGCGATTCAGCAGACTGCGTTGCAGAACAGTCTCAATTACATGACCGCGAGCACATCTTCCTTCGGTCTCAATTGCGGCGGCGTCGGCAATCTCGAGGACGAGTGCACCCAGACGCCTCTGTATATCGGGGCGTACGACAAGAACAATGTCCTGCCCTACACCATCAACTACACCTTCGGCCTACAGTGGCAGCCGCGGAACGATCTGGCCGTCAGCCTTGACTATACCGGCAGTCGCGGGCGTCACGCCGTGATTCCAATTCCTTTCAACGAGCCGGTGATTGCAACATCAACCAATCCGTCGATGATCAGGGGAGCGTCGCCGCACTCGAGCGGTGAAACGTCGACCTATGGTTATGACGTGATGAATGACACCAAGCCCTGCGGCAAGTACGGCGATCCGTGCTCAATCGCATCCGAACCCTGGTCGACCTACGATGGCGGCAACTCGGACTTCCGGGTTCCGTACGTCGGTTACAGCCCGTATGCAGCGCTGTTCGAGACGGTGGGCAACTCCGCGTACGACTCGCTGGAGGCGCACATGGAAAAGCGCTTGTCGCACGACGTCCAGTTCGGCGCCAGCTATACCTACGGCCATGCTCTGGATGAGCAGAGCGACATCGGCCTGTTCTTTACCGGCAACGATCCGTTGCATCTCAAGAACTCGTATGGCTCGGCCGACTTCGACCGCCGGCAAGTATTCAGTGCGAACTTCCAGGCGCTGCTGCCCGACATGATCCACGACCACTCGTGGGCATCCTACGTGGCGAACGACTGGAGCCTGACCGGGGTCGCCATTCTGCAGAGCGGCGAACCGTTCTCGTTGTATGAGTTCAACGGTGCTGTGGCCAGCGCCCAGCTCGGCTACTATCCCAGCCTGATCAATCCGATACTTCCGATTGCCAATCCAAGTAATCCGAAGTCTGCTCTCACCGGCAACTCGGGCCGATTCCGCGGAACGGGGGGCAGCTTTATTCCGGCAATCGATCCCAACCAGATTGCGCTCCAGTACCTGACTCCGGGGCAGAATGGCGTTCCTACCGCGGCCATGGGCGGGGCAACCGATCCGGTTGACGTGTATGAAACGAACTTTGCAAGCGGCGACCAGCGCAATATCTTCCGCCAGGGTGCGCAGAACCGGCTCGACATCTCCATCCGGAAGGCTGTCAAGGTCGGCGACAGAGTGACCGTGCGGTATGGGTTCAATGTCTTCAACCTGACTAATACCACCAGCATGGACGTTCCGCAAAACGGGGTCCAAGTTGGGCAGCATGGAGCCTGCTCGACTGGCGCCACCACTGCAAGTACGTCCAGTTACGACTGCAGCAACAACTACGAAAAGTACGGCATGGTAATCACCGACCAGACCGATCAGGCCGGCTCAACCCTGGGACCGGCTGGTAGTGGAAGCGCTGGTACGAACCTGTACGAGAAGCCCTTTACCAGCGGGACATCAGGCAGCAACACTGTGGTTCCCACCACGCTTCCCCTTGGCACGTACGGTTGCACTGCTGCAACCGAGGTCAATGCGTCAGGCTGTGCGAACAATGGCGCCAATTTCGGCGCTGTCACCGGCACCATCGGCAGCAATCGCATTATCACGATGGATCTTCACGTAGTCTTCTAACCGGCTGCGCGCAGAGAAACAGCGGCCCCGGAAGTACCTGATCGCAGGTCTTCCGGGGCCGTTTCTTGTGTGCGGAGGATCACGGAGAACACTCTCGTACTGCCCTACCCTGGATGAGATCGAGCGTGCCGCTTGTTCTGGGAGATAGGATGCGCGCCGAAGCAGGTTCTGACTACCACGAAAGGGGTATTACCCCAGCGTTTTCGGGTGTTTCCGGCTCACCGCATAGTCCGAAAGTGGGATGGCTCAGGGGGTTCGCCCGTGCGGGAATAAGGAAGCATGAAACGGGCCCCTATCTCCGCGTGTCTCGGTTTTGTTCTGGTGTATGGAGTTGCGACGACCGCCGCGGCACAAACGAAGACTTCGCATCAGCCGATCCGCCGGGTGGCGAGCGCGGGGCGGACGATCTCTTCGAGCAGAGTCCAGATTGCACCGACAACGATGCCGGCAAACAGCACGTCGATGGACATTGGCGGCGACCACTGGAGCGCGCGCGGATTCGACCTGAAGACGCTGATCTCGCAGATCTACGGCGTCGACATCCGGCTAGTCGACTTTACTGAAGACAACACCGCAGATGTGCGCTATGACGTGACCCTGACCCTGCCGCGCGAGGTGGACGAGGACGTGATGCAGCGGATCCTGGAGAACGCGCTGGAGCAGAAGTTCGGGCTGACCATTACGCCTGAGAGCCGGACGATGGATGTATACGTGTTGACCGCGCCGAACGGACCGGGGGCTGCGCTGCATCGTCATGGGGCGAGCGGAGCGGCGACGCCGGTGGCAGAGGATTCGACGAACGAGGCAACGGGCGACACAGAACAGATTGAGTTCCTGGGGAAGAACTGCGACGGCGTCTCCTCAGGCGGGATCTCGGCGTCCGCTGGAACCCTAGGGGAGTTCCGGCGGACGCTGGAGCCCGACCTCGACCGGCTGCTGATCGACGAGACCAGGCTGAAAGGGAGCTACGACTTTCAGATCGGGAACTACAGCAATGAGAACGATCTGTTCACGCTGCTGCACGACCAGCTTGGCATCCTGGTAACACCGGCGCAACGGAATGTGACCGTGCTGGTGGTGCGGCCGAGCCAGGAGCTGCAGGCGACGTTGTAAGCGATGGTTTGGGTACTGGGTTCGAGGTTCGAGATGTGGGGGTAAGTGAGGGGCAGAGGCGGGGGAGATGTTTCCCCCGCTTTCACTTGCGTTTGGGGTGCGGAACGAACAGCGAATCACAGAGGTCACGGAGTAAGAGGGGACACAGAGATTGCTGTTGCTTCTGAGGATCTAGCGTGGAACCTCGCGGTTGTAGACGTAGACCCAGCAGGGCTGATGGGAGCCGTCGGGGAGGGTTGCAGTGGTTTCGACGCGGAGGAAGAGGCTGGCGGCGGGCAAGGTGGGGCGGAAGTCTTCGTAGGCGTCGAGCGCGGCGAGGGTTTCGGCGTCGGGGACGGTGAAGAGCGAGCCGGGGATGGGTGGGGCGGTGGAGTCGAGGATTGCGCCGGGGTATGCGCCGAGATTGTAGAGGCGCGCGCGAATGGTGGCCGGACCGACGGAGGTAAGGCGGCGGGCGACGGCGGCGATCTCCGCAGGAGCGCAGTCGGGGTGGAGCGTGCCGTAGATGAAGAGGAGGGCGGGCATGACAGCAGTTGTCGGTTGTTAGTTCTCAGTTGTTAGTTGAGAGGCTACAGCATGGATCCCCTTGTGCAACGAAAAGGGACGCGCCCCTGTGGGCAGCATCCCTTTGGTTTTGCGCGGGGCGGAAGATGATGTCCTGGGTCAATGGCCGCGCTCGGCGCAATTCTCAAGTGCAAATGCGAAATACGGAGATTCTGGCTGCGCCAGAATGACGCCTCACGACTAACAACGAGCAACTGACAACCAACAACTGGCAACTGACAACTGACACCTGACAACTGTTCTTAGATGGAACTCATATTGTGGAGGAACTCCTGGTTGTTGCGGGTCTTGGCGAGCTTGTCGGTAAGCAGTTCCATGGCTTCGACGGGGGAGAGCGGATTGATGACCCGGCGGAGAATCCAGGTGCGCTGGAGCTCTTCCTTGGGGATGAGCAGCTCTTCTTTTCTCGTACCCGACCGCTGGATATCGATGGCGGGGAAGACGCGCTTGTCGACCAGCTTGCGGTCGAGGATGACTTCCATGTTGCCGGTGCCCTTGAACTCTTCGAAGATGACCTCGTCCATGCGCGAGCCGGTGTCGACCAGCGCGGTGGCGATGATGGTGAGGCTGCCGCCCTCCTCGATGTTGCGGGCCGCGCCGAAGAAGCGCTTCGGCCTTTGCAGCGCGTTGGAGTCGACGCCGCCGGAGAGGACCTTGCCGCTCGGGGGGACGATGGTGTTGTAGGCGCGGGCGAGACGGGTGATGGAATCGAGCAGGATGACGACGTCGCGTTTGTGCTCGACCAGGCGCTTGGCCTTCTCGATGACCATCTCGGCGACCTGGACGTGGCGTGCGGCGGGCTCGTCGAAAGTGGAGCTTATCACTTCACCTTTAACGCTACGCTGCATGTCGGTGACTTCCTCGGGGCGCTCGTCGATGAGCAGAACGATGAGGACGACCTCGGGGTGGTTGGTAGTGACGGAGTTGGCGATGGATTGGAGCAGCATGGTCTTGCCGGTGCGCGGCGGAGCGACGATGAGGCCGCGCTGGCCCTTGCCGACCGGGGTGAGCAGGTCCATGACGCGTCCGGACATGTGCTCGCGGTCGGTCTCCATCTTGACGCGTTCCTGGGGATAGAGGGGGGTGAGGTTGTCGAAGAGAATCTTGTTCTTGGTCTCCTCGGGCGACTCGAAGTTGATGGCCTCGATCTTGACCAGGGCGAAGTACTTCTCGCCCTCGTGGGGCGGGCGGACGTTGCCGCTGATGGTGTCGCCCGTCTTGAGGTCGAACTTGCGAATCTGGGAGGGAGAGACGTAGATGTCGTCTGGGCCAGGCAGGTAGTTATAGTCGGGCGAGCGGAGGAAGCCGTAGCCGTCGGGGAGGATTTCCAGCACTCCCTCGGCGAAGATGTGGCCCTCTTTTTCGCTCTGGGCCTGAAGAATCTTGAAGATGAGGTCCTGCTTGCGGAGGCCGGAGGTTCCGGCGATGTCGAGACCGCGGGCGAGCTTTGTAAGCTCGGCGATATTGTGCTCTTTGAGTTCGGAGATTGTCATGGATTTACCTGAATTCGAGGGGGGATTTGGAGCTTAGGAGGGGTTGCCTAGCGGGACCGCGCGCCGGAATCTGCCTTGAGAAGGAGGCGAACGCGGAATTTCGGAGCAACTACGGGATACTCTGGATTATACAGCGGCGGGAGGGGTTCGGTGCGGTTGGATTTGGTTTCCCCCCTACAAACGTAGGGGGAGCGGCTGCGCGGGCTGGGCTAAGCCGCGCGGCGTTCCTGAAGGCCTACGCTCTGGACGGCCGGGGCGGCAGCCACATCCTTGGGGATGGTGTCCTTAAAGCGGTCGAGAACTTCGTTGGTGGTGTCCTGCAGACGAGTGTTGGGCTTGTGCAGCTTCCGCGTCGCCTTGGAAGCCAGCTGACAGAGCTCGTAGCGGTTGGTGACGTGAGTGAGAGCTCCAAAAATGAGATCTGAGCGCATAAATTCTTCCTTTCGTTTGCTGCGTCGGGGGAGGCGTTCAACAGGGGCCCAAAAACCGCGAGCAGTTATCCTCAAAATGGCTAGCCTTGTTAGTTTTTGAATCTAAGCAGCTTAGTTCTTTGGCTGCGGTGCGTACGGTTCTAGCCGCTACCTTTACCCAAGCTGATTAGATGCAAGAAAAAGGGGTGAAGACTCCGTATCTAAAACTGTGTTTCTCGTACTTCTGCGGCGTGGCTTTGGAACATACCGAGGCGTTGCACAGGAACCCGCGCTCTTGGTAGAGAGAGTTCGAACTTTGTCGGGAAGCAGGAGTCATAAAGACTCCCACTAGCAAAGAACAGCGGAAAAGGGCGGTCTTGGTATCAATCTCAGCCGGATCTTTTCCGTCGACTTTCCAGCGCAGAACAACTTGCTACATAAGGAAAGGTAAACTGTCTTGGGCGTGGCGTCAATACTTATTTTGGTAAGTTGAGGAAAAAGTAAATTCCATAAACCGTAGGGGACACAAAAGAAGAACCCAGCACCAATGGTTCTTGCCGTGTTGAAAATGGGAGGTTTAGGAGGTTTTCACAAATGGGAAGATGGAGAGAGCACGGAGTTTCTGCAGTCCGCCAGGCGGCTGTGGGCCTACGCCCAGTAGCTGCGGTCGAGGGTGCGGTACTGGATGGCTTCGGCAATATGGCCGACGGAGACATTAGGCTCGGCGGCGAGGTCGGCGATGGTGCGGGCTACTTTGAGGATGCGGTCGTGGGCGCGGGCGGTGAGGCCCTGCTGCTGCATGGCGCGCTCGAGCAGGCGCTCGGCGTCGGAGGAGAGTTCGCAGTAGGTGCGAATCTGCTGGGTGTTCATCTGGGAGTTGGAGAAGATGGGTTTGGACTTGGCGCGGACGGGCTTGCCGTCCCGCATCTCATGCGGAACGTCCGGCTTGACGGCGAAGCGCGCGTGTTGGCGCTGGCGGGCGGCGAGGACACGGGTGCGGATCTCGGCTGATCCCTCGGCGGAGGCGGCCCCACGCAACTCCTTGTATTGCACGGCGGGAACTTCGATGTGGATGTCGATGCGGTCCAGCAGCGGGCCGGAGACCTTGCTGACGTAGCGCTGGATCATGGGCGGGGTGCACATGCAGTCGCGCGACTTGTCATTAAAATATCCGCAAGGACACGGATTCATAGCCGCGGCGAGCATGAACCGGGCGGGAAAGGTGAGCGACATAGACGCGCGGGCAATGGTGACCACGCCGTCCTCGAGCGGCTGGCGGAGGACTTCGAGGACGTTGCGGGGAAACTCGGGCAGCTCGTCGAGGAAGAGCAGGCCGTTGTGGGCGAGCGAGACCTCGCCGGGGCGCGGGATGATGCCGCCGCCAATGAGGCCGGCGTCGGAGATGGTGTGGTGGGGCGAACGGAAAGGGCGGTGGGCGACCAGGCCGCGATCGGCGTCGAGCACGCCGGCGACGGAGTGGATCTTGGTGGTCTCGAGGGCTTCTTCGAAGCGCAGCGGCGCGAGGATGGACGGCAGGCGCTTGGCGAGCATGGTCTTGCCGGAGCCGGGCGGGCCGATCATGAGGATGTTGTGGCCACCGGCGGCGGCGACTTCCAGTGCGCGCTTGGCGACATGCTGGCCACGGACGTCCTTGAAGTCGAAGGGGAAGTGCTGGAGTTCGTCGAGCAGACTGGCGGCCTCGATACGCAGCGGCTTGGCGTTAATTGCGCCGAAGGAGGCGGAGTTGAGCAGTTCGCGGACTTCGAGCAGAGTGTGGACGGGGTAGACGTCGACGCCCTCGACGACGGCGGCCTCGCGCGCGTTGGAGGCTGGGATGACGAGGTTCTTGATGCCTGCGGTGCGGGCGGCGACGGCGATGGGCAGCATACCCTGGACGGCGCGCAGGCTGCCGTCGAGGCCGAGTTCGCCGACCAGGAGGAAGTCGGAGATGTCTTTGGTGTGCAGCCCGCCGTAGGCGCCGAGGATGCCGATGGCGATGGGGAGATCGAAGCCGGAGCCGGCCTTCTTGATATCGGCGGGGGCGAGGTTGATGGTGATGCGAGTGGGCGGTATGTCGAAGCCGGAGTTCTTGATGGCGGAACGGACGCGGTCGCGCGACTCGCGGACGGCGGCATCTGGCAGGCCGACGGTATTGAACTGCTCTTCGTTGGTTTTGACGCCGGAGAAGTCGACTTCGACATCGATAATGCTGGCGTCGATGCCGTAGACGGCGGCGCTGCGGGATTTGAAGAGCATAGGCGACCGGAACTCAGCGGATTAGCGGACGATTGAGTGTACATCCGTGGGCAGAAAGGGATTGTGTTGGGAGTCACAGGCGCGGGAGCAGCCGACACCACCGATAAGTGCTTTCTTTTGGCGCTGCGTACAACTCATTGTGGCGCGGAAGGGTCTCACTTAGCTGACGTGAACGGGACAAATGACTGAAATCAAGCACCATCATCACCCTGACGAAGGGCCGCATCCGCCATCGGATCATGACAACTCAATTCCTTACTGGAAGCGCGCGCATCGCGATTGGCGCATGTGGACGGCTGCGTTCTTTGTCCTCGCGGCTCTGGCGATTTATATCGTGACTGTCGACTTGTCCCTTGTTCCCGCCCACCTGCCTTCGCTCTCTGTCGGCAAGTAGCGGAATTGAATCTCACCGCGCAAGAATCCAACTATTGGGCGGAGGAGACGGGGACGTAGAGGCTGGGGGCGAAGCGGCATGTTTCGCCGCTGGTCGGCTGCCAGGTTGATCCGTCGACGAATTCGACGTGCGTCACTTCGAGCCAACTGATGCCCGTCATCCGTGTCGTGATGGAGGTGTGGATCGAGCCGCCGGCGCCATCGCGGGTGAGGTGAAAGGACTGGGTGGGTTCGATGCCGGTGGGGCCACTGCCGGAACGATTACGATCCAGGTCAGAAGGGCCCACAGAGACGTGGGAGGGCGAATCAACCACGGCATTCGGAATCTGGCTGGCCGGCATGAGCTGCCCCCGGTTGGAGAAGCCATGGACGAGGATGTCGACGGCAGCGATGGGCCTTGATTCCGCGGCGGCAATGTGGAGGTCGAGCCCTGACGCGGGCGTGTAGACACCGTTGGTGTTGCGCTTGGCTTGTTCGGGTGCGAGCTTGGCAGAGAGCTGATTGGCTTCGATCTGCCTCTCGGCAAGCTGTGCATCGATCGCGTTGAGCTGATGCTGGAAGTCCGCGGAGCTAGCGGCGTCGGGGTTCTGCGTGAATCTTGCTCGGAGAGCTGCTTCCTGCGTTTTCAGCACGTCGATCTGCCCCTTGAGAATTAGGATGCGGGCGCGCATCTGCTTCTCTTCCTCGGCGGGGACAGGTGTGTCGGTTTGGACGAGTGCGTTGCCGGCGACACGCTGGGCGGCCACGGAAACCGGGCAGCCCTGGGTGGGACGCGGAGACGAGTAAGTCATGGACGAGGTCTGCGCGGGAAGGGCGAGCGGTGCGAGAAAGAGGGCGAAGAACATCGAAGAGAGGCGCATTCGAGTCTCCTGCGGCCCCGATGGGAGCCGGATGAGCGACATACACAGGATACGCTCGTGAAAACGAAACGTCACCAGCCAGGGGTGCGGGCGGTTTGGGCTGGTGTGCGGAGGGTTTTTGACGGTGCGGGTTCGCTGTTGCGCATCCTATGGGTAAAGGCAGAGGGCTGGAGTTCGGGCTCGGAGCCGCAACATGGACGGGAACGAGAAACTGGAGCGTGTAATGAAGACTGCAAGGATGCCTTGGAAGGGAAGCTTCTTCGGATGGGTTGGGACGGGGCTGGTTCTGCTTTGGCTCGCAAACCCCGGTGGCGTGGCGAAAGCGATGGCGCAGGATGCTTCAGGCAAGGCGCAGGATGCGGCGGGGAAGGCGCAGAGTCCGCCCGCGAATCCGGCTGGTGCGGTGACGGGGAACCAGGATCAGCCGGCGCCGGCGCTGCCGGCGGCAACGACTCCGGAGGACCGGGATCGCGTGGCGTGGAAGCTGCTGACCGACGCCGCGGCCGATCCCAAGAGCACGCAGACGCGAATCCAGGCGCTGGCGGCGCTGGGGCTGCTGCGCTGCGCGCGCGCGGAGAAGATGATTACGGATGCGATGGCAGAGCCGGACCTGGATGTGCGCACAGCGGCGGCGCTGGCAGCGGGACAGACGAAGGACCGCAACCTGACGACTCCGCTGCGCAACCTGCTGGACGATAAGGAGCCGGAGGTGGCGTTTGCGGCGGCGATAACGCTGTGGAAGATGAACGACGAATCCGGCGAGGACATTCTGATGGCGGTGGTGGACGGGGAACGGAGCGCGGGGCCGACGCTGATCAACGGAACCAAGCACAAGATCAGCAAGGACCTGCACGATCCGACAATGCTGGCGAAGCTGGGCGCGCTGCAGGGCGCGTCGATGCTGCTGGGGCCGTTCGGCTTCGGGATTACGGCGTTCGAATACATCCACCAGAGCGGCGGCGACGTGGCGCGCGCGTCGGCGATCGAGGAGCTTGCGCAAGAGCGGACGGAGCCGATCCACAAGGAGTTTGTGGCGGCGCTGGGGGACAAGGACCAGTTGGTGCGCGTGGCGGCAGCAAAGGCGCTGGCGGATTACCACGACAAGGCAACGCAGATGGCAGTGTATGCGCTGCTGGCGGACTCGAAGCAGCCGGTCCGGCTGACGGCGGCGGCGGCGTACCTGCGCACGACAGGTGTGCCTGGGCCACCGGCCGTGGTTGCTGTGAAGGCACCGACGCCGAAGCAATAATATAGCCTCAGGTGCAGAAGCCTGCATGAACCAAGAGGCGTATATGAACGAAATGGAGTTGACTGGCCGATTGCTGCGAGCCGAGCATCGGCTGCGCGTTGTTTCCCTATGCGCAGGCATAGTCGCAATGGGCGTTGCCGGCTTGGGCGTATGGCAAGCATGGGCGTTTCATCGCCTGGCCCATCCGGGCTCACTGGTTCTCCGACGGCTCGATATCGTTGACCAGCGTGGCGTATCGCGCGTGATCCTGGCCGCTCCGGCGCCGGAGCCGATGGAACTGGGCAAGCAATACCATCGGGACGGTCCCGTCTCTGGCGTGATCATTGCGGATGCTACCGGCACGGAGCGCGGTGGCTATGTGACCGCCGATGGCTATGCAAACGCTATGCTGACGTTGGACTCGCAGGGGCCGCAAACCGCCTTGCTGCTGGCTGAACCCAATGGCAATACCTACCTCCGAATATGGAACAGAGACAATGATGCTGTTACCGGATCTCTGACAATGGGAGTATCCGGAAATCCATTCTTCAACGAGAAACGAGATGGGGACCTGGTTTTCAGCGCTCCAATCAACAATCCTCAGAGTCAGGACGCCAGGGCATTTTTCAAGTGAACCGGATGGATGCGGTTCGAGGGGGCGGAGAATGAGTGCGGGCGTCGACCGATTTCGTGCGATGGCGTTGAGTCTGCCGGGGGCGGCGGAGAGCGCGCACATGGGCAACCCGGACTTTCGCGTGGGCGGGCGGATCTTTGCCACCTTGTCAGGCCAGGCGCGCGGGCGCGGCGTGCTGAAGCTGACCGTGGAGCAGCAGGCGGAGTTTGTCGCGGAGCTGCCGGAGGTGTTTGAGCCGGTGCAGGGCGGGTGGGGGCGCATGGGGATGACATACCTGGTGCTGGACCGCGCGGATGAGGCGACCATGCTGGGCGCGCTCACGGTCGCGCACCGGAATGTGGCGGCGAAGCCGGCGGCGGCCAAGGTGAAGGCAAAGCCGGCGAAGAAGCTGGCGCGCTGACGCGGCCGCGGTCGAGCGGCCTACAATAGCAGCGTGAATACCAGCCTGTTTGAACTGTTCAAGATCGGGATTGGGCCGTCTAGCTCGCATACGGTGGGGCCGATGCGGGCGGCGTTGCGGTTTGTGCGCGAGTTGGAGGCGGCGGGGCTGCTCGAGAGGACGACACAGGTGACGGTGGACCTGTACGGCTCGCTGGCGCTGACCGGGATGGGGCATGGAACGGATAGGGCGGTGCTGCTGGGGCTGATGGGGGAGGCTCCGGCTACGGTGGACCCTGCGCAGGTGGATGCAAAGATTGCGGAGGTGAGATCCACCGATTGGCTGCGGCTGGGCGGTCGCGTGGGTATCACTTTTCAGGAAGACGATGATCTGCGATTCCGGCGCAATCAGATGTATCCCGAAGCCGGAGTGGCGACGCATCCGAACGGGATGCGGTTTGCGGCACTGGACGCGGAGGGAATGTGGCTGGCGGAAGAGGTTTTCTACTCCATCGGCGGCGGGTTTATTGTGTCGGAGGCGGAGCGGGCTGCAGCGGCCGATGGAAGCGCTAGAACGCCAAGAGTGGTGCCGTATCCGTTTCGCAGCGCGGAGGAGTTGCTGCGGGTTGCGGGCGAGCATGGGCTGACCATTGCGGAGTTGGTGCTGGCGAATGAGTGCGCCCTGCTGGCGGATGCGCGGGTGAAGATCGTGCGGCCAGCGCCGGAAGGCGAGTTCGGCGGGGCGCTGAAAAACCAGGTTCGCGCATCTGTGCTGGCGCTTTGGCAGGCGATGGAGGCGTGTACCGAGCGGGGCATGGAGGTGGAGGGGATTCTACCAGGAGGGTTGAAGGTGCGGCGGCGGGCTCCGCGGCTGGCGCGGAAGCTCGAAGGAGATGAGCCGAGCGGCAGCTACGATCCGCTGGCGGCGCTGGACTGGGTGACGATGTGGGCGATGGCGGTAAATGAAGAGAACGCGGCGGGCGGGCGCGTGGTGACCGCTCCGACCAACGGCGCGGCGGGCGTGATTCCGGCGATCGCGCACTACTACCGGCGCTTTCTGTGCGAGGGGCTAAGCGAAGAGGAGAAAGAGGCGGGGCTGCTGCGGTACTTCCTGACGGCAGCGGCGATCGGAATTCTGTACAAGGAGAATGCGAGCATCAGCGGCGCGGAGGTGGGTTGCCAGGGCGAGGTGGGCGTGGCGTGCTCGATGGCAGCGGGCGGGCTGGTGGCGGCGCAGAACGGCACCAATGCGCAGGTGGAACATGCGGCGGAGATTGCGATGGAGCACAGCCTGGGGATGACGTGCGACCCGATCGGCGGGCTGGTGCAGATTCCGTGTATCGAGCGCAACGGGATGGGCGCGGTGAAGGCGATCAACGCGAGCCGGATTGCGATGCATGAGACGGAAGGGCACAAGCTGTCGCTGGACCAGATCATCAAGACGATGTATGAGACGGGGCTGGACATGCAGTCGCGGTACAAAGAGACGAGCCTGGCAGGGCTGGCGCTGAATGTGATTGAGTGCTGAGGCTTAAGCGCTTAGCGGAGCGCAAGGAGACTCAGTACGGGCGGGCTCGAATCCGAAGAGGGCCGCGATGTGGCAACGCGGGGCGGGGGTGGCGCATCGGAGTTAGTAGCTTCGCCGATTGAGCGAAGCGTGTTTGAGGGGACGGTGCGACAGGTTGAACGTCCGCTGACACCTCGACCAAGTCCGCGGCATTGCGAAAAGGCTTTGCCGCCAAAGTGGCCCACTATCCCAGGTGTGGGCGACCAACCAACCAGAACCTGCAGGAAAGCCTGAGCGCTGCGAGGCGACAAGGCTCCGCAGCCAAGGAAGACAAAGAGGAATATGCTACCGGCCACGTTCTCCTGCCCTCGTTGCAAATGCCACGCACTGTATAGGACCCGCCGCACCGGTTTGGACTGGATCATGTCGGTGTTCGGCCTGAGGCCAGTGCGGTGCATGACCTGTGACAAGCGGTTCCATCTCCGCTATTCGCGAATCAAAGACTACGATCCGGATCCGCCGAAGCAGGTTTACGCGCGCGGCAGATCGAACGCCGGCGGGGAGCGGGGCAGGGCGGCCTGAAGGCCTCCGCGGGCGGGGAGTGGGCTGTCTGTTGATCTTCTGGTTGATAGCGTTGATCTTCTGATTGATAGCGAGGAAGTTGATATTCAAGCAGCTTCGTGGCGTGGGAATTGGACGGTCAGTGGGGATTGGGCCGCCGGATAATTGGATCTGTCCCACGGGCGAAGCGCACTCCCTGATTCTTTCGAAAGCGACTTCAGTGCGCCCGATTCGTGCGGCCTGGCAGTGCGCGCGCCGGCAGGCTGCGGAAGTGATTCCTGCCGAGGCGCTGCTGAGCGCGGGACAACGGTCAGATTCCACCAAAGCTGAATTAAGACCGTATGCTGCGAGGCGGAATGGACACCGCAGCACAGGAGATGAACATGCTGCCGCCCTCTTTTTCCTGCCCCAGTTGCAAGTGCCACGCGCTATATCGCACGCGCCGCAGCGGCTTCGGGTGGCTGATGTCGCTGGTTGGCTTCTGGCCTGCGCGATGCTTCACGTGCAACAAGAGGTGCTACGTCTACCTGCGGCGCTCTCCGTTCAAACGACGGCCGCAGGCGAACCCAGAGCCCGCGGAGACGCTTGAGAAGCCAATTCCAAAGCGTCTAAAGCTCTTCCTGGATTGAGAATTCGTGCGGGCGGAAGCGGGCGGCGGTGATCCAACAGGTGGTAGGCATGGTGAAGACGCCGGCGCGGGCGTAGGTGTCGAAGTAATTGCGCAGCGCGTGCTGGAATGCTTCGTGGTTGGGGTGATCGGGCTGGGGCGAAACGGAGAGCGACATGGTGTGGCCGTGAAAGGTGGGCCAGTCGAACCGGCGCAGGCCGGGCAGCTCGACGTGGTGGCATTCGCCGGCGAAGGATGTCTCCAACTTGTCGTAGATGCGGTAGCCGGAGCTGACGCGCGTGTAATCCGTGCCGTGCGTCGACATCATGTTTTCGTAAGCGTCGATCTGCGGTCGATAGGCGGGGTCCTTGGAGTCGCGGTCGCGGTCGGCAGCGATCAGCGCGACCCATCCGCTGGGTTTCAGGATGCGGCGGAACTCGGCGAGGGCGCGGTCCTTGTCGAACCAATGGAAGGCGCGGCCGGCGGCGACCATGTCGATGGAGGCGGCGGGGAGGGTGGTGACTTCGGCGGTGGCGTCGATAATTTCAAGTTGCGGCGCGGGCCGGCCGAGGTGCTGTTCGACGGATGGGCGCAACTGATCGCGCATGTCCTGATTTGGTTCGATGGCGAGGACGCGGTTCGAGTTTTCGAGGAAGACCTCGGCGAGCATGCCGGTGCCGGCGCCGACGTCGGCGACGAGCCAGTCCGGCGTGAGGCCGCACCAGGCGCGGAGGCGGCTGAGGATCTCTTCGGTGGGATAGCGCTGGCGATAGCGGTCGTAGTCTTCGGCGCGGCCGGTGAAGCGGTGGGTGTTGTCGGGCATGGCTAGGTACAAGGTACTAGGTTCGAGATTCGAGTTTCGAGCAAGAGCCAAAGCGGATTTCTTTTGGGAATGACAAACGAAGGGCAAGCCGCTAGCGTTCGATGGCGAGGGCGACGGAATTGCCGCCGCCGAGGCAGAGGGCGGCGACGCCACGGTGCAGGTCGCGGCGAATCATCTCGTGGACCAGGGTGACGAGGATGCGCGCGCCGGACGCTCCGATGGGATGGCCGATGGCGACAGCGCCGCCGTTGACGTTGACGCGGTCGGGCGAGATGCCGAGCGAGCGCATGACGGCGATGGCCTGCACGCTGAAGGCTTCGTTGAGTTCGAAGAGGTCGACCGAGTCGATGCTCCAGCCGGCGCGGGCGAGTACTTTCTCGACGCCGGTGACGGGTGCCATCATGACCCATTTGGGCGCGACGCCGGTGGTGGCCTGCGCGCGAATGACTGCGAGCGGCTGGAGGCCGAGCGATGCGGCGCGCGCGGCGGACATGACGACCACCGCCGCCGCGGCGTCATTGACGCCGGGAGCGTTGCCGGCGGTGACGGTGCCGTCGGGCTTGAATGCGGGACGCAGCGCGGCGAGGGCGGCGAGCGCTGCCGCGGGCTGATCGATTGCGTCGTCGCGGATGCTCTCGTCGCGCGCGAAGACGACGGGCGCGGTGTCGTTGCGGCGAGAGGCTGCGCTCGACGGCAGAGTTACAGCCATGATTTCCACAGCGAAGCGGCCGGCGCGCGATGCCGCTGCCGCTCGGGCGTGCGACTCGAGCGCGTAGGCGTCCTGCTGGGCGCGCGTGATGGAGAATTTTTCCGCAACGCGTTCGGCGGCGATGCCCATGTGCGTGTCTTCGCAGGCGCACCAAAGTCCGTCGTGGATCATGGAATCGACGGCGACGGAGTCGCCCATGCGGAAGCCGCGGCGGGCGTGCGGGAGAAGATAGGGCGCGTTGGACATGGACTCCATGCCGCCGGCGACGACGATTTCGGAGTTACCGGTGGCGATGGATTGCGCGGCAAGCGCGACCGCCTTGAGGCCGGAACCGCACACCATATCGAGCGTGGTGGCGGAGACGGTGTCGGCGAGACCGCCGCGCAAAGCCGCTTGGCGAGCGGGGTTTTGACCCAGGCCGGCGGTGAGGACACATCCCATGAGGCACTCGTCGACGGCGGCCGGATCGACGGCGGCGCGGCGGACGGCTTCGCGCACGGCGATCGCTCCCAGGTCCGTCGCAGAGAACGATGCAAGTGCACCCTGGAGTTTTCCGACCGGCGTGCGCACCGCGGAGACCAGGACTGCCGCGTGCGATTCATCGTGCATGGCAACGTCCTCCCGTCGACGCCGAGTATACGTCCTGCGTGATGCAGGTGACGTTCCGGCGGACGCTTCGCGAGGAATTCGGGGGCCGGAGAGATTCATCGCGCGGAATTTTGGCCCTCGGAGGCGGACCGAGGTATCTTCTATTGCAAAAAAAAGTTTCACGAAATGATCGATTTTTCTTGACACTGAATTTCATCAAAACTATACCTTCGTTAGCTGCAAGTTTATGTGTTGCAGCATCGATGTCTTAACGACAGGGAGAATAGGCAAATGGCAACTAAGAAAGCAGCTAAGAAAGCAGCCAAGAAGACAGCCAAGAAGAAGTAATCCAACCCAAGGCAAAGCAGAACGGGGGACGCTATAAAGCGTCCCCCGTTCTGCTTTGGTGCGTTGCCGCAGCCGCGAATAGCGGCATGGCTACTGGTTTATTGCGCGGTCTTGGGTGTGGAAAGATACCCGGAAACCTTGTTCTTCTCGATGTTGTTGACGACCAGCTCGTAGAGTACGGGGGTCTTGCCGGTATAGAACTGCACGGGCTCATCGAGGTTCTTGTCCTTCTTCTCGATGTTGCGATCGTCCGCGCTGACGTCCAGGGTATAGCGCGAGTGCTTGTCGTCCACCTTCTTCAACTGGAGCTTGACGGTGGAGAGCAGGGTGGGCGGCGCGCCCCGCTGCAGGGTGAACTCCAGGTAGTTGCGATCGCCCCGGTGCTTGAGCTCTTCGAGCTCCGAGTGGTTGGTAGCGATGAGACCGCTCATCACGCCTGCATCGCCTACGACGCGCTGGAGCTGCGACTTGGTGTTTTCGAGGTCGCTGCGGGTGGTGGCCACGTCGGTCTTGACGCCGCCCACATCCGTCTTGACGCTGGCGACGTCGCTGGACACAGCACCGATCTGCTTCTCGGCGCTCTGCTGCTGCTGCGCGAGCTTGGCGGTCTCGGCGTCCTGCGCTTTCTGGTTGGCGATGATGGTTGCAGTGCGGGCGTCGATCTGCTTCTGGGTAGCGCCGACGTTCTGGCTGAGGGTCTCCGTGGTGGCGCTCAACCGGGCCTTGGTAGCCTCGAGCTGATCGGCGAGGTCGGCGTTGGTCTTGTCGGCGGCGGCGAGCTTCTGATCGGTCGCGGCAATATGGTTCTGCAGGCCGTAGCACCAGACCAGCCCGCCGATACCAACGATGACGGCAACGATGGCGGCAACGGCGATGCCTGTGATAAATGCTACCGAGACGGACCGCTCGGCTACTACCACTGGTTCTGTATCGCTCATGTGTTCTCCCTCTCGATAAGACGGTGACTACTCATGAAAAGACGCTGCTCACGCATGGGCGGCGAGATCGCACCGCGGAATGCGGGAACCTCTAGAAAAGAATATAGCTCAGGAATGCCTGCGGCTGCGGGAGCCCCGAGAAATAAGGCGAGGGGGCAAGCAGGGCCTGGCCGGCGGGCGCCCCGGTAAGCTTGGCCGTCGCCGCTCGCAACGTGCCTCCTGGCCAGCGAGTGCACAGAAAACGCAATGGCTGACGGCTTTTCGTGACAAGGGTTTCGCCGCTGCGCTATAACCGTATGTACCGTACGGTTTGATTCGCGAGAGGGTTTTGTCCATGTCATCAGCAGTTCTCCCCATTAAAGGCCTTGAAGGCATCATCGCCACCAAGTCGTCCATCTGCTGGATCGACGGGGCAGCCGGCGTGCTGGCTTACCGCGGTATCGACATCCACCAACTGGCCGAGCACTCGGACTTCGAGGAGACCACCTATCTGCTTTGGTTTGGCAAGCTCCCCACCGCGTCCGAGCTTGGCGAATTCCGCAAGGAGCTGGCGGCTGCGCGGACGCTGAACTGGCGCATCTATGACTTCCTGCGCAGCGTTCCCCACGAGTCCACGCCCATGGAGGTGCTGCGCACCGCGGTGAGCCTGCTCTCGCTCTACGACCCGGACGAGAAGGACTCGTCGCACGAGGCCAACGTGCGCAAGAGCTACCGGCTGACCTCGCAGATCGCCATGATCGTGGCCATCTTCGACCGCATCCGCAAGGGCAAGTCGATCATCGACCCGGACCGGTCGCTGTCGCACTGCGCCAACTTCCTGCGCATGCTGAACGGCGCGAACCCCACCCCGACGGCGGTGCGGGCGCTGGACGTCGCGCTGATCCTGCAAGCGGACCACGAGCTGAACGCGAGCACGTTTGCGGCGCGCGTGATTGCGTCGACACTCTCGGACATGCATTCAGCGATTGTGGGCGCCATCGGCGCGCTGAAGGGTCCGCTGCATGGCGGAGCCAACGCGGAGACGATGAAGCTGCTGTTTGCGATCGATGAGGCGGGGGCGGACCCGGTGGAGTATGTGGCGCAGTTGTTGGCGCAGAAGAAGAAGATTTCGGGCTTCGGCCATCGCGTGTACATCACCGAAGACCCGCGAGCGACCCACCTAAGGAAGATGTCAGAGGACCTGGGTAAGGCCGCGGGACAGTCGAAGTGGTTCGACATGTCGCGCAAGATCGAGCTGTACATCAACAAAGAGAAGAAGCTGAACGCCAACGTGGATTTCTATTCGGCCTCGACCTACACCACGCTGGGCGTGGAGATCGATCTGTTTACGCCGATCTTTGCCATCAGCCGCATCGCCGGCTGGGCCGCGCATGTGATCGAGCAGCTCGACGACAACCGGCTGATTCGACCGCGCGCGGACTACATAGGGCCGGCGTATCCGGAGCCGTACACTCCGATTGCGGAACGGTAGGCGAGCGAGCCCGAACGTCTTGCTCTGAGGCCACCTAGAAGATAAAGAGCAGCCCAAGGGCTGCTCTTTATCATTTATGGCCTGGAGAAAGCCGCGGCTACATTCGCGGGCGGCCCTCGCTGGCCGGCGGAACAATGGCATTCATACGCAGATACTCAACCGCCTGGCCATACTCGTCTTCGGCGTGTCCGACCGCACCGGCCACCATGCTGGCGCGCGTCTGCATGCCGCGCACGCTGTCAAAGGCGTTGGCGGTGGTGACGTTGGCGACGGCTTTGTGGGCGAAGGCGAAGGTTGCGGCCAGCGCCTTGACGATGTCGTCCTTGGACTCAAGTTTGCCGATGGCGGCGGTGTCCACGTCGGGCTTGATGCCTCCGATGGCCGCAAAGGCGTTGTAGTTGGCCTGGATGGTGTGGGTGACGATCTGCGCGAAGGTGCGCACGCCGTCGTACTTGACCGCCTGGCCCGGCACAAAGATGGCGGCGCTGGGAGCAAATCCGTATTTCTCGGCGGGCATCGCCTGGGCCGCACCCATCCAGAGCCGTTCGATCTGGCTCACGGAGGCGTCGAAAGTCTTTGCCGGATCGACCTGGGTGCCTGGGGCGACCGCTGGGGCTGCTCCCATGCCACCCGGCTGGCCACCGCCCGGTGCGCCGCCGCCCATCTGCGCTTGAACACTCACGAGGCTGCCGGCCATCAGGGTGACGGCCGCCGCCACAAGGAACAACTTCATCCGCTTCGTCTGCATGTTGTGTCTCCCTTCGAAACGAACCAAGCGTACCAGATTCCGGGCGGCAACTGCATCAAGGACGGACTGCGGGCGGGTTAGAGACCCGGGCCCACCTTGGGTGCGACCGCCGCTGCCACCGGGGCCGGCGTCGCTGCCGGAGCCAGCGGTGCGGTGATGCGCAGCGCCATGCGCGGGAAGGTAAAGCTGCCACCGGCATCGTCGATGACGTTGACCTGGCAGACGTAGGTGCCCGCTTTGAGCCCGGCTAACGGCACGTCGAACTGGAAGCTGACGGCGTCGCGCTCGGGAACGTTGATGGCGTCGGCTTCGACCAGCGGCGTCTCGTAGACTTTGACGCCGCCGAGCAGAAACTCGATGCTGGTGAGCACGCGCACCGGTCCCGCTTCCTTCTTGGTCAGTCCTGCGGCGGGCGGCTGCGCGGCGACCGTTGGGGCGGTCTCGTCCTTTTCCTTGGCCGGGCTGTAGACCTCGTAGAGGAAGTAGAGGTGCTGGTCCTGGCGGAAGACGTGCGGCACATTCGGCACAAACTGCATCCCATCCTGCACCAGCGGGTCGACGGACTTCTTCTCCTTATCCGGCGTGCGCTGGCTGGACATCACGATGGAGCTCAGCTTCAGCGGCGTCTTCTTCATGTCCGGAACATTGATATCGGTCTCGAATGTGCCCATGTTGCCGGACTGGTTCTCGCGCACCACGAACTTGACGTGGTACTTGCCGGGCGCGAGTTCGAAGCCGGTGGAGTACTGCACGTTCTTCTTCTCGAGGTGCTGATTGGCGTCGATCGCCAGAGGCACGGTCTGCTGTACCTGGCCGACCACGATATTGGTAGCGTTCCTCACCTGGCCCAGGATGTCGATGCTGGCCTTATCCTTGTCCTTCACCACCACCGCGTTGATCTGCGAGCCGGGGATAACCAGCGACATGGGGATGTAGAACTTGCCGTCGGCCAGTCGGAAGTAGAGCGCCTGCAGATAGATTGCGACGTCGGTAGCCGGGACCTCACTGCGCATCTGCTCCTGCAGGGCAAATTGGCGGTCCTCGGTCTTCTGGTGCTGGAAGTCCGCGGGGGCGTAGTAGCCGGGCCGGTACTCAAGCTGCGCGTTGGGATGGTTCAGCAGTTTGATGGTCAGGTGGCGATAGGTGCCATCGCGCCGCGGATTGGTCGACTCGTAGCCGATGATGTAATAGGCCTCGGTATCCTTCTGCACCGCCGTGAAGGCCGGTCCGAAGTCGTTGGAGTCGACGAACAGCTTGCCGCCGGTATCGCTGGCCAGCGTGCCCAGCGTCTCCTGCGAGTTGAAATTCGAGGTCAACTGGTTCTGCATGGAGCCGCCGGTGTATGCGCTGGTGCCTCGAATACTGCCCGTGGACGCATTGCCTACGGGGTTGAGCGCCTGCAGGCCGCGGCTGTCAACCGCGTACATGGCAGTGTCTGCCTTGACGCACTCGTTGGTGGCTTCGCGAATGCTCGCCTGATTCTCGATGCCCTGGCGGGAGAGGCCGCCGGAGAAGTAGAGCATGCTCTTCTTCTGTTCGACCTTCTCCATCGACTTGCAGATGGTGCGGATGGCGTATAGTTCGCGGTCGGTGTTGAGCGCGTTGAACTCGCTGTCGTCGGCGGTGAAGCTGGTGGAATCGTCCGCGGTGGCATCCGAATCGCCACCCTCATTGCCCAGCGCATAGCCGCTCCCCTCGGTGCCGTCGTATTTGCTGACCGCGTTCAGCAGCGCGGTTTTGTCGCTGGTGAAGTCCTGGTCCATGCTGAGGCTGGAGACCAGGCTCACCGATGCCGCCAGGTCCGCCGGCGCCATCTGCTTGTTGATGTAGTCCTTGGCCGCGTCCACCGCGCGCGTAATGTCCTCCGGCTGCATGCTGCTGAGGTCGAAGAACATCACAATCAGGCGGCGGTCCTTCAACTCGTCCGGCTTGGCTGCGAAGTCGTTGTTCACCAGGTCCGCGATCGTCTTCTTCTTGGTGGTGGTAACGCCGGAGACGGTTTGGCTCTCAGCCAGCGTGACCGCCTGGTCGACGTTTTGGAAGTCGAAGGTCCTGATGGTCTGCGGCCTATTGTCCTCCAGGACCTGGAAGTCGCTCTGCTTGAGCCCCTTGATGAGTTCTCCAGTCTTCTTGTCGCGCACCACGACGTTGGTCAACACGCGGTCGACGTGCTCCACCAGGGTCGTGATCCGTGCGGTGTCCTGCTGCTGCGCCGCTGCCAGCGGTACACCCGCCGGCGAGCCTACCATGGTCGTCACCAAAACCGCCGCTATCGCTTTCCACCCCATCCAGTAAGCTGGCCGGGTACCCCGGTAGATTCGCCGCATTGCCATCTCCTCCATCGATTCTGCCCTGGCCATTGTTCTGACGCCCAACGGCTACTAGATGTTTCTAAAAGCGGTACAACAAGTTATAGGTGAAGGACCGCATTCCAGCCGCCGATAGCACCTGCCCGTAGGTTGGCGAATTTACTGTGGTGTCTACACCTGAATACTGGACGGTGTTCAGCGCATTGCTGGCGTTGAGCCGCATCTCCAGACCGCGCGTCTCGCCAAAGGAGATCGTCCGCGAGAGCGATCCGCTGATCGAGACCGTTCCCGGCCCCACAATCGAGTTGCGGGATGCGCTGCCGTAAACACCCTGGGGCAGGCAGTACGGAGACGGCGTCTGGCCGACCGGCGTATCGGTGCAGAGCCCGGCAAACGCGGCGGTGTTGAACCACTCGGTATGCGTACCCGCCCCAACCACCCGCTGGCCTGGCACGACGTTGGGCCGCAGTGAGCTGGCCGCGCCCGCCGCGATCTCCGCCGCCGTGTTGGTAAAGGTCGGAGTCAGGAAACTGCCCGACGCAAACGTGAAGTTCCCGGAGATGGAATAGCCATCGAGGATAGCTGCGAACACGCCGCCTTTGTTGAAGAAGGCGCGGTTGGGACCGAATGGCGGCTCGATGACGAAGTTGCCGCTGAGCGTATTTCGCCGGACGAAGCTCGAGTTGCTCTCCTCGGCACCGAGGTCCATGTCGTTCTGCGCGATCGATCCGCCGCTTCCGCCTACGGAGGAGGCATCGTCGATCGAGTGCGCGAACGTATACGTCCCCTGCAAGGAGACGCCCTTGTGCATCCGCTCGCGCGCGTTGACGGCGAGCGCATTGCTGCGCTGGTAGCCGAGCGAGTCCTCATAGCTGAACTGCCCCGACGAAGAATTCAGAATCCCGGACGCGGTGCGGTTGGGATTGCGCAGCATGTCCTGGTTGAAGGAGTAGGCCCCGGTGTAGTCGACGTTGACCACAATGCCCTGCGGCAGCGTCCGCTGGATGCCCAGGTTCCAGACCTGCAGCATGCCGAGCCGGTAGTTGGGATCGACGCCGAAGTTGCTCTGGGTGGTCTGGGTGGAGCAGTTGAAGCCGGTGGAGTTCTGATAGTTGACAGTCAGCGACATATTGGCCGGCGTGCAGGTGGTGGGGCTGTTGGGCGTGCTCAGCGTGTTGGTCTGGGTAATTGCGAACGGCTGCTGGAACGCCATCTTGGACGCGAAGCGCGAGTATGCGCCGGTGTTGTAGTTGACCCCGTAGCCGGAGCGCACGACCGTGTTCTTGGTGAACTTGAACTTCGGCGACCACGCGACCGCGATGCGCGGCGCGTAGAGCGCTTTGTCCGGATGAACCAGCGATTGCGGGGTCCCGAACTGGCCGGCGGTAAGAGCGCACCCGGAGGTGGTGTTCGGGCACACGTTCTGGATCCCAAGGTTTGTAGTGCCGATGTTGGTCAGCTGCAGGTTGACCAGGCGGTTGTACTTCTCGGAATAGGGCGAGAAGTACTCCCAGCGCAGGCCGTATTCGAAGGTCAGGTTCGACTTCGCCCGCCAATCGTTGTTGAAGAACCAGTCCCACGAGTTGCCGCGCAGATAAATCTTGTTCAGCCCGGCCGTGATGGTGGTCTTCTGCGGCAGCCCGAGCAGCAGGTCCGCAACCGGCGACCCGCTGGCCGTAAACGTGCACGGCTGCGTTGTCGACGGCACGCAGGTCTGGGCGGCAGGATTCTCGGTCGAGTAACCCGAGAACGTAAACGCACCCAGCACGCCGCCGGAGCCGATGGTATCCGCATGGATTCGCCGGAAATCGAAGCCGAACTGCATGTTGTTGCGCTTGTGGCTCCAGCGCGCATTCTCTGAGAGCGAGATGGTCTGGTTCACCGCATTGCTGGGCGACGAGTCGCTGAGGCCACTGAGGCCGGTGAGGCCGACCGATGGCACGCCAAAGTAGAACGGGTTGCCGTAGATGGTCGGATTGCCAACTTCGACGGTCGGATTGCCAACATAATTCTCCGCAACATAGTTTTTGCCCGTCGGAAGCGGCATGTTCAGGGCCGGGTTTGAACCGCCACTGGTGAAACTGGTGAAGTAGTTGGACGCGAGCGCACGCGAACGATTCCAGCCCACTGTCAACGAGTTGTTGAACCGGCCATAGCCTAAGGTGTAGCCGCTGGTAAAGTTGTACCCATTGCTCACCGACTTACCGCCGAGCTGGGGCGAGAAGTTCTCTGACGCGCTAGCCGAGTGCGAATAGGCGAAGTTCTCGGCGATGCTCTGGCGCAGGACCGGAGGCGCATTGCGGTTCTGGCCTCCTGCTCCGCCGGCCCCTCCGCCACCGCGGCCACCGCCGCCACCACCACCGCGGCCGCCGCGCGCGGGCGCCGCTCCGAAGCTGCGGTTGTACCGGCCTGAAATCTGCGTCGAGCCCGATGTTCCGGGAACGGCGATCTGATAGTTATCGCCCGTCTGGGTCGGCGCGATGTTGGGCAGCGGGTAGTAGTTCAGCAGAGCCACACCGGCGGCGGTGAGTTCAGTCTGGGGAATGCAAATCGTGGGCGAAGCATCGTATTGGGCCAGGTTCGGACTGCAGTTCGTGGCTGTCGTGTATTGAGGGTGCCCAGTCTGAGTCGGATCAAAGTACTGCTGTCCAGTGACAGTTTTTTCCGCCAGTATCCCAGATACAGGTGAAAGATCGCCCCACCGTTCCGCTCCCGTGGGCACGATGGTCTGGATGGTGGATGGACTGGTGTTGCGCGTAAGCCCATAACTGAGGAAGACGAACTGCTTCGGGTTGGGCGTGATCCAACCGGGAATATAGGGCGTGCCGGTCACGCTCGCGGTGATTGAATTCCGGTCCGACTGCGGCTTTGGTATGGGCGTGCCAGTAACGGAATAGCTGTCTGCATTGAACGCGCTGTCGGATCCGGTATAGGAGACCCGTCCGTGCCACGCGTTGGGATTCTGACCACGGAAGCCGCCGGGGCCGCCAAAGCCGCCGCCACCACCACCGCCGCGGAAGCCGCCGCCACCACCGCCGCCGCCACCACCGCCGCCGCGCCCACCGCCGCCGCCACCGCCGCCGCCAAATCCGCCACCACCACCCGGGCCACCGCCGCCGGGGCCACCGCCGCCGGGTCCGCCAAAGCCGCCGGGTCCGCCGCCGGGTCCGCCAAAGGTGCCGGATTGCATCACGGTGCTCAGCGTCCCTGCGATGTCGCCGTTGGTGAAGCCGTTCTGCTGCATGTTCTGAATTCGATTCTGCAACTCATCCTGGCTGAATTGGGCCAGGCCGTTGATCTGGCCCGGCTGTCCAGTTACCGCGATGGAATCATTCGACAAAGCCGATGTGTCGTCTCCGGAGGCCAATCCGCCCATGGTTGGCATTTGCGACTCGGCGATTGTGGTTGCATCCCCTGCGGTCGCGTCGGTCAGGTCGGAGTTGTCCCCGCTCTCCGCGGCCAGAGTCTGTATGGTTCGGCCCTGCCTCGCAACCGCTCCGGGTGTAACTGCGCCAGGAGTGGCTGCGCCGGGGGTGGCACCAACCCCGGCTGGGCGGGCTGTGTTCCCAGCGGCCGCCCCAGGCGCTCGCGGTGCGACACCGCCGGCCCGAGCGACCGTCGTCGTGGCCGCAGCGGGTTCCGGAGTGACGCGCGAGGCGAGGTCCATCTTGAACTCCGCCGTCTGCACCGGCAGACCGCCGTTCTCGCTGGCCGCATTCACTACAACCTCCTGGGTGACGGGAGCAAAGCCGGTCAACTCCGACTTGACCACATAGCGGCCGTTGCGCGGCACGTCCATCTGAAACGCGCCGTCAACATCCGTGGTGGTCGCATACTTCTTCCCGGTCAACGTGTTGGTTGCCGTTACGGCGACGCCGGGCAGAGGAACTCCGCTCGCCTTCACGGTACCCTTGATGCTTCCACCCTGCGGCGCAGCGGTCACAACCGGAGCAGCAGCCGGAGCCGTGGGCGCTTGCGCGGCCGGGGCAGCTGGGGCGGTTGGAGCTTGTGCAGCCGGTGCGGCTGGAGCTTCAGCAGCTGGGGCGGCCGGGGTTTGCGCGGCTGGGGCAGCCGGGACCTGAGCCGCGGCGGACTCCGTCGTCTGGGCCAGAGCGGTCGCGCCAAAAACGCCGGCGCCGGCCAGCATCGCCGCACCCATTGCCACCACAGCAAACCGTTTCATCACACTCAATCGCTGCACAGACACGCTCCCTATAACCGACCTGACTGAACCAAGACCGAAAAGCAACCCGCCGTCACCAATTCCGCAACCAACACTTAGCGAGAGCCCTCCCTATTACGCTGATCAGCTCTGCGACCTGCAAAGACAACACCACTGTCCGCTTGCACGCTTTCTGAGCCATGCTGATTACTGCGGTGGAGCAGCAGGCGGCGGCGGAGCACTCGGCGGGGTCGCCGGATTATTGGGCCCGCGGCCTCGTCCCGCGCCGCCAGCGCCCGGCCCCGCTCCTGCTTCCGAGACTCCCATCTTGAGCACCGTGAAACTGCCGCCCTTCAAAGCGCCGGTCGCCATCACGGCATCCCCAACCTTGATATCCGCGAGGGTGATACTCTCCGGAGCCGGTGGTGCTGCAGCCTGCGCGCCGCCTCCCTGCCTGCCACCGCCCATTCCTCTGCCGCCGCCGAATCCGCCTCCGCCTCCAGCGATTCCGCCGGCCGCAGTCACATCTGCGGAAACTCCGCGGTTGCCTCGCTCGAAGGACGTGCCCTCATCCACGGCGATGACCTGGCTTACATTGTCCGTGCGCATCACGGTCAGCTTCAGATTGTCGGCGTCGATCGCGGTGATACGACCGGTGATGTAGGTCTTGCCCATGTTCTCTTTGGCCTTCGCGAGGGTCGCCGCATCGACGTCCATCACCATCATGGCTTCCACAGTCTTCTTGGTGGCGTCGACCGTACCGCGGGCGGTCACACTGTCGCCCGTCTTCACATCGCTCAGCTTGATCTGCTGCCCGTTCCTCATGATACGCGACGTGTCGGTGACGGTTATGTCGTAGGAGTCGCCCGCGTCGGTCTTGACGGTCACCTTGTCCTTGGTCGCTGCGGTGACAATTCCCTGCACCGGTTGGCCCATCTGGCCACCGGCAAATCCGCCACGTCCGCCGCCTCGGCCCCCACCCTGCGCCTGACCGGGTTGAGTCTGTTGACCTGCGGGCTGATCCGCCTGAGCCCACATCTGTGACCCTGAAACCAGCAGCATAGACGCTGCCACAACCATGCCCGTTCGTAAAAGATGTCTCATTGCTCGCCTTGCCTGTCTTGTCGCCACATGTTTCTTCAAAATTGGCGGGAACCTGCTAATACAGACGGGGGGGCGGGTTGAAAGGACGCGACCGGAGAGGAATAATTTCCACTGTGTAACAAGGCACACCCAGGCGGACTGGCGAGTGAATCCCAGGGGGTGATAAGTGCTCAAAGACTCGGCCACTTACCATGTGCCGGGCAGATGCTTTACACTCCCGGAATGCATGACCTTGCCAGCGGGGATTTGGACCAACCGCACATAGAAGGACACTTCGAGTCCAGCGAATCCGTCCGTGACGTCGTTATTGGACTCTCGGACGGGCTTACGGTGCCGTTCGCGCTCGCTGCCGGGCTCTCCGGCGCGATCTCCAGTGCTCACATCATCGTGCTGGCGGGGCTGGCTGAGATCGCCGCAGGCTCCATTGCCATGGGACTGGGCGGATACCTGGCAGCGCGCGGCGATGCCGAGCACTACGCTTCCGAACTGAAGCGCGAACAGACTGAGGTGGTTACCCGGCCGGACGACGAGGCCGAGGAGATCTACCAGATCTTTGACCAGTATGCTGTTCCCCGCGAGGCCGCTGCTCCGGTACTCTCTGCGCTGCAGCAGAACCACCCGGCCTACGTCGACTTCATGATGCGATTCGAGCTGGGTCTGGAGAAGCCCGCGGCGAATCGGGCGCACCGCTCCGCTCTCACCATCGCTGCCAGCTACGTCGCCGGAGGGCTGATCCCGCTGCTGCCGTACATGTTCGTCCGCCTGCCTTATCTGGAGGGAGGCTCGATGAGCTCGCCGCCGATCCCATCGACGGCAGCAGCCCTCAGGCTCTCGGTGCTGATCACGCTGCTGGCGCTTGCGCTGTTCGGCGCGCTGAAGGGACGGCTACTGGGAACAGGCGCCCTGCGCAGCGCGCTGCAAACCACACTCATTGGCGGCGCAGCGGCTGCGGCGGCCTACGGGCTCGCCCACCTGCTGAACCGCACGTAAGGGAGTCCGCTGCCCCGCTGTGCGACCATGAGGGAATGGCGTTGCAGGCGAACACAATGGGAGCAGTGGCGGAGATTACGCGGCGCGCGGCGGAGCGGCTGCGGGCCGGGCACCTCTGGGTGTACCGCTCGGACCTCGAGTCGATTCGGGAACGACTCGCGGCCGCGCCGGGAGAGGCTGGGCGTGATGAGGTGCCGCCAGGGGCCCTGGTCAGCGTGGTCGACTCGAGGGGAATCCCGCTGGGCACGGCGTTGTATAGTTCCGCGTCGGAGATCGCGCTGCGCGTGGTCTCGCGGCAGGCCGGGCTGGGACGGGCGGAGTATCTGGGCGAGTTGCGCGGGCGCGTGGAAGCGGCACTGAGGTTGCGGGAGGCGCTGGTTCCGGATGCGTTTGCGGGCGAAGGCGGCACAGCTTCTGAAACCAATGCCTGCCGACTGATCTTCTCAGAGGCGGACGGGCTGCCGGGAATCATCGCCGACCGGTACAACGGGCTGGTCGTGGTGCAGTTGCTGACGCAAGGGACGGCGCAGGACGATGTGCGGCGGGTGCTGGTGGATGTGCTGGCAGAGCAGCCGTGGGTGGGCGTGATCGTCGAGCGGCCGGATGCGCGCGTGCGCGAGTTGGAGCGGCTGGGACCCCCACCGGAGGAGCCGCTGTATGTGCGCGGCGGCGGCGAGGCGGAGCTGGGTACAGTCTTCGCGATCAACGGGCTACGGTTTCACTTCGACGCGGGCGCGGGACAGAAGACCGGGGCGTTTCTGGATCAGCGGATGAACTACGCAGCCGCCGCGGCCAATGCGTGCGGGCGGGCTCTGGATGTGTGCACGTATCAGGGCGGGTTTGCGCTGCACCTGGCGCGGGTGTGCAAGCGCGTGACCGGAGTGGACGCGAGCCGTGCGGCGCTGGAGGTTGCAGACCGGAACCTGGAGCTGAACCGCGGGCTGGCTGCGCAGGTGGACTGGATCGAAGCGGATGCATTCGAGCTGCTACGCGACTTTGCGGAGGCGGGCCAGACCTACGACACGATCGTGCTGGACCCGCCGGCATTCGCGAAGACCAAGCGGGCGGCGGAGGGCGCGCTGCGCGGGTACAAGGAGCTGAACCTGCGCGCGCTGAAGATGCTGGCTGGATCAGGAAATGGGGGCGGGACCCTGGTGACCTGCTCCTGCTCGCACCATGTGGGGATGGAGGAGTTTGTTGGCGTGGTGCGGGCGGCAGCAGCGGACGCGGGGCCGCGCGTGCAGTTGCTGGAGGTGCGCGGCGCGGCGCCGGACCACCCGGCGGTGCTGACGCTGCCGGAGACCAGCTATCTGAAGTGCCTGATCTGCCGCGTGGGATGAGAAGTGCAGTTGTCAGTTGCCAGTTCTCAGTTGCGGGTTTCGGAGAGTCCTTGCGCCGAATGGGATGGCCTGAAATCATCGATGGATCGCGATGACGGACTTCGTACAGATCGGGGTTGGGCCGGCGAAGGCTAACGCGCCGCGAGCGGCGGTGCTGTGGCTGCAGGGCGTCACGCTGGCGTGGATGCTGGTGGAGTTCGGCGTGGCTGCCTACGCTGCGGCGACGGCGCACAGTCCGGCGCTGCTGGCGTTCGGCTCGGACAGCCTGGTGGAGTTGCTGTCCGCGACCGTGGTGGTGCTGCAGTGGGTCCCGAAGCTGGCGATCCCGGAGCGGAGGGCTAGCCGAGCCGCCGCAGTGCTGCTGTTCGCGCTGGCGGGAGTGGTGGCGGCGATTGCGGTTGCGTCCTTCGTGCTGCGCGCACGGCCGGAGACGAGCTGCGCGGGGATCGCAATTACGGTGGCTGCCCTGATCGCGATGCCGGTGCTGGCAGCGCTGAAACGGCGCGAGGCCAGGCGAAGCGGGAACGCGGCGCTGGCGGCCGACGCGGTGCAGTCCGCGACTTGCGCATACCTGGCGGCGATTACGCTGGTTGGCCTGGGGGTGAATGCAGCGTTCCACGTCGCATGGTTCGATTCGCTTGCGGCTTTGGCGGCTGTGCCTCTTCTGTTGAAAGAGGGCAGAGCCGCGTGGCGAGGCCATGCGTGCGGATGCTGCTAATTCGCAGACACTCCACTGCCAAAACGCCTGGATTATGGACGCAACACCGTGAAGCCGGCCTGCGCGGCAGCCTCGCACAGCCGCCCGTCCGCGCAGAGGAAGGTCCTGCCCGCCGGTCGCTCGCGGCACCAGACCAGGGCGGCAGCCAGTTGCAGACTGTCGGCGGCGCGCAGCGGATAGATGTCCAGGAGCTGTATCGCGCGGTCCCGGACCTCGTCGCCGGGAGAAACCTCATCCCAGAGAACGGCCAGGACCTGCAGGCGCGCTATGGCCTCCTGCCTTGCGCGAGGCTGCAATGCACCTTGCCGATGCAGACGAGCGAAGGCATTGAAAACCTCCACCCGCGCGGCCCACCAGACAACCTGGCTGAACCGAGTGGAAAGCGCTTTGGCCTGTTCGCTGTTGGGCTGGTGAAGGCAAAGGGGGACCAGCGCACTGGAGTCCCAAAATGCAGGCTGGTTCACATCGACTCTTCTCTGTCGTCAAGAATGGCCTGGGTCCCCGCGCTCCCTTCGACCTTCGGCCATGGCAGCTTGTGCAATTCGGACAAATCGCGAGGTCTTCGGCCCAGGCGAAGAACGCCTGCCGCAACCAGCTCGCGTTCCTCCTGGTTGAGGTCGTCATTCATCGGGAGTGGCATCAGTTGCGCCACCGCCTTCTTCCGGTCGCGGATGATAATCGTCTCCCCGGCCTTGGCGTAGGTGATGTACGTGCTCAGGCGGTTCTTCAACTCGGCGATATTGACCGTTCGCATGGCGCAGACCCCAATATAGCCATTATAGCCATATTGCTCTTAGAAGTGGTACGCGATTTCGCCGGTGATGGAGCGCGGCGTAACGAAGTGCGTGCCGGAAAAGGTGGAGAGGAAGTTGTAGAGCGCGTATTTGTTGGTGAGGTTGACGATGGTGAGCGAGGCGGACAGGGTGCGCTTGTCGGCCTCCTTGCGATGCAGCAGGTTGTCTTCGCCCATCGATAGGTCGAAGAGGTTGCGTGGAGCGACGCGCGGGGGATTGTGGTCGTCGTTCTCGGCGTTGAGCGCGGGAATGGTGAGCAGCGACGAGGTAAACTGCGCGACCGGGCAGATGCTGGGCAGAGGATGGCCGAGCGAAGCGCGGACGCCGTTGCAGGCGAAGCCGGCCTGGGCCTCCTGGTCGGCGGTGAGGGCGTTGCCGAAGGGGTCCTGGAGATAGACCGAGGGCGTCGCGCTAACGGAAAGCGGGACCGTCTGTGGGCAGTCATTCGACGCCAACGTGCCGTAGCAAGGCGCGGCGCCGGCGACCTGGCCGGAGTCGTAGCGCCAGTTGAAGCCAACGTAAGGGCCGCGTTGGCCGAGTTGGTACTGCGCGTGGGTAGTCTGGTTGAACTTCTCGTCGTGGTCGATGCGGAAGGGCGTGTGGGTTACGGTCGAGCCGGGTGGCGCCGGGATGGTGCCAAGGCCGCTGGTCTGCGGCGTGAAGAAGCGCGCCGCCACCGACGAGAAAACTATCTGCGCGGTGAAGTTGTGGATGGCAGGAACGTCCAGGCGGCCATCGAAGCCGGGAATCTTGGAGTTGTGCCAGCCGATGGGGAAGGTGATGGGCGTGGCCCCCAGGACCGAGAAGTCATAGGCGTTGTGGGTGTACTTCCACACGTAGTCGGCGGAGAGCACCGCGTACTTCGACAACTGCTGCTCGAAGCCGGCGTGGAAGTCGTTGCGGAAGCCGGGCTGGTTGGGCGAAGGAGTGCAGGGGATAAGGTCCGCGATGACGGCATAGTTGCAACCCTCGCTGGCGAGGACGAGGTTTTCGTTAAAGGGCGACTCCAGCGTGCGGGCGTAGGAGAGGCGCAGAACGGTGCCGGTGGGCTTGACCTTGTAGGAGAGCGCCAGCCTGGGTTCGACCTGGTTGGCGATGGTGAGGCCGTTGTACTGATCGAAGCGGAGGCCGAAGTTGCCGGACCAGGGGCCGGCGGTGATGGCGTCCTGCGCGTAGGCGGCGAACTCCTTGACGTCGGTGTGGCCGTTGAAGCGATACAGGCTGCCGCCGCGGGTCAGATCGTAGGGAAGCAGGACGGCGCAGGGTGTGGTTGGGAAACAGTCGATCGGATTGATGAGGTTGGGATCGACGATGCCTAGCTGGAAGTGCTCGTTGAGGAAGGTCTGCTCGTAGGAGACGCCGGCTTTGACGTTATTGACGCCGTGGGTGTAGGTGACGTCGGTGAGCAGGCCGGTGTTGGCCAGGGAGCGCTGCTGGGCGATGGTCTCCTGCTGCAGGTCGGGTGCGCCGCGGTCGGCGAACGGGTTCTTGCTGGGGTAGTAGTTGAAACCATCGCGGCGGTAGAAGTAGTTGGTATTCAGGACCGTGTGCTGGTTGATGACGCGGGTATAGCTGGGGGCGAAGTTGACGGTCTGGATCTGCGCGCGCTGGTCGGCCGGGCCCACTGCGAGGCCGTTGGAGCCAATGGCGACGCCGGCGGAGTTGGTGGGCCACTGGGTGGCGTACTCGCTGTCGTAGGAGTTTGGCGTCTGGAACCAGGAGCGGGTGTAGCCGAGGTTGAGATGGATGGAGTCGGCGGCAGTGAATTGGTAGTCGACGCGATCGAAGAGGTTTTCCTCGTTGCCCTTGTCGTGGATGGCGTGGAACTCGGGCGGGTCGAGAAAGCGGCCGGTGTTCATGACATTGGCGGAGATGAAGTTGCCGGCCTTCTGCTTTCCGTAAGCAAGATTGAAGCCGACGTTGGAGGAACCGAAGGAGCCATAGGACGCGGTGACCTCGCCATGGGGCTGCGGATTGCCAAGACCGGAGCGCGTGGTGGCGACGATGACCAACGAGGTTTTACCCCCGTACTCAGCAGAGGGCGCGCCGGGGATGACTTCGAGCGACTGCACGGAGTCCATGGGGATCTGGTTGGAGAAGACCTTGGATTGCTGGTCGGTGATGGGCTGGCCGTCGACGGAGAAGGAGTTGGAAGCGTGGTCGCCCATGCCGTGGAACATGCCGTTGGAGTCGGCGGAGACGCCGGGCGAGGCGAGCGTGACCACCGAACTGACCGAGGAGGACAGGCTCTCGAGCGGGATCTTGGAGAAGAGGTCGCGGTCGACATCGGTGTGGCCGACGGGGTCGGCTTCGACCATGTCGCTATTGGAGGTAGTGACCTCGACAGTGGTGCTGGTCCCTGCGACCTGCAGCGCGGCGTTGGCCGTGACCGGCACAAAGGACTGCAGGTCGACAGTCTGGGTGAACGTGGCCAGGGTGTTGGCTGTGATGGTGAGCCGGTAGGTGTTGAAGGGGATGTTGGTGATGGTGTAGCTACCGGTGCTGTCCGTGGGGACGGTACGAGTGAAGCCGCTGACGGAGTTGGCGAGGGTCACGGTGGCGTTCGGAACGACGGCGCCGGAGGCGTCGGTGACGACGCCGGTGACCGTGGCCGCGTTGCCAGCGGTCTGAGTACGAGCTGGAGTCGGCGGGCGGCGGGCCGGCGCGGGAGCCGTCTGGGCGCCGGCCGGAAGCGTGGTCGCCCCACCCAGCACAGCCAGCGAGAGCATGATCACGAACGGTGGTGAGACGGCGCGTCTTAGGGATAAGCGCATCGATTTTCCCCTATCGGGTACCTGTTGCGGCGTGAGTCTGGAGCATCCCTCGCGTGCCAGGAGCGCCGGAGAATAAGATACAAAGCAGCTCCTCCAAAGGGGAAAAGTCACTTCGCTATCAGGCTTCCGGGGACCAGTTTTGAGAGATGCTCAGGCGGGGACGGCAGCAGCCGGCGGGGGGCGGGTAAAAAGCGCGAAGGTCGAGAGGGCGCTGGGGACGACCGATGGCGGGATGGATTCCAGCACTGCCACCACCGCGGCGGTGGGCGCCGGAGCCGGGGTCTGGACCAGATGTACGGATATGTGGGCCGCCGCGCAGAGCGAGCAGTTGGCGTGGGTGTCGGTGCCGTCCGCGTGGGTATGGGCGACCTGCACGGTGCCGGCAACAACCACCAGAAGAACGCAGAGCAGCGCGAGGAGGATTCTCCACGGACACTCGGCGCGTGATCTGAGGCCGTTATGACCCATACATAGCCACTATACCGCAGTGTATGGGATGCGTGTTTGGACGGACGGGGATGGATCGAAGACGCAAAAGGGTCGGGACGGCTCGCGGACGATGGAACCGCGAGGCCTCCCGGCCGGTGAGGATGAGCTCTACTCGCCCGCCGCGATGCGCGGGGTAATCAGGCCGATGTTGTCGACCTCGGCCTCGTGGCCCATGTCAATCACTTCAGCGACCTTGCTGAAGTCAAGGGATGCGTCGCCCTTGACGAACATCACTTTCTCCGTGCGGATTGCAAAGATCTCCTGCAGCTTGGGCTCGATCTGCGACTTCGCAAACACATCCTGATTGATCAGGTACGAGGGCTCGCCTTTGCCGTTCGCCTGGATCGAAACCACGATGGTCGTTACAGGCGGCGGTGCCTCAATGTCCTTGGGGGGCTGCGGAATCAGTGTTTCGAGCCCCTTCGGAGTCACTGGCACGATCACCATGAAGATGATCAGAAGCACCAGCAGAACGTCGATCAACGGAGTTACGTTGATATCTGAAACTGCTTTGTCTGTGCCGCCACCACCGCCCATGCCCATAGCAACCTCCTGGGCTTTCGGCTGCTCGGTGCGAGTCCGTCAGGGGAAAGCTCTATTCACCCGCTGCGATGCGCGGGGTAATCAGGCCGATGTTGTCGACGTCGGCCTCGTGGCCCATGTCGATCACTTCGGCGACCTTGCTGAAGTCAAGCGATGCATCGCCCTTGACGAACATCACTTTTTCCTGACGGGTGGCGAAGATTTCGGCCAGCTTGGGCTCGATCTGCGACTTCGCGAACACATCCTGGTTGATCAGGTAGGAGGGCTCGCCTTTGCCGTTCGCCTGGATCGAGACCACGATGGTGCGGTCGTTGGTCTGATCCTGCTGCGGGTTCTTCGGGGGCTGCGGAATCAGGGTTTCGAGCCCCTTCGGCGTCACCGGCACAATCACCATGAAGATGATCAGAAGCACCAGAAGAACGTCGATCAACGGCGTAACGTTGATGTCTGAAACCGCTTTATCTGTACCGCCACCACCGCCCATTCCCATAGCAAATCTCCTTATTCTCTCGACCGCGAGACACTTGGGCCCCGGCGGCAATGCTGCTTACTTGTTTACCGGCTCGTCCGTTTCCTTCTTCTCGGTGAGCAGACCGAGGTTGCTGACTCCGGCTGCGCGGATCTGATCCACAGCATCCATGACCTTACCGTAGTTGGCGCGAACATCCGCCCGCAGGTAAACCTCTTTGTCGGTCTTGTTGGTCAGCTTGTCCACGATCTTCGCCGACAACTGGTCGGGGGAGATCGGATCTCCACCCAGGTAGAGCCTGCCATCGCGGGTGACGGCCACGGTTACCGCGTCTTCCTTGTTCGCATTCTCCATGATGACGGCAGCGTTTGCCACCGGCAGATCCACGTTGACCTTGTTGTTCAACATGGGCGTAATCACCATGAAGATGATCAGAAGCACCAGCATCACGTCCACCATCGGGGTGACGTTGATGTTGGAGTTGACCTTCTTGCCTTCTTCGCGCTTGTTGATTCCCATAAGAGTGCTTTCCCGTCCGATTGTTGCCGGCGTGCGCCGCTAAGATGCGGCGCGTATCCAATTGCGACCGGATCGCCCCAGGGTTGGTACGCTTCCGGAGGCCGTTCGCTTCGGCCTCCGGACCGTACTTATCCGAGTGATCCCAATACTTCTCCCAGCCAACTGAGGCAGGGAGTGCAGCCTACAGGTGGCTCTGCTTGATGAAGTAGTCCACCAGTTCGCTGGAGCTGTTGTCCATCTCCACGTCGAACGCCTCTACCTTGTTGGTGAAGTAGTTGAACGTCATGACGGCGGGGATGGCGACGAACAGGCCGAACGCAGTGGTGACCAGCGCCTCAGAGATACCGCCGGCGACCGCGCCGATTCCCGAAGTCTTCTGGGTGGCGATGGCCTGGAAGGCATTCAAGATGCCGATGACGGTGCCCAGCAGGCCGATAAACGGTGCGGTGGACCCGATGGTCGCGAGACCGCCGAGGCCTCTCTTCAGCTTGGCGTGAACGATCGCTTCGGAGCGTTCGAGCGCGCGCTGCGAGCTCTCCACCTGCTCTTCGGTGATGTTGCCGCCCGAGCCGAAGCTGCGGAACTCCTGCAGGCCGGCGGTGACCACTTCGGCGAGGTGCGACTTCTTGCTGCGGTCTCCCAGCTTGATTGCCTCGTCGAGACGGCCATCCTTGAGGGCGCCGGCAACCTTGGGCGCAAACTCGCGCGACTGCTTGCGGGCGGCGTTGAAGTATAGCCAGCGGTCGATCATGACGGCGAGCGACCAGATGGACATGATGAACAGGATGATGGCGATAATGCGGGCGGGCCATCCCATGTTCTGAATCAGACCCGCGGCGCTGAAGCTGACCCCACCAGCACCTTGGTCCTGAAAGTACATGGCGAGTGACGCCGGAACGTGAGCGAAGTTTGCGAGATGAGCGAGAATCACTGGAATCTTTCCTCCTGATTTATACAACGTTGGACGGGATCGACGACAACCTCAAAGTCGATCTACGAAAAGGCTACGAGAATTCGAATACGCAGATTCATGTTCCGGGTTGCGAAGATGAGCTGCGGGAAAACGAGTGCGAGAACTGCGTGGAACTAGCCGCCGGAGAAGGTGAAGTTGACATTGATGGTGGTTTCCACCTCGGTGGGTTCCCCGCTTAGAAGATACGGCTTGTAGCGCCAGCGCTTGACTGCATCCACCGCGGCGCCGGTCAACATCGGCGGTCCGCTGATGACGTTCAGATTCTCAATCGTGCCCGTCTTCGAGATGATGGCATGCAGCACCACCACGCCCTGAACGTGGGCTGCCTTGGCGATGGGCGGGTAGACGGGTTGCGGCTGCGAGATGGCTAACCCCTGTACCACGCCGCTGGAAACGCGCTGCGGACCGGCCGGCTTGACTACCCTTTGCACCACGGGGGGCGGACTTGCGAGACCCAGGTTGGCCATGCCGGCTACGCCGGTGCTGCTGCCGCTGCCCATGCCGGACATGCCGGCCACACCGACGCTGGATGGGGGTGGGGCGTCTTCCTTGATCATTTTGATGTCTTTGGGAATCTTGGTGGGCGCGTGCAAGCCCTGGTCGATCTCGGACACGATATGCACCGGCTGGACCTTGACCTCGGGTGGCGGCGGCGGGGGTGGCGGTGGG
>Ga0181520_10001195_pt1 | contig 53780 bp, 49 predicted proteins | sample PEATcosm2014_Bin_29_FD_132451 | JGI IMG/M metagenome (GOLD analysis project Ga0181520, IMG submission 132451) | Peatland microbial communities from MTU Mesocosm Facility, Houghton, MI, USA - PEATcosm2014_Bin02_30_metaG | ecosystem: Environmental > Terrestrial > Soil > Wetlands > Peat | place... | reverse complement strand
GGCAAAGATCTGATATCCCGCAACGCCAACGTTGTCCGTCGATGCCGTCCAGACAAGGGAGATGGTTGATGCCGTTGCGCCGGTCTGAGCGAGGTTCGTCGGAGTAGTGGGCGGCGTGGTGTCGCCCCCCGAACCGCCAGTGGCAGTGGTGCCCGTCACCGCGCCCGATTGCGTGGAAACATTTCCTGCGGCGTCATACGCCGCCACGGTATAGGTATATGCAGTTTCCGCGGTAAGGCCGGTGTTCGTAAAGCTGGTGGTGTTCGAAGTTCCCACTTTGGTACCACTGCGATAGATGTTATATCCGGTAACGCCGACATTATCCGTCGACGCCGTCCATGAAAGAGACACGCTCGAGGTCGTAACGCTTGTGACGGCAAGGTTGGTCGGCTGGGATGGCGGCGTCGTATCGCCCCCGGCAGTATTGTTCACCGTGATCGTTACCGCCGCGCTCGAACCAACATTGCCTGCCGCGTCATAGGCCTTTGTTTGAAGAGTGTGGGATCCGTTGGTGAGGCTCACCGTGTTGAGCGAGAAGGTATAAGGAGATGCCGTATCCATTGCTACCGGCGCGCCGTCCGCGTAAAGCTGTACCTGGGTCACGCCCACATTGTCGGAAGCGGTCGCGGCAACGGTAATGGTAGAGGAGACCGTAGCCCCGTTTACGGGAGAAGTGATGCTTGTGGTAGGGGGCGTGGTGTCCGTCGAAGTGCTTATCGAGTAATCGAGCGCGACCACGGAATCGGGAGCGAGCGAGAGCGAGGTGGGACTGTTAAGCTGGGAGGTCGCGATGGCCACCTTTGCGGAAGCGATGAGCGAGCCTGGCGTCGGGCCTTCGTTCATAAGATCAGGAGAGCTCGGCGCGTAGAGCCGCTCGGTTACCGATCCCGTCGGAGGGTTGGTGCCGCCGAACGCGATCGTATAGCTGTTGGTAAGATCGGTGTTTATGAGAACAAGCGAACGCTTGCTGCCGTTCTCAAAACAGAAGGAATAGAGATACGGAACATTGCTCATTGCGGGCGTTCCCGGCGGCACCGCGACGCCGTTATTGGCATTCCCGGCAAAGTTGTAGGTTGCGTTGTTCGCGATCGGGCAGGAATACATCGGACCGATGATGGACTGATTCATAAGTGATACGCCGAGGAATTCCGGACGGACGTTATTCGTCTTTCCTCCGGCATCAACGAAGTTGCCCCACAGCTTTATCGTTTCCCCATTCACCCCGCCGTTTGTGTTATTAGTGAAGGAGAAGAAATTTTGATTGATGATCCCGTCATCCTGCAGATTGAGAAGGAACTGGAGCGGCATGATAACGCCCTGCCCGGCTCCGGCATTGATGATGTTGAGATGCGCCTGGTCGATACTGCCGGCCCACGTCCCCTGACCCCATTCATAGACGTTCACCTTGCATTGGGCGGTACCCGATGCGCCGCACGTGTGCTGTGACTGATAATCATGAACGCTCTGGTAGAAATTCTTCGGGTCGGTCGGATCCGTGACCTGCACGTACGGCTCCACCATCGCCGACCCCCACAACGATGCATCGGAGCTCTGGTCATTCACCGTCGAGTAGGCGTATCCCTCGATCTCGATCGAGTCGGGTTTTGCGAGCGCGATGGAGGTGTCCATGGACCAATTGGTCGCCGTCTGGGCATTCATCACGAGGTCGAAGGCGGAGGATGAATAATAGGTATCCGCGCGCATTGCGGCAAAGATGTCGCGGGCGCGCAAGCTGTAATCGTAATAATACTGGCTCGTCGGCGCAGTGCTCCGCCAGCCGAGCGACTGGCCGGAGAACGAACTGGTGTTCCAGCACTCGTTGCAGAAGGAAAGATGGATCGTCGGGAATACGCTGGTCCATGGCGCGGTCTGCCCGAGCGCGGCGCGCTTCGCCCCGTAAGCCGAAGTCGAAGGGCCGTTCAAAAATTCAATGAGGTTTGCCGCATCCGTCGTGGAAAACGTCACCGGCACTTCAAGGTACGGAACCGCGCCGATGGTCTTTGCGACGTTCAGATAATCCTCAAGCGAGAGGTCGACCGAGGTGCCGTTGGGGCCGATGTAGTACCCGTCGCCATGCCCATCGGCAGCTTCGGCATAATCCGGCTGCGTCCAGTTCGCGAGCGTCGTGCCGTTCTGGTTGAGCCAGTCGCGGAACAGGCCTGCGGGACCGCCCGAAGAGCTGCCATAAAATTGCTTCAAAAGATTGATGACTGGATCGCGGAAGACGCTCGTGTTCGTGGGGTCGGTATTCGTCTGCTCAAAATCCACGTTATCAAGATACGCTTCGCCGCCGGTGACGGAAACGGTCAGGTTCGCGATCTGCGGCGTGGTAGCGGCGGCCGTTTCGGATGTCGTGCAGGTAAACGTATATTGCGTCCATGTGCTTGTGAGCGCCGGGTGATACGGACCGCAGCTGAATCCGCCGGTAGAGGGGCGGGCCGCGGTGATCGTCATGGTCGGCGTGGTGCCATTTGCCTCCTTTGCCCAAACGGAGATTTTGTACGTTCCGTTCAAGAGCACGAATGCATCCATGCTCGGTGCTGAATCAAAGTACTGCGCCGCCTGTGCCTGCGATCCGGCGGCGGTCGCGACCATGTCGAGCGACTGCGATCCGCACGTGGGGCAGAGGTCGGTCGTATCAGGAAGAAGTTTGCCGCCGCCGGAGACCGAAGACCAGAATCCGCCCTCGCTGTTCTCAAGCCATGACTCAGGTGTTGAGCTGAAAGATTTCGAAAGGATCACGATATCGCCGGGCTTGAACGAAGTGGCGCACGCTCCCGCCATGGTGAACGTGGGAGCGGTGGTACCGTTGCCCGTCGTGTTCGAAGAGATGGTCTGCGTGCATCCTTGTTCCGCGCCGCCCGACTGGGTGTCGACGACGGTCATCGTACCGCCGGTCCAATAATTGGTGGGAACCTCATCCCATACCTGGGGATCGGTGAACGACGCCGCCGTGCCCGTCGCGTTGAGCGCCCATATCTGTCGTTGACCGAGCGGCTCAAAACCTGGGTCGATCGACCCCACAAGATTCTTCAAAACCTGGCCGCTATCATAATAATCGACCGCGCCGATGTTCAATCCCGAACGGGCGGTCGTCGCCTGAACAATTGTGGAATCGTTGAGCGTGAGCGTGGGCACGGTGATGCCCTGCGCACTTCTATGATTGAAATAAACCGACCCTCCCATGACCAAAAGGAAGGCGACCGCCAAAAGCACGACCGCGCCAAAATTTTTTTTCGACCGTCCGGCCTGCTCCGACGAAAGGGGGTTTATATCCATGTTCTAATAATACCAAACAGAAGCCCCGCATTCAGAAAACATGTGGATAACTATTGGCGGACGGGCTATTGACCGTTTTATGCCCGAATGGTACCTTCAAACTATAATAAATAATATAAACCTATGAAAAAGACCACTGCATTTCTCTTTGGCATTTCGGCGGTGCTCCTTGGTGCTTCGGCAAACCTTTCCCTCGCGGCGGGCGTTGCGCTGACGAACGGCGGCCTTGGCCAGATAGCGAACAGCCCCCAGCAATTCGGCATCGCGGTGTGCAATGGCGGCGCCCAGGCGCTCACAAATTCCGTACCGGTCGCGGTGGTGGTCGGCGACAAGAATGCAACCATCCCGTCCGCCTCTTCGATCGCGCCGAAACAGTGCGCATATAGTTACGCACCGTATTCCCAGTTCGACATGCAGCCCGGGCAGACCTATTCGGTGAATGTGGCCATAGACCCCCAGCACTCCGTCATTACAAATACCGACAATCAGGCAACCTACAGCGTTACCGTTCCGAGCCAGGAGGCGGCAACGAACGGCGCCGGATTGACGGCGGACGCGAGCGACCAGCTTTCGAATCCCTTCGCAGCGGTATGGAATTGGTTCGTCGGTCTTTTTAAGAGCTTATAAAAAATCCGGCGCGGGCAGGGGTTATCCTTTTTTGATCTTATCGTAAACGTTCAGCGTCGCCTTTACCGCATCTCCCACTGAGATGTTGTTTTGGTCATAGAGCACATCGCTCACGTCCCCTGCCGCCCAAATGCCCGGGCACGAGGTCTGCTGGGTCTTATGATCGACAACCACCTTGCCAAAATCATCCAGGGCAACAAGGTCTTTTACAAAATCGGAGTTCGGGATGAGCCCGATCTCCACAAACACGCCGTCGAGCGCGAGACCTTTCGACTCGCCGCTCTTTACGTTCTTGTATGTGATGCCATTTACAAAAGTTTCACCTTTGATCTCCTCGATCACCGAATTCCATACGATCTCCACGTTCGGATGGCTCTTCACTTTCTCCTGCGTGACCGGATCGCCGCGCAGCACCTCCGAACGGACAAAAAGATATATTTTTGAGGCGTACTGCAAAAGATCCTCCACGCCTTCGAGTGCCGAATTGCCGCCGCCAACGACGGCGACCGTCTTGCCGCCGAAGAGCGGCGCATCGCACGTGGTGCAGAACACCACGCCTTTGCCGTCGAACCGATCCTCGCCCGGGACGCCAAGCCGCTTGCGGCGGCTGCCGGACGTGAGCAATAGATATTTCGTCTCGAGCGTTTTGCCGCTCTTTGTGGTCACCAAAAAAGTGCCGTCATCACGCTTTGCAACGGCCGACACAAGATCGCCGTCTACAATATCAATACCGCTCTGCGCGCGAAGATGCTCCTCGAGCGCCTTCGCCAGATCAAACCCCGAGATCGTTTTCGTACCGATCCAGTTCTCGATCGACGAAGAAACCAAAGACTGCCCGCCGAACGTGTCGGTGATCAGGGCGGTCTTCATTTTTTTGCGCGCGGCATAAACGCCGGCGGCAACGCCGCCCGGCCCTCCGCCGATAATGATGAGATCGTACATTAAATTTCAGTTAAAACTTTTTTGACAAGCGCGCTACGCCGCCGGAGCAACTGCTTTGCCAAGCCCGAGCAAGCTCTCAATGGTTTTCTGATCGAAACCAATGACGATGTTATTGTCGATGTCGATGACCGGCACGCCGAGCTGGTGCGATTTATTGACCATGTCCTCGCGCGCCTTCATGTCCGACGCGACATCGTGCTCTTCGTAGGCGACGTTGTTCTTTTTAAAAAACTCCTTTGCCATTTTGCAGTAGACGCAGGTCGGGGTGCTGTAGATGGTTACTTTTGCCATAGTGATGATATATAGTAAAAATTTATTTTTGTTCGACGTTAGTTTTGTGTGGCTTCGCTTTTTTTGATTCCCGCTCCGTGGAGATCGCCGCTTTCGGCGCCGGATCTCCGAACATCATCCATGTACCGACGAGCACAAGCAGAAGTCCTATCAGTACATTACACCATTTTGCGAGGGATATATCAGAGAACCCCAGGATCCACGGGGAGATGATCATGATAATACCAATGACGAACTCCGTCCAATATCCCGCCATGCCTTTAGTTCAATGCCGCGTCCAAAGCCTGCTGGAAGACGCTGTACGGCTGGGCGCCGCTGATCATCTGGCCGTTGATGAGGAACGACGGCGTGGAATTGACGCCGATGGCGGCCGCATCGCCCTTTTCCTGCGCGACGATGCTCGCGTCGGTGCTGTTATTGATGCAGCTCGTGAACGTCGGGATATTGAGCCCCACCTGCTGGGCAAGTTTTAGGAACTCCGCGGTGCTATAAAACCCGTCGTCCTCGCTCCCGCCCTTGTTCTCATCCCCCACCTTAGCCGTATAGAGCGCATCATGATATGCCCACAGCTTGTTCTGGTCTTCCGCGCATTGTGCGGCATTCGCGGCGGCGGTCGATTCGGGACCGAGGAACGCAAAATCGCGGAATACCATCCGCACTTTACCCGTGTTCACATAATTCTGGACGATTTGCGGTTCCGTCTGGCCGAAGAACTCCGTGCAATACGGGCACTGATAGTCGCCGTACTCAATGAGCGTCACCGTGGCGTTTGCGTTGCCAAGGATCGCGTCGCGCGGGCCGAGCGTCATCGCCTGCGCGATGCTCGCGGTGCTCGTGGTCACCGCAGCGGGGGCATTTCCGGTAGGATCATTCCCTCCGGCCGGAGCGCCAGCAGGCGCGCTCCCACCTTTATATAATGTTGCGAACACTATCGCCCCGCCCACCATGACCGCGGCGGCAAGGATACTGACCGGCAAAAACATGTCCCTCTTGCGCGGACCCGAGGAGACCGAAACCTCAACCTCATCGACGGTATTGGAATTATTTTTTTCGTCCATAGTATTTATATTTTTTTAATGATACCGCACGGGCATGGCCGCATCAAGAGGCAAACAGCGCGTAATCCTCCGGGAAAAGCCTGGTAGTCATGACAAACATGCCGTAGACGATGAACGGCGCAGCAAAAACATCGATGGAATAATGCACGTGCGCTAAAAGGACGCTCGCACCGAAGAACACCGTCAAAAAGAGGCACAAATATCGCAGATATTTATTGTCCCAAAAGATCAGCGCCAGGAGGAATGGGAATGCGGTGTGCCCGGAATAGAAAAAATTACCCTGGAACGTGACGAGGCGGTACAGGCCATACCCATCGTTGTGCGGGCCGGGAGCATACTGCAACGGATACGGACCGATATGAGTCAGACTGAAGAAAAAGGCGCGTGAAATAATATAGAGCGCGATCGCTTTGGTGCTGAATAATAAGTAGCGCGGGCGGACGATCAAAAATACCCATGCGAACACCCAGAGAACGATGGCCCCGCCCACGATGATGCCGCCCAAATCGACGAGCGGCAGGTTATCCAAAAATATATCCCGCACCGGCGCGGCGTTAATCGCGACGCGCGAGGAAAAGCGCCCAAGCACGATCTGGACGATGACACTCAGCGCGAGCAAAAGGACGCCCAGCCACATTGAACGCTTCCGCGCGGGCGTCCAAAATCCTTTATGTTCTTTAAATACCGCGATCATTCGTATAGTATAACAGGTATGGCATTGATCAGTCTGGGATTCCAAGCGACGGTGCAGTGGGTGCTTCAGCACGGCTATCCGTTACTGTTCCTCGTGATGCTAATAGAAGGACCGGTTATCACGGCGGCAGGCGCATTCGCGGCGGCGCTGCACTACATGAACGTCTGGATCGTCCTTTTGATCTCCATCCTGGCGAACCTTATTCCCGATCTCGTGTATTATGCGATTGGCTATTGGGGACGCGAGAGCTTTATCAGTAAATATGGCCACTATATCGGCGTCACGCCGGAGCGAATCGCAAACACGGAGAAATTGGCAGAGGCGCATTCCGGAAAATCGCTCTTTATTATAAAGATGGTGCCGCTGCTTGCAACGCCGGGCCTCATCCTCGTCGGTGCCACCAAGATGGATATCAAAAAATATGCGTTCTGGAGCCTTGTCATTACCATTCCCACTTCCCTCCTCTATTTGATCATCGGCTACTACTTTGGCGCGGCATACAACACGATTGATCATTATTTGAACCTTGGCATCTACGTTGTCATCGCGGCGATCGCGATCGTGGTCCTCCTTACCTACCTCCAGAGAAAATATGCATCCGACTTCTTTAAGAAGTTTGGGCAGCGTAAAAAATAATCCATGCGCATCGCAATATTCTCCGACAATTTTTACCCCGAACTCTCCGGCATCTCCGATTCCGTGCGCACGCTTGCAACAACCCTCGCCAAGCGTGGACACCACATCAACTTTTATGTTCCGTATTACGCCAAACAAAACTATGCTGCCATCAACGCTCCCCCTAAGGAGCTCGACCTCGGACCGAACATCCGGGTGCGACGGCTCCTTTCCATCCCTTTTGCGATGGGGACAGAACAGGGGCGCGCGGCGATCCCGCTCGGACTCAGCGTGCACGACGTGAGCGCGTTCGCGCCAGACGTCATTCACACCCAGATGTTCTTTGGCGTCGGCCTTGAGGCGACACTTTCCTCGTGGGCGCTCAAAAAACCGCTCGTGGGAACGCAGCACACGGCCGTTCGCGAATTTTTGCGGTACAGTCCGATCAAAACCGGCTGGTTCAATAAAGGATTTCTTAATTACGTAAACTGGTACTACGAACATTGCGACCTTGTGACCGCCCCGTCACGATGCGTGTTCGACGAGATGCGCGAGCTGGGCTTTAAGGGCACGCACACGCAAGTGATGTCGAATCCGGTTGATATAAAAGTATTCCGCCCGTTACTGGCGGATGGCGCGACGCTAAAGAAAAAATTTGGCTTCAGCGATACGACTATGATCCACGCCGGCCGCCTCGCCATCGAGCGGCATCCGGAAGTATTGATCAAAGCGCTCCCGATCATAAAAAAATCCGTTCCCGATGCGATACTCGCCTTTGCGGGCAACGGCACGATGGAAAACGAACTGCGCGCGCTTGCACGGACGCTCGGCATGGAAGACTCCGTGCGGTTCCTTGGATTTGTGGATCATTCCACGCTTTGCGAAGCATATAACGCCGCCGAGATATTCGGCATCACGAGCACCGATGATACGCAAAGTCTGGTAATGATGCAGGCGATGGCCGCTGGTCTGCCAGTGATCGGCGTGAACGCGCGTGGCCTGCCGGAATATATCAATGACCAAAATGGCTTCGTCGTGGAGCCCGGCAACGAAGCGGCGGTCGCGGAAAAAGCGATCTATCTCCTTAAAAACCCCGCCATCGCAAAAGAATTGGGGGCGGGTGCGCGAGCATATGCTGAAACGTTCTCGGAGGAGGCTATCGCAACCAAGTGGGAAGAAATATATGAAAAAACCATTAAAGACTATAATGAAAGGAAGCATTCCTGATGAAGATCAGTATCGTCATACCGGCCTATAACGAAGAGCATTACATCGGCCCGTGTATTCAAAGCGTGCAGGAGCAGCATAGCGAAGACATCTTCGAGATCATCGTCGTCGACAACGGGTCGACGGACGGCACCCTGGTAACGGCAAAAAAATTCCATGGGGTGACCGTGCTTCATGAATTAAAAAAAGGGCCTTCTCACGCGCGGCAGCTCGGCTTCCTCCAGGCGAAGGGCGACTACATTGCGTACATCGACGCCGACACGCGGATCCCCGCCGGATGGATCGATACCGTCAAAAAAGAATTTGCCCGGAACCCGACACTCGTATGCCTTTCCGGCCCGTTCCGCTATTATGACCTTGGCCCTTCGCAAAAATTCTTTGCGGAACTGTTATGGGGTATCACCGCGGCGCCAATATATTGGATCACCGGGTTCATGGCGCTCTTTGCCAATTGTGTGATAAAAAGAGATGCCCTCGCGCAGATCGGCGGTCTCGACACCACGATCGCCTTCTACGGCGACGACACCAACCTCGCGTGGCGGCTCAGCAAGATTGGCAAGGTAAAATTCCTTATGAGCTTTTACATCCTCGGATCCGGACGCCGCCTCATACACGAAGGATTGATAAAGACGTTCTCTCGCTACGGGGTCAGCTATCTGTCGATGGCGTTCTTCCATAAAATCTCCCAAAAAGACTATACCGAGATCAGATGACCTTTTCCCCAAAAAACAGAGCAATCGGCGCGACATCGCTATTTGTGGCGTTCGGCGTCGTCGGCGTCATCATCGCGCGGAACAATCTGGCGATCGCATGGCCGACGATACTTTTTTACACAATGCTCGTGTGGAACGATTATTATTCCATTGAACATTTTTCCAAGATCATCCCGCCGGGAAAGACCTCTCAGGTGGTGGTGGATATCATCCTGCTCCTGCTCCACTTCGTGTCCGTCTTCTTTTTTGGCAACCCGTTCCTGTTCGCGATCGCGATGACCGTGCTCTTTATCCTCGCCGTGCTCAAGTATGCGGGCGACCTGCCCTCCGTCAAAAATTCGCGCGCGCTGTTCCGCAAGGTAAAGATCGACGCCCTCGGCGCGCTCATCTCCGCCCTCACGCTCGCAGGCATGTTCATGGGCTATCCGTGGCAGTCGACGATCGCATGGACGGCCATCTTTGTGGGCTCGAGCATTTATGTCATCCTCATCAATCCGCTCTATCGGGATACCCTCGGAACAACATGATCCGCATCAGCTTCGTCATCCCCGCGTACAATGAGGAAAGCTACATCAGGCTCTGCCTCGACGCGATCATGCGCGAGATCGCCGGCCGCGAAGGATACGAGATCATCGTCGTCGATAACAACTCGAACGACAAAACGTGCGAGATCGTTGCAAAGGAATATCCCTCGGTGAAACTGATCCACGAACCGCGGCGCGGCGCAAACAGCGCACGCGAGGCGGGGTTCGTCGTCTCAAAAGGAGATCTCGTGGCGTTCCTCGACTCGGACACGGAGCTGATCCCGGGATGGATCGACCGCGCCGAGCGCGCGTTCGCGAAAGACCCGGAGCTCGTATGTCTCTCCGGCCCGTTCATCTATTACGACCTGCCGTTCGCGGTGCGGGCGCTCGTGCAGATGTTCTACGTCGGGACATATCTTGTCTACCTCGTGAACAATTTCATCATCCGCGATACGTCGATGATCCAGGGCGGCACGGAGATCGTGCGGCACGATGCCCTCACAAAGATCGGCGGGCATAATGTGACCCTTACGTTCTACGGCGACGATGCGGATCTCGCGCGCCGGCTCCGCGCGGTAGGCAAAGTACGCTGGTCGTTCGCTTTTGCGATGCGCTCATCGGGGCGGCGCCTCGCAAAGGAAGGGACGTTCACTATGGGCTGGCGCTATGCGCTCAACTATTTCTGGATCACGCTCTTCAATAAGCCGTTCACAATGACGTCGACCGAGGTGCGATTTGCCGACCAGAAAACGATGTACGATCCGGAGAACCGGATGAGGGAACTGGCCCTTGCGCTGCTCGTCGTTGTCATCTTTTTTGCCATCGTTGAGGGGCTTATTTACGCCTTCTCCCGCTTCCGTCTATAATGAGGACATTATGGATTCCGGGAATAAACTGAAGTCTTTCCTCTTTTTTGTGGCCGACGTCGCAGCGCTTTACGCGGGGCTTTTTATCGCGCTTCTCATACGCTACGGCGCGCGGTTCTATGCGCAATTTGTCGATGCCCACGCGCTCCCTTTTACCATCATCTTCGTGCTCTGGATCATCGTGTTCTATATCGCCGGGCTCTACGACCTGCGCCGCCTGCGCAATAATATCGACTTCGTAAAAACGCTCTTCCTCTGCCTCGGCATCAATGCCGCGCTCTCGGTGCTGCTTTTCTATCTGATTCCCGCATTCGGCATCGCGCCGAAGACGACCCTCCTGATCTTCATCGTCGTGTTTGCCGTCATCGAGATATTCTGGCGGCGATTCTTGAACCGCGCGATGACCTTCGGCGAAGCGCCTAACAAAGTGCTCATGATCGGCGACGATGCCATCGCCCGCGAAATAAAAAAGACCATCGCCGAAAACCCCCAGCTTGGATACGCGATCAAAGCGGAGATGAATGAGAAGGCCGCGTACACGGCCGCCAAGGAAATAAAAGCGATCGCGCAGCGCGAGGAGGTGAACCTCATCGTCATCTCGCACAAACTGAAGCACGAGCCCGCGCTCGTGGCGGTGCTCTACGAACTCTTTGCAACCGGCATCGCCGTCACCGACCTCGTCAGCTTTTACGAGCTCATCATGCGCAAGGTCCCCATTCACGGCGTAGAGGAGACGTGGTTCCTCGAGAACATCGCCCAACAGGTGAGCTTCTACGACCCGCTCAAGCGCGCGGCGGAGTTCATCGGTGCGCTCGCGCTCGGGATCGTTCTATTGCCATTTGAGATCATCATCGCCATCCTCGTCGCGCTTACCTCGCGCGGCCCCGTCATCTATAAGCAGGTGCGCGTGGGAGAAAAAGGAAAGGAATTCACGCTCTACAAATTCCGGAGCATGCGCGTGGACGCGGAGAAGGGCGGCGCGCAGTGGGCGCAGAAGAACGACGCGCGCACGACGCCGATCGGCGGCATCCTCCGCGCGTCGCACCTCGACGAACTGCCGCAGCTGTGGAACATCATCCGCGGCGACCTCTCGTTTGTTGGCCCGCGGCCGGAGCGGCCGGAGTTCGTCGCAAAGCTCGAAGCGCGGATCCCCTACTACGAGGCGCGGCTTTTCATCAAACCCGGCGTCACCGGATGGGCGCAGATCAACCATCGCGCGGACCTTACCGACGAGGACGTTACGGAAAAGCTCCAATACGATATCTACTATCTCAAAAATCGCTCGCCGATATTGGACTCGACCATCGTGCTTAAAACGTTAAAATCAATTTTTATAAATCCGGACTGACACCGCCATGAAGATCATCGTAACCGGCGGGGCGGGATTCATCGCGTCTCACATCACCGACGAGTACATAAAGGCGGGCCACCGCGTGGTGGTCATTGATAATCTCTCGAAGGGATTCCGGAAGAACATCCATCCGAAGGCGAAGTTCTACAAGGCGGACATCACTGACCTCGCGCTGATGGAAAAGATATTCAAAAAAGAGAGGCCTGAAGCGGTGAACCATCACGCGGCGATCGCGGAAGTGGTCGTGTCGGTGCGCGATCCGATCCCCACGCTCACCACGAACGTGCTCGGCACGGCAAACGTGTTGCTGGCATTCGGCCACCACGGCCGCGGCGGCGCGCACAGAAAGTTCATCTTCTCATCAACCGGCGGGGCGATGTACGGAGATCCCAAGCGCATTCCCGTGGATGAGACCACGCCCGCGGATCCCCTTTCGCCATACGGGCTCTCGAAGCAGCTCGCAGAGGAAACGATCCAATTTTACGCGGGGCAGTTCGGCTTTGACTACTTTATCTTCCGTTACGCGAACGTGTTCGGCCCGCGGCAAAATCCGCACGGCGAGGCCGGCATTGTGGCGATCTTTGGGGCGCTCATGCGCGACGGAAAGCGACCGACGATATTCGGCGACGGCACAAAAGCGCGCGACTACGTCTACGTGGGCGACGTTGCGGCGGCGAACCTCGCGGCACTGCACCGTACCGCAGCGAGGAACACAATCGTGAACCTCGGGCGTGGAAAGATCCTGACCGACAAAGCGGTATTCGAGACGATCGCCGATGCGATGCATTTTGACGGAAAGCCCGTCTATGCCCCGTATCGCCCGGGCGAGATCTATCGCATCAGCCTCGACGCGCGGCACGCACAAAAAATCCTTGGTTGGAAACCAAAGGTGGAGTTTAAAGAAGGCGTCCGCAAAGCGGTAAGGAATTATTTAGTTTAGCCCCATCTTCGGCAGTATGTGCAAAATTTGCACATACTGAACCAGCATCAGGTTCCTTATCTTTCAGAATATTGCGAATATGCTTAGTTACGACAGATCTCTCGATCTCAAACAAGTCGGCTATTTGTGCCTGCGTTGCCCAGATGGTTTGCCCCTATCCGCTCTTTTAACATCTATTTAATCCCGCGTGAGTATTGTGGGATGAATGGAAGAATTATTAAGGGAATGTGCTATGGAATTTTTTAGCATGAAAAAAGGGAAAATGATCGCTTTCCCCAGAGAGACAATCTTTATTTCACACGTTGCGAGAATCACAAGAAGGGCATTAAAGCATTTCGTCGAAAGCAGAGTTGCCCAGGGAAATTCTTGGGACGATATAGAATATCTCCTTAAAAAAGTCAGCGAGATAACCGAAAGTCCTCAGTTAAAAATAAAGAACCCGAACCAACGCAACAATCCAGGATCTCTTCTTTTGGGAACATTTTACGCAGACAGAAAATTAGCGGTGATAGTGATTCTTGACCAAAGAAACGTAGTACCCGAGGTCGTTTCCCTATATTTTACAAAGAAAGCCGCCTTTCTAAAATTACTAAAAAGACAGACAGGAAACGAATAGCCACTTTGCTTTGCAGACGGAGGGGCGGCAGATCCCTCATGGTAATTTCTTTGCAGAAACCCCGCAGCGAGCCTTTCTGACTTTCGTCTACAAAGCAAAATGGCCTATACCCATCACCCTGTATCTGATTGAATGATATTAGCGCAGAAAGAAATCGTCAAATAGTTTTTAACCTTTTTTTAATCTCCGACGCGGCAATTTTTTTGCTTTTTTATCAGCCGCAGCGCGCTCGGCCTGCTTTTGCAAAAGCCATGAGCTGGACTGTATCTTTCCGCCCTTGCCGATATTGAAGACCATCGCGCAGCCGATCTCATCGCACACCGCGACTTCCGGGATATTGTCGAACTTCCGGTCGCCGCCGTTCGCAAAAATATCCGGCTTGATCGCGCGAAGCTCGCGGGAGACGCTCGTGTCTTTATCGTTCGGCTTATGCTTGGTGATGACCACGCGATCCACCACACGCAACGCTTCGATGACCTCTTTCCGCTCCATTTCCGGCATGAATGAAAATCCCTTCTTCTTCTTAAGCCAATTGTCGTTGTTGAGGATGACCACCAGCTCGTCGCCAAGCGCCTTGGCGCGCTCAAACATCCGCACATGGCCGATGTGGATCGGATCAAAACCGCCGGAGACGGCAACCACTATCTTCTTTCGTTTTGCCATATTGATCTACTGATTGATTTACGGAAAGTCCGTTTTCGGCTATCCTTTGTATATATTATACGGTATTCACCCCTCCAATGTTTCAAAAACTCAAAGATTTTCTGTTTAAGAACACTAGCGCCCGGCAAACAGTGGCAAAGAATACGGTCTGGCTCTCCATTTCTTATTTCGGTGGACGCATCATAAAAGCTGCCATTGTGATCTATGCGGCACGCGCGCTCGGCGCCGCCGGATATGGCGTCTTCTCATACGCGATCACCCTTGCCGGATTCTTTGGCATATTCGTGGACCCGGGAATCAATTCCGTCCTCGTCCGCGAAGGGGCGAAGGCGACGACGGAAGAGCGGCAATCGCTCTTCTCTACAACCCTCATCATGAAAGCGATCATCCTCGCCGCAAGCGTGTTGATCGTTGTCTTCATCGCACCGCTCTTCTCAACGCTCCCTGGAGCAAAATTCCTTCTTCCTCTTGTCGCGCTCGTCATCGTCTTCGACGGCACCCGCGACTTCCTTTCCTCGCTTTTTCGCGCAGAAGAGAAGATGCAATGGGATGCAGCATCGTTCCTTATTGAAAATCTCGGCATCACCGTCTTCGGTTTTATATTTCTCGCGATCGCCGCGACCCCGGTGTCCTTCACCTACGCTTACGTCATCGGCACCGCTATCGGCGCTGCCACCTCAATATGGCTCCTAAGGAGCAGGTTTAAAAATATCCTTAAAGGAGCATCGGCAAAGCGCATGCTCGCCATCATTAAAACCGCTTGGCCGTTCGCCGTCACTGGCGCACTCGGGATCCTGCTTACCAGCACCGACATCCTTATCCTCAGCTGGATGAAGACCGCATCCGACGTCGGCATTTATTCGGCGGCGATTCGCATCATCCAGGCACTCTACCTCTTGCCGGGTATCATCCAATTGAGCACCCTGCCACTCCTCTCGCGCCTCGCAAAAAGTGACGATGGAAAGTTCCGGCGCGTGCTCGAGCGCACCGTGGCGTTCATCTTTCTTATTTCAATACCGCTCTCCATCGGAGGGATCATCCTCGGCGGGCAGATCATGCAGCTCGTGTTCGGGGCGGGATATATTGCAGGAGGCCTTGCGCTTTCGGTGCTTATGTTGAACCTTTCATTCGACTACGCGGGAAGCGTCATATCAAGTGGGATCTTCGCGTATGACCATCAAAAGAACCTGATCATCTCGTCCGCCATCGCCGGCGCGGCCAATATCTTTTTTGACATCATCTTCATCCCGCGATGGGGTATGACGGGATCGGCGTTCGCCACGCTCATCGCGCAGATCCTCGGCAACGCCTATCTCTGGTATGCAATGCACAAGCTGAATCCTTTCAACGTCTTCCCGCGACTCGGCCGCATACTCGCAGCCGGCGCAGCGATGGCGCTGGCAACCCTGCTCTTTTCCCTTGGAGGCATGGAGGTGGCCATGAACATCCTGGCGTCGGCAGTGGTATATATTCTGGCGCTCTGGCTCTTTAGAGAGCCCCTTCTCGGCGAAATAAAAAGTATTTTGGGATTCGCCCCCGTCGTCGCGCTATCCGAATAAAAATTGCGAAAGTTTGGATAATATTCGCCGCTCAACAAGGAATATCGGCGGACGTTTGCCGTTCACCATCCATGCATTCCTGATCATGTGCCAGCCGTTCCACCGGGCGGCAAAATTTTTTCCGCTGGTTCCTCCGGCCTGCATATAAACGAACGCCCTGTTTAGATATCTCATTTTGATGCCAGCGAGCATAAAACGCAGCATCAGCTCGTAGTCCGCGGCCGGACCGAAGTCCAGCCGAAAATTTCCATGCTGTTCGTACCATTCACGCTTTACGAAAAATGCGGGGTGGGGAGGCACCCAACCGTTGCGCATCTTTGCGGCGGAAAATTCTCCCGCCTTCCAGTGGCGGAAAAAATTTGAAGGGATAGCGGAAGCGGCCTGCGGAGGGCGGATCGGATGGAAGTATTCGATGTTCCCATATATCGCGTCGGCCGACGCATCATCCGCAAACGCTTTCGCGACGACGCTCAAAACTCCCCCGTTCACATACAGATCGTCCGAGTTCAGGATGCCCACCACATTCCCCGTGGCATGTGCAATGCCCTTGTTCATCGCGTCGTAAAGCCCACGATCTTTCTCCGAAACAAAAACAGTAATTCTATCCTGATACTTTTTTATGATGTCCACCGTGCCGTCGGTCGAACCGCCGTCGATCACGATGTACTCCACATCGGGATAGTCCTGGGAGAGAACGCTCTGCATGGCGCGCTCCATGGTCGCGGCGCTGTTGTAACAGACGGTGATGATGGAGAGTTTCATTTTGCTTCAATATATTTTAAAAGATCGTCGACCTCGGCGATCGCATCCTCAACGGTGATGCCCGCGATACAGGGGGCAGGCTGCCCCGGAGGGACCGTCCTTGCGCACGCCCAGTTGTCATACTTGCATGTCATATGTTTATCGTACACGATTCGGTTTCTTTTGAGATCGCCATAGGGGAAGAAGCGGCCAAAATGACCTCCTCCCAGTAAACAGACAACAGGAGTTCCCACTGCGGCAGCAAGGTGCACAGTACCCGTATCCGACCCAAAGTACATGATCGCATTTTGCAAAATACCCCCTAATTGAGGAAGAGCGGTCTTCCCCATTAGATTAACAAAAGGCCCTCCAGATGTTTTTTGGGCGATGGCGTCATAAAGATCCTGCTCGAACTTACCTCCCGAAAAAATAATCTGAAGATCGTTTCTCATTAAATATTCAACAACCTTCGCGAACTTATCGGTTGGCCAGCTGCGATATCGCAGACCAGCGCCGGGAGCAACCACCGCATATTTTCCGCCATTCCAACCATTTTCTTTTAATATCCTCATCCCATCTGCGCCATCGGCAGACGAAATAGGAATATGCGGCACAAAATCGCCATCGATTTTGGCGTCGATCTGTTCGCAAAAATATCGATATCGCCCCACCTCAGAAAAATCTTCCGTGAAGTCCGGGCTCTCTTTTATGATCCTTGTGAACCATTTGCCATCTTTCTCCCGATTCCGGCCATCGAGATTGCAAGAGTCCCCCTCAAAGGCGACTCGCTCGCGCGCACCGGCCATATGCACCAGTTCATCCCCCGTAAACGAACGTGAATATGCCGGATACAACACCGTCGAAAATGCTTTTTTGCGAAGCTGTTTGGCGACCCTCAAGGCGTAGAAGGGATTGAACTGGAATTTTTTTGTGTCCAACGGGATAAATTCATCTATCTCCGGGAACGTCCGAGCGAGCGCAAGAACGCTTTTGTCCGTGACGACGGAAAGCGCATAATCCGGATATGCCTCGTGAATATAGTGAAGCGACGGAGAAAAGATGATGAAATCCCCGATCTTATTGGCGAGAACGATGAGGATGGCTTTCCGATATCTCAGCTTTATAAAAAGCCTTTCCGATAACAAAAAAGGTTTAAGCAACGCCCTTCTCAGAAAGAAATATATCTTTCTCGCCATGGTCACTGATTACAATAGTCCCATCAATTTCTTATGACCGCAAAAAAGACCGGATTCAGGATCCTGGGATTCAAATTGGTATTTACCTTCCTTAAAAATCGCACAAAAAACCAATACACCTTCCTCAGCCCCCTGCCAAAAAACTCAAGAGCCCCATTCTTATTCCCGACGTATACCTCAAAGCCCGCAAAAGAAAAATCTTCGAATCCCGCGCTTATCAGAACCTGCGAGAGACTGTGCTCTCCAAAACAGAAAACATGAGTGATGTCGTTGAAAATATGGAGTGTGGCACTTGGCGTTTGGATATTCGGGGTTTGCATAATAAGCACGCCTCCCTTTTTTAAAGAGTATTTTAATGACTTCAAAAAGTCGACCAACTCTTCCCTGGGAATATGCTCAATGACGTCAAGAAGCGTGATCACGTCGAACCCTTCTTTCCTCTTCCGAAGCCATTCCTGCGTACTGGAAACCAATTCTGCGCGAAGGCCGATTTTTTTACAAAACTCTACCGTACTGGGACTAATATCTATTCCTAGATAATGAGAATACCCCCAACGATCAAAAGACGTCAGCATCTCCCCTTTGCCGATCCCTATGTCTAAGACCTTCGCATCCTTATTAGAGGGAAAAAATCTTTTATAGTTATAATCGAACTGTTTAAATTTTGCCGCCGCCTGAGGACCACCACCAAAGCTGTTATTCACATAATCATCAAAGATTTCTTTCATGAATCCAATTATCACACACTCCTTATAAAAAACCAATGAAATACTTGGGGAAGGCAGTATCCTTTAAAGATAGTTGCGATATATATTTCTTACAAGATCGAACAAGCCAACCTTTTTTAGGAAATTTTTGATCTTAGTATTTTTCATATACTCAATCGCATCAAAATCATCCGCCTCCTTGCTCACAAGTATTTCACTTGGATGGGTCAATGGCAACGAGATCGATCGCAGGGGCACATTACTGACCGTTGGCGAACCAACAATAGTATGCGTCGCACCAGGACCGAAACCAAGATTAGAGACGAGATTCACATTGGGAGAGACACACATTCCATCATCACTCCAGATGGTTTCGAATAGCTGGTAATCCCACGTGTCAACCCGGTGCGTATATACTCCATCCATCTTTTCCAGCCAAAAGTTTTGGACATCTTTTTTATCAAAAATCTTCTCGATGGTACGATTTTTTAAAAATTCAGGCAGACTCTTGATGTCAAAATCATATTTCTTCCACACTCGCCGCCATGTTGCCCATCCCCACATATGAGGCAGTCTCGAAAAATAATAATCCCCGTCGCTTCGTTTTTTGCCTCCCTGAAAATTACCCCCGGATATGAACATTATCTTCTCGTTATCTTTGTATCGCTCAAGAAGTTCTTCGGCATAATAAAAGAAGCTCTGATCCGGGACGCAATCGTCTTCCAAAATGATCCCCGCTTCGACATTATCAAAAAACCATGAGACACCCGACGAACAGCGCCGCCCGCAGCCCATATTACTATCCGAAAAGTTCTTGTGAACCTCGCAGTCCCAATCGACCTGGTTGATGATGTTCCTGGACACTTCGCATTTCTCCCTCTCCCCAATCTTCTCCGCGCGCGGCCCATCGGCGACAACAAAAAGATGCCGTGGCCTTATTTTCCTTATCTCATTAAAAACGAGCTGCTCGGTGTCGGGACGGTTGAATATAATGAAAAGAATCGGCGTCTCAAAGGGTTTATCTTGCATCAAAAAGTGGACATACTTATTTTCAACCAGAAAGTCGAATCTATAAAATCTATAGTATCCCAAATTAATATTAAATGCCATAAGAGATCGGCTCAATAAATCTAGGATTTTTTTCTTGCATTTTGGACCGATTATTGCTAGTTTTGCAGTAGTTCAAGCTTTTACCCAAAGGCAATTGACAACAACGACATCAACGACAGGAGGTCGAAAATGATGGATCGAAATACGGGGATTTGTTTGGTAATACCGCCATCGGCATTCCTGCTTGATGAGCGCGTGTTTATGACCTTAGGCATCCTTAGGGTAGCAGCAGTACTGGAAAAACACTGCATGGTTGAGGTGCTCGATCTGTCGGGCATCGAAAACTACGAGAGTGTCATTGCGGATTATCTGCGCCATTCGCCCATCCGCATATTTGGCATTACTGCCACCACGCCGCAAATGCCGGCAGTAAGCAACATCACGGGTATCATCAGAGGAGAATTTCCCGAATCCAAAATAATTCTTGGCGGCCCGCATGTTACACTCGTTCACGCGGCTTACCGAAAGGAAACCGTTGCCGGCTCGATCGGCCGCGCTACGATCGCTTTTACGGAGTTAAAAAATCGGTTTAATGTCCTTGTTGTGGGAGATGGAGAAAAAGCCATTTTCCACGCCATGGGGAAAAACGCGCCGAAACTTATCGACGCTGACGATCCAAAAACAAACCTGTTTTTAATCGACAGCGACCTTGATGTTCTTCCATGGCCTGCCCGGCATCTGGTCGATGTCGACAGCTACCATTACGCCATCGAGGGACATCGGACGTTGAGCCTGATTTCCCAACTGGGATGCCCATTCAACTGTGGTTTCTGTGGAGGAAGGAATTCTCCATTCTTACGGAATATAAGGACCAGATCCGTGCAGAACGTGATCGCGGAAATTTACCACCTTTACACAACGTACGGCGTCACTGGTTTTATGTTCTACGACGATGAGCTGAATGTGAATAAGAAGCTGATCGTGGAGATGATGAATGCGATCACGGAACTCCAGGAAAAGATCGGCGTCGAATTCCGGCTGCGCGGATTTATCAAATCCCAGCTCTTTACCGAAGAACAGGCGGAGGCGATGTACCGGGCGGGCTTCAGATGGATCCTTGTTGGTTTTGAATCCGGCTCGCCGCGCATCCTGCGAAACATAAACAAACGGGCAACCCGTGAAGAGAACACCCGCTGCATGGAGATAGCCACAAAATACGGCCTTAAAGTGAAAGCCCTGATGTCTATGGGGCACCCGGGCGAATCGGCGGAAACCATCCACGAAACCCACGAATGGCTCCTGCAAGCTAAGCCGAGCGATTTCGACGCAACCATCATTACCGTCTACCCGGGGACACCGTACTACGACAATGCGGTTCCGCATCCTACCAAAAGGGGCATCTGGATCTACTCTAATTGCGGCGATCGGTTATATAGTCAGGAAGTTGACTATAATGCCATCGCCGAATACTACAAAGGCGACCCTGATGGCGGATACTCCTCTTTCGTTTACACCGACTTCCTCACACCCGAGGAGATCGTTGCTGCACGGAATCATTTAGAACGCGATGTTCGGGAAAAATTGGGGATACCATTCAACCCGATCCATCCGGCAACGCGCTACGAACATTCCATGGGTCAAAGTTCCCTGCCTCAGAATATTCTGAGGCGATCGGCATAATTCGAACACACATAAACAGAGGCGCTCATTGTCGAGCGCCTTTTTATCTCTCAAACTCTAACCTTGATCAATAGTGTACCACCTTTGAAAATTTATTCTCAAAATAAGACCTCTTATCGTTATAGTAGTCCCACTGCATAGCATCGTTTGTCGCGACAATAAAGGGAATCTTCCCATAGTAGGAAGCGAACGCACCGAATGTGCTATCGGATCCAATAATAACATCACACATGGACAGCTCGTAGAGATCCCCAACGTCATATCGATTGTATGGAGAAAACGTATGCAAACCGTTAAACGTGGACAGGTCAACGCGCCCATCCGAAAAGAATAAAAATGCTGTTTTCCCCGGATCGACCGTGAAGTGCCGGACATATTCATCAAGTACCTCCCGAAACCTTTTCTCGTCGATCGAAAAATTTCCACCATTCCAACTTTTATAATCCCCTTTGCGGATATGCACGCCGATGATCCTGTTGTATTCACTTCTCAATTTCCTGATTTGCTCATTGGCATTTTTTAAATATCGCTCGCCCGGCGTGAAATATGCCACGACACGGTCACGATATTTTTCCAGCCCTGCCGGATCCCGAAAAAGCCAGCCGTAAAAATAGACCTTCCCAATATCATTATTTTCCTCCAGCATTTTCAGGCTTCCGATTGATTGCCGAGTAGGCGGCAGATAATACGGATTTTGATTGTTGTCACCGTAGCGGATCATTTCATCCTTATGAAAAAATTCCATTGATCTGACGTAGGATCCATATAAGATCCTCGCTATCTTCCTCGCCACCTTGAACGGAAATATATATTCCAAAGCCTCGAAAGTCCTAAAAAATAAAACGTCGACAAGAAGATTATCCGTCTTTATGCGTTCGAAATAATGGCCGTATTCAAAGAACGAATAGTTCCGACATTCATATTTTTTTTCCAAAGAATATGCGTATATGCTCGCAAAATTCCAAAGCTGATTGGCCAAGCGTCCACCATTATGCTGAAGGATGATGATTTTTTTGGGATACATAGGCGATTGAAAGCCGCGTCTCAAGACGAGGTGACTATTTTTTCAATGATATCCGCATAGTCGCCGCCCTGTTCAAGGAGGTATTCCTTCGCCGAGCGGGACAACCCCATTCCGACCAGACCGTAGCCACCCATAGCGTCTCCCGTTGTCCGCCGATCCACCGGATAGACGATGCTGAGCCGCGCGCGCGACGAGGATACCAAATCGCAGAAACCGCTCCGCAGTGAAATGACCCACCCCGCCAGTTCGGCCATTGGTAACGCTTCAATGAGGGGAAATTGGACAAGCGTCGTCCCGGGCACTGTGTCGGCGTCTTTTATGGCATTTGTGCAAACCGTCCAGCCATTTTTTTTGAGCTCATCTGCTAATAATTTCCAAAATAAAGGATCCAGTTTTTTAACGGAATTCGCCTCCGGGCATAAAATGACGGTCCTTCCCGGGGAAAGGGAGTATCCATCGAATCTCGCGCGTGCGGAGGCAGAGGCCGCCGCCGGGACCACCGGCCGATCCAAGGTGGAGTCGGGCCGCAATTCGAACAAAACCTTGTATGCCCCGAGCAGGTCGTACGCGCTTCCGATATTACGCACGAGCTCCCTTCGCACTAACGGGTGTCCCCAAAATAATTTCCCCGTCCGAAGATCATTGTGTCCCAGAAGCCGTCCGTTGTATTTTTTGTTATAGGGGTAGATTTTTTTTATCATAGGAAATAGTGCGGGGATATCCTCCTGTGAGTCCCTGACAAGCACATTGACGGCAATACCGCCTTTTTGCCTCAATAGCTCGCTTGCCAATGCGCAAACAAAATAAGTGTCCCCCAGCCCGAATGGACAGATAAAATACCACTCGTCTTTTTCAATTTTTATCTGCGGACCAAAAAAAAGCCAATAGATATTGCTCTTCAAAGAAAGGATGGCGACCCTGGCCCTTTCTTTGGTGAACAACTTTTTTATTCTCATGATCGCAGCATCCCCCGGGCCTTTATTTTTACCCCGGGGAATTTGTCCCTATCCACATTCAAAGCAAAGCCGGTCCTGGCCCCATCGGGCTTGTTATCGTTAATAAGCACACGTTCCCCTTTGGGTGCGTCAAAAATGATCTTATTAAACCTGATATTATTTTTTTTGAGCGAGAGCCTTGTGACGGCTTCATATTTTTTATCGCGCGCGGTAATGATGACAATAAAATCTTCTGCTCTAATCTGTTTATAGAAATTCATAAAGCCAGGAACGAGTTCATCCTTCCCTTTTAAATGGCTGTTATGGATAAAAATGACGCCGTCCACATCGAGTATCCACAGCTTCGGCTGTTCTATGGGAAGACCTATGGTTTTCATTTTTTATTCAGCTTCCGGCCGATGGAGCCTCCCGGGTGATTCTTTTTGAAAGCCTCCAGAGATACCGGCAGTTCATCTATTAATTTCATGGAAATGGCCTGCAGGAATATCAGGAAGGCAAGGCTTGATACGTTCGGAACCATATTCCAGGGGTCACCTTCGTGCGGTATCGCAATGACGACAACCTTGTCGACGAGCTTCGCCGCGCTGGAATTTTCCGAACAGGTCAAAAGCCATATGGTCGCCTTCCGATCCCCGAGAAGGCGAAGAAGATGTATGGTCTCCTCGGTATCGCCGCTTTTTGAAAGTACAATTACCACATCTCCCTGGTTTATCATGCCAAGATCCCCATGGATCGCCGAATTGGTGTGCATAAAATTCGAGCGTATCGACAGGGAGTTCAGGGTGCCGACAAACTTCTCGCAGATGGGAACGTTTTTGCCCAACGCGGAAACAACGATAGTATTCCCCGATTTGATGGTAGCGAGACAATCATTTAGCAGTTCATTTGCCACAACCTCGTCGAAAGAAGTCTCACTCAAAAGCCCTAACTGTTTTCTAAAGTGCCCTTTCATAGCATTCTTGCATTAAATAAATGCCTTTATAAAAAGCTCCACAAATAGAATCATAATCGTCCCAGGCATATGACGTTAGCGAAAGCCAGATGATGGCATGAAATATCTTTATCTTATTTTCATCTCGCCCGATTTGTTTGAAAAAAAACCCTTCGAGATTGTTCCATCCGCTCGATAGAATATTCATTTTGATCTCTTCCCCGCTAAATGTCAAAGAGAAATTTTTACTGTTGAATTGGTCATAATCACCAACCATCGAATAATAGAGCTTCGCCCAGTCATAATCCTCGTCCCCAAAGAGCTTGACGGCTCCGTAGTACCCCCGCGGGTCAATCAAGTAAGTTTTTTTCTCATTGGCGTCATAGAGGGTATTGGAGAATGTCGGATCGCCGTGGATGAAGACGTAGTTATTCCCAAGTAGTTGCGGCTGGCAAATTTTCTCCACCTTACCCCAGAATTTATAAAAATTTATACATTTCTTATGGTTTATAAGAATGAAATCATCGTGGATATGAGGAATGAGGGATTTTACCGAATCTAGCCTTGCTTTCGTTTTTGATAAAATGGCATTTTTATTGTTTTCATACGCACCGAAGGATTCCTTACGGCCAAGTGCATGGATTTTCTTCAAGTTATCAATCATCTGCCCAAGCACCGTTTGCTTGTCCCGTTCACTTATTGACGCGCCGAAAACGGGGCCGCCATTTATTTTTTGCAGTATGATCGGCCGGTATGCCTTCACCTTCGGCACAAAATCCAATTTTTTTCCCTTGATAAATCGATACCATGCGCCTTCATCGATCGAAAGTTTTCTTCCTTGCTCGTTAATCGGTTTTTTAATGGCCCATCGACCCTTAAATAATATTGAATTGAAAGGCCGAACATTTAAATGCGCCTTTATCATTTTTTTATAGATATCATATAGACCGACCTCGATAGCTCCACTGAGATAGAACTTCTTAAATGAAATTCCGACCTCCGCAAGATATTTGCAGAACTCACCACTTAAAGGAACGTTCTCTATTTCACTTTTATCCTTAAAAACAAAAACCCCGGCGATGCCATTTTTGTCGCTCTTTTTCTCCTCAGGAATCTTTCCGTCGAAGCTCCATCTGCATGGGAAATCCCTGGAAAGTCCGATATAATTATCCTTCTTAAAATCCATATTTTTGGGGAGGATTTCTTTTTCAAAAAATAGGTCACACCATAAAAGCATAAATGGGGTTTTGGAAGGAACAGAACGTAAAGCATCGCTTATGCCGGCAGATGTTTTTTCCCCATTGGTTTTGATTAAGGTATATCGGTAATGAGCGAACTGTTTCAGATATTTTTTTAGGACGTCATATTGATAATCTCCGATGATCACAAAGTGCGCTTTTGGATAAAGCCTCATTGTGTTGATGATAATTGGGACACCCCTTACGGAAATGAGCGCTTTTGGTTTATTTCGAGTGAAATGCTGCAATCTGGTTCCTCTTCCTCCCGCCTGGATGACGATATGATTAATATTCATGGTTCAGTTCTTCCTGCCCGCCACGTACCAATCGATGGTTTTCCCTAATCCCTCTCTGAATTCCACCCTCGCCTTAAACCCGAATTCCTTTTCTGCGCGTGCAACGTCAAGCATGCGCCGCGGTTGGCCGTCAGGCTTCGACGTATCCCATTTGATTTCTCCATCATAATTCATAATCTGGCAGATCGCCATCGTGAGTTCCTTGATGGTGATCTCCTTCCCCGACCCGAGATTGACCGGCTCCGATTTATCGTATTGCTCCGTCGCGAGCACAATGCCTTCCGCGGCATCGTCGACATATAAAAATTCGCGGCTTGCGCTCCCTGTTCCCCACGCCTCGATAAATGGCGCACCTGCCTGCTTGGCGTCGTATACCTTTTTTATGAGTGCCGGGATCACATGCGAACTCGCAGGGTCGAAATTATCGCCCGGCCCATACAGATTGACCGGCAAAAGATAGATGGCATTTAATCCGTATTCCTTCCGATACGCCTGCGCCTGCACTAAGAGCATCTTTTTTGCCAATCCGTATGGCGCGTTCGTCTCTTCCGGATATCCGTTCCAGATATCATCTTCTTTAAACGGCACCGGCGTAAATTTGGGGTACGCGCACACCGTCCCGACTGCGACAAATTTCTTGACCCCGGCAAGTCGTGCGGCCTCCATTAATTGCACGCCCATCATTAAATTTTCGTAAAAGAATTTGCCGGGATGCTCGCGATTTGCGCCGATGCCGCCTACCACCGCGGCAAGGTGGATCACGATATCCTGCCCAGCAACCGCTTTTTCGCAATCTTCCTTTTTGAGAAGATCGATTTCCGCACTATGTGGAGCAAAGATATCTGCTTGCGCCGCACCGTGCGCAATAAGCGATGAGACAACACGGTTTCCCAGAAATCCATTTCCGCCGGTCACTAAAATTTTCTTTCCGGCAAGATCCATATTCCGCTTTATACTTTTATCTTCTTTGCGTAGTCGCTCAGCCCGTATACCTCAAGGTCATGCTTCATCATCCGCTTCACGAGCGATGCGAAGCTGACCTTCGATCGCCACTTGAGCGCTCGCCGCGCCTTGGAGGCGTCCGCAAGAAGATATTCCACCTCAGAGGGACGATAATAGTGCGGATCGATGCTCACGTATTTTTTCCAATTTGTGATACCCACGCTTTTGAACACCGCCTCGACAAATTCCTTCACCGAATGCGATTCCCCGGTGCCGATCACGTAATCGTCCGGCTTTGTCTGCTGTAGCATACGATACATCGCCTCCACGTACTCCGGGGCATATCCCCAATCGCGCCGGGCGTTCAGGTTGCCAAGGTAGAGCTTCTTATCCAGTCCAGCGAGAATTCGCGCAACGCCGCGCGTGATCTTGCGCGTGACGAACGTCTCACCGCGCCGCTCCGATTCGTGATTGAATAATATCCCGTTCACCGCAAAAAGCCCGTACGCCTCGCGATAATTGCGGACGGTATCGAACGCGAATACTTTTGCGACCCCGTACGGGCTTCGGGGATGAAATGCCGTCTTCTCGCTCTGCGGCGCGGGTGCCGCGCCAAACATCTCGGAGCTCGATGCCTGGTAAAATTTTACCTTCCTGCCGGTGTCCTGCTGATAATCCTTGATCGCCTCAAGCAGGCGCAACGCGCCGAGCCCGGTCACATTCGCGGTGTACTCCGGGATGTCGAACGAAACCCGGACGTGCGACTGCGCGCCCAAGTTATAGATTTCCGTGGGCTTGATCTCGTAGATCAATTTTCTGATCGTATTGGCATCGGCAAGATCGCCATAATGAAGGTGAAGGCGCGAGCCATCCACGTGCGGATCCCTATATATCTCATCGATCCTGCTCGTATTGAAAGTTGACGCGCGGCGAATGATGCCGTGGACATCATAGCCCTTCTTAAGAAGAAGCTCCGCAAGATAACTCCCGTCCTGTCCAGTGATGCCGGTGATGATCGCTATTTTCATATCCCGAGAAAACCGCTAAGGCTATTTTCCTGTCGACGTCGGCGTGCTCGTTGCCGCCAGATACATCATCATCGCCTGTTGAATGTTCATGTCGCTTGGCCAGTTGCGCAAGATCGTGGATCCGATCGCGATCGTGTCGGTCGTGTCGCCTTCGGCGCGATAGACATCGAAGAGGCCGTAGAGCGCCTGCGGGCGGTTCGGTCCGAGCGCCACACCCTCTGAATACCACTTCTGCGCGGCGGCGAGGTACGTGGGGTTGCCGGTCGAGGCGAACGCGATCTCGTTGATGGCGCCCTCAAGATACAGATCCTGTCCAAAACTCATACCCTTTCCGCCATTCAGGATCGGATTGTAATAGCTGTTGAGGTAACCGATGAGCGCCGCGGTGGACGTTGCGTCACCGCCCTGTTGGATGAACGAGAGCACGCTGTTCGCCATATTGCGCACGAGCTCTTCCTGCCCGATCGGCGATGGATAATCGAGCGGAACGGAAAGCTTGTTCTCAAGATCCTGCAACGACGTCGCCTGGCCCTGCTGGGTCTGTAACCCCTGCAATGTGGCGATGAACATCTGCGCCTTGCGCATCGGCATGTACGATCCGTATGTGGCGATGCCAAAGATGGCTGCCACTATTATTACTGCCACTACTCTTTGATATGTTCGGTCTTCCATGGATATGATGATTATGCGTGAGCCTTTTTATGGACCGAGAAATAATATGCGGCGAATGCCAAGAATCCGAACAGGCTGATGTACATCGGGAAGACATCAAAGATGGCAATGCCTTGCCCAAGGTACGCGATTGGGAGCGCGAAGACAAGCGCTTTCTGAAGGCGTGACTCGGCATGACGATGCGCGCTCTTGAAGAATTCCCAATATAGCATGAAGAATATGCCAAGATAGCTTAGGAGGCCGAGGATGCCCGTCTCCGAAAGATAATCAAAGTACACGCTGTGGGCGCGGTCAAACCATGTCTCGTTATTTTGCCCGGGCACGTAGAAACTGGGGTTGAAGAACTTATCGTACACCGGGGTAAAATTCTCCGGACCCCAACCGAGCACCGGCTTCTCCAAGAATCCCTGCCACGCCTCGTGCCATACCCAAAGGCGCGTCTGCGCGGTGGCATCCGAAAGGCTGATCTGGAGCAAGCGGCCTTCAGGGAAGCTCGAAACGAACTTGGTGTTCCTCACTGCATACACGCCGACGCCGAGGAGGACGAGCACCACAAGCGCCACCAGACTCCACTTGCGCGCCTTACCACTGGCGGTAAAAGCCAGATAAAGCACTCCCGCAAAGAGCGCCGCCGCGAGGCCGAGGAACGCGCCGCGCGTCTGGCCGAGGACGAAGAAAACGAGAACGATCGCAAGTGCCACGCCATACCCCCACGCTTTGAGCGTCGTGATCGTCTTTGCGTGGACGCTCGAGATCCAAAGATATCCAACGTAGAACATTGAGAATAAAAGATACGCATCCACGTACGCCGAATTCCCCAGAGACCCCTCGAAGCGGCCATCAACAAGCTGATGCCACCACCCGGCCGGTGCGGCCGTCCCCGCGTACGGGCCGATAAAGCCCGACACGGAGAAGTTTCCGGCGATGCCGTAAAGGATCATGAGCCCCGCGGAAACGAGCGAGAACCGGAAAAAATTCTTCCAATCCTTCTCGTCGGTAAAGATAAGTACGAGGAGCAGGAAGAAAAGATAATAGTGGAGCATCTGGAATCCGCCTTCGCCGCGCTCGTAGTTTGACCAGAACGCCGCGTGGAAGTCATAGGCGAATATGCACGCGATCTCGAATATGGCAGCAAAAGTGGTGACGGCGATGACAAGCGGTTTATGGAAAAGCGCCGAGATGCGCTTTTTTGCATCACCTTTCTTTGCCTCGAACGCCCACCAGAGCACCATGCACGAAAGCGCGAGCTCAACTATGAATCGAAAGAAAAAATCCTTCCCGCCGATAAAGGGGAAGAATATGGAGTTCATCACGATGATCACCGAAAATACGGCAACGTAGAGATACCACTTTGCGATGCGCTCGAACGAAAACTTCATCAACTTGCCAATAACTCCCAGGAGCAACAGTGCCGCGATGACGGCTGCAGAAACGGGGTGACTGAAAATCGTATCGGTTATCATGTTGAATAATTATAGCACAGTGATCGTTTTTGGGCTGCCGCTAGCGGGCATATTCGACGGCTCGCATCTCGCGGATCACATTCACTTTTATCTCACCAGGGTATTTTAACTCCGTCTGTATCTTGTTTGCAATCTCGCGGGCAAGTTCGAGCGCGCGGAAGTCGTCCACCTTTTCCGGGATGACGAAAACGCGAAGCTCGCGCCCGGCGGCGATCGCGTACGCGCTCTTTACGCCCGCAAAGTCTCCGGCGATCTTTTCAAGGTCGGCAAGGCGTTTTACGTAGTTCTCAAGCGTGCCACGACGGGCGCCCGGGCGAGCGGCGGAGAGCACGTCGGCGGCCGTCACCACATACGCCTCGGGCCGCGCGTACGGATAATCATCGTGATGCGACTGCATGGCTTCCACGACACGCTCATCGATATTATATTTGCGCAACAGCTTCATACCGAGCTCCACGTGCGTGCCTTCCACTTCGTGGTCGATCGCCTTGCCGATGTCGTGGAGTAACGCGCCTTTCTTTGCCACCTCGGCGTTGAGGCCCAGCTCCCGCGCCATCATTTCCGCGATGTACGCCATTTCCACCGAGTGAACGAGCACATTCTGGCCATAGCTCGTGCGGAAATGCAGGCGGCCGATCATCTGCAAAAGCTCCTTCGGAAGATCGAAGACGCCAAGGTCCTGCGCGGCGTTCTCGCCGATCTCCTGCGTGCGCTTGGCGAGCTCGGTCTTTGCCGCCTCCACGAACTCTTCAATCTTTGCCGGCTGGATGCGGCCATCTTTTACTAATTTCTCGAGCGCGAGGCGCGCAACTTCACGGCGGAACGGGTCGAATGACGAGATGATGATGGCGTCCGGCGCCTCGTCAATAATAAATTCCACGCCCGTGGCGCGCTCGAGCGCGCGGATGTTGCGCCCCTCGCGGCCGATGATCTTGCCCTTAAGCTCTTCGTCTTCCAAGTGGAATATCGTGGTCGTCATCTCGGCCACGTGCGAACGTGCGTAGCGCTGGAGCGCGATCGTGATGATGTCATTGGCGCGCTTCTCCACTTCTTCGCGATTCTCGCGATCGATCTTCTGAATCGATTGCGCAAGGTCGTTCGAGCGATCTTCTTTGGCACGGCGCAAGATCTCTTCTTTCGCCTCAAGCACGGAAAGTCCGCCGATTTTCTCCAGGCGCGATTCAATCTCCCCCTCTTTCTTGGCAACCTCACCTTCTTTTTCCTTTGCCTTGTCTTCGCGCGCACGAAGCTTCCCTTCTTCCGTGGAAAGGTCGGTCAATTTTTTATCGAGCGTCTCCTCGCGATGTAAAACGCGCGCCTCAAGCGCGTCGATCTCTTTGCGACGATCTTTCTCCTCGTTTTTCGACTCGTCCAAAAGGGCGGCAGCCTTCTCTTTTGCCCCCAAAATGATCTCTTTTGCTTTCGTCTCCGCTTCGGCGAGCTTACTTGCCCCCGAATATCTGCGTACGAGATACCCCGCGATTCCCCCTACCGCCAAAAACACCACCGCGATAAGCGCTATGTTGGTTATTTCCATAATAATAGTTAGTTCCCGAAAGTTTCATGATTTAATGACTCTTTAATTGCCTTTATGATAGCGCAAAATGGGGCGTTAGGTCAAGGAACCGTGCCACCAAATGACCTACATAACTTTAGATAGTTTTAATGCACTATTGTTTACACTTTCCGCGGGGGTGGCATAGTGCTGGACCTAGACTGACATCTGAGATCCACGGGGCGCAAGTCCCCGCACCCCCGCACAAAGACTTCAGGAGATATATTAAATAAAGATTAAAAACTTTTTGACAGACCTCTTTGAGCTGTTATTATAGTTAGGATGTCAGTCTAGGTTCTTCAGTATTATGCTTGGATGAAACAAAAAGCCCGGCAACGGGTTTTTTGTTTTGTGCGCCGATAGCATTTAAAAGAAGTAGGCCAACGAACATTCGCTGGCCTAGAGCAACTCAATGGATGATGCGTTCACCTCCACTCGCCGGAAAAGGTAAAAACGACGGATTCGCGGGCTCAGCATCCTACCATCGATCCCTGACACCTTTGTACTTCGGGGCTCACATCGCACATCCTATACTATTTTATTATTTTTGACGAACTCTCGCGGGTTTGGCATAGCGCGCACTCATACTCTTTTTGAGGGACTCTCGGAGGCGGCGAAGGCCGCCGAGAGCGAGCGGCCGGCCAGCAGGCCGGAACGCGTGCCCAAAAAAAGAGTATGAGTGCGCGCTATGCCAAACCAGTAGTTTCATCTAAAATAAGGTCATGGCAAAGAAAACCGCGGTGCTCATCGTGCTCGACGGCTGGGGCATCGGCAAAGACAATTATACGAACCCTCTTTTTGTGGCGAAGCCACCGACGTTCGAATGGCTCGCCGCGAACTATCCTGTCACGAGCCTACAGGCCTCCGGCATCGCCGTCGGACTCCCGTGGGGCGAAACCGGCAACAGCGAGGTCGGGCACCTCACGCTCGGCGCGGGCAAGGTCGTCTATCAGTATTACCCCAAGATCACGATGGCCATCCAAGACGGCACGTTCTTTGAAAACGCCGTGCTAAAAGCCGCGTTCGCGCACGCACGCGAAAACAATTCCGCGATCAACTTTGCGGGAATGCTCACGAAAGCGAACGTGCATGCATCACTCGAACATCTTCGCGCGCTCATTAAGATGGCGGAGATGGAGAACATCACCAAAGTGAACCTCCATCTTTTTGGCGACGGCGAGGACAGCCCGCCGCACACGATCGAAAAATTTCTCGAGGAAGTACCAAAAGAATACCTGGCGAGTCTCGTCGGGCGCTACTATGCGATGGACCGCAACCTCAACTGGCGGCTCACGCAGACCGCGTACGACGTGATGCTCGGCACCGGTGGCGCGCTCGTCGACGATCCCATGCCGGCCATCGAAAAAACATACGAGCAGGGTTCGACGGAGGAATATCTTCCCGCGCTTCGATTTTCAGACGATCGAAAACTTCAGGACGGCGATGCGCTCGTGTTCTTCAATTATCGCGAGGACAGTATTCGCCAGCTCGCATCAACTTTTATCAAAAAAGATTTTGCCGAGTTCCCGACCACTAAATTCAATGATCTCTATGTCGCGACGTTCACGCACTATGACGACGCGTTCGACGTGCCCGTCGCGTTCCCCGCGGACATCGTGGTGGACCCGATCGGAAAAGTATTGAGCGATGCCGGCGCCACCCAGCTGCGCCTGGCAGAAACATATAAATATGCGCATGTCACGTATTTTTTTAACGGGCTTCGCGAGCCGCCATATAAAGGAGAATATCGCACGCTCGTGCCATCAAACACGAACCCGCACCCCGAAGAACATCCCGAGATGATGGCGAACGCCATCACCGACCGACTCATTGAATCCATCCAAAGCCGCGGGTTCGACTTCATCCTCGTCAATTACGCAAACCCGGACACGATCGCGCACACCGCCAACTTCAACGCCGCACTTGAAACGATCAAAGTGATCGACACACAGATCTCGCGGATCATCAAAGCCGCGGACAATCCCGACACATTCCTGTTCATTACCTCCGATCACGGCAACATAGAAGAGATGATCAACGAGGCGACCGGCCAACCCGAGAGCTCGCACGACCCGAGCCCCGTGCCGTTCTATCTCGTCGCCCAGCAATTCAGGGGCAGAAAGTTCGTGAACAGCGACCGCCTCACCACCGAGACGCTCGGCTCCCTCGCCGACGTTGCCCCCACCATCCTCGCAATGCTCGGCATCCGAAAGCCCCAGGATATGAACGGAAATAGCCTGCTGGACGGGCTGATTTGATCAGCAATAATCGCGTTTTAATGATTTTTTAATGTGCGTTGTGCTAGCGTTGAGTTGAGATAAAATTCTCAACTCATATGGACTATCTTTTTAATTTTCTCATTCAAGACTATCAGCAAATCGCGCTCGGACTTGAACAAGGAATTTTTCCATTGTAGTCACTCTCCCGCCCCAGGCATGGCACAGGTATTTCCGAACCCTCGCAGGCGGTTCGGCTTGGTCGGCCGTCTTCGGCCGCGAACCGCCGAGGACGGAGTTGAGCGCGCCGCAGGAGCGCGCGAAACGGGTTCGGAAATGCCTGTGCCATGCCTGGGGCAACGATGGTGCTATAATAGAACAATGCACTGGTTCGCGCGTCTTGTAATAATTGTGGGTGGCAACGCACTCGCGTTGTGGGTCGCAAACACGTATGTCTCCGGCTTTGTGTTGAATGGCAACTGGGTCACGATAATGCTCATTGCGCTCGTGCTGGCGATCCTCAATTTCCTTTTGAAGCCTATTCTCACGCTCATCCTCGGCCCGGTCATCATTCTGACGCTCGGCCTTGGCGTGCTCGTGGTGAACGCGATTATCCTCTGGATCCTCCCGATCATCGCCGATCACATTGACTTCCTCCATGGAAGTATTATCATACAGAACATTCCGGCGTTGTTCTTCGCCACGCTTGTCGTAAGCGTTATCAACTTCATTATTCACGTCGCGCTCTAATTTTTTACCACGAACTATGACCATCGCCATCATCCAGATCATCCTTTCCGTGCTCATCATCACGCTCATCCTCCTGCAGGAGCGGTCTTCCGGCATGTCCGGCCTTTTGGGCGGTGACGGCGGCGGATATTACCAAGCGCGGCGCGGCATGGAGAAGTTGGTGTTCTACTCCACGATCGTACTCTCGGTGGCATTCGTAGCACTGGCGGTGTACCAGCTTTTCATCCAGACGCACTAAATTTTTTACATGTGGTTCAAAAAGATCTTTGCGGCGCTCACTAAAAAAGAACGCATCACGTTCATTCTGGCTCTCGCGGGAACGATCGTGAGCTTTGCGATAGTCATGGGGCTCGTGATTGCCGAGACCACCAAGGCCGTCCCTGCGGCCGGCGGTGAATATACGGAGGGCATGCTCGGCCAGCCGGAATATATCAATCCCGTCATCGCATCGTCGCAAACCGACCTCGATCTCGTCAAGATGGTCTACAGCAACCTGCAAGATCTATCGGATAGCATCACGCCGTCCACGGATCTGAAGACGTGGGACGTGCGGCTGAAGCAGGGCCTTACGTGGACTGATGGGCAACAACTTACGAGCGACGATGTGATATTCACCGTGCAGTCGATACAAAATCCTGACGCAAAATCCCCGCTCTTCCAAAGCTGGCAGGGCGTAACGGTGAGCCGCGTGAGTTCGCTCGAGGTGCAATTTACGCTCAGCAACCCCTACGCATTCTTTGGTGACACGCTCAGCAACCTTTATATTTTGCCCAAACATCTTTTTGCGGACACGCCGCCGGGCAACTGGCATTTGTCGGATTATAACCTTAAGCCGATCGGCTCGGGTCCGTACCAATTTGTTTCGTATAACAAGAATAGCGACGGGTTCATCTCCTCATATCAATTGACGGCGTGGGATGGGACGATCGAGACGCATCCGCTCATCCAAAATTTCAATTTTGCCTTTTTTAACGACGAGAATACATTGGTTGACAGTTTCAATAACGGAACGATCGATGGTTTCGGCAACGTTTCGCCCGAAGACATTTCGCAGATCACGCGGCCGGACAATACGTTCGCCTGGCCCACCTCCGCATATTACGCAGTCTTCTTCAACCAGAGCGTAAACCTCGGCCTGCAGGATCCCGCCGTGCGCGAGGCGCTCTCGTCCGCCATCGACCGGAACGATCTGATCACCGCCGCGCTCGGCGGCAACGGCACGCCGGAATATGGCCCGATCCCGCAGAGCGCGCAGTATTACAGCGCGCCAAATAATGGCAGTCCGGCCACGTCTTCCGCCACGTTTGCCGAAAGCCTCCTCGACAACGCCGGCTGGACCATCGTCGGCTCGAGCACGTTCCGTTCGAAGGTGGTGAACAAAATTACCATTCCGCTCGTCGTGAACCTTACCGTGCCGCAGATCGATTTCCTCGCGAAGACCGCGAGCTACCTCCAGACCGCGTGGCAGGCCATCGGCGTGCAGGTAAACATTACGCCGGATTCTTCGAATGACATCGTGAACAATCTCATCCCGGCGCGAAACTACGAATCGCTGCTCTTTGGCAATGTGCTTGGCCCGAGCTCGGACCTTTACTCGTTCTGGGACGCATCGCAGGACTTCGCGCCGGGGCTCAACCTCTCGCTCTATAACAGCACGGCGGTGAATTCGCTCATCGAAAAGGCGCGACAAAATCCGGTCGGCACCACAACCGCGCAGGAGCTTGCGGCCGCGCAGGCCGACATCGCCGCGAGCTATCCGGCCGTCTTCCTGTACTCCCCCGACTACGTATATGTGACGAACAAGAACGTGCAGGGCATCTCGACAAACCTTTTGATCGATCCCTCGGACCGCTTCCGGGAGATCGAAAGCTGGTACTTGAACACGGCGCGCGTGCTGAAGTAGCGCTCGGCACATCTTTTTGAAACCTGCTGTGCAGACACAACGGTTTCAAAAAGATGTGCCTTCGCGCTTTCTATTAAAATCTTGAATAGTTCTTAAAATTTTACCTGCTATAATAGCTAAAAGTGATACGTAAGGTCTTTGCCTGCATTCTTCAAAACAGTTCGCGGAGATGCTGCCGGCTTGGTCGCCCATTCTGATGGGCGCGGCAGCATCGAGCGTCCCCCGCAAGGCGGGGACAGGCTCCGGCGGGCACGCGCCGCAGGAGCGCGTGAACCGCCGGTGTTTTGAAGAATGCAGGCAAAGACCTTACGTATTGACTTTACGAGGATAGCCGTGCTATAGTGTATGCACTAAGACGACCCTCCTTTAAGAAGTGCTGGGGTGGCGGAATGGCAGACGCACTGGCTTCAGGTGCCAGCGACCGCAAGGTCATAGGGGTTCGACTCCCCTCTCCAGCACACATATCACGAACGTATCGCAATCGAAAGCAAAACATATTCATGGCAGAGTGCATTTTTTGTAAGATCGTGGCGAAGGAAATCCCTTCGTTTCTTGTGTGGGAAGACGACCGCTTCATGGCGTTTTTAGACCTGCAGCCCGTCAATCCCGGACACCTTTTAATAATTCCTAAAGAACATATCGAAAATATTTTTGATATGCCGGACGGTCTTTATGAAGAAATATTTAACATAGCAAAGGCGTTGTCGACGCCCCTGCAAAACGCGATGAAGTCGGGAAAGGTAGGTATGGCGGTGGAAGGCTTTGGGGTTCCTCACGCGCACCTGCACCTTATCCCAATTAATCACTCGGGCGAGATTGATTCGAGCAGAGCAAAACCGATGGCCGCGGAAGAGCTGGCAGCAATAGCAGAAAAAATTAAAGCAGAAGTCGAAAAGCAGAAAATTAAATAACAGTAAATAAAAAAGTTTACGCAGTAACACAACAATGATTAAGAAAAACGAAAACACAAACCAAGCACCCGCCTCAAAAGAGCGGCCGCGCATAAAACCGCCGGAGATACGGCAACGACCACCGATGCCGGCAACGCCGGCACGTCCGCTGCACACCGGCCCACGCCCGTCGCCACATCCGACACAGCGCCCGGGGCAATTTCCGCCCCGCCCGGCGACTCGGCCACAGCATGGCGGCGGTTCCAAGGAAGAGCGCGACGCCCGCCGCGAATTCAAACACGGCCCGGGCGCGCCGAAGCCCGGCACGCATCCGCAAAACTCAAAGATGGGACCAAAGCCGCAGGTCGCCCGCGATCCGAACGAAAAGACGGACCCCAACGCGGTACGCCTCGTGCCGCTCGGCGGCCTCGAAGAGGTCGGCCGCAACTGCTCGTTCCTAGAATACAAGAATGAGATCGTCATCATCGACATGGGACTCCAGTTCCCCGAAGACGAGACGCCGGGCATCGACTACATCATCCCGAACGTCGACTATCTCGAAAAGAAAAAACAGAATATCGCCGGCATCATCCTGACGCACGGCCACTACGATCACATCGGCGCATTACCGCATGTGCTCGCGCGGCTCGGCAATCCGCCGATCTATGCGACGTCCATCACGAAAGCGATCATCGAAAAGCGCTCGGATGATTTTCCGAACGCGCCAAAGATGAATATCCAGGTCATCAAAGACGGCGACGAGATGAAGCTCTCCAACAACTTCACCGCCTACTTCTTTGGCGTTCCTCACACGATCCCGGAAACGACCGGCGTGATGATGAAGACCCCCATCGGCAACATCGTCCACTTTGCGGATTTCCGCCTGGACTACGACGACGAGGGCAATCCCCACGGCCTCGAGGAATTCGAGAAGCTCGGCAAGATGGGCGTGCATACTTTTATGGTGGACAGCACGAACGCCGAAAAGCCGGGTCACTCGGTATCTGAGAAAACGGTTGAGAAAAATCTGGAGGAAATATTCCGCACCGCCGAAGGGCGCATCGTGGTGGCGACATTCTCGTCGCTCATCACCCGCATCGCGGAGATCATCAAGATCGCCGAACGGATTGGCCGCAAGGTCGCGCTGAACGGCTATTCTATGAAGACGAACATCGCGATCGCACAAAACCTCGGCTTCGTAAAGGCCAAGGAAGGTACGCTCATCTCCGTTGAGGAGGTCAGTAAATACAAAGATGATAAAGTGATGATCCTTTCCACGGGCGCGCAGGGCGAATCGAACGCCGGCCTTATGAAAATCATCAACGGCGAACACCGCCACATCAAGATCAAGCCGGGCGTCACCTTTGTGCTCTCGTCGTCCGTCATCCCGGGCAACGAACGCAGCGTGCAGACCGTCAAAGACAACCTGGCGCGCCAGGGCGCGATCGTCTTCCACTCCGCGCTCGTGGACATCCACTCTTCCGGCCACGCGCCGAAGGGCGACATCGGACTTGTCATCAAGCTTCTCAAACCGAAGTTCCTTATGCCGGTGCACGGCTACTACTTCATGCGCGCCGCAAACGGCATCACCGCACGTGAGGCGGGCGTGCTTAAAGACAACGTGCGCTTAATGGACAACGGCCAGGTGGCCGAGCTCACCAAAGACGAATTTAAGATCACCAAGGAAGAGGTCCCCGCCTACTACGTGATGGTGGACGGCCTCGGCGTCGGTGACGTTGAAGAAGTCGTCTTGCGCGACCGCCGCGCGCTCGCCGCAGAAGGCATGCTTGTGATTATCCTCACTGTTGATCGCGACAAGGGCCGCTTGCTCAAGAATCCCGACATCATCTCGCGCGGATTTATATACCTTAAAGATAACCAGGAGATCCTGGACGAGATCCGCAAGCGCATCCGCGGCCTCATGACCCGCATCCCGAACTTCAAAGAAGTGGAACCGGATTACGTGAAGACGCTCCTGCGCGATCAGGTCGGACAATACCTGTACACGAAGACCAAGCGCCGTCCGATGATCTTGCCGGTGGTGATAGAGATATAAAAAAATCCCCTGCTCTGCGGGGGATTTTTTTATTTCACCAACCCCAATAAGTCATCTTTCCAGCCGCGATAGGCCGAATCGGAAAGAAACAGATTAGATGGGCATGTTGTCTTCAGATTGACCTCGCGATGGCCCAAAATGCGATCGTGCGCGATCTGCGGATAATAATCCTTGATGATGTTTGCTACAGCAGAAAGTTCAACGTCCGACGGGCGGCTATTTTCAAAATCACCATCAAAACAAATGGCGATACTCCGACAGTTCATGTCCCAACTTCCCGCTTGCCAACCAATCTCATCATCGTTCAATAACCGATCCACTGTACCGTCATGTCGCACGAACCAGTGGTACGGCCAGAACACTTGCTTGCCGTCGCGGAAATGACCGGAATAGATAGGCCGCCCTTTCTTTTTTTTATCAACTTCATATTTCGGCGCGGCGAACTCCGGCGCGTAGAGCCGGATAAGTTCAGCTCCGGAAAGACGCTCCTTTGTCATGCCCGGCGGATTGCTTGTATGGTGAATGATAATCGTATCGATTGGTTTGCGTTCCTCATCGGCATTCGGAGGATCGCCATCAAGTGCAATATCCCCGGCTATAAGGTGCTCAGCAAAGAAATCATAGAGTTCAACCTTTAACGGCTCTTGCTCTGCGTCGGTCTTTTCATTTAATTGTTTACGTAGCTTTTCCAACTCCGGAAGAATTGAGAGATACCAGTCAGGATTCTTTAAAAGTGGTGCCCAGCGCGCTTTTATTTCGTCAGTGAACATATGGATATTATAGCAATAGTTGGCGCTATAAATCCCTTGAAGAAAATTCTCTGATCTATAAACCCAAGATGGTCGCGCTGACACCATCATCGGCATATGCCTTTCGGCACGCTGGCAGCGGTCGCGATTTCTGCTCTTTTGGATTTATAGATCAAGGAATCCCGCATTGATTATTTCACTAATATCCATATTTCATCAAATCCTTTTTAATCTTTCTTTAATATCTTGGTCTTATATAAAACCATCAAGGCCGTGATATAATCGTTATATGAAACCAATACTCGTTTCCGGGATGCAGCCCACGGGGCGCCTGCATGTGGGCAACTACCTTGGCGCGCTCAAGAACTTTGTGGAGCTGCAGAATTCGGGCAAATATCAATGCTACTTTTTTTTGGCGGACCTTCATGCAATGACGGAGGGCCCGTCGCCGAAGGAACTCGCCGCAAACATTCTGAATCTCGCCGCGGACTATCTGGCCGCGGGACTCGATCCAAAAAAATCTTTTATCTATCAACATTCGTTGATCCCCGTTCATAGTGAGCTTGCGTGGATCCTGAACACGATCACGCCGATGGGAGAGCTGGAGCGCATGACTCAATATAAGGATAAGGCCTTAAAACAAAAAACTAACGTGAACGCCGGGCTCTTTGATTACCCCGTGCTCATGGTGGCGGACATCATTTTATACAACGCGGCGTTCGTGCCCGTGGGCGATGATCAACTCCAGCACCTTGAGCTCACGCGCACGCTCGCGCGCAGATTCAATTCGCGTTTTGGCGAAACGTTCATCGAACCAAAAGGATTGCTCACGCAGACGCCGCGCGTGATGTCGCTTAAGGATCCGCTGAAGAAAATGTCCAAGTCCGATCCGGAGGGATGCCTCTTCATCGACGATTCGCCAGAGGACATTAAGCGCAAGCTCGCGCGCGCGGTGACGGACTCGGGCGCGGAGATCGTGTACGACCCGGAGAAAAAGCCAGGACTCTCGAATTTGCTCGATATCTACGGCGCGTTCATCGGCAAAGACCCGCACGGCGTGGCGATCGATTTTGAAGGAAAGCAGTATTCGGATCTTAAGGCGAAGCTTGCAGAACTTATCGCCGATCATTTTGCAAAATTCCGCGAAAAGAAGGCTAAGCTTATCGCGAAACCTTCGGCGATAAAGAAAATATTAGCGGCGGGGTCTAAAAAAGCCGGCAGTGTTGCGGGCAAGAAGATGGCGGAGGTAAAGAAAAGAGTTGGCTACTAGATCATCCGGCTTCGCCTGTTTTGATTCATTAAATTTTTGCTAAAAAGAGTTACTTCTATTCTCCATTCACGCTTTCCGTATCGCAACCCAAGCTTCTTGACCATCGAGCTTGGTTGTTTCTTCTGCAATGAACTTATCCGACCGGCCAAACGCTACCGTAGTTGCGCCGATGTCACCTTTAAAAACGGCCTCATTATTTTCGATAGCATTCTTTGCGTGTTCAGGAACTTCCATGACAGCGATGATCCTGTCTTTCGGCTCGAGCCCGGCCTTCTGCCGCAGCTCCTGAAACATACGCGCCACTTCGCGCACCAGCCCTTCCTCGCGCAAGGCGGGCGTGATCTCGGTATCGAGCGCAACCTCGTCCACAAGATCCGGATCGAAAACGATATCCTTTACATTGATCTCGCTCTTTAAAATCGCGAGGAGACGCTCGTCGCGGACGGTCGCTTTGGCGCCACGCACGATAAGTTTTTGCAACGGCTGGCGCACTTTTATCTTCGCCTCCACGCGTTTTGCGAGCGCCGCGCTTGCAAGACCGCGGATCGTCGCCATATCTTCCATTAGCTCTTTTCTTTTATCTTCTTTTAATGAGAATTTCGTCTCGGGCCACGCCTCCAAGTGCACCGATCCGGCGCCGTCGGCCGGAGCAAGTTCGAGGTAGATCGCCTCGGCGAGGAATGGCATGAACGGCGCGAGCACGCGGCTCGTGGTCAAAAGCGACGCCTGCATCGTCTTGAAAAATCCCGCGTCCTTTCGTTTGCGCGAGCGGCGCAGATACCACGTCGAAAGATCATCCACATATTCCTGGATCGCACGCGTGGCGTGCACCGTGTCGTACCGATCGAGCGAGTGCGTCACAACATCCACCAGCTCCTCCGTCTTTGCCGTGATCCACTGGTCGAGAATATTATCGTCCGCGGCTGCGGCTCCGCCCTCCGCAGCAACAGCTTCCATCGCTACCTCCCCGCGATACGTCGCAAAATATTTATAGACATTCGTGAGCAACATGCCCACTTTGCGGTATACGCTCTCCACGCCTTTCTCGGAAAAATTCAGGTTGTCCGCCTGCATCACCACCGAGTTCATCAAATAGAACCGCAGACTGTCCGCGCCGAATTTATCGATAAGCAGTTTCGGATCGGGGAAGTTGTTCTTCGACTTGCTCATCTTGGATCCGTCCTCCGCAAGGATCGTTCCCGTCGTCACGACATTCTCGAACGGCGCGTGGCCGAACAGAATATACGACACAACGTGCGAAAGATAGAACCATGCCCGCGTCTGCGCAATGTACTCCGCCACGAACTGCGCCGGAAAGTGCTTCTTAAATTCCTTCTCGTTTTCGAACGGATAGTGATATTCCGCGAACGGCATCGAACCCGCCTCGATCCACGAATCGAATATCTCCGGCGTGCGCCGCATCACGCCGTCGTCGCATTTGGCACACGGGAACGTGACGTCGTCGATGTACGGCCGGTGAAGGTCCGCCTCGCCGGTGTCATTTCGCGGCACCGCCATAACATCTAATTTTCGCACTTCGGCAAAACCAATAAAGTCGCCGGCGCGCTTATTTTTCTCTTCGATCGCGCGCTTCTCGCTCCACGCCTCCGCAGAATGCGTCAGCATCCAGATCGGATATTCGTGCGAGACCAATAAAATATTTTTGCCTTCATATTTTTCTTCGCACTCTTTAAGGAAGCCCCACATGCGCGTGCGGAGATCGCGCAGCGACTCCCCTTCCTCCGGCGTCTTTTCAAAACGCACCTCGAGCGTGGGGAACATCTGCGCGTATTTCTCGTCGCGATAGCCGGTAAGCGTCGGCCCGAGATGGATCTCCTCCAGGCGCGTATCAACCAGCTCCTTCTCGCCCGTCAAAACCCCCGCGACAATATGCTCCGTATCCTTCGTCCGGGTAATATCCGAGGTGATGATAATATCGATTTTCTTATGCTCCTTCGCAAGCTCTTTTTTGAACTTCTCCGCGGACGTGAGCGCCTGTTCCTTTCCGCGCGGCGTAAGGTGGAGATATTTCCGCTGACCCGAATCCATGATGTCGAACATGTTGCTCTCCGCCTCGCCATGACGCATCACCCAATAGTTATTGCGCGCGCCGCCGGCCTTGCGCGAAAGCTCTTCCATGCTGCCCACCGCCTCAACGCTCTCACAGCTGGCACACTTCCACACCGGCACCGGATTGCCCCAATACCGATTGCGCGAGATGTTCCAGTCCGGCGCCGCTTCCACGCTCTTCGCGTAACGACCGTTCTTGAGATGCTCCGGGAACCAGTTCATTTCCTCCTGGTTCGTCTTGAGCAGCCCCGGTTTTATTTTTTGGATGTTCACAAACCATGCCGGGATCGCGTTATAAAAGAGCGCAGTGCCGCACCGCCAGCAATGAGGATATGAATGAGTATACGGCTCCTTCTTAAAAAGAAGCCCGCGCTTTTCCAGATCTTCGATCACAAGCTTATCCGCTTTCTTAAAATACTGCCCGCGCAAAAATTCCGGCGCCTTATCATTGAAAAGGCCGCGCCCATCGAGCATCGGCACGACGGGCAGGCCGACCTTCACGCCGAGCGCATAGTCATCCTCGCCGTACACGACCGCGGTATGCACAATGCCGGTGCCGTCCTCGGTCGTAACGAAATCGGCAGGATATACTTTGTACGATTTTTCCGATCGCATCGCGGGAACATCAAAGAGTGGCTCGTATTCAAGGCCAAGTAAATCTTTCCCTTTTATATCATCATGTACGACCTCAATTTCTTGGCCGATAAAAACCTTTTGCACAAGCTCGTTTGCGACGAGGTATAAACCTTCGGTGCCTTTTATACGCAACGCAGTATATAAAATATTCTCACCGACCGCGAGCGCGACGTTTCCCGGCAACGTCCACGGCGTCGTCGTCCACGCAAGTACATATGCGGTGTTTTTCGTCACATAATCTCCAAATTTTTGATCCGCTTTCAGGTGAAACTTCACAAACACCGACTCCTCCGTCACATCCTTATAACTGTTGTCCATCGCCACCTCAAAGTTGGAGAGCGGCGTTTCGCAACGCGGGCAATAGAGCAGTACCTTGCGGCCCTCGTAGACCAGATCCTTGTCGAACATCTGTTTGAAGCCCCACCACACCGACTCCATAAAATCAGCATCGAGCGTCTTGTATGAATCATCAAAATCCACCCAGCGCGCGATGCGGCGGATCATCTGCCGCCACTCGGAAACGTATTGCAAAACCATGCTCCGGCACGTCTCGTTGAACTTTTTGATGCCGATCTCTTCGATCTGTTTTTTGCCCGAGATGCCAAGCTTCCGCTCCACCACCTCCTCGATCGGCAAGCCGTGGCAGTCCCACCCCCAACGACGGCGCACGAAGCGGCCGTTCATCGTCTGATAGCGCGGCACAACGTCTTTTATGGTCGACGCGAGCAAGTGCCCGTAGTGCGGAAGCCCGGTCGCGAACGGCGGCCCGTCGTAGAACGTAAATGGTTTGCCGCCTGCCGTCTGTGCGAGGCTCTTTTCAAAAGTTTTATGCTCATCCCAAAACGCGAGCACTTTTTCTTCCATTTCCGGAAGTTTGATCTCGCCTTCTAGAAAATGCTGCAGATTATGCGAATGATGCGGAGACTTCTTTGCCATTACCTTAAAATAGCAGGTTTTTGATGATTTATAAAGAAAAAACGGGACTCCTTTTTAGGAAGCCCCGCTATTGCGTTTGTACCAGTGGGGCGGAAGACTATTTCTCAATGATCTTAACCAAAAAGCTCGAGGGGATAAAATAGCGCTCGCCAGGCTTGTCGGGAGACGAAATGCACCGCTGGAGACCGCCGAGGCCGGGAATGTTTTTCTCGCCGGTATCCATGCCCCAGGAATCTCCGAGCTCCACCTTGCAGGGATGTCCGGCGACACGGATGATGATCTCTCTCGGAATCGAGAGATGCTCTACCAAAAGACAGTGTGGCGCGGCGGGATTGACGCGGATGTGGATCTCTTCCTTAAAGACCAGCGTGGTTGTTGGAACTGCCGCAATGAGTGCTGCCATTTTTCCTCCGCGATGGTAGGACTGTTCACCATCGGACTGCGAAGATTAAAACACATTCCCTAGATTTTCTCAAGTGTTTTGATACCGAGCAGGCCCAATCCTTTTTGAAGAATGCGCGCGGTGGTGGCGATGAGCAACAAGCGCGCGTTGCGCCGCGCGATATCCTCGTCCTTTATTATCGGCGTCGTTTCGTAAAATTTGTTCGCGGTGACGGCAAGTTTATAGAGATATGCGGCGAGCGTGCTCGTGGAATAGAGTTCGCCCGCGCGCTCCACGATGTCCGGAAATTCGAACAGCTTCCGGACGAGCGCGAGCTCGGCGGTGCGGGCGAGCGTGGCCACATCAACGGCCGACGGTTTGAGCGTGGATTCGCGGACCTTTGCTTTGCGCACAATACTCCTCAACCGTGCATAGGTATATTGCAAATAAGGCGCGCTGTCGCCGGAGAAGTCGAGCATCTTCTCCCAATTGAAAACGATATCGGTGGTGCGATTTTCCTTGAGATCGTTATACTTCAGCGCCCCCATCGCTATCGCAAACGCGATCTCGGTCTTTTCCTTCGGCGAGAGGTCGTAATTTTTTACCTCGATGACCTCACGCGCCTTGATAACCGCGTCGTTCAAAAGGTCTTCCAGAATTTCCGCGGTGCCCTCGCGCGTGGAAAGCTTCTTCCCCCGCTCGCCCAACACCAGTCCGTACTTGATGTGCTTCAGCTCCGCGGAATCCCACCCGAGTTTTTTCGCCACCGCAAAGAGCTGCTCGAACGCGAGCGCCTGTTCGTTGCCGACCACGTACAGTATCTTTGATGGCTTATACTTTTTTAGACGATAGCGCAGATTCGCGATGTCACGGGTAAGGTAAAGGCTTGCGCCGTCGGATTTTTGGATGAGCGCCGGCGGCAATCCGACGTCATCGAGCTTTACCACGACGGCGCCCTCGCTCCGTTCGGCAATGCGGCCGTCGATCAGCTCCTGCACCACCGACTTTCCCTCGCCTTCAAAGAACGCCTCCCCGATCCACACGTCAAAATCGACGTCGAGCATCTGGTATATTTTTTTGAATTCCATTACCGACTCCTTCTTGAACCATTCCCATAGCTTTCGGTTCTCGCGGTCGCCGTCCTCCAGTTTTTTAAATTCTTCCCGCCCGCGTTTTTCAAGCGAGGGATCCGTCTTCATCTCCGCGTGGAACCGCACATATAATTTTTGCAATTCCTCGATGGGATCCTTCTCCACCGTCTTCTTATCCCCCCACATCTTATACGCGGCGATGAGCTTGCCGAACTGCGTCCCCCAATCGCCCAGGTAATTCCACCGCACCACGCGATAGCCGGACAGTTCCAGAATGTTCGCGAGCGCCGCGCCGATGATGGTGGTGCGCATGTGCCCGACGTGCAATTTCTTTGCAAGGTTCGGCTGGGAGTATTCCACGATCACCGTTCGCCCATTGCCGATGGTTCCCGCGCCATACTTTTTATCCGCAGCGATACGCCGGAACCCGTCCTGCAATGTTTTATCGCTCAGCCAAAAGTTGATAAACCCGGGCGCAGCGGCCTCCACTTTTTGGAAAAATCCCGCGGGAGCGGCAGCGGCGATCCGTGCGGCGTACTCCCTGGCGAGCTCGAGCGGCGGCACGCCCAACGCCTTCGCCTGGCGCAACGCAAAGTTCGTCGAATAATGACCAAAAAGCTCCTCGTCGGAGACGGAAACATCGATGGGCGCGTCCGCGCCGAAAATGTTCTTCAATATATTGGCGATCTCTTTGGTCATTGACAGAATAGGTAAGCGCGTGCCATGATGCAGGCAGGCGGTGGGCGCTTGGGACCTCCGACGGTCCTTGGTCCCGCCTCCATTTGTTGAGGCGATGCGTACCGGACCGGCGACGAAATTCCCATTGGCGGCTCCTTTTGTGGGAAGAGAGTCCGAAGGGAATCTCCTCGCACCCGGCACCCACCGCCATTTGCTCCTTCACATCATCGCATCATACATACCATCATAACATCCCCGCATAGGTTCCCCCAAAAGGCCCCGCGCCATCGTTCGCGCCGGGCCTTTATCTTTATTTCGGTCTCGGTAAGTGCAACCAATTAATGTAGAATGAAACCATGGACACGCCAGCAAGCACGATAGCGGAAAACCGCCGGGCGCGCTTTGACTACGAGGTCTCGCAAAAATACGAGGCGGGCATCGAGCTCAAAGGGCACGAAGTAAAAAGCGCGAAAGGCGGCCGGCTTCAGGTTGCCGGCGCGCACGTGCTCATCCGCGGCGGCGAAGCGTGGCTGGTGAACTCGCACATCCCGCCGTATCAAGCGGGCAACACACCGCCGGACTACGAAGAAGATCGTGCGCGCCGGCTGCTACTATCAAAATTAGAAATAAAAGAGTTGCAGGGTGCGCTCGTCGATAAGGCGCAACACCTTGTCCCGCTCCGCGCATACATAAAACACGGATTGATAAAGATCGAGCTCGGCCTTGGCCGTACGCGCAAAAAATCCGACAAGCGCGAGGTCATCAAAAAGCGCACGCACCAACGCGAGATACGCCGGGGGGAATAGCAGGTCTACTGCGCCGCTGATGACGAAGCGATCGCGGCGTTCAAAACATTTTCAAAATCAGAAAGGCCGGTCGGGTTCGGGATTTGTTTAAGATTAACAAAGAACGTCGGCGTGTGGTCGATTGATGCGGCCGTACCGCCATTCACGTCGTTCTGGATCTTGCTCGCCACCGACGACGCGTTGACGTCGGCATTGAACGTGTTCACGTCGAGGCCGATCGATTGCGCATAGCCGTCAAAGTATTGCGAAACCACCTGCGCGGGCGTGAGTGCGGTGTTCGTGGACCAATCCGCCTGCTTGGTGTACAACAAACCGTTCATCGCCCAATATTTTGCCGCGCCGCCTTCCAGTCCTGCCGCCTCCGCCGCCTGCGCGCTGATCCCCGCAAACGGGTGGATGGTATAAAGCGGGAAGTTGCGGAACACAAAGTGCACCGTGCTGCTGTAGTTCTGCACAAGCTGTTCCACCACCGGATAATATTCGCCGCACGCCGGACACTCGAAGTCGCCGTACTCGACGAGTGAGACCTTCGCGTTCGGATTGCCCTCGCTCCAATCGGTCGGCGTTATTGCCGGCGCCGTCGTCGCAACAAAGTTGGCATTTGTGGTGCTCGATGGCGTACCGCTTGAGTACGCGCCCGCGATGATCACTCCCGCCGTCACGACAACGATAAATCCGACGATGAACCAGACCGTCGTTTTGTTCGTCTGCCCGGCTCTCGCCCCGGCGTCATTTTGCATGATTTTCATAGTCCATTTATTTTACCTGTTTTTAATGAAAAAGCTAACGGGGGGCCAATAATACAAGCGGGGATATTTTCTTACCACGCAGAGGACGGGTGGTTTCGAAAATATCCCCAGCTTGTATTATTGGCCTAGAGTTATTCGCGATAAAAGAAAAACCGCCGCGCAAGAAACTGCGCGACGGCGTTGCTAAGTCTGCTGGTTACTGGACGAGGACCTTTTTTTCCAATCCAAGAATAACATTGTATTCAGGGTAGACGATTGGCATGTCCATTGATGGAATCACGGCAACATATTTACCCTGAAGGTTGATGAACCGTTCAAGCTCTCGGCGCTCGGAAAGGTGGCGAAATCTCCTAAAAAATCCTTCAAGCGCAAGACCCCAAGTAGGACCGAAAAGTCCTCCTTTCTTCTCAACATTTTCCGCACTTCTCGCGAATGCTGAATATTGGTCACAGAGAACTAAATCATTCTCCTCCCCGATGGCCTTTCGCCAGCCGAAAGTTATATCTCTTTCGATATCGGCCAGCGTGCGAGCCCCGGGAACGATCTTGTCTTCGCAACCAACACCAATGATTTGCATCCAAGGATAAACTTCTTTGAGAAGTTCGGCGGCGCAAATGGTAGCACATGTTCCGGCGGCAATAGATGCGAAGGAAAGAGTTTTTCCCATTCTCCCCATCTCCCGAATAATATGCTCCATCGGGCCTTTTTTTTGCCCAAGGATGGCTCCGACTTCCAGATACTGGTTGATGAACCTGCCGACGCCCGCCTTCTCAAGTTCAATAGCGCGTTCAATCGGAGTTTGACCTTCGCGAGGATACGCGATGTAGCAACCCGCAATAAGGAACTGCGACTTTTTACCCTCGGAGATGGACTTATTTACTACCGCTATAACCCTTTCGAGACCCCAGGCATCGCTATTGTAACCGAGATTCACGACCGCGTTGCCAGAGCTAGCCATAATAGCCGTAGCTCCTGGATAGATCCTGCCTGCTTTTTCTGCGTCCAACATGAGTTGTGCAACAGAAAAGCGCTTGCCATTGGATCTGTCCTGGTGATGGAGCCACACTGTGTAGACCTCAAGTAGTTTCGCCTCAGGAAGATCTGCTATCGAACCCATCATCGAATCCGGCAGCCGAACTAATGGAGGAATATCCTTAAGGGATTCGTAAAATTCTCGCCGATATTCTTGATCGATGTGAGCCATTGCAACCCTCCAACTCGTACAGCACTGTTTAAATTGAATTCCAAAGCTACCGGCATTATCAATCTAAAATTGAAAAACGTCAAGAAGGCGCGCTACTTCTTCACCGTCACAAACTTCAGCGTACCCAACCCCGGCATCGCCGGTTTTTTTATGCCGAGCTCATCGTGCCAAAACGCATCGTTGTTGAAGAGCTCGATGATCCACGGAAAGTGCGCGTCCTGCGAGATGATGATGCCGCCCGGCGGAAGCAGCGGGTAGAGATAGTGGAAGCAGTCGCGCGTGGATTGCACGAGATCGACGTTCACGCACGCCGCGGCGACCGCCTCGCGGAACGACGGCATCGTGTCGCTAAAAAATCCTTTGTGATATTGCACGCGCGATGCATCACCGTAACGCGCGACGTTGTTCTTGACCTCCTCGAACGGCACGGCGTGGCTGCCTTTTGGAAAATGATGCTCGCGACCGTAGATACTCTTGCCGTGTTCCTCGTGATTCTCCGGCATCCCGGCGAACGAATCGAACACTTCGAATTGTCGGTCGCAAAGTTTTGCCACGAGCGAAAGTTTTGCCGTACTCCCGCCGTGGAACGATCCCGCCTCCACGATCGCGCCGGGAACCGTGCCCGGCACTGCACCGCCGGCCGCACCGAGATCCAAAATCTGCCGCGTGATGGAAATCATCTCGTGCTCGGTATGCGGACAATCAACGTAGTACGAGATTTTATAAAATTTTAATACCAGTGCCAGGCGTGCGCCGAAGCTTGTCGGCGATTTTGTTCCATTAAAAATAAAACCGAGCGCGGCGGGAATGTCCTTCGGCGCGTAATAGACTTTGCGATATATATAGAGCACCGGCCATGGCAGGGCCACGTGCTTTTTTATCGTACTGCGGAGGCTCATATAATAAGATTTTAATGCTTGGCGCTATCCATTTTCCGCACAATGACGAACGGCGTCATCTTGTTCCCCTGCCCTAACGGGTTGTCGAGCAGGATCTCGCGCACCGTCTTTTTGTTTAACCCGACGCCGTGGCTCACCCCGAGGATCTGCACGTCGATATAGTTCGCATCTGCCGTCACCGTCGGAATGCCGGTCGCGCGCTCCACGCGCTCGCAGTCGCCCTGCGGGTCCGGCGGCGGCAGAACGCCCCACTCGGTATATGGATACATATCCTCCGGAATGAAGCCGTCGATCTCCGAGACGCGATGCCCGGCAACGATCCAGAACCAGCCGCGCTTGCCGATCAACTTTCCGACGGCGCCGACGCCGGCGGCGAGGATCATGCGCGGCGCGCCGACGATCTCGATCGCCACCTGCATCTTTTCCGGCCGCGACCACGCCGTCATGTTCTTGTGCTTCTTAACGCCGAGCGTGATGAACCGCGCGAGCCATCCCACCTTTACGCTCGAAATGTGCCGCACAAGGTTTTGCGAGATGGAAACGATCTTCTCCGAGATGGCGAGCCAATCCCCCTCGCGGTAGTGCGGCTTTACAAACTCGTTCACAATGTCTTCAAGCCCCTCGCCGAAAGCGATCAGCCGCGGCACTTTGATCGGATACCGCATGTACGCAACGCCGGCCACGACGATCTCCTCGCCCGGCTGGATGCCCGGCGCGGAGTCGGCGGTGTTCTTGAACTTTGCCATATGCCCCTCATTATATATCAGCTTCCCGCGAAGGCCAAAAAATCCTGCTACAATAAGGGCATGCCTATCTGGTTATTGGTCATCAGCGTTCTGATCCCCCAGGAGTTCGCGTCGAGCGCGATCGTTTTTATCATCGCTCTGCAGAATAATTTTCCGATCTGGGCGATCAACCTCATCTGGATCTGCACGACGTTGCTCGACATGTACGTGGGCTATATGCTTGGAAAGTTCACGCAGGAAAAATTCCACGGTACGCGATTTTTCCATTGGGTGGAGCGATGGATAAAAAAAGGAGAGGGAGCGCTCGGTAAGCATGGCGAAAAGTTGTCACTCGCGCTATTTGGCGTCATCGACTTCCCTTACGTCAACGCATTCCTCGGCGCGTGGATCGGGCTGCCGCTCAACATGACGCTTCTATTGACGCTCACCGGCAACTTTATCTGGTATCTCTTTCTATGGGGAACCGTACTCGGCCTGTCGGCGTTCATTTCCAATCCCGACATCATCATCCTCATCCTCCTCGTTGCGGGAGCGCTCTCTCACTTCTTATTCAAGCTCTCTAAGTCGAACAAGGGATAGTTTTCAAGCAGTGTAAGCAACAAGCTGAGCGCGAGCGGACCGAGCAGGATGCCGATGGGGCCGAAGAACGACAGCCCGCCGAGCACGGCAAAGAGCATCAGCATCGGATGGATCTTTTCCTTGCCGCCCAAAAGCCGCGGGCGCAGATACATCTCTATCGTCGTCGACATGACGAACACCCATGCAACAAGCCCGACGGCGCCGACGACATTCCCGCCAAGATAGAGCGAGACGATCCCCGGGATGACGATGAGAAAAACGCCGATCGCCGGGATGAACGACGCCACCGCCGTGACGGCGCCCCACAGGATCGCGCTCGGCAATCCAAAGATAAAAAATCCGACGCCGGTGAGCACGCCGTACAGCAACGCCACAAGGAGCGACCCGCGGATCACCGAGCCCGCGCGCGCATACAGCCGCGCAAGGATCTTCTCGGCATGCTCCGCCGGCAATGGACCGCGCTCAACGAGCGCCGAGCGCAAGCGCGACCCGTCCTTCAAGAAATAATAGAGCGCAAAGAATGAAAGAAATATTGTCGCGACAATATTCAGCACGCCCGAGAATATCGGGCCGATGTTGCCGATCAAAAGGCCGAGCACCTGCTGGATATAGGGAGTGAGGTCGATCGAGAGCGACGGCAGCCAGTTATGGAGGGCCGCGCGCGACCATTCGATCACTGGCGCCGTCATCCCGCCGCCTGACGCGATCTGGCCATAAAGCCCCTGCGCCTCGGCAAACATCTGCAACCCGAAGAATATGAGCGGGACGAGGATGATCGCGACCGCGAGGAGGACGATGAGCGCCGCCGCAATGCCACTCTGGTCGTTCAATCCTTTTTTAATGGCGGCGTACCACGGCTGGAATAGTATCGCCACGCTTATTCCGAGCACGATCGCGTTCAGCTCCGGAAGGAAGACCAATCCCACGAGCACCGCCGCAATGAGCAGGATGCCAATGGAAAAATATGATTCTGATCGCTCGGTTGCCATAACTCTATTGTATCATTCCGGCCCCGTATTGCCCCAAAACAAAAACCGCCCCGCACCGAAATCGGCGGAGGGCGGTTTTTGCTTGGTGAGACTATGCGCGGCTGACGTTCGTCGCGGCCGGGCCTTTCTCGCCTTCGCTGACCTCGAAAGTGACGACATCGCCAACCTTAAGATCATCAAATGCGACACCATTCAACTCCTTGGAGTGGAAGAAGAGGTCTTTCGCTTCGCCATCGCGCGCGATAAAACCGAATCCACGATCCGTAAGGGTCTTGATAGTTCCTTGCATCATGTAATTAGTATTTTTGCTTTTCTAGAAGTTCGACGACGTTTCTTTATTGCCTGATAATAATACTCCACTCACTGGAATTTGTCAACCCCTCTGCCGCCGAGTTCAAGACCGCCGCTCACGCGGGCGATAAGAAGAAAAGAAAAAGGGCCCAAGTGTCCAAGGTCACAAGACCAAACACACAAGGGCCCGAGTAAAAAATTTGCTACTTGCCGACAGCGAGGCGCCCGTGCGCGTGGAAGCCGTCGCTCAGCCAGTCCCAACGGCCGCACCAGCGCGAACCGTACTGACTGCAGTACGGGACGCTGCGACCGCCGCCGCGGTGGACCACGACGATTCCCGAAAAGTCGATGTAGATCTTTCCGAGGAGCGCCATGAACTGCGGATGCTCTGTCTGATGTTCCAGCAGCCATTCGTAATGCTGGAAACCGAGAAGAACATTGAGATG
>Ga0181520_10001192_pt1 | contig 53822 bp, 50 predicted proteins | sample PEATcosm2014_Bin_29_FD_132451 | JGI IMG/M metagenome (GOLD analysis project Ga0181520, IMG submission 132451) | Peatland microbial communities from MTU Mesocosm Facility, Houghton, MI, USA - PEATcosm2014_Bin02_30_metaG | ecosystem: Environmental > Terrestrial > Soil > Wetlands > Peat | place... | reverse complement strand
TCTTCGCTCAACAAGAAGCGCAAAACAAACAGCGCAACGAGAACCGCCTCCGCCACCAAGCCAGAAGACTCGGCTTCGAACTAACCATGATTCCGGCGGAGGTGTGAAGATGTTCCTTGGGAGCCGTCCACCAGCTTCGCCAACCCGCGAGGCATGAAACCGTGGCACCAGCCTCCCGGCCCGCGCTCGTTTCCTTTTGGCGCGAATTCAGTCGCGCCGCAACATCGCCTCAATCGTAATAGGTTGCCGTAGTCGTATCCGTCTCCCAGATCGTCGCGTCCTTCACCCGCACCCGGCCTCCGGTCATCGCCGTCAACTGCTCGCCGCTCTGATCGAAGAAATACTTGGCCAGGTTCTCCGCCGAGGGATTCAACTCGGTAAACGGCTCCAGGTCATTCAGCATCTGGTGGTCGATGCGCTCGATCACTGGCCGCAGAACCTGCTTCAGCAGCTTGAAGTCCAGCAGCAGCCCAGCAGCATCCAGCTCGGCGCCAACCAGCGTGACGCGCACTTTGTAATTATGCCCGTGCGGATTCTCGCACTTGCCCTTGTAATTGCGGAGGTAGTGTCCGGAGGAAAAACCTGCCTCTACGGTAACTTCATACATGGATCTCTGCTCGATTCTTTGCGGGGAAGCGTCCCTCTCTATATTTTAGTCCCCCACCGGCTTTGGCCGCCCCACGGGCACGAATCTCTAGCCCCTGCCTCCTGATCGGCTATAACGTGGACCTCCCGGTCCATGCTTGTTTCTTCCTGCTGCTTTTAACCACGCCGCCCGCGCCGCCGCGCCTCTTCGCCGCGCCGCGCCACCTGCTCAAAGAGGTGGCTCATCACGCCAATGAGCGCCGCGGCCAGCCCTGCCACCATCAGAAACATCGCCACCGTCCGCCACAACGACCCGTTAGCCGGCAGCCCCGGCTGAAAGCTCGATGGCATGAGCGACATCCCCGCCGAGATCACCGCGAAGAAGACCAGCGCGCCAGCCAGAATGTAAAAGTTTCGTGACATAAAATCAGCAGTAGCCAAAGCCGTCTTGCTGCGATTCTACGCGGAAAGTGGGTAAAATTCGATGACCTCATGGCCCGAAAATTGTCTGCATTTCTACAAGAAAAAAGTGCTAGAGGGATTCTTTTCGGCGATCTCAACACAAATTCAGCCCTTTTTCCGCAGCCTGTAAAACCCCGGCCTACCAACTGTTCCCTTCACAACAGAGCCTCTCGCAGTGCCTTTACGCTTGTAATTGGCGGCAGGCAGGTGCGGTTGCGGCAGACCAAGGCCCAAGCTTTAGCTCCAGCCGGCTGCGGAACCAGCAACAGCGTCTTCGCCAGTTCCTCGGGAAGGCCGCCTGGAACCAGCCGCTGCGCTGCAATGCGCATCACCGTCTTATTGACGGCAAAGCGGTCCATCGCCACCTCTTCCAGCGTCTCCGCCTCGGCACCCGGGCCGACGACCGCAACCTCGACCGGATCGAGAAGCAGCCGCTCCAGAGCCAGCCCGTACGAGCCGGCATAGAGTCCAAAATGCTCGACGATTCCCGCAAAATAATTCAGTGCGCATTCGGCAATCTCGCGGAACTCCTTGCGTCCGCTCAGTTGCTCCAGGCGCAGCAGCGCGGCGGCAGCCGTCGGATTGCCGGCTGGGGTGGGCGTGTCTTGCAGCGGCTTGCGCCTTGCGGCCAGAGCCCCCAGCGCCGCGGCTCCGGCTTCTGGCGTAGCGGCATCGTCAAAGGCCCCAGCGGTCTGGTCGTAAAAGCGCGCAATCAAGGCATCGGCCAACTTGATGGCGACACGATAAAAGCTCATCTTGCCAGTGGCGAGCCATGCGTCCAGGCAGGCGTGAATCGTAAAGGCGTAGTCGTCCAGCGTCCCCGGCGGCTTCTCCGGTAATGCATCTCCCGCGGGCTGGTCTCCGTACGCAATCACGTGGCTGAGCAATTGATCGCCGTTCCAGGCCTCGTTGAGCAGCCGGTCCAGCGTCAGCAGCGCAAAGTCGCGGGCCGCATCGTTGTGCAGAATCCGCGCCGTTTCCAGATACGCGCTGACCGCCATCGCATTCCAGCCGGTGTAGAGTGTGCGGTCGATAAAGGGCGTGAGGCGCAAGGCACGCGCGGCTAGCAACGCCCGCCGGGCTGAGGCTAGAATCAAGCGCACTTCCCCGTCGCTCTGGCCGGCCTCCGCCGCCAGTTCGCCAATGGATTGATTCAGATGCAGAACATTCTTGGCTGGGTTGTGATGCATATCCCCCAGCTCGCGCAGATCCCAATAGCGCAAGGCCAAATCGCGTTCGGCGGGTGCAAAGCCGGCTTCATCCAGCGCCAGGCGAGCTTCGGCTAGAGTCCAGGTAAAGTAGTCGCCATCGTCGTCGAGGTTAATGTCGGCGTCTTGCGAGGCATAGAAGCCGCCGCTCTCGCGGTCGGTCATCGTGAGGTCAAGCCAGCCCACAATCTCGGTCGCTGTGAGCAGGAAATCCTCGCGATGGAAGCTCTGAAAGCCGTGCAAGTAATTGCGCAGCAACTCGGTATTGTCGTAGAGCATCTTCTCGAAGTGCGGCACGCCCCAGCGCTCGTCCACGCTGTAGCGATGGAAGCCGCCGGCCAGTTGATCGTAGACGCCCCCCTGCGCCATTTTTTCCAGCGTCGTGGTAAACGCGCGGCCGGCCAGCGGATTTTCGCGGTTCATCGCAACTTGCAGCAGCAAGTCCAGCGCGGCAGGATGAGGAAACTTGGGCTGTGAGCCAAAGCCGCCGTTCAGCGGATCGAAGCGCGTCAGGATCGAAGAGACAAGTTTGTCGACCAGGCCCAGCGTCAGCGCATTTTCCGAGCCCAACCCGCGGCCATTGAAAGATTCATTGTGCTCGATGGCCGCCATGGCGCTCGATGCGGTCTCAAGAGCCTCTTCGCGGCGCTCGCGCCAGACCTGCGCCAGCGCCGTAAGCACGCGCGCAATGCCAGGCCGTCCATAGCGGTCGTCGCGGGGAATGTAGGTACCCCCAAAGTAAGGCTGTCCGCTGGGCGTGAGAAATGCGGTGAGCGGCCAGCCGCCCTGCCCGCTGATCGCAGAGACCGCGGACTGATAGCGCGCGTCTACATCCGGGCGTTCGTCGCGGTCCACCTTCACGGCCACAAAAAGCTGGTTGATAAGCGCGGCAATCTCCGGATCCTCGTAAGACTCGCGATCCATCACATGGCACCAATGGCACCATACGGCGCCAATGTCCAGCAGAATCGGCTTGTCTTCCGCCTGGGCACGGGCAAATGCCGCCGCACCCCAGGAATGCCACCAAACCGGCTGGTGACGCGCCGAGCGCAAGTAAGAGCTTGCCGCCTCTTCGAGGCAGTTGGTTGGTGGGGGGGAGGATTCAGGCGTGGGGAAAACGTCGTCATCCATGAGACGAGAATACACCGGTGAGGGGCGGGGCGGCTAGGATGGGGTGCGAGTGATTCAAAACGATTCCAATCAGATTCGAGTGAAATCGATCAAGAACGGTTCCTTTCCTTCGAGGAAATCTTCAAGCAGCCAGGCTTTTTCTTTTCAAGCGCATAGGACGAATCAAGACCTCCGCCGGGATTCGGAGTTTCTCATTCAGTTGCCGGATCATGGACAAGGACAAGGCACGGTCTCGACGCAAAACTTCATAGACGCGGCTTCGGTTGCCAATAATGCCAATGAGTGCCTTTTTATCTGTTCCCTGCTGTTCCAACCGGAACTTGATGGCCTCAATCGGATCGGGCAAATCCATCGGGAAATGAGATTCCTCATAAGCTTCGACCAGAGTGATAAGAATCTCCAGAAGGTCACCGTCGCCGGTGCCTTCCTTAGCGTCCCAAAGTCGTTCAATCGCCAAAAGGGCGGCTTCGTGGTCGGCGTCAGTCTTAATGGGTTTGAGTTGCATATTGAACCGTCCTCACATTGATAGCGTCATATTCCTTGTGCGTTCCCAGCCATTTAATGAATAGAGCGCCTCGATCGTAATTCACCGCAACTACCAGACGATATGCATTTCCCTTGATGTTGAAAACCACCCGGTCTGCGCCTACTATGCTTGCATGGGCGTAGCTCGCCTTGATGTGTGATGAGTCCTTCCACTCCGCCCGTCTAGCCTCCTGAAACCAGGAATCGAGGGCAGCTTTCACTGCGCTGTGATCCTTGTGTCCCTCCATCTGTTCGAGGAAACGTTTCAAAGTGCTTCTGGCGATAATGCGCACACCCATTACAGTATCATGTTCCCAAAATGGATACAAGATGATACCTGCGAATTTCTCCCCTACTTCAGCGCAACAAAGAGGGCGGCAAACCGTCGCCGGTCTGCCGCCCTTGCTGTCTTGCTTGGGGTTCGTGGTATCCCACCCATTCCGCAATGAACGCGGAATGGATGGGCACCCACTTTCATTTCATCCTACCCAGTTTCATCTCATCGGGTGAACCATCCGAAATTCAGTTCGCTCTAAAACAGATTCCAAAGCGACTGGTTGTAGACCGCGTGGTGGAACTGCACCTCGGAGCCTTTGACAATGCTTCCCAACTCGCGCGGAGAGCGGTTGGCGACGGCCTGCTTCAATTCGGCATAGCGGAATTGCACATCTCTGCCCAGAATCTTCGCAATCCATCCCGACGATTCAAAGTCCGCAATCGCCTTCTGGATGTTGTCGGGCAGATAGCGGCCGCCGGCGCGCAGGTTTTCGACCTTTGAGATTTCGCCGTCCAGCCCGGTCTTGAAGATGCCGTAGAGCGCCAGATACGGGTTGGCGTCCGGTGCCACGGCGCGGACTTCAGTCCTCATGGACCGGTGGTTGCCGATGGGAACCCTAACCATGGCGCCGCGATCGACCGCCGAGGCGCGAATCTGGTTCGGCGCTTCAAAGTGCGGGTCCAGGCGGCGATAAGCGTTGACGCTCGAGTTGAAGACCAGGCAAAGATCCAGCGCGCTGGTCAGAATGCGGTCCAGGAAGTTCCAGCCAAAGGGAGAGAGCTGCTCTTCGCCCTTCTCATCCCAGAACAGGTTTGTCTTGCCCTTGGAGACCGAGACGTTGGTGTGCATGCCGCTGCCGTTGACGCCCACAACCGGCTTGGGAAGATAGCAGGCCGTATAGCCCATATTGTTGGCGATCTGGCGGGTCAGCAGTTTGTAAAGCTGAATCTGGTCGGCCGCGCCCACGGCTTCCGCGTAGCTGTAATTGATCTCGAACTGGCTGGGGGCAACTTCCGGGTGATCCTTTTCGTTCTGGAAGCCCATGGCGCGCTGCACTTCCGCCGAGGTGTCGATGAACTGGCGCAGCGGGTCCAGCGGCAGCGAGTGATAGTAGCCGCCGGCGCTGATGAACTCAAACTTGCCCGTCTCGTGGTAGCGCTGCTCGGCGTCTTTGCCGGCAAACAGGAAGCCCTCGATCTCGGTGGCCGCGTTCAGCGTGTAGCCGTTGATCTTGTGCTGCTCGTCGGCATAGGCCTTGAGCACGCCGCGCAGATCGCCGGAGTAGGCGGTTCCATCCTTGTCGATCACGTTGCCAAAGACCAGCACCTTACCGGTGCCAAAGACATCGGCCGGCACCCAGTAGAATGCGCCCCAGTCGATTCCGAGCCTGAGATCGCTCTCTTTTTGCGCGGTGAATCCGCGGATCGACGAGCCGTCGAAGGTGAGGTTTTCATAGGCGCCAAGCAGAAACTTCTTGTCGTAGTCCAGCAGGTGCAGGCGGCCCTCGAGGTCGCTGAAGAGCACGGTCACGGCCTTGATCCGCTTCTCATCGGTAAGATACTTGAGCCGTTTTTCACGAATCTCATGAGCCGCAACGCGGTTGGCGCGGTCGGCTTTGGCTTGCAGGTTGAGTTCTTCCAGTTCCTCATATGTGAGAGCTAGAAAGTTGCGGTAGTCAGTGGGCATGGTTCTCCTTTGGCGAAAGTTCGAGAGGAATTTGCATAAAATCTACCACCGCCGCCCGGCGCTTGGCAATCTGAAATCCAGACGCAGAAAGGCAATGCCGGAAGCTGGATCGCTTGCAGCATTGCCTTTTGGGGTAAAGAATGCGTGATTTCGCTCAAGTTGAACCTGCAGGCGCATCCGGTCTGGATGCCCCTGCCGAACTCTGAACTAAGCCACTGGTACAGTCTTGATCGTCTTCAGAATGCGGCTGACAATCTGGTAAGGATCGGCCTCCGAGTTGGGACGGCGGTCTTCCAGGTAGCCCTTGTACCCGTCGCGTACAAAGTTGACTGGCAGCCGGACCGATGCGCCGCGATCCGACAAACCGTAGCTGAACTTGTCGATGGCCTGCGTCTCATGCAGGCCGGTCAGGCGCAGGTGATTGTCCGGACCGTAGACGGCGATATGCTCGGGAATGTACTTCTCAAAGGCCGCCATCAGGGATTCCAGATAAGCCTTGCCGCCCACTTCGCGGATCTGCCGGGTGGAGAAGTTGGTGTGCATGCCGGAGCCGTTCCAATCGCCCTTGATCGGCTTGCAGTGCAGAACAAAGTCCACTTCGTACTTCTCGCAGAGTCTGTACATCAAATAACGGGCCATCCAGAGATCGTCGGCAGCCTTGGCGGAGCCTTTGCCAAAGATCTGGAACTCCCACTGTCCTTTGGCCACTTCGGCGTTGATGCCTTCGTGGTTGATGCCGGCAAACAGGCAAAGCTCCAGATGCTCGTCGACGATCTGGCGGGCAATGCTGCCCACATATTTGTAGCCGACGCCGCAATAAAAGGGGCCCTGGGGACCGGGAAAGCCGTCCTTGGGGAAGCCCAGCGGACGTCCGTCCTTGTACAGGAAGTACTCCTGCTCAAAGCCAACCCACAGGTCGGGGTCGTTCTCGATCGTGGCGCGGGCGTTGGTCGAGTTCGGCGTGCCATCCGGATGCATCACTTCGCAAAGAACCAGGTAGCCGTCCTTGCGCGCGCCATCGGGATACAGGGCCACAGGTTTCAGTACGCAATCGGACTTGTGTCCGTCGGCCTGCATGGTCGAGCTGCCATCAAAGCCCCACACGGGAATATCCGCCAGCGTGGGCGGATTTTCAAAGGTCTTGAGCTGAGTCTTGCCGCGAAGTTCCGGGATGGGCTGCTTGCCATCAAGCCAAATGTATTCAAGCTTGTACTTGGTCATGGGTCTCCTTCAGATTTTTTAGGTGCGGATAAAGATGTGGGGCATTGGTTAAAATTATCTGGGGCGAGATATAAGGATTTCATGAAGATTTCTTATCTAAGCAGTGGAAAAATAGACAAAATCCCCCTTCCGCCTGCCTTAAAGGTAGGCGGAGGAGGTGTTTAGTCGGAATAGCCGCAAGATTCTTTACCGACTGAAGGATTCCCAGATCCCGCTTTTGGAACCTGGGAAGTCACATATCCTATCGCGCGGAAGCGCCGGTTGGCCGCACAGCAGGTGGCGACTATGGTTTTGGAACCGTATTGATGGTCTTCAGAATCCTCGAGACAATCTGGTAGGGATCGCCCTCCGAGTTCGGCCGGCGATCTTCCAAATAGCCCTTGTAGCCGTTCTTGATGAAGTTGACGGGCAGGCGGACTGAAGCTCCACGGTCTGAGAGGCCGTAGCTGAACTTGTCGATCGCCTGCGTCTCATGCAGGCCGGTCAGGCGCAGATGGTTGTCCGGGCCGTAGACGGCGATGTGCTCGGGAATGTACTTTTCGAAGGCCGCCATCAGGGATTCCAGATAAGCCTTGCCGCCCACTTCGCGCAGGTACTTGGTAGAGAAGTTGCAATGCATCCCGGAGCCGTTCCAGTCGCCCTTGAGTGGTTTGCAATGCAGCACCACATCCACTTCATACTTCTCGCAGAGCCGGAAGAGCAGGTAGCGGGCGGTCCAGGTGTCGTCGGCGGCTTTGGCCGAGCCTTTGGCAAAGATCTGGAACTCCCACTGCCCCTTGGCGACCTCGGCGTTGATACCCTCGTGATTGATGCCGGCGGCCAGGCAGAGTTCCCAGTGCTCATCGACAATCTGGCGGGCAATGCTGCCCATGTATCTGTAGCCAACGCCGCAATAATATGGGCCCTGAGCAATAAGCGGGAAGCCGTCTTTGGGCCAGCCCAGAGGACGCCCATCCTTGAAAAGAAAGTACTCCTGCTCCAAACCAACCCAAAGGTCCGGATCGTCCTCGATAGTGGCGCGCGCGTTGGTCGAGTGCGGAGTGCCGTCCGGGTGCATGACCTCGTTGAGAACAATATAGCCGTCCGTTTTGGTTGCATCGGGATAGAGCGCCACGGGCTTCAGCACACAGTCGGATTTGCTGCCTTCGGCCTGCATCGTCGAGCTGCCGTCAAAACCCCAAAGGGGTATGTCGGCCAGCGTGGGCGGTGTATCAAACGACTTGAGCAGGCTCTTGCCGCGCAGCTCGGGAACGGGCTTCTTGCCGTCAAGCCAGATGTATTCCAGTTTGTACTTTGCCATAGATCTCCTTTTTGGGGTTGGGGAATTCGGGTGAGGCCGTTCCTTTGGATTATGGGAGATAGTGCATAAGAAACCCATGAGGATTTTGGACTCGTCCAGTCCAATACGTCCGCTCCGCAATGAGCCGATCTACCGCCCCGCTTCTATCCAAGCGAGCCAGCAGCAACCTCCAGCCTGTTAAAATCGGTGCCATGAACCAAGCCGGCCGGCGTCTGTATTTCCGCGACCGGCTGTCCACTGTCCACTGAAAACTGACGACTGAAATCTGTTCACTGTTACCCCAGGTTGCCGCTTGTCTCTGAGATCCAATTCCGCCGCTTCCTTCTTTGCCGCCCAGCGCTTGCGCGGGCGCGGACAGCGGATCCTTCTCTTTATTCTGGAGTGCGCCCTGGGTGTCGTTGTCGCTGGCCTCGTTTCAGTGCTGGCGCATTGGTCGGGATGGCTGCTCCCCGTGGCCCTGCTGCTTTATCTATTGATTGTTGTCCCCATCGCCCTGCTCTGCGGATTCTGGCAGTCGGTGATCGTTTCCTGTTCGGCGGTTATCCTGCACGGCTACTTTGCCTCGCGCCAGCCGGAGTTTATCTCGCAGCCCAATCTAGCCACCGATCCGGCCAACTCGGTAACTTTGCTGGCCTTTGTGCTGGTTGCCTTGGTGGTCAGCCGTCTGTCGTCGCGTGTCAAGGAACACGCCCAGGAGGCCGAGTCCTGGGGCGGCCAGATGCACGACCTCTACGAATTCACCCGCCGCACTCTGGAGATGAATCTGCACCTGGAGCCGGGCCCGCAGTTGGCTGAGCTCGTCCATGAGATCTTTGCCTTGGAGGCCGTGGCCGTCTTTGACGCCGACCTGCATCAGGTCTACTCAGCCGGCATCTGGAACACCGACCCGCGCGAACTGGCCCAGAACGTCTACTACTTCGAGACCAGCGACGACGACTCGGTCAGTGGCGTTGGCCGCCGCGTGGTACGCCTCGGCTCTGCGCCGGTCGGTAGTCTGGTGGTGCGCGGTGAGACGAGCCCGCTCACCAACAACGCCATCGCATCGCTCATCGCCATCACCTTCGATCGCTACCGCGCCTTTGCCAATGAGAGCCGAATTGAGACCGAGCGCCGCACCGAGCAGCTTCGCTCCACGGTTCTGGACGGCCTGGCGCACGCCTACAAAACGCCGCTGACGGCCATCCGCGCCGCCTCCACCGGCTTGAGCGAGATGGGCCATCTCTCCGCGGCGCAATCCGATCTGGTGGCGCTCATCGATGAGCAGGCCGGCCAGCTCGGCGACCTCACCACCCGCCTGCTCACCACTGCTCGCCTGGATGCCGGCGAGGTCACCGTTCATGCCACGCCGGTCGGCGTCGCCACTTTGGTTGAAGAGGTGGTGGCCAGCCTCGGCGACCGCCTTGCCAGCCAGAAGGTCGTCATCGATCTGCCCGACGACCGCCTGGTCCTGCCCTGCGACCGCCAATTGATGGTTCTCATGCTGACGCAGTATATTGACAACGCATGCAAGTATTCGATCTTTGGCACCACCATCACCATTCGCGCCGCTAAGGCTCGCTCGGAGGTGATTTTTTCCGTGCACAGCTACGGCCCGGTGATCCCCATCAACGACCGGGAGCGCATCTTCGACCGGTATTATCGATCTACGAACCACTCCAACCGCGCCGCCGGCACCGGAATCGGCCTTTCGGTCGCCAAGCGCGTCGCACTTGTCCATGGCGGGTCCGTTTGGGTCGCCAGCGATGAGACGGAGGGTACCACGTTCTTTGCGGCCATTCCTGCCTCCGCGCAGAAGAGGGTTTCCCGATGAAGCAGACTGTCCTTCGCATTCTTCTTGTCGACGACGAATCGGCCATTCGCAGGGCGCTGCGTCCACCGCTGGCCGAGCTGGGCTTTCAAGTGGTCGAGGCCTCGCGCGGTGAAGAGGCTCTGCAGATGCTGCGCGCCGGCGGCTTTGACGTCGTGCTGCTCGACGTGAACATGCCCGGCATCGGCGGCATTGAGACCCTGCGCCGCATGAGGGCGCTCGCTCCCCGCCTGCCCATCCTCATGCTCACCGTGCGCGATGGAGAAGCCGACAAGGTCGAGGCCCTCGAGCTGGGCGCCGACGACTACGTCACCAAGCCCTTCAGCACCCGCGAGCTGATCGCCCGCATTCGCACCGCGGTCCGCCGCGTCCAGGCTCCGGCCCGCGCTGAAGATGCGCCCATCGAGATCGGCGAACTGCGCCTCGAGCCGGTCAAGCGCAAGGTCACCAAGCGCGGCCAGCCCGTGCATCTAACCCGCAAGGAATTCGACATTCTGCACTGCCTGATGAGCCGCGCCGGCCGCGTCATTACCTACGCCCGCCTGCTCACCGCCGTTTGGGGTGCCGACTGCCGAGAAGAGGTCGAGTACCTCCGCACCTTCGTCCGCCAGCTTCGCAAAAAAATCGAGGACGATCCGGCCAACCCCGTCTATCTGCTCACAGATGTGTATGTCGGCTACCGCTTCGCCGACACCCAGATGTTCGTCGGCGAGGAGGTGGAGGAAGCAATGGAAGAGACCGCGCCAGAAGAAGCGTCGAATGGATCACGCTGATCGCAACAACACGACGTGATTCTATCTTTTCCGAAATGATGCTGCGGAAAGGATGGGTACATGGCGGCATCGGAAATGGAATATAATTGAAGCGCGGGGATGTCTCATGGATTCGGTCAAGACAATTCGTAAATTTTCCAGCCATGAGGAACAGAAGGCTGAGATCAACCGCTATTGGCAGAGCCGTCCGGTGGGCGAAAGGCTATCTGCTGTGTGGGACGCGACCGCCGCTGCATACGCCTTCAAAGGGATAACCTATGATCCTACCCGAAGATCTGAAGCAACTCTTACTCGCATTCAACGCCCACGGAGTTGAATACCTGATCATCGGCGGATACGCGGTTGGCGTGTACTCCGAACCACGTGCCACGAAGGATCTCGATCTCTTTATCCGCGCAGATACCAGGAACAGCGAAGCCGTCTATCGCGCCCTTGCTGTTTTTGGCGCGCCGCTAGCTGGACTCACCCCCGCCAACTTCCGCGACGATCCCAACTCCATCTTTCAGATTGGACTGCCTCCAGCCCGCGTCGACATCCTTCAGCATATTGTTGGCGTGACCTTTGACGAAGCTTGGAAACAGCGCAAGGAAGCCTCTCTCGATGAAATAGCAACGCACGTTATCTCCGCCGAGCATTTGATCCAAAACAAGCTCCAGTCGGGAAGAATGCGCGACCTGGCCGATGTGGAAGCCATCCGTGAAGCAAACCCGGAAATACCTAATACGATTGAATCCGCGAATTGAGTTTATGGCCTTCCACCTTTTCCGCGGAAAATGCGAACAGGGTGGGGCTGGGTTTCCCAGATCCCGATTCTGGGAGCTGGGAAATCACGAACCTTTCCATGCCAGAATTTACTCAGGCACGAACCTCCCGCAAGCGAATAGCGAGCCGCTGGCCCCACCGCAGGTGGCTACTCGTCGTAGTGCAGCAGGCTGAAGATGTCGTATTCGGCGAAGCGGTCGCGGCCTTTCAAAAAGTCCAACTCGATGGCAAAGGCCAGCCCGGCAATCTCTCCGCCCAGACGCTTGACCAGTTGGATCGTCGCTTCCATGGTGCCGCCCGTGGCCAGCAGATCGTCCACCAGCACCACGCGCTGGCCGGGCTGAATCGCGTCGCTGTGCATTTCCAGCGTGTCGGAGCCGTACTCCAAATCGTAGGTCACGCGCTCCACATGGGCAGGCAGCTTGCCCGGCTTGCGCACCGGCACAAAACCCGCATTGAGGCGATAGGCCAGCGCCGGCCCAAAGATGAATCCCCGCGCCTCGATGCCCAGCACCAGGTCGATCTTGCGCCCGATGTAATGCGCAGCCAGCGCGTCGATCAGCTTGGCAAAGCCGACCTTGTCCTTGAGCAGCGTGGTGATGTCGTAGAAGAGAATCCCCGGTTTGGGAAAATCAGGCACCGTGCGCACCAGCGGCTTCAGGGCTTCCACATCGATAGGCTTGACGGATTCGGGCATGGGTCGGGCTGCTCCTTGATCGGGATTGTTTGTTGGGCTTCGCCTTCGATTATAGCGAGTCAGCGAGTCGGCGAGTCAGCAAATCAGCGGAACGCAGCTACGAGAGCGCATCCCATCGCCGGGCATTATTGTCCTCTCGAACGCCAGCTCATGCCGGAACCGGAAAAGAGTTGCCCGTGCGGCACACGCGCTGACTTGCTGACTTGCTGACTCGCTGACTCGCTGACTCGCTGACTTGCCGACTCGCTCTCCCGCTACCACGCCCCATCAATTCTGAAGGAACTAAGCTCATCGGCCTCGGAGTCAGCCAGCGTGTGTTCGATCAAGTTATCGACGCGGCAGCCACGCGGTCCCGAGCGCAATTTGGCGCGCAGCTCCACCAGATATTCAGCCGGGCCTGAGGCCACAACCTCCACCTCGCCCTCTTCGGTATTGCGCACCCAGCCGCGCAGGTCCAGCATCCCAGCCTCCCGCTGCACAAACCAGCGAAAGCCAACCCCCTGCACGCGCCCTTGGATCAGAAAGTGAACAACCATCGTTAGTGAGTTTTACAGATACGCCGCCGTCATGCAAATGAAAGAGCAGACTAAAAGCCAATCCGCAGATGGTTGCGCCGGTCTCCAGACCGGCGCTACTGGCGGCTTCCCAGCCGCCAGAAGCGGTGTGTGCAACTCGCCGTAGGTCAGACGGTTGTACAGGCTGCGGAAAAACTCTTCTGGAGGCAATTCCCAATGGCTTTGTAACAAGGGCACGACTTCAGTCGGGCCGATTAAGCCAATCATATCGATGTGGGCTTTACAGGCTGCGGAAAAACTCTTCTGGAGGCAATTCCCAATGGCTTTGTAACAAGGGCACGACTTCAGTCGGGCCGATTAAGCCAATCATATCGATGTGGGCTTTAGCCCCTGCTACGCTCAGTCGCGATTGCAACCTCCGAATCGCCCCTTTTCCGCGGCCTGTGTAGCCAATGAGCCAAATGTCAACCGGACAGGGTTGACTTGACATATCCAAACTGCAAATGTAAGCCTGAGTCAAACTTACACATCTACTTCCTATGGGCGTGCAAGCGGAACAATGACCTGGCAGTGCGGAGCGAAGGTCTCCCATCTGAGTTTGGGAGAACGGCCATCTATGACATTGAATCGCATTACGCAGTTCACGGCCCGGCTTTTGATTTCCGCATTATTTTGCAATTCAATGGCCTATGCAGCCGGCAAGCCGCTCGATTCCGCCACCGTCAAGGAAAAGATTGCGGAGCGAGGCGTCGGCCAGAGCGTAGGAGTCATTCTGGCCGACAATGCCGAGATCAATGGCATTATTGTCAGTATTGGTGACCAGAGCTTTGCCCTCAAGTCAGAAGGCGTTGACCAACCGCAGAGCATCCAGTATGCGGAGGTCACACGTATTCAGTTCACAGAAATTCACAGACATAAACACGGGCTTTCCAGGGGTGCGAAGATAGGTATTCTTGCTGGGCTCGGAGGAACGGCCCTGATCGTCGGCTTCGTGCTCTTAGTGAATGCAATTTTCAATAAGGGATATCATGATTGACCCCCGGTACGATCTTCGAGAGAGACGCCGGTTGCCTGAGTGCCGGGTGCCCCACCCTCGCCGCGTTCTTGTTTTTGCGGCTAGTATGGGGTAGCACAAACCTGTCCAAGAACCTCGCCCAACAGAAGCAGTCCAATTCGCCGCGTCGCTTCTAAAACCACTCCCATTCATTTGCAGATCTTTTCCCGCTGCGCGCGCACAATTGAAGAAGTCGCAAAAGGCGGTCCCAAATGATTGTCGACAAACCTTCAACGTACGCAATTTCAGCTTCTAGTCCTTCGTCCTTGGTTTCAGGTTTTGAGTCCATCTTCTCCGTTTCTTCTTCATAAAACTCGGCCACCCCCACCCCCCCCCTCACCTTTTTCGTCTCTTTGAAATTTCGTAACTAGCTATATATAAACATCTTATATTCGTCTCCTAGTTACTAATTAGTAATATTTCATCGCCTGTTTTGACCTCTTTTGGCAAAAAATAGCCCCTTTTTCGTCAAAAACGCCCACTTTTCGCCGATTTTCGCAACTGCTTTCTGCCGGTCTCACTCAAAGTCAGACCTCATTCTGGAGCCTCCAAATCACCTCCCGTTCATCTCTCGACCAAACTTCAAATGCGATTGCTCTGGTGTTCCTCTTTACATATTCCGGAATGACGACGGATTCATGCTACTGCCGATCGCTGCTTCTCGTTTGCTTTGGCCGCCACGCGCTACACTGGAAGTCATCATGGTCTTCGTCCTCGACAACTACGATTCCTTCACCTACAACCTTGTCCAGTATCTTGGCGAACTGGGCGCTGAGGTCCAGGTCTATCGCAACGACGAGCTGACCGTCGACCAAGTCGAGGCGCTCCATCCCGACCGCATTCTGCTCTCGCCAGGCCCTTGTACGCCCAGCGAGGCAGGCATCCTGGTCCCGCTCGTCCGCAAAATGGCCGGCAAAGTTCCCATTCTTGGCGTCTGCCTGGGCCATCAAGCCATCGGTGAGGCCTTCGGCGGCGACGTCGTTCGCGCCAGCCATCTGATGCACGGCAAAACCAGCCGCGTGGAGCACGACGGCAAGGGCCTCTTCGCCGGCCTCGACAGCCCGCTCACCTGCACCCGCTATCACTCCCTGATCGTCGCCGAGGAGTCGCTCCCCGCCGAACTGATGGTCACCGCCCGCACCCCCAGCGCCGATGGAAACAGCTCCGTCATCATGGGCCTGCGCCATCGCACCCTGCCCATCGAAGGCGTGCAGTTCCACCCCGAAAGCGTCCTCACCGAAGGCGGCCACCAGATGATCCGCAACTTCCTGGAGTTGTAGCCTTCATGCGACCTTTGGAAATGAAAACCGCCGGCGAAATGAAGGGTACAAGCTTCAGCATGAAGAGACCGGGCTTCAGCATGAAGAGTACGGGCTTCAGCGTGAAGGGTACAGGCTTCAGCATGAAGAGACCGGGCTTCAGCGTGAAGGGTACGGGCTTCAGCGTGAAGGGTACGGGCTTCAGCGTGAAGGGTACGGGCTTCAGCATGAAGGGTACAGGCTTCAGCATGAAGAGTACGGGCTTCAGCGTGAAGGGTACAGGCTTCAGCATGAAGAGACCGGGCTTCAGCATGAAGGGTACAGGCTTCAGCATGAAGGGTACGGGCTTCAGCCCGTACATCCATTCAACCAAAATGAAGTGGGCTTTAGCCCCTGAGGGAAATTTTTCCAGCTCTTTCACCAAAAAATACTCTTCTTTTGCGATCATTCCTGCGTTTCTCTTTCTGCTCCCAGTCGCGCCTCAACTCCACGCCCAAGCCGCCGACGCCGAGCCCATCGCCATTGTCACTCTAGACACCAAAAACCCCGACGTCGCGGCCAAAGTCACTGGCGCGCTGGAAGTCTCGCAAAACAGAGCCATCATCGCCGCCAGCGGCACGGTCACCTCCGGCAGCCAGACGACTGAGGTCATCCTGCCGCATCGTGGCACCCTGCGCGTCTGCGCCTCGACCACAGTCAAGCTCGCCGCCGACACCAGCGTTCCCGCCGGCGAGACGCCCGGCCTCATGATGGCTCTGGATCACGGCGCTATCGAGATTAGCTTCGCAACGAGTTTCGCAAAGGACCGAAACGCCGACATACTTCTGACCCCGGATTTCCGCATTCTCATCGGCGCACCCGGCGCGGCTGAGGTCAAAGTGCGCTTGGGCCAGCACGGCGACACCTGCGTGGATAATGCTGGAACCAACGCGCCCTATGTGCTGGTCAGCAGCGTCTTTGATGGCGGCGATTATCGCGTCCAGCCCGGCCAGCGCGTCATGTTTGAGCACGGCAGCCTGCGCGAAGCGGTGGACAACGAGAAAGAGCCCTGCGGCTGCCCGCCTCCGCTCAAGCCCGGCACCAATGACTTTCCGCTGGCGCAGAGCGCGGGCCTTGCGCCGCTGCCTGAGCCCGCTCCCAACGCCGCCATCTCATCTTCCTCTCAACCGCAGGTGGTGGAGTCGCTGATCTATAACAGCGCCGACCACGCCCCGAAGCCTGCCGCGGAAACCGCTCCAGCCGCCAGCGCCTCAGCCAATCCCACCCCGCCGCCAGCCGCCAAGAAGAAGCCCAGCTTTTTCTCCAATGTAGGCAAGTTCTTCCGTCGCATCTTCGGCGCAGAGTGAGAAGACAGGGGTCAGTACCTATCCATCCTGAAATCCATCCTGAAAACGGCAGTTGAGAGCCTTCATCCGTACCATGCGCCAGGTTTAGCCGCGCCGCAAATGCTGGGTGCCCCATTTATTCCGCTCCTAAGCACCGTCGAAGGATCTGCGTTCTGAATTGCGGAATGGGTGGGAAACCACGAACTCAACTCTACAGGAACAGTGAAAATCCACTAGGTTTCAACGCGGGGAATGCGTCCCCACCATGAAAAACCGGAGTCCCGCGGGGGTACCGCCCATGCTCCGCGCTTTTCACATATCTTCCAAAAATAATGAAAAATTCAATCGGGAAATCCCATCCAGCCGCGCTTTTCCCGCCTGAATGGTGACGCCAATCACCTTCAACTTGATTATCTGGATCTTTGTGTGAATTGCCACTCGCTCTTGTATACAAACGTTTTTGCCAAGAATAGTATCTCAACTAGATACCCCTCACATTGGATTTGCTCGGTCCATTCAAGCAGCCTTTTCGAGCAGAAAGGCTCGACCATGCTGCGCACAATTTCGTCCTTCTTTGTCCCGGCCTCCTCCGGCACTCGCCTCTCTCTCTCAGCCTCAATCTTGAATTTTGCTCTGGCACTCACTTTGGCTGCCATAACCGGCCTCGCATTCACGCCCGCCGCCGCGCAAACGGCCCACCTCAGCGCCGCACTCACCATTCTTCCCGCCAGCGGCCTCACCAATCCCTACGCTGCTGCCGTCGACGCCAGCGGCAAAGTCTACATCGCTGACACCGGCAATAGCCGAATCGTTATCGAGACTCCGCAAATCTACGGCGGCTACACTCAGAGCACCCTCGCCACCGCCACCCCGCTCAACGGCCCGCAGTCGGTGGCCGTCGATGCATCCGGCAGCGTCTATATCGCCGATACGCAAAACCACCGCGTCCTCAAAGAAACTCCCTCGATAAACCCAGTCACTGGCATCTCCACCTATGCCGAGTCAACCGTAGCCAATCTTGCCGCCGACGGCCTGGAACTCCCCACTGCGGTTGCCGTCGATAAGTACCTGAACGTTTATATCGCTTCCTTCGGCAACGACGCGGCGCTGAAGATGTCCCTCAACAGCAGCGGCTTCTATGGCGCGCAGATACTAAGCCTGAATCAGCTCCAGTCAGTCTATGGCATTGCCGTCGATGCCAATCTAAACGTCTATCTGGCCGACTACAACGCGGGCATTGTCTTTGAGCTTCCCTGGACAGGCTCTGCTTATGGGTCATTAACCGGATTTCAGATCCAACTGAACCACCCCACAGCGCTGGCCGTCGATGCAAACCAAACCGTCTATGTCGCCGACTCCGGCAATAACCGGATCATCGAGGACATACATACATCAGGCGCCAGTTTCAACGGATACAGCTACTTGACTGGCCTCAGCAATCCGCTCGGCGTCGCCGTAGACCCAAAAGGCAATCTCTATTTCGCCAATACCGGCTTGGACGAGATTGTGAAAGTTTCCAAGGCGGGTGCCAACTTTGGCCCTTTGGGTGTTAGCAACACTCCAATCTACGCTGAGCTTTACTTCACATTTGATACCGGAGGCAGCGGCGTCACCCCGGTCGTTTTGACTCAAGGCTCCGCCATCCTGGACTTTACCGACTCCGATGCGGGAACTTGCACCACTAACGGAGCCAGTCACGTCTATAGCGCCGGCGACAGTTGCTCCGTGATTGTGAGCTTTAAGCCCCTGTTTGCCGGAACTCGTTACGGAGCCGCGTTGCTTCAGAACAGCTCGAATGCCTCAATCGCAACAGGCCCTCTGCAAGGCACGGGCCTCGCGCCGCTGATTACCTTTCCAGCGCCCAATCTTTCACAAGTCGCTCTCAGCGGCGTCTACAACGCGCCCGCCGGGCTTGCGGTTGACAGCAGCGGAAATATCTATCTCGCCGACACCGGCGACGGCCAAATCGAAGAAATCCTGGCCAAGGGCGGTTATGCAACCGTCAACGATCTCGGCAACGGCTACTTCGCTCCCGCCGGCGTGGCCGTCGATGGCAGCGGAAACGTCTTCGTCGCGGATACCAGCCACGGTTTAATCAAAGAGATCCTCGCCGTCAATGGAAGCATTCCCGCCACCTCGCCCTCCATCAATACCCTAGCCAGCATCACCGCTCCTTATGACCTGGCCGTCGATGGCGGCGGGAACATCTTTGTGGTCAGCTCCGGCGGCCTCAGCGAGATTCTGGCCGTCAATGGCGTCATTCCCGCTTCCCCCACCATCCTTCCAATCGGAAGCGGATTCAATGCCCCCTACGGCGTAGCATTGGATGGCAGCGGTGACGTCTTTGTCGCCGACACCTTCAACCACGCGGTGAAAGAGGTTGTCGCCGTCAATGGCAGCATCCCCGCCTCGCCCGCCATCATCCCCCTGGGAAGCAATTTCAATCAGCCTTGGAGCCTGGCCCTCGATCCCAGCGGAAATATCTATGTCGCCGATAACGGCAACTCGGCGGTTTATGAAATTACGGCCGCAAGCAATTACGTCACGGTCAATACCCTGGGCAGCGGCTTCACCGGTCCTGCCGGCGTAGCTGTCGACATCAGTGGAAATGTTTACGTAGCCGACGACATTGGTCAGACCTTCACCGGCGGCAACATCTATAGGCTGGGCTTTGCAAATGCGCCCACCCTCAACTTCCCCAATACCGTGGTCAACTTCGCCAGCAGCCCGCAAACAGTGATCGTTGCCAACATCGGCAATCAGCCGCTGATCTTTTCGTCGTTCCAATATCCCGGCGACTTCCCCGAGTACCCCGGCATTTCCAGCGATTGCAGCACCAGCGCGCAACTGCCTTCCGGCGATTCCTGCACTCTGACCATCGATTTCGCGCCTTTGCAGGCGACCTCGCAAATCGCTCAGGTCATGCTCGCCGATAACTCCTTCACCTCCTCGCAGGTTGTCGCTGTAAACGGAACCGGCGTTTCGTCGTTCTCCCAGACCATCACCTTCCCCGCCATCACCGGCTCTCAGGATGCCAAGACCAGCTTCAACCTCAGCGCCACGGCCAGTTCCGGTTTGACAGTCGCCTTCGCCTCGGCCTCACCCACCATCTGCACTGTCTCAGGCACCACCGCTACCCTGCTCATCCCCGGCGCCTGCGTTATTCATGCCACCCAGGCCGGCAACGCCGAATACTCCGCCGCGCCCATGGTCGCCGTGGCCTTCGCCGTCTCCAAAGCCACCCAGACCATCACCTTCCCAACCGTCACGGGAACCCATAACGCGCTGACCAGCTTGAACCTCGCTGCAACGGCCAGCAGCGGACTTGCCGTCGTCTTCACTTCCGCCACCACCTCCGTCTGCACCATCAGCGCCACAACAGCCACCCTGCTCCAGCAGGGCACCTGCATTGTAAAGGCCAACCAGGCCGGCAGCACTCTCTACACCTACGCGCCCACCGTGCAGCAGAGTATCGTCGTCCATCTCGTCCCGCAAACCATCTCCTTTCCAGTGCCGGCCGGTGAGCAGTACGCGTTGACTCCGGTGCAACTCACAGCCACGGCCTCCAGCGGCCTGCCCATCACCTATGCCTCCATCACACCCGACTTCTGCACGGTCTCCGGCTCAATCGCCACGCCGCTCAAGCAGGGCAGTTGCTTCGTTCACGCCTCGCAGGCCGGCAGCAATGTCTATTCCGTCTCCCCGCTGGTCACGCAGTTTTTCGGGATTCACCTCGCTCTGCAAACCATCACCTTCCCGGCCATCACCGCTACGCAATACGTGCTGGGATCCACGCCTCTCTCAGCCACGGCAAGCTCGGGACTCACCGTCGCCTTCGCCTCGGCCACGCCCGCCGTCTGCACCGTCAGCGGCACAACGGCCACGCTGAAAACCACCGGCGACTGCGTCATTCACGCCACCCAGGCAGGCAACAAGACCGTCTACGCCATCGCGCAACTGGTCTCGCAGAGCATCATCGTTCATGCAATTCCGCAAACCATTACCTTCCCGGCCATCACCGGCACGCACAATGTCAACACCACCGTCCCGCTCTCCGCCACTGCCAGCTCCGGCGGGGCTGTCAGCTTCGCCACCGCATCGCCAACCATCTGCACCGTCTCGGCAACCACCGCGACGCTGTTGGCTGCCGGCCCCTGTGTCATTCACGCCACCCAGGCAGGCACCGCCATTTATGCCGCCGCGCCCATGGTTGCCGTGGCCTTTGCCGTCGCCAAGGGCTCGCAGACCATCTCCTTCCCGGCCATTCCCACTTCGCCCCAGCCCACCGCAACCCAATCCCTCGCGCTCAGCGCCACGGCCACCTCCAGCCTTGTCGTCAGCTTCGCGTCAACCACCCCCACCGTCTGCTCCGTCAGCGGCACAGCGGCTTCACTGCTTATCGCCGGCACTTGCACCCTGCAAGCCACGCAAGCCGGCAATGCGAATTGGGTGGCGGCGCCTTTGGTGCAGCAGAGCTTCCTGGTCTTTCTTGCACCGCAAACCATCAACCCCTTTCAAACAGTTACTTCATATGCCGTCGGCAATGTGCTTTATATGGACGGTGCGCTCAGCGCCACCTCCGGGCTTCCAGTGAGTTTGTCTTCCACCACAAACTCCATCTGCACCGTCAGCGGCACCGTCGTAACGTTTGTGGCTCCCGGCACATGCGTGCTCAACGCCAATCAGGCCGGCAACGCCACCTACGCCGCCGCGCCCATGCTCCCAGGCACCATCACCGTCACAGCCAATTGAGTCGGCGCATGACCCAAACCGGGCCTTCCATCTCCGGCCACGAATGCTGGGTGCCCCACCCATTCCGCGTTCTTTGCGGAATGAGTGGGATACTTCCACTCTATTTTCGGACCGAATCAATAAGATAATCCCGAAAACGGAGGTTGAATATCGTCATCCGTGGCCTGTATCGAGGTTTGGAGCCTCAGAAACATGTTGCTGTGGAATCAGGGCCCGACTTCTAGCCGCCCTGAGCGGAGTCGAAGGGGGCCGCAAAAGGCTGAAACGAAAGCTGGGCTTAACAATCTGCGGAAGAACTCTTCAGGAGCCCCTGTTCTGAAAGGGCACGACTTTACAGGCTGCGAAAAAACTCTTCTGGAGGCAATTCCCAATGGCTTTGTAACCAGGGCACGACTTCAGTCGGGCCGATAAAGCCAATCATATCAACGTCGGGCTTTAGCCCCTGCTATGCTCAATCGTGATTGCAACCCCCGAATAGCCCTTTTTCCGCAGCCTCTCTAGCCCCTGCAAAACTTCGGCCCGGCAAACTACCATGGTTCGGCTTCTTCTCGATTTTCGACTGCTCCGCAACTCACCCAAATGGTGAAATCGTTAATCACGGCAAGGGGTTTCACTTTGAAGAAGATGGCCAATTCAAGGCTGGATCGTCTGCCTTTTTTAAGATAATTCCATCCAAATTTCTTGCGGATTATTTCCACCACTTCAGGCACAATCATAAAAAGCGGCCAAAAATCCCGCCGCACCCGAGGCCACCATGACAAACGCCCTCCAATCCGCCGCCGCCCAGGCCAAGCTCCGCATCCAGTCCGCAACCCCAGAAATGCCGGAGAAAAGGGTATTAAATTCTCTGTTTATTCGCCTAACAGCCAACCGTAATAATTAACATGCTTTTTATCAATCAGATAGCAGAAATCAAGTCGTAATTTCTTCGGTTATTATTCTTACTCTCTTCGCTTTTCGTGCAACCGTAAAAAGTTAACGTATTTATTATCAATTAGATAACCGACATAAAACGTCGATTTCCTCATTTTTAGATTCCCTTTTCCTTCGCCAAAGTAACTTATGTCGTTCATTTAACTTATCTTATTCGTCATTAAAGCATTCGCTATACTTTCGCTTTTATCCAATTTTCACCACCGGATGCCGGGTGCGGGTGCCCCAGATCCCTCGCACTCCGGGATCTGGGATACCGCCACGCATAAAAATGTAGCGTGGACCTCCCGGCCCACGCTAGTTTCTCTTTAGTAAGCGTAAACCAGGTTATAGGCGTTGACGCTCCCAATGCCGGAGGCAAAATCCCAGCCGGTCGTCGTCGGGTAAGCCGGCTGATAGGCGCTGGTGCTGGTTGACAGCACGCCAATCGACCCGGAAGGCAAATAGCAGTTGACCTTGCCCGTTGCGCCGCTGTGAGCCTGGCAGTTGGCGTCGTTATCGCCCAGCGTAACATCGTGGAAGATGCAAGCGCTGGAGGAGCTATTGCCAAGGGTCGAGTTGCAGGCCGAGCTGCCGCTAGGGCCATACTCCGCGGCGGCCAGAGCGTAGTAGCGCGGGTTCGGGTTGCCCTGCAGGCTGCCCTTGTGCTGAATCACCAGCGACTGTATCGCGGCAAAGATCGGCGAAGACACCGAAGTTCCGCCAAAGCCTGGCCAGTTGACCGGCTGTCCGACGCAGGGCGTTCCGCCGTCCGCGGTATCTTTCGTGTTCGAGTAGCAGACGGCATAATAGTGGCCCCACAACCCGTTGGCGGCCATCAGAGAAACGTCCGGTGTGTCGCGAACGCCATCGTTGACCAGCCCAGCCATCGAGCCCAGATACGCAGTCTGGTAGGACGGCTTGGGCCATCCGGCGCACGTGCCCCCCGCCACGCCAGAAACCGCGCGAGTTCCCGTGGCGCAGGCGCTGGGACCGCCGCTTCCGCCCACCGCAAGAAGAAAATTCTCGCCTGCTGTGGTATTGCAGAAGCCGCTTGTGCCATATGTCACCGTCGATCCCGTCTCGAAGTCGGCAAGCAGCGTACTGGCGCACGAGTCATTCCACGGCTGCTCCGGGATGTAAGACTTGGCGGAGCCGTACCAGATGTTATTGGCGGCATTCCAGTAGGTGCTGTTGTCTTTCAAATAAGTATCGGCAAAATCAAGCCCGCCAACCGAAACATCGTACTGCGAAGACATCCAGCCGCTGATCGTGATGCCGTCCTTGGCGCAATAATAGGCGCCGCTGAACCCGGTACATGTGGACCCGCCGCCGTCGGAGCTGGCCGCATCTTCGTCGCCAGAAGAAACAAAAATGGCGATCCCTGCGGCAACAGCCTGTTGGAAGGTGGTATTAAACGCTGCGTTGAAAGATGCGCCGCTGGCTTCCTCCGACTCGCCGTAGCTCATGCTCACCACATCCACGTTGTCCGCGCTGGGGTGAGAGAGAATATTCTGCAGCGCTGTCAATCCTCCAAAGCCGCTGCGCGGGTTGGCGCAGGCGGCGTTCACAATCGTCGCGCTGGGCGCGGCCGCCGTAGCCCACTCCACGTCGATCGCCGCTTCAACGGCATCCGAGTTGACACCCGTCGGATATCCAGTGGTCGTGCCGGGCGTCGTGCAGTTGTTCGTTCCAACCTGAGGAGCCGGGTTCTCTTGCAAGAGGTTTCCGGCCGTGTACCTGCCCAAGCCAAAGGTGTTGCGGAAGACCGCCCAGTCGCTCGTCGTGCTGCAAGCCGTTCCGGCCGCACCAGCGGCATTGGTCGCATTGCAATTAAAAAGGTTGGTGTCTTCAACCACCACGATCTTCATTCCCTGGCCTGAGATTCCGGCTGTGAAGAGCGGAGCAATGTTGTAGATCTTCGCCAGATCCCAGGGCGCAATTTCCAGGCCGCTGGCGTTCGTATATTCGCTCGTCAGGCTATGCGACCCAACCTCGACGTGGGCCTTCTGGATAGGCTCATGAAGCGCTCTCGGCTTAAAGTCGTTCAGTGAGATCACGCCGCCGATCACCTGTCCCAGAGCGGCCGGAACCTGCGGATCAGTCGCGTTGGCAATGTGGCCCACGCCATTGATGTCGTAGTTGTTGATCTGCGTGTGAAAGGCCGTCTCGACCTCGCCGATTGTGCCGGAGAAATCGATGAACATGCCATTGGCATAAACCACGTTGACCGTAAAGCCCTCCGATTCAAGCCAGGATGTCACTGCGGCAATGTCGCTCTGCGCCGGCCCGAACTGCTCTCCAAACTGCTCGGCGCTGATCCACTTGTGGTAGTTGGGTGAAACCGGATTGTGCAGCTCGTCGATAAATGCCGTAAGCTGCGCATCCAGAGCCGCCGGCCGCTTCAAAAGCAGCAGCATGTGATCCAGTTTCTGATTGGTGGCCACCGCGGCGGTCTTCAGAACCGGGTTGACCTCGGGGCGCGTGTTGCCCGCCAGGGTCACCGTCACATTGTTATTGACGGGCTGCGTGACAAGGATCTTCTTGCTTTGGGCTTGAGCGGCGGGATTGACAAACAAGGCCAATGCAGCCACGGCCAGAGCCAGGGAAGCGGATGTACGGCTACAGATCATAATCTCTCCTAATACGATGGGCGATACGAAAGGCAATGCAAGAGGCGGTTCGCGATCCGAGCCTTGCGGCTGGCCTCGCGAACCCGGTCAACAAGTCACCGGGCTAGCTTGCGGCGCATAATACCGGCCAAGCCCAGCAAGCCGGTGCCCAGCAGCAGGAAGGAATCAGGCTCCGGAGTTACCGTGTAACTGATATCGTCCACCGTCTCGGAATCCGGGCTGCCGTTTACGTCGCCGATGGTGATGTAAGCGATCGCGCTATCACTGGTGACCTGAAACTCCAGATCCGATCCAACCACCCCGGCGCCATCGAAAATATCCAGAATTCCGCCCGTGCTATTGTAGGCGGTCACAATCACGCCATAAGGATCGGCATAGTATCCAGTCACGCCTTCCACCGTTCCTGAAAAATCAAGCTCGATCGGGTCGTTGGGATCGTTGGTAATCACCCCGCTGCCCGACGTCGGAGGATAGTCAAAGTAGTCATAGCCGGGCGCAACCAATTGCAGTGCGTTTTGAAAAGTTACATAGTCGGCCGAGTACTGATTGGTAATCTGGGTGAACTCGGAATACTGTTCAAAATCGATGGTGTAAGTGGTTGGCAAGGCATGAGCCAGCGAAGAAAATGTGAGAAGTCCCGCGAGCGAGAGAAGCATCTTGAAGTGCTTTTTCATTGTTTCCTTCCTTGAAAAACAATTTGGGGAATCGAATTCGGTGACCACTAGTGGGTCTTTCCCAATCGTCTGGCGGCTGATGCCGCCTTTTAAGAGGGATTTTCTGACCGGTGTGCGTTTGACTCGTTCTCGTGTTATTGGCGCGGAAGCGGTTGTCCAGCGCTGGGGAGCGTTTGGACAGTAAATAAACCGAGGTCCAGGATCAGGCGCAGCGGCGTATGAGTGAGTCTTGAAGAGGAGCAGATCGAAAGCAGTCCCCCAGCGTGTAGATCTTGGAGGCCTTGTTTGCAATTGGATGGCCGAAGCCCAATATCGCAAAATCAACCACTTGCGAAGATTTAAGAAATAGACTATGCAATCTCTTGCGCAAATTCGGTCAGAAAATGGTGAGCAATTTCCATCGCGAGACTGGATTTGGAAGAGGGGAGCAGCGGATATTGCCACCATCATCGCCAAATTATTTGCCTCCCAATTTGAATACCACAGAATTTCCGGGTATATTTCTGGATACAGATGGGCGGTGACAATGGGCAGCACTTCGCAAATGCGTGCTTTAGAGAATTACCGCAATCGCCTCTCTAACTGTGGCGGAAATCTGGTGCGGAGTGCTGGAAGCTCCTGCCAAAAGAAAACGCACTCAGTTGGAGAAGTGGTTTACTGGGCCTGAGGGGCCGCAGGCCTTGTTTGCGGGACGTGTATTGCCCTTCGATGAAAAGGCCAGCCTCATCTGGGCGCGGCTGATGGCTGAAGGCGCAAGAGCCGGAAAGCCGCGCAGTCCGCTGGATATGATTCTGGCCGCCATTGCGGAGGCAAATGGTTGCGTGGTTGTTACCGATAATGAACGGGATTTTATAGGGCAGACGTTTATCAATCCGCTACGGGCATCAATCTGAGTAACTGGCCGGATTCCAAATTCATCTAAGAGAAGTGGGCAAATTTCCGAATCTTGGATCTTTGCCCTGCTTGATGCGCTGACATCTAAAACCAGCGCCGCCTGCGCCGCGAAATAATCCACATTGCGGCCACGGCCAGCAGCGCCCCAACCAGCAGCCAGGTAAAATCGCGGCTGCTGAAATCTTCAATAAATCGCGGTTCGCGCCAACAGGCCAGCCCCAGTGCATCACTCATTGCAATTTGCATTCTCTACTCTCCTTACACCGGTTTTATTGCCCGTTTCGCGCGTCTTGCCCGGTCAGATAATCCCAAGCAAATAGCACACCAGCAGAATCAGCAGCACTGAGCCTAGGCTGATGCCTGCTCCTCCGCGGCTGCCCCAGCGGCCATAGCCGTAATAGCCTCCGCCTCCGGCAAATACGAGCACCAAAAGAACAATCAGCAAAATAAGCATTTGCAGTCTCCTTTAACATTGGTTGCGATATTTCTAGCTCCAGCGGATTGCCTCAGGCGCGCGAATGCCGGAGGCCGCGATGAAACTACACTCACCGGCAGCGCATGTAATTGCAGCGTGGATCTTCCATCGGCCTCGCATCGGTCCAGCAGCGAGGGTCGCCAGCCTCCATGGCCGTACCACTCAGTAGGCTTTTGCAGCGCGGATCTTCCATCCCAACCACCGCGCCATCGTACCGGGAACTGCAGCGGGAGTCTTCCATTTCCGCCGCCACAAATTTGCACCGAAGATCTTCCATCTCAACCGCCTTTTCTTTGGGATCCGCTCGACTTGCATAGCGAGTTGCCTTCGAAAATGAATCAGCCGCAATTGCTGGGTGCCTTATCCATTCCGCTACTGAGCGTCGCCGAAGGATCTGCGTTTTCTTTTGCGGAATAAGTGGGATGGCACGAACCTCAATTAGAACTTTGTTCATGAGGAGCAGTCCGACTCGCCGCTGCAAGTCACACCTGCAATGAACTTGCCGCCAACTTGCTAACTCGCCATCACCGCGCAACGGTGGCTAACTTGCTGTTCTTGTTAAAAAACGCCTCATCGAACCATCTTGTTCATGAGGAGGGCTCTTTCGCTCAATCGCTTCTTTTCCCGACTGAGAACAAGTTGATGCTCTTGTCCGGATGCGGTCTGCTCAATATTGCGCACTCTGGATTGGTTAGTCTGAATCGAGCACTCTCAATTCGATAGCCGCAACTCACAATCCGTCTTTGCCCACCGTTGCCCACCGTTATACGATGGGCTCATATCCTTTTTCATTGCGGGAGGGCTTTGAAAGTGAAAATCAACTGGAAACTTCTTTTTTGTGCGTTGGCAATTGCTGGGCTGGCACAAGCTCCGCAGGCGGCTCAGGCGCAGTTGGCCTTTCCGGATGCGAATGCGAATGCGCAACCCGCGCCGAATCTGCTCACCGACCCGACCATGAAGCCGGGCAAAGTAGTACTCTTCGACCTCGAGGCGCGCTTTGCCAAGGACGTGCTGGCGCGCGGCGGCGCAGGCTTTGCCGATTGGTTTGCGGAAGACGGCGTGGCCCTGGGCAATGGAGCTATGCCGCTGGTCGGCCGCGTGGCCATCGCCAAATCCGCCAACTGGGACCCCAAGGTCTATCAGTTGTCGTGGACCGTGACCGACGCCGCGATGGGGCCATCAGGCGATATGGGATATACCTGGGGCCACTTTGAAGGCCACAGCAAGGACGTCAATGGCAATCCGGTAACCACCACCGGACGCTACATCACCGTCTGGCGCAAGCAGGCCGATGGAAGCTGGAAGGTCGCACTCGACGCCGGAGCCAATGAGCCGGCTGCCGCGGGAGATTGCTGCAAGATGCCGCCGGGGGAGCATTGAGCTCCGCCCCACCGACGCAGATTTAACTTGACAGCACTGAATTCGCGGGTGAAATCTATTTGTGGTCCCCATCACAACTCCCCGAGGAAAACTCATGACTCTAAAGAAAGCGCTTCCCGTTCTTTCTCTTCTCCTGGCCTTTACCGCTGGAATCGCCGCTGGAATCCTGGAGCAGCCCGCCTCCGCACAATCCGCATCCAAGCGCAGACCACGCATCGCCGTGCTCGACTTCGACTACGGAACCGTTCAGAGCTATACCAACGGCATGTTTGGCGGCAACGTCGATGTTGGTAAAGGCATCACCGACCTGCTCATCACCGGCCTGGTCAAGGACGGTACCTTCTCCATCATCGAGCGCCAGGCGCTTGAGAAGATCATGGCCGAGCAGAACTTCTCCAACTCGCAGCGCGCCGACTCGACCAGCGCCGCCAGGCTCGGCAAACTGCTGGGCGTCGACGCCATCATTGTCGGCAGCATCACGCAGTTCGGCAACGAGACCAAGAAAGTGGGCGTTGGCGGAGGCGGCGGAAGCTGGGGCGGCTACGGCGTGGGCGGCATCGGCCACTCCAATTCCAAAGCCAACGTCAGCATCACCGCGCGCATTGTCAACGTGGACACCGGCGAGATTCTCGGCGTGGCCGAGGGCACCGGCACCTCGTCCCGCTCCTCCACCTCGCTGCTGGGCGGAGGAGGCCACGGTTGGAGCAACGGCAACGGCAACGTGAACTTTGGCTCCAGCGACTTCCAGGCCACGATCATCGGCGAGGCCACCAAGCAGGCCGTCGATAAGCTGACCGCCGACGTCGTCTCGAACGCGCCCAAGATTGCCGTCCGCACCATCACCATCGACGGCCTTGTCGCCGCGGTCGATGGAGGTCAGATCGTCCTCAACGTCGGCAAGAAAGCAGGCGTCAATGTGGGCGATCAGCTAGAGGTGGTCCGCGTAACCAAGGAGATCAAAGACCCCACCACAGGCGACGTGATCCGCCGCCTCACCAGCTCCATCGGCATCATCAAAGCCACCGATGTGGACGACGCCTCCGCCGTCTGCTCGCCAGTCTCCGGCTCCGGCTTCCTGGTCGGCGACCACGTCAAAGCAGTCAGCCAATAACTCACGACGCGTTCTGAATAGTGCCCGAGCTATCTGAATCGAGAGTTGGGGGCACTGGGCGTTTGGGGCAAGCGCCTCCTTGGCCAGTGAGGACTCGACGACAAGGCAGACGCGGCCTATCTCCTGGATCAAGGCTGCGCGCAAGGAGTTTGAAAAGTTTCCTGCTGAGGCGCAATCGGTCTGCCTGACGGCTTTGACGATCGCGGCGGATGGCGGCATGGCGGATGTCGCCAAGCCACTCAGAGGGCTTGGGTCCGGCGTCTTTGAGATTGCACTGCCTTGGCGCGGAGATGCATTCCGGGGCGTCTACGCGGTTCAGCTTGGAGCGGAGCTTTGGGTTTTTCATGCCTTCCAAAAGAAATCGACGCAAGGAATCAAGACCTCGCCCCATGAGATCGAATTGACTGAGAGCAGGTTGAAGAGATTGAAGGAGTTGCTAGGATGAAGAGCGAAGAGATTGAGGTAGTGCGCGGGAGCGGGAATGCCTTTCGCGACTTGGGCCATGCCAGCCCGGATGTGGAGCAGTTGAAGGCGCTGCTGGCATCGCAGATTATCAAAATGCTGGACTCTGAGGGTCTGACTGTACGCGCCGCTCACGCGCGGACGGGGATCGCTGCTGCGGACTTTTCAAGGATTCGCAATGCCGATCTAGCCCGGTTCACGCTGGACCGGCTGGTTTCAATCATCAACCGGCTAAGAGCGCGGGTAGAGGTTCGCGTCAAGGTACGGGCGATGCTGCCGGTTGAAGCGGCCGTTGCGGGGGATTGAATTTTTAGACTTGCCCAAAGGCAACAAAGAAAGTAGACCGGGTTGCCCAGTTCAACAGAGCGAAAAATGGGACACTCGCCGCTATTTGAGCGCATCCAACTTTTCCAAATCCCTGCGAAGCCTCGAAATGCATAACTGCAGCGGATCGGCGTTGCGCTGAGAAACCAGACTTTGGCAGCGCCGTGAATCGGCATTTGCAATGTTGAGAGCGCTCTGTACATCCGAGCGTAGTTGAAGTCCGGAAGAAGCGAGTTGTCTGCTCATGGATGCCCAAAACTCATTGGTGGAGGAAAGGCGCGCAACCGCGTCGTCCAAGCCGGGTCTAAGAGCTTCTATCTGTGCATCCAATTCGGCTGCGGCTTCTGATTGAGCCTCTGCCTCCTTTTGCGCATTTTCGTTTTCCTCGGCACGTGCCTTTGCCTCGGCTTCTGCCTGCGCATGCGCTGCAATCTTCGCTCGCTGACGGTCCTTCTCTCGTGCAGTTTGTTCAGCGGCCATTTTTTCCTGCGCTGCTTGATCTTGTGCCGCCTGGTGCTGCAATCTCGCGACCTTTGCCGCCCGTTTCGCGCGTGCAGCTTCTATAGCGCGAGTTACGAATGGAGCGACGCAATCTGCGGGACCATCTTGGGTAAAACCAAAAAGAGATGTCTTGCGTTTGCAGGTTTCAAGCGCCTTTACAGCTCCCAGCTCGACATCGATAAGGCGAATCCGTGCCGTTGTCGGCTCCGCGGAATCTATCACAACCAGAAAATCAAGCCGACCCAAAAGCCCCTTCAGCGCACCGCTGGAAGCGTTGAATGCGCTATTCGATGAGAGGTGTAATTCCTGAAATACTTCCTCGGTATTCATCCTGTCGAGGTAGTCTATGTCGCCATGGTTTACAAACTCCTTCGCCAATTGCGACTCTAGAACATTCAGGAATTCATTGACATTTTTGAGGTCTTTGATATCTCCCTGATTCGTTGCAATTCCGGAGTATTTGGTGATCGCGCCAACGGAGATATTTCCGCCTTGGGCATGAGTAATGAAACACCAACCAACTAAAATCAATGCGGCAGTGAATTTGATGAAGACATCTCTCATATTTGCCTGCTGACTTGAAACAAACAAATTCTTCTTCTGCCCACCAACGCAATTGAATATAAACACGCAACTGAGTGATGTCAAAGTTCTCTGGAGTTTGCCTTGAGAATGGATTGAAGGCGGAAGGTCCGTATCTCAATCCGATACGAACGATAGGTCCACTTCGCGTATGGCTTTTTGGGATAACCGCCAACAGTCGACAAATCGAGGACTTGCGCGTTATCTCTGCTTCCGCACCGATTCATATCATCGACCTGCTCCGCAAGAAGCGCGACGGCGGCTTTCTTGACGCCCGCTAGAATCGAAGATAGGAGCCGTATGCGCTAACGAGTGGAGAATGGATCGACGCGGGAGGTATCAGGCAACTGATATCCATACAGCAAGGTCACTTGCGGTGGGGCCAAACGCTCGCTACTTGCTCGTGGGAAATTTTCGGTTTCCCACCCATGCGTAAAAGCTCGAATGGATGGGAAACCCAAATTTGAAGAGATTGGAAGAGAAGAACCAGCTACCGGCCTAACACCTTCTGAGCTACCAATTCTTCATCGGCATCGCTGCGAATGATTTTGTTGTGCAGGCAATAGAGAGCCAGTTCGAGACGGTCGCTGACACCGAGTTTGTCGTAGATCTTGCGCAGATAATTCTTGATAACCTGCTCGGTGGTTCCCAACTGGAAGGCGATTTCCTTGTTGCGCTTGCCCTGGGTGATGCAGGTGATGATGGCCATCTCCTTGGGCGAGAGCTTGGGCTGCGAGCGCGGATTGACCAGCGCGGCGGCCTGGGCGCGATAGGCCTCGATGACCCAACTGACCGATTGATTGTCGATCCAGGTTTCGCCAGCTGCGATGCGGCGCACGCAGCGGACAAGCAGGTCAGGCGAGATGGAGCGGCTGACGATTCCCCTCACGCCGCGGCGATAGAGCTCGACGGTCTGATTCTCGTCGGCCGCAACTGCCTGCACAATCAGCTTGACCTCGGGCGCAACGCGTAGCAGTTCGGGGATCACGTTGGTGGTGCCAGTCAGCAGGCTCCCCTCAAGCAGCACAATATCTGTGGGATAGCGCTCGATGGCCAATTGAAGATTCTCGAGCGAATCGGCCTGAGCCACCACGCGCAGATCGTCCTCGAGCGCAAATACCTTGCGAATGCCGACGCGGTAGATCGCCTGGGAGTCCGCCAGAATGACGCGGATAGTTCCCGGCTTGACCGGTTGATCGAGCGCTTCGCCGTCTGTGGAGTCGTCCAAATGATCCATAGGAAGTTTTTCAGCCAACATTTTTGCGCCAAGCCTTTACTGACTGCTACTGCTCGGCAAATTGATAATCGTCGATTGTGGCGGCAGCCTGATAGTTACCTTGGTTCTTTGAGCAGCGTACCACACGACCCTGGCAATGAACCAGAACATCGTGGGGGGTACCTAGAACCGAACTGGGCATGCGCATGGAAAAACGGATTTCGAGACCTGCCGGCACCGGTGTTTCCAGGTCGAATATCACTCCGCTGGCGGAGACATTCCGCGTAAGTGCGGCGATCTCGCCTTTGTCGGACGAGAGCATGACGGGCAACGCAATCGGAAAGCGGACGGCGCATCGAACTTCCTGCTGCTTGGCGGCGGATCGAGAACGACCGGATGATGGCGATAACACGGATTTCAATTGGGTCATAGAATGGCATCCTGAAGCCAAATAATTCCATCTACACTGTATCGGAGTTTGGCTGCAAGTCCCATGTCACCAAAGTTTCCAAGCAGGTAATACCGCTTGGGTGAGGTGCGGAGCAGACGAAAATCGACGATCGAGATGAAGCCGAACCCTGGAGTTTGCTAGATCGAAGTCTTGCAGAAGCTAAACAGGCTGCGGAAAAACTCAATAGATGGCTCTGTTTTGAAAGGGCACGACTTCAGTCGTACTAATAAAGTCCATAGAATCAATAGGGCTTTTGCCCCTGAGGGATGTTTTTGGGGGGCTTTGGGCCTCCAAGCCCTTTTTCCGCAGCCTCTAAAGCCCAGCTTTCCTTTCAGCCCTTTGCGGCCCGACTGAGGCCGGGCCCTGATTGCAATGCAACAAGTTTCAGTGGCCCCAAACCTCAATGCAAGCCTCGGATGACGGTATTCAACGGCTGTTTTAGGATTAAAGATGTCGTTGAGACTGCCAGCACTGCTCCAGCTACGGGCCGCAAATCACTTGCCGATCAAACCGCGGGCGATGGCGTCCAACATGCCGTTGAGAAAATTGATGGACTCGGGGGCGGAGTAGCGGCGGGCAATCTCCAGAGCTTCGTTGATGACGATGGGAAAGGGCGTGCCTTTGAAGCCCAGCATTTCGCCGACGGCCACGCGCAGCAGGTTGCGGTCCACGGCAGGCATGCGCTCCAGACGCCAGTGTTTGGAGTTGGCAACTAATAGCTCGTCAATCCGCTCCTGATGAGCCAGAGCGACGCGGAAGAGATCCTCGGCAAAGCCGCGGACTTCCGGCTCCACCTCGTCGGCTGCCTTCCAGAAGGTGGCGCGCACCTGCTCGGGCGTCTGCTTGCCGATGTCGGCCTGGAAGAGCATCTGCATCGCCAACTCGCGCGATTTGCGGCGGCCTGAAGAGTGGTGCTGTCCGCCGGTCAAGCTTGGCCGCCTTCCAGCAGTTTGCGGCGCAGGCTTGCCATTTCGATAGCCGCGACCGCCGCCTCGAAGCCCTTGTTGCCAGCCTTGATGCCGGCGCGATTCAGAGCTTGCTCCAGGCTCTCGCAGGTGAGTACGCCAAAACTGTGGGGAATGCCGGTCGCCTGCTGCGACTCGCCGATGCCGCGCGCCACTTCGTTATAGATAGCCTCGTAATGCGCCGTCTCGCCGCGCAGCAGGCAGCCGAGCGTAACGATGGCATCGACTTTGCCTAGGTTGGCAACGGTGCGCGCGGCCGCTGGAGTTTCCCATGCGCCAGGAACGCGAATGACATCAATATCGGCTCGTTTGGTTCCGCTGCGCAGCAGGGCGTCCAGAGCGCCCTCCAACAACCGCTCGGTAATCACGGCATTCCAGCGCGCAACAATAATGGCGAATTTCATCCCATTGGCCAAGAGATCGCCTTCGACGGCTATTGGCTTGCCTTTGAGCGGATCGGTCCAGGCCCAAAAAGAAAAGGCAAAGTCTGTGACGGGCTCGACGGTAAAGATGCGCGACTTCCAATGCGTCTCCACAATGGGAGAGAGGCGTGCGACAGCACCCTCGCCTCCCTCGGCACTCAGCCAGTTCTCAGCGGCCTGATAGACGGCGTCCAGCGCCGTCACCTCGACCAGCACGTCGGCGGTCGAAGGAAATTTGCCATCGACAAACTCGATATTGCCCAGCGGTGCCAGGAAAGATGCGCCGTGACTGTCGGCCTCCTCCCAGCCTTTGCCGGAGGCAAATCCCAGCGCGGAAAAGAAGCTTCCCAGCCGGTCATAGGTGGCTCGGTTTCCCGTGAGACGGAGGAATGAAATCCCTTTGATCATGCTTTGATTCTATCTTGCCGGGATAGGGCTGTGAGTGAACCGGCGGATGCCGATGAAGGCCGCCAATGCTTATATCTCCTCATACAGGAGTCAAAACAATACCGTCGCAATGAAAATAGGTGCGACCCAGATTCAGAGCCGCATAGATTCCAGGTAAACAAAGGAGGCTGAATAATGGAAAGTTCCTGCTCTCTCCGATTCGGATCAGCTAAGCAGGTGGGTTGATTCCAGACGCTTTCTGTCCACTACAAAATCATCCTAAAAACGGCAGTTGCACACCGTAATCCGTAGCCTGCATCAAGGTTTGGAGCCTCTGGAACTTGTTGCTTTGTAATCAGAACCTGACTTTACAGGCTCCGGAAAAACTCAATCGAGAACTCTATTTTGAAAGGGCACGACTTCAGTTGTGCCGCAAATACCACAAAATAAAGACTGGGATTTAGCCCCTACGCGATGTTCGGGATATTTGACGCACATTCTCCCTTTTTCCGCAGCCCGTTTAGCCCCTGCAAAACTTCGGTCTTGCGAACTACCATGGTTAGGCTCTTCTCGATCGTCGATGTTCAACTGCTCCGTACCTCACCCAAATGGTGAAATCGTCAATCGCTGCAAGGGGTTTCACTTTGAAGAAGATTACCAATTCAAAGCTGGATCGACTGTCGTTTTTTAAATCATTCCATTGGCGGCGCAATCGAAATTCTGCATTTCATAGCCCAAAAATAGCTTTTTCAGTGATTTCCCCAAGAAACAAAGAAGCCCCCAGCCGCGGCCGGAGGCTTCAATAATCTACCGCAAGTCTAGAACGGGTTGATCTTGTTCAGCCCCTTCTTCTTTTTCTTCTTGCTGGATGATTCGTCGCTCAAGTCGGCCTTATGCTTCTTGGCGTCCGCGGCATTGACCGGAGCCGTGGCTGGCTTGCTCACTTCGTTCACCTGGTCTGGAGCCTCGGCAGGCTTTTCCGCAGCCGGCAGAGCGGAGCTAACCGGTCCTACAGCTTTGACCACTGCGTTGGGGTCGGCTGGAGGCGCGGCCACTATCTGCATTCCCACACCGGTCCCACCCTCTGGCCGCTCCGTCTGCAACGGCGCCTGCGAAGGCTGATCGGTACGCGGCGGCTCATTAACGCCGGTAGGCGTAACGGCTTCCTTGGGCGCGGCTGGCTTGCCGGCATCTCTCGCGGCGTTGAAGATGGTCAGGTTCTCTTTATTGATCTCCGGCGCGTAAGTCCGCTTGGGGTCATCCAGGCTAGGTTCGCCCACATGCACCGCCTCCACCACGGAAGGCCCGTGCTTGATCACGTCAAAGGTCTTGCTGGTAAATCGCAGGGGCTGGCGACTGCGCTCTTCGGCGTCGTTCTCCGCAATGGCCTCCTGTGTCGGCTCGGGAACAGGCCGGTTCATCGCCACCAAACGGTCGCGCGCGTCTTCCACGTGCGGAGCCATCGGATAGCGCGTAATCACCTTCGTATAAGCCTCGGCCGCGCGATCCATATAAACCGCGCGCAGCCTCTCCTTCAGCGCCCCGTTCAGAGTTGTCACCATCTGGATCGAGTGCGCCTCGCCTGCATAGGAATCGCCTATCGCCAGCAGCGCCTGATCGCTCCTCGAGTACAGCGGATAAGTATCCACCACCGTCTCCAGCCGCGCTATCGAGGCCGGGAAGTTGTCGCGGCTCTCGTAATAGAAGCCGATCTCCGTCTCGCGTTCCGCCAAAACCTCCTGCACGTCGCGCAGCTTTTGCTTGGCGCGCGGCACCAGTGTCGAGTCGGGGAACATGTTGATCATGGCCCGGTATTCCTGCTCGGCGCGCTGTGCGTTGGTGTAGTCGCGGTCCGGCTTCTCCATCTGCTCGTAATAGATGTCGGCCACCTTCATCTGCGCCTCGGCCGCTTCCGGCGCCTGCGGGAAGAAGGTAATAAAGTCCTTGTACTCAGCCTCGGCCTGGGTCAGCGCCGCCGTGCCGCCCTCTTTGAACCAGCTATCGCCCACCGCCAGCTTGGCCCTCATGCGGTACTCGGAGTCGGGATAAGTATTCAGCATCGTCTGCAGGTCAAGCCGCGCCACGTCAAAGCGGCCCTTCTTCATGGCGATCATCGCCTTGTCAAAAAGCTCCTTGTCGGGCTGCCTGGAGTTGACGCCGGCCAGCGGATTCACGCTCAGATCTTCGTTCTTCTTCTTGTGCTGTTTGACCCTGGCCTGGGCAGCCACTCCACCCAACATCAGCGCCGCCACCGCCACCGCGGCCATCTTCACTGTCAACCGGTTCATAAACCCTCATTGCGGCCGCAGCCTGAACCCAGGCCACCAGCCTATCTCTCGATCTATGCTTCTATTCGCCCGTTGCCAAGCGTGCCGCGGCCAGTAGTGCGCGGGCATCCTCTTCCGGCCGTCCCGCGCCAAATACCGCGTTTCCAGCCACCAGCAACTCCGCACCCGCTTGGACGATCCGCGCCACCGTATCGTGAGCCACGCCCCCGTCCACTTCGATTCTAAATGCCAGCCCCAGTTCCTGGCGCAGCGCCGCGAGCTGCCGGATCTTCTCCAGCGAAAATTCAATAAACTGCTGCCCGCCAAAGCCAGGATTCACGCTCATCACCAGCACATGGTGCACCATCGGCAGCGTCAGCCGCAGCAGTTCCACCGGAGTCGCCGGATTCACCACCACCCCCGCCTTCATCCCGTGGTGCGCAATCAGTTGCAGCGAGCGGTGCAGATGCCGGCAGGCTTCGTAATGTACGCTCACCCAGTCGGCCCCGGCCTCGGCAAAGGCCGGAATGAACTCGTCCGGATTCTCGATCATCAGGTGGCAGTCCAGCGGCAGCCGGGTCGTCTTGCGCAGGCTTTTGACTACCAGCGGCCCAATCGTAATGTTAGGCACAAAATGCCCATCCATCACGTCCACATGGATCACCGTCCCGCCCCCGCGCTCAGCCGCCGCCACCTGATCCGCCAGGTGCGCAAAGTCCGCAGACAATATAGATGGCAACAACTCGACCATAAATTTGAAGCGCATCTCCTCGCAGACTCAGTGTATCAGCGCGGAGGGATGGACTCTTCCGTGCGATTCCGAAGAGCCTTAGCCACGAAGTCTCCAGGCGATAGTGCATCCCAGTATGAACCTCGCATTTGCAGGTGGTTGTATCGCGTAATAGAATTTTGAAATGACTTTCCGCGCTAGGCTTGCCGCAGTCTGTCTTGCACTATGCTTCGGGATCGTCGGCGTAGCCGTCGTTCGAAGGTACATGCTAGGTGACAATTGGCAGCTAATTATAGTATTTCTTTCGATCACTTCCTGCCTATTGGTGGCTGATACGGGGAATCGGAGGGATTTCTTGCCGCAGATGCGGATTGGGATGGTCCGACATTTTGGAGAATGAGGAATCACCACCTATATCCGACCGGTTAATGGTGGCGGCGTTCCCGAATATGGGCGAAGGTTATGTCTGCGCAAGATGCGGAACGATTCTTTGTTATCAATGATTTTTGATCCGCTTGCATGTCTGTCCGACGTGTAAGTCTCAAGAACATAGGCACGCCTGGCTGTCGAAGCATGGAAAGGTTGACATCAGAAGGCTGCGGAAACTCTATGCCGGCAACAAGTCTTCTGAATATGCGACGCTGATTAGGCAGGACCTTATTGAGTTTGACAAGAAATTCGTCCGCTCGCGCCTAGTCGGCAATCTCATAATCGAGGTTCTGTTTGCTGGCTTATTCGGCGCTCTTGGACCGTTCGTGAATCGCGACGTTTCCGCTGGATGTAGTGTTAGCATCGCTTTAGTCACGAGCATTGCGGTTACTGTCATCAACCTCGTCGGCTTCCGATTTATCTTTCCCACGAGCAGACGAAGGTTGAAGATTCTGGAGCGCACATCGGCTACGGTTCTTGGACTTGGATCGGGCATTATCCTAGGTTGGGGAAGCGGCACATTTGGTCTTGGTCCATTCCCTTGGGCCTTCGGGATGGCGGCATTCTACTGCCGGTTGGTTCATTCCGAGAGAATGGGACTCCGCGCATTGACTTGAAGCCCCAGGTCCAGCCTTTGGAAACTGGGGTATTGGGCGGTTGGGCCACGAATCCGCGCAAACTGACCGCTGTTCACTGAAAACTGCCCGGTGTTTTGCTGATTATTACCGCCACTTCCTTCACAATCAAGAAAACGGCCAAAATTCCCGCCGCGCCAGAGGCCACCATGACCAACGCCACCCAATTCGCTCCGTCGCAAACCGCCCAGGCCATGCCTCGCAGCCGGTCCGCAACCTTCAATTTTCGCTCTTCGGAGATTCGGCAAATGACGAAGAAATTTGAAGAAATGTTCTTGATCGCCCCTTATGCAGCGCAAAATACCTATTCAACATGCTTATTATCAATGGTTTGAATAGGCATAAACGCAAAAAAGTCTTTTTTTAGATTCTCTTTTCTTTCGCTTTAGCCCCTAAGTCGTTCATTTAATTGATTTATTTTGTCCACTTTCCGTTCGCCAAATCTTCGCTCACGTTCATAATTCGCCTGCGGGCAGTTTTGGAAGCCGTGGGATTGGCGGCGACCGCTGGAGCGCGAGATTCTGCCCGATTTCATCGATGCGACGGTAGGCTTTCCAGAATTGGCAGAGCAAACCGGCATTCACGCCAAGACGCTTCATTAGATGTTCGGTCCCAGAGGCAATACCATGTGCTTTTGGACCGGCTTCTTTGGCGGTTCGTTCGAGCCTCCAGTCGCTGCCTGTTGAGAGTTGACCGCTGCCTGCTGCACGGCAACGGCACACGGCGATACCGACACAGTTCTCTCAACGAATCGCGGTTGCTTCTCGATCGGAGCGACATACGGAAAGCGTACCTGGACGACGTAGTTCTCCTGCTTGATGTAGCCGTGAAATGGCTCCAGTCCGGCAATCTCTGAGGCCATTACGAGCGGCTGGGTAGTGATCTCAAGGGTGTACTGCTTTCTGCCACTGATCAGACCCGCACTGCGCGACTCCTTCAAACGCTCAAGTTCGACCTCGCCGATCGCATCGAAAACCCACTTTGCCGAGTGTGGCTCGGAGGTTTTGAGGAATATCTTTGTCGCTGGCTGCGAGAGGATGACTTCGGCGTCCTTGCCGTAAGAGCCTGTTTACGATCTTCTGAGTAGGAGAACGAGTAAGGCGAGGTGAACGAACTGCAGGCTGGTATTCAGTTTTCGTTCACAGTTCTGCCACAGTCGTCGGCACTTTTCCAGCCATCCGAAGGAGCGTTCGACAATCCAGCGTTTTGGCAGCACCACAAACGCATGCAGTTCATTGCGCTTGACGACTTGCACCGTTGCCTTCAACCGCCCCATCACGCTGTCGGCAAAGGGTTCGCCCGTGTACGGTTTTCTCGGTTTCATTCCTTGGAATTACCGTTCTCAAGAGGCATCTGTTAATAACTACCTTGATGACTGCGGCAGATCAGGTCCAAAGATCGCAAACAGGTTCTGAGCGCAATCTACTTCCCCACCTTGGCCCGCACCCACAGCACGCCAAACAACGGCAGCGCTATGGTGAGCACCAGCAGCCCGGCGGGTAGACCCACATAGCGATAGGTAACCACATAGCTCACCGCGTGATGGCCGATGCCATTCCAGGCCAGCAGCGTGAAGATGGCCAGCGCCGTCGAAGCGAAAAACGTAAAGAAAGCCGCCGCAAAGGCCAGCAGCAGGCTCGTAAAGAACCCGAATCCCTTCAGCGGAAAGCCCAAGACGGTTCCTTGGCCTGCTCTGCCCTGTTTTTGCGCCGGCTGCGTCACTTTGAGTGCCTCCATGCCGTAGAATACAGTCTCATGGCGAGCAGTGTACAAATCGAACTCTGGCACGCGGAGAAGGTGGCCACGCAGACAACAGTGATCGAGGCATCCAACGGAATCCACTACGCAATGTGGGGCGAGACGCGTGTCTCGGATGCCGACCTTGAGCGGCTGGTCGGCGCTGTTCCGGCCACGCTTTCGGCCGCGCTCGAACACCGCGCTTATTACTTTGTTCCGCTGGCCATTGCCGACACCGACGACACGATGGTCGCGCCCGGCTACAACGTCGATCTGAGCGACCGCGCCATCTGCCATCGCAACGCCGTTTTTGGCTCGACAGACGCCGTCTTTCTTTCCACACGCCTGGTCGAGGACCGTTTCGGCCTGGCCTTCGAGTTCTTTATCAATGTGGCCCATAACTTTGTCGAGGCCGCCGGCGTTCCAGAGAGCTTCTCCGAGCTCGCCTGGCAGCAGGCCGAGGCCCAGGTCCGAGGTGAAACCAGCCAGGACGCGTGGGAGACCCGCCGCCGCGCCCAGGACGGCCGCTCACTGGAGAGCCGCAGCGGCCAAAAAGCCATTGATGAGCGCGCTCGCGGTAGTTACTTCGAGTCGGCTTTCTCCGATGCTTTGGCGATTTATATGCTCTCACTGGCGGTGGACTTCGACTACCACGACCTGCGTGAGCGCGACTACCCGCTGCTGGCAGCCCCGGCGTTGGCCGAGCGGCTGCGACATGTAGCTACGCTGTTTCCTGCCAATCAGGGCTACGAGTTTCAGGTGCTCTACCGGCGCAAGGGTTAACCTCGAGGGCAATGCTGTCAGGCTTGTTGGACTATTTCATGGCAATCAGCGACTGCTGTCGCTTCGACCAGTGGCGCGAGTTTAGCCCAAACTCGATCGATAACATTTTCGGCAACCAATGTACCCTGACTAATCCAACCCAATATGTACTTATCGAAATGCTTGGTGGGGCCTTTAAAACTGCTCAGAACGCTTTCCTCGCCGACGCACTCCAGCTTTCATCTACGCCAAAACATAGCGGCAGACCATGTTCCTTCCAGAATTTAGCCCATGCACCAAATTAAAGAACGGATTTGTTTCCAGATCCAGGAAATACATACCGTATCCCCTCGGGTACGGTGACATGGATGCCGAGGGACGCACACTATTGACCGGCAAGAAAATATTGTTAATCGGCATATGCGACGATTGGGTCTTTGAAGAAAACTTTAATTTTTTCAGGCTTCGTCTCGATCACCGCCATGTGGATTGCGGCCGGACGCAGTTTGGCTTTGGTTCTTATGGGTGCCATCGATCTCATGGCATGTTTCAAGTCGGCATTCAGCCGTTCATCCGGGTTCAACTCGGGGGAGTAACTGAGGAGATAGGAAACCTCAATCTGTTCGCCATGCTCTGCCAGCCGATCACTGTCCGCTGTTCCTTATCGAGAATGCACAGTTTGGCAGCGGCTCGAATTCTTGTTAGACTAGTCTAGTGGCCGGAGTCGGCCATTTTCAGCACGTGTGTGGCGCTATCGTCCAGGGGTTAGGACGTGAGATTCTCAATCTTAAAACCCGGGTTCGATTCCCGGTAGCGCTACCAGATATTGAACGCTAAAGCCCGTTAAATCAACGGGCTTTTCCTTTGCCCGAAAATCCCTCTGGTGCGTGTTTGGTCACAATACCGCGTTCCGTGGCACACAGTTTGGTACACAGTCCATCCGGCCCGCTCGATTGCCTTGCTTGCTGGCTGGCTTTCTTCGCATCGCAAGCACGGGGCAAGCAGCGATATGTACACTCCGCCCCACCCAGGCGAACTATTACAGGAATGGCTTGAAGGATTGAACGTAATTTTAACCGATTTCGCCAAACACATCGGAGTCTCGCGCGCCACGCTCTCTCGTATTGCCAATGGCAAAGCGTCCATTACGGCTGATATGGCATTGCGATTTTCAGCAGCATTCGGGGATCGGCCGGCAATCTGGATGGCTTTGCAAACACAGTATGATTTATGGCAAGCAAGCCAAAAAGAAATGCCCAAGATCAAGAAATATCCTATCGCTGCATAGTTGAGGTTCATCGCCTCCCAGGTCTGAAAACCCGGACCTGGGGCACCCGGCGTATCAAGTTTTATAGACTCGTTTAGACACATCATGATACTTTGAGATCATCAAAACCCGGAGGGTTCTGATGGAAGATATTTCAAAAACCATGTTGTTTTCAGCAGATGACATCTGGCGGTTGGTCACGGTCTAGATGACGATTCCAAACTAATGATGAGGGTGCCCCCGGTCCCTCGCTTTTGGGGACCGGGGAATCAAGCCTCAATCCACCAGTTTGGCAATCTCGTCCAGATCGAAGCGCGCCTCGCTGCCTTCGAGGGTAAACGTCCTCTCGGCCAGCGCTTCGAGCTTGCCTCCGCGATACCTGAAAGCCGGCCCCTCGGGATCGACGATGAGAATCGTGCTGATTCCCATCTTCTCGTAGCGTTCGCCCTTCTTCATCACGCGTCCGACCTGGTCGGCTGGCGAGAGAACCTCGATCACGGCAACCGGAGGATGTGTGGCGATGGGTTCAGGCGGAAGGTTGCGGTTAAGCAGAGTCACGTCAGGAATCAGAAAGCCGTAGGCATCCACCTGAACGCGCAGCCCCGGACGCACCCGGATTCCAGCGCTCACGGCCTGTGCGCGAAACCATGCGCAGATCGCCGCCTGCCATGCGGAGTGCTCGTTTTCACCCATCGTGCTCTCCCTCTCCACGATCTGGCCATCGATGTATTCGGCGTCTGGCGACCAGGAGCTTCGGAGATATTCTTCAACGGACACAAAAACCGGCGCGGCTGCCATCTCGTCTCTCCTTGTGCTTATCATAGTGCGGCGCAAATCGAAATGGAATAGGCGAAGTCTGGAATTGCCACTTATTCAGTAAACCCTGCCGAAGCCCTTCCATTACAATCAAGAGAGTATGGCACTCGACTTTCTAGGGACTCTCGAACGGACGCATCATTGCGGCGAATTGCGCGCTGCCCACGCAGGACAAACCGTGGTTTTGATGGGCTGGGTCAACCGCCGCCGCGACCACGGCAACCTCATCTTTCTCGACTTGCGCGACCGCACCGGCATCAGCCAGATCGTGCTCGATAAAGAGCTGACACCTGACGGCCACCTCAAAGGCGAAATGGTGCGGCCCGAGTACGTCGTTGCCGCGGTGGGCCGGGTGCGCCTGCGCGATGCCGACGCCATCAATCTCAAAATGCCTACCGGCGAGATCGAGATTGAGGCCACGCAGTTGCTGGTGCTGAACGACACCCGTCTGGCGCCGTTTTCGCCTTCGGAAGAGGCGATTCAGAACGAGGAAGTCCGACTCAAATACCGTTACGTGGATCTGCGCCGCCCCGAGATGCAGCGCAACTTCCGTCTGCGGCATGACATTGTTTTAGCCATCCGCGACAATCTGAGCCAGCAGGGTTTTCTAGAGATTGAAACGCCGATCCTGACCAAGAGCACTCCCGAGGGCGCGCGCGATTTTCTGGTGCCGAGCCGCCTTCATGCGGGCGAGTTCTACGCGCTTCCGCAGTCTCCGCAGATCTTCAAACAAATCCTCATGATCTCTGGCTTCGATAAATACTTCCAGATCGCCCGCTGCTTCCGCGATGAAGATCTGCGCGCCGACCGCCAGCTTGAATTTACGCAAGTGGATCTGGAAATGAGCTTCCCGCAGCAGGAGACGGTCTTCGCGGTAGTCGAGAAGTTTCTTGCCGCCGGTTTTGCCGCCGCCGGAGTTACGCTGGCAACGCCCTTTCCGCGCCTTACTTATGATGAGTCGATGCGGCGCTTTGGCAGCGACAAGCCAGACATGCGCCTGCCGGGATTGGTGGATGTGCGCCTGGCCTTCACGGACGAAAACCTGGCTACGCTGCAGATAGACCCGGCACTGCCGGTGGTGGCTTTCCGCATTCCGAATGTGGGCGAGTTGAGCCGCAAGGAGCGCGAGGACAATCATCCCAGCTTCGATTTGAAGAAGGGCGCAAAGTTCATTGACGATTTCAAGCGCCTGGCCAAGGGCTTTCCCGAGTCTGCCGTCAAGGTGCGTGAGCTGGCTGGTGCGGCCGAGGGCGACTTCGTCATCATCGTCGCCGGCGACCCGGCGCATCCGGTCAAGGCCAGCGACACCAAGTTCGAAGGCCGGCTGAGCGAGCGCGAGATCAACGTGTACTCGACGGCCGGCAACTTCAGGACTGAGTTGGCCAAGAAGTACGCGGATCGGCATGGAGCATTTGGAGTTACCGAAAACGTCGTTCAAGAGGCTGCGGCACAGGCTGGAGCCGGCGCAATCGATGGAGCAAAGGCTTTTCAGCCGATCTGGATCACCGACTTTCCCATGTTCGAGTACGATGCGGCGCTGGCCAAGTGGATGCCCGCGCACCATCCCTTTACCGCGCCGCACGAGGCCGACATGGCCAACCTACTTACCGATCCGGCCAGTGTACGCGCAAATTGTTACGATCTGGCGATGAACGGTCTGGAACTTGGCTCGGGCTCGATCCGCATTCATAGAAAAGATATCCAGCAGCTGATCTTTCAATCGCTGGGGATCAGCGACGAAGAAGCTCATGCGCGCTTCGGCTTCTTCCTCGACGCGTTGGAGTACGGCACCCCGCCGCATGGTGGCATCGCGCTCGGCGTGGATCGCATCGTGATGCTGCTGGCCGGCGCGCCCAGCCTGCGCGAGGTGATCGCTTTCCCCAAGACCGCCAAGGCCATCGACCTGATGGTGGATGCGCCGACAACGGTGACCGAGCAGCAGTTGAAGGAGCTGCATATTCGCGTGGCGCTGAAGAGCTAATGTGGAAAGTGCGCTTGGGCGTAATTATGCAAATCCTGAGCCCACTTGGGAATAAGAAGCACGAGTTCTCCGCAATTCTTAGCAGTTCCCACAAATTTATTGACCCTTTCAAGAAAAGAAGGCTTATCTTGTGAGTGCCGCAAGGTCTCAAGAATCTCGCCAAGCTCTGTCTTCTCTTGACAATCTTGAAGACGACTCCCAATCTCCGCTTCGATGGTCTCGATTAAGTTGCTTATTGAGACATGAATCGTCGCCGACTGCCCCATTGCTACGTTAGTAGCGTTTCCATGAATGGTGAGATTGTTAACGATCTGTGCTCCGTCAGATGCGTTTGGTTTCATGTTCTTTCTCTTTTCGATTTCACAATGAAGCAACTTCATGAAAGCATGTGAGGACCGTTCTAACTCTTGCCCGAGAGCTTCAGCTCGCGCGATACCTGGAGCGGGATTTATTCCCGTTCTGTTCGCTCTTCCTGATGCTGTCTGGCAGAGGCTCATCTTACGTGCGCCAAGGGACTGCTGTTTGAAGCTACATAGTTCTTTCCAAATCCGTTCATCTGGCACTAGGCGTTTGACCTCGTATGCCTCAAGCCATCCATTCATATAAGCTCGCAATTCCGCTTTGAAATGCTCAACTTCGATTTCGTCGAATCGTGAATCCAATGGGTCCAGAATCAATCCGAAACCGTGGGCAAGTTGATCTTTGCTCAATGCGGAACGGTCCTTTTCTTTCTTTGCTCTCAGAGCATCGAGCGTTCCATAAAAATGATTGCGGGAGTAATGCTGTAGTTGCTTCCATTGTTCGTCGTTCATCCTCTCGATCCTCTACACCCGGTCCAACTCCGCAAACAGCTCGCTCAGCACGACGCGAATCGGCGTCTCCGGCACGGTGAGTTCGCCCATCCGCACCTCTTCCAGTCCAACTGAAGTATATCTATAAGCAATGCGCGGCTCCGGATCGATGACCCAGATGTTCTCGACGCCGAAGAGCCGGTACTCGGCGGCCTTCTCCTGCATGGCGCGCAGGGAATCTTCGGGAGAGAGGATCTCAATTGCGATCAGCGGCGGAGTGGTAACATAGCGCTCGAACTTCGATTCACTCCGCATGACCAATACATCCGGCACACGGAACTTGCGCGCCTCCGTCTGGGTTCGCAGTTCGGGGAAAACTTCGACGCCCCACTCCGTTCTCTTGATTGCGAACAGGACCGTCAGAAAACGCTGAAGGATCGAGTGTTCTTTCTCGCCCAAGTTCCGCTCCTCAATCCGCCCGTCTACAAACTCGCGGTCCGGGCTCCAACTGGTGGCGAGGTATTCGCGCACAGTCCAGAGGTCTTCCGAGATGGGCAGAGTCGCCATGCAATGATTATCGCGCCAAACGGGCAGTTCCACCAGCGGAATCCAGGCAGAACGGCCCGTTTTCATTCTTGTTTGCATGCGATCCAACTGCTCAAAGAGTCTTCATGCCAATTCGATTCCGGCGATCTCGGCTTCCAGTCCGCCGTATTCCGGGTGCTCGTTTTCGCGGATGCGATAGGCAAGATTGATGAGGCTGCCCTGCTTGAGGCCGAGAGCCTGGGCGCGGGCGGCCATGCTCCAGCCAACGGCGCGCAAAGCGCCGCTGGAGTTGGGCAAGGGCTGGGGCTGAACGGAATCCTGCGCCAACTCCAGTCTAAGATGGCGCTCTTTCATCACCCGCGGCGGGCCGAGCAGGCTAACCTTGAGAGCCGCAAAGACCGGCTCGGGGTTGCCGTGGCCAAAGGGCTCCAGCTTGCGCAGCCAGCCGGCGATGACCGGCGTGATGCGGTCCAGCGGCAGTTCGGCGTGAATGCAGAGCAAGTGCTCAGGCTCGCGGGCGGCCAGATGCTCCTGGGCGTAGAGGCGCAGGCGGCGCTTGAGTTCCGGAAGCCGCTCGGCGGGCAGGGCGAAGCCGATGGCGAAAGCGTGGCCGCCAAAGCGCGTGAAGAGATCGGCGCAGCTCTCGATGGCGTTGAGAAGCTGAAAGCCGTCAACGGAGCGGCCGGAGCCTTGAGCAACTCCGTCTTCAACGCTGACTACAATGGCCGGCTTGGCGGTGCGCTCGACAACGCGCGAGGCAAGGATGCCGATGACGCCGCGATGCCAGCCCTGGCCGTCGATGAGAAGCAGGCGGTCCGATGCGAGCTCGCCGTCTTCGGCCAGACGGGATTCAATCGCTGTAAGTGCGGTGGCTTCGGTCTGGCGGCGTTCGCTGTTGAGGCGCTCCAGTTTGAGGGCCAGTTCAGTGGCGCGGGCATGGTCACGGGTGGTGAAGAGCTCAATCACATCCGAGGCCACGTCCATGCGTCCGGCGGCGTTGATGCGCGGCGCAAGTCGGAAGGCGACGTCAAAGCCGGTGATAGCTCTTGCGGCGGGATCGAGGGCCGCCGCGGCAAAGAGGGCGCGCAGACCGAGGCCAGCGGGGCGGCGCAACTCGCGCAGACCAAGCGCCGCAATGACACGGTTTTCGCCCTTCAACGGCACAGCGTCGGCTATGGTAGCGATGGCGGCCATTTTGAGAAAACTGGGCAGAGTCTTCTCGCGGGTGCGGTCCGGCGAGCGGCGCTCCAGCACGGCTTGAGCCAGCTTCATCGCAATGGCAGCGCCGCAGAGGAATTTTTCCGGGTAGGCGCAGGCAGGCTGGTTGGGATTGAGAATCGCCAGCGCGTGGGGCACGGCGTCGCCAGCCTCTAATAAATGGTGGTCGGTAATGATGAGATCCAGGCCGAGTTTGCGGGCGGTCTCGGCTTCGGCAAAGGCTCTCATGCCGGTATCGACGGTAATGACCAGGCGGACACCCTCGGCGAAGGCCGCTTCAAGAACGCTGGATTGCAGCCCATAGCCTTCGCGCAGACGGTGAGGCACGTGAAAGCGGGCGACGCCGCCGAGCATTTCGATGGCTGTTTTGAGCAGCACGACGGCGGTGGTTCCGTCCACATCGTAGTCGCCATAAAGCAGCACCGGCTCGCGCTGGGCGATGGCCTGCTCCAGCCGGGCGACCGCAGCAGTCATGCCCAGCATGAGCAGGGGATTGTGGAGGGCAGCGACGTCGGGGTTGAGGAAGGCGAAGGCGTCGCCGGGTTGGACGATGCCGCGAGCCACTAGCAACTCAGCCAGCACGAGCGGCAAACGCGCAGCCTTGGCCAGCTCAACGGCTTCGGCTGGATGCGGGTTGGTGAAGCTCCAGCGCTGGGGCGGAAGCTTGCGCTGCTCCTCAATTGCCGAAGGCTGAGGCCTCATTGCGGGAGCCTGGGGCGAAGACGGAAGTTGCGCAGTGCTCTGGTTGACTTCAGCACCCACCAGGATTATTCGTCCTCTTCGTCGTCTTCGTCGTGCTCGTGATCGCCAATCACGATGTCCTGGAAGGTCTCGATGTCTTCCAGCAGCGCCTGAAAGCGCTCATACCACTCGGTGGTGGTTTCATGCAGGAAGACCAAACCCTGATAGACAAAGCCGAGCTGAATGTAGCCGACGTTGCCGGCATATTTGCGCAGCCATTGCGCCTCGACCAGTTCGGTAGCCTCTTCGTCGGGGAAGTTCATCTCCCCGGCCTCCTCGATCAGCGCGTCGAGCTCTTCGCGCTCCAGCGTCATCTCGCTGAAGGTGACAAAGGGAGCGCCAACGTGCTTGGCCATCTCCACAAAGTCTTTCCAAGCGTCGGGGTTGTCGGCGCCCTCCCACACAATGGAGGGAACATCTTCAGTGATGTAACCGGGCAGGCGTTGAAGTCCATGACCCTCAATGAAGGCCACCATGTCGTCTTTCAGGGAGAGTAAATTGTCAAGGCTCATAGTCAAGTACCTATTTTCGCAGATGAGGGTGGGGGTGCGCCGCGCGATGCAAAAAACTTCTTTGAGGCAGAGGTTAGGGATTAGGGACTCTCCGTTTAGTCTGGAAAAGTATCGATCGAGGAGGAATTCCGCTTGCCAGCCTTCGAGCGCCACGTCTTTGTCTGCCTCAACTCCCGCCTTGCTGACGCGCCGCGGCGCTCCTGCACCGCCGATGGAACGAGCGAGTTGCACACGCAGTTGCAGCAACTGACCAAGGCAGCCGGCTTGGGCGGGCGGGTTCGCATCAACAAGTCCGGATGTCTGGACCAATGCGAACACGGCCCGATGGTGGTGGTCTATCCCGAAGCGGTCTGGTATGGCAATGTGCAACCCGCGGACGCAGCCGAGATTGTCGCGGAACATCTGGTTGCCGGACGGCCAGTGGAACGCCTCCGCGTCGCCGAGGGATGCCTGAACACAAAGAGCTGTCCGCACCGGGGGTAGCCGTTGGCTCAAGCCGGGCTGAAATCTTGTAAAGTGAACGCTAAAGGGGCGCAATCCGCCTCTGAAGCGATACACTCTCCTCATGCCCACACGCACCACAGCCCGCATCAGCCTGACCGCGCTGCTTGGCACGCCGGTGACGGATGCGCAAGGGCAGTTGCGGGGACGGCTGAAGGATATTGCCGTGGCTACCGGCGAGGACGCGGGCAAAGTGGCCGGCATGGTGCTTAAGACGCGCGCCGGGCTATGCATCGTTCCCTCGCACGAGGTGATGGAGACGCCGGCAGGCACCTTGGAGCTGCGCTCGGCGGGCGCTTTGGTTCCGCTGGAGGATCAGGGCAATTATCTCTACTTGCAACAGGATCTGATCGATCGCCAGATCATCGACAACCACGGCCGCAAGGTAGTGCGCGTCAACGACGTGGATCTGGAGTGGATGGGGCAGGGAGCGGCGCATCTGCTGCGCGTCGCTGAGGTCGAGGTGGGGCTGCGCGGAGCCTTCCGCCGCGTCTTCAAGGGCCTGCTGCCGCGGGCCACGCTGGAGAGGCTCTCGCGGCGCATTGCGGCGCGCGGAATTCCATGGCAGTTTGTCGATGTGATCGAGGTCGATCCAGCGCGGCGCGTCAAGCTGCGCATCGAGTACGAACGGCTGGGGGCGATGCATCCCTCGGATCTGGCCGACATTCTGGAGGATTTGGCGCCGGCCGAGCGCGCGGTTATTTTTACCTCGCTGGACGAAGAGGTGGCCGCGGAGACGCTGGAAGAGGTCGAGCCCAAGTTGCAGAAGGCGCTGCTGGAAAAGCTGGGCGAAGAAAAGATTGCCGACATCGTCGAGGAGATGGACCCAGGCGCGGCGGCCGATCTGCTGGGCGAACTCTCCGAGGAGCAGTCGGACGCAATTCTGGAGGAGATGGAGCCGGAGGAGCGGCAGGAGGTCTCTGAGCTGCTGGAGTTTGACGAGGACTCCGCCGCCGGCTGCATGACAACCGACTTTGTTGCCGTCAGCAAGGACGCGACTGTGGCTCAAGCCGTGGAGGCTCTGCGCGGCTTTGACGGCGATCCTGAGAGCGTGACGGAGATCTATCTGCTGGATGAAAAGCGAGTGCTGCGCGGGTCAATTCCGCTGGCGCGGCTGGTGATGGCGCTGCCGGAGACGCGGCTTGCTCTTCTGGCTGAAGCGCGCGTTCTCTCTTGCCCGCTGGGGCTGCATCAGAACGAGTTGGCGGAGTTCTTTGACAAGTACAATTTGCATGCACTGGCCGTGGTGGATGCGCAGGGGCGCATGGCCGGGGTGGTGCAGGCCGACCATGTAATCAGCTTCTTGCGCGATAAATTATAGAGACTGCGGTGATTGGTTCGTGCTACACTTCTGGCGAAATTCCAAGGAAGAATTATGAGCGATGAACCCACGGGAGCCAGGCCGCCGCGCATGCATGGAATTACACCGACACCCTATGAAATCCCAGCCGAGCACCGGCGGGAATCGACGAGGAGAGGACTGGGACTGCCGCTCTTTCTTCGCATTATCCTTGGCTTCACATTGTTGCGCGCGGCGGTGTATCTGCTGCTTGCGCTGGTTCCGTGGAGCGATCCCGATTCGGCTGTGGCGGGCTTTTTTATTGCCAAGCCAGAGATTGTCTTTGGCGCGATTCCGCGGGTCTTTCAGCCCTGCGTGGGGGTCTCAGGGCTTTCAGTTGGCAGAATGGTGGAGGGGCTGCCGTTCATTTTTCTGGGCGCGGCGGGGCTGTACCTTTTCAGTGCATGGAAGCTGGTGAATCTGGATAAATTCTGGATCTCGATTATCCGCTGGGTCATCATGTTTCAGGCCGGAGCAACGGTGGTGAAGCTGTTGATCGCGCTGTCGGCCAGATTTGTGGGAGAGGCGGAAGCGCCGCTTTCCGATGCGATGCGGCTGGCGATTGTCCTCACGGTGATTTGGAATCTGATTATCTTCGGCTGCTTCGCCTTCTTTCCTCGAATTGAAGACGCATACGACACCAAAGCTTAGCAGAGCGGTTGATGCGCTGGCTTGAGCGCCTGCGAATCCTGGCGGTGGGCGACAGCGTTGGCGGGCTCGACCGGCGATTATTTCTGGGGGCAATTTTTTGCGATTTGGATAGAATCTTGCCCAATTCCGGAAATTCTGTGCACAATTGCTCGCTTTTGTTTCCCTTCCTGAAAATCGTCTCAAAGAAAAGGTTGGGATTGATACAAATCTGTGAAAGAATTCAGAAATGATGCAGCTTCCCAAGATCATTCAGGGCGGCATGGGTGTTGGCGTCTCGAACTGGCGTCTGGCCAATGCTGTTTCCAAACTCGGTCAGCTCGGCGTGGTATCCGGCACGGCGCTGGATTCCCTCTTTGTGAGACGTCTTGCCGATGGCGATCCAGGCGGCGATATGCGCCGCGGGCTGGACGCCTTTCCCTTTCCCGAGATGGCCAACCGGATCTGGGAGGAGTACTACATTCCCGGCGGCAAGGCTGCCGCAAAGCCCTATCCGCTGCCGCCGATGCACCAGCGCCGCGACCTGCGCAAGGTGGTCGAGCTGTGCATCGTGAGCAACTTTGTCGAGGTGTATCTGGCGCGCGAAGGCCACAAGAATCCCGTAGGCATCAACTTCCTTGAGAAAGTCCAGATGCCGCACCTGCCTTCAATTTATGGGGCGATGCTGGCCGGCGTCGGCTATGTACTGATGGGTGCCGGCATTCCGCTGCATATTCCCGGCGTTCTGGATGCGCTGGCTGGGCTGCGTCCGGCCGAGTACCGGCTGGCGGTTACCGGCGCGGCGCAGGATCAGGACACGGCGATGAACTTTGATCCCGCCGACTACGTTGAAGGCCCGCTGCCGCTGTTGGAGCGGCCAAGTTTTCTGGCCATTGTCAGCTCCAATACCCTGGCGACGACCATGTTGCGCCGGGCCACCGGGCGCGTCGATGGGCTGGTGATTGAGACTCCCATCGCTGGCGGGCACAATGCTCCGCCGCGCGGCAAGCTCATTCTCAACGCCAATGGCGAACCCATCTACGGCGATCGCGACATGGTAGATATTGCGGGACTGCGCGCGCTGGGCGTTCCCTTCTGGATGGCTGGAGGCTACGGCAATGCGCGGAGCCTGAGGTCGGCGCTGGATCAGGGCGCGGCGGGCGTGCAGGTGGGAACGGCGTTTGCCTTCAGCGAAGAGTCCGGCATGAGGACGGATCTGAAGAATGAGCTTTTAGCTCAGGCCGTTTCAGGCTCCGGCGTGGTCTTTACCGATCCGCTGGCCTCGCCGACGGGATTCCCATTCAAGGTTGCAGTACTGCAAGGTTCGTACTCCGATCCGGCAGTTGCTCAGGCCCGGACGCGAGTTTGTGACATTGGATTGCTGCGGGAGTCCTACGCCACGCCAGAAGGCAAGATTGGCTATCGCTGCTCGGCTGAGCCTGTGGCAAATTATGTAGCCAAAGGCGGCAAAGTCGAAGAGACAGTGGGCCGCAAGTGCCTGTGCAACGCGTTGATGGCCAACATCGGCTACCAGCAGACGCGCAAGGACGGCTCCGTTGAGCCGCCGCTGGTCACCATTGGCGACGATCTGAATACCGTGGCGCAGTTTCTGGCACCGGGCCGCACTTCGTATAGCGCTGCTGAGGTGGTTGCGTCTTTGCTGAGCCTGAGCGGGGATTTTGAAGCCGCACCGGCTGTAGTAACGGCGATGGTGGAAGAGCCGGTTTTGGCTAACGCATAGAGCGGAAACGGCTGGAATCTTTTGATCGAGTAAAAGGGGTGGAGCATTCCGAAAGGAGTCTCCGCCCCTTTTCTGCTTAGCCTTCCACCCGCATCAAACCATAGCGCCGGCCTCCCGGTCGGCTTCTATGAGACGGCTGGTGTTGTCAAGGTTTTTGTTTTTGTTTTTTCCTTAGTGGCGTTTTTGCTGTTGTTCTTGTTTTTGCCTTTTCTTGTGCCGCGGATTCATCTCGGGCTTCCATGCGCACTCGCTCTGAGCCGCTATGGGCTCGGTGCCTGATGAAGCCCGACAGGGATGAAACAGGGCTGCTATCTGTAGCTCGGCCTTTGATGGACAACCCGGCCAACGCAGTCACCGTGACAGTATTTTCTTGCCGAAGCAATAGTGGCTGTAACGGTCGTCCATATCCAGGCCAAGGGTCATCTCCGGTTTGTTGGCCACTTCCATCGCGCGC
>Ga0181520_10001188_pt1 | contig 54104 bp, 51 predicted proteins | sample PEATcosm2014_Bin_29_FD_132451 | JGI IMG/M metagenome (GOLD analysis project Ga0181520, IMG submission 132451) | Peatland microbial communities from MTU Mesocosm Facility, Houghton, MI, USA - PEATcosm2014_Bin02_30_metaG | ecosystem: Environmental > Terrestrial > Soil > Wetlands > Peat | place... | reverse complement strand
CGTCGGCATTCTCATCGGCGTGGCCTACACGCTGCGGGCGATCCAAAAAGGGTTTTATTCCGATGCGCCGCCGAAGCCGGTTGACCACGCTCATCCGATGGAACCGATTTCCATGCCGGAGCGGTTTGGTGCGGTGATGCTCATCGGCGCGTCGCTGATCATCGGACTTTTCCCTGGCTTGCTGATGAACTGGATTGAACCGTGCTTTAACTCCCCGCTCTCGATGTTTGCGCGCCTGCTGGTGAAAGGAGGTTCACAATGAATCCCGTGAACTACCTGCAAATCCTCCAGCTCGCCGCGCCGGAAACCATCGTAACGCTGACGGTGCTGGTCGTGTTGGGTGCGGATGTGACCTTGATGCGCGGCAAATCCATCGCCGCCCGTTTTAACGTCGGTGCGCTGCTGTCCATCCTTGGTTGCGTCTCTGCCGCGCTGCTGGCGTTCACACGCCACACCGAAGCTAATCTGTTCAACGGCCTGCTCGTAGTGAGTCCGTCGTCTGATTTCGTAAAAGTCGCACTGCTGGCGCTGACGATTTTCACCATCCTAATTTCCACCTCCGGCAAATTTACCAACCACGTCGGCGAATATCTTTCGCTGATTCTGCTCGGCACCATCGGCCTGATGTTCCTCGTCAGCACCGAGGATTTGCTGATGGTGTTCATCTCGCTGGAGTTCGCCAGCCTCGTGCTCTACATCCTCACCGCATTCAACAAGCACAACGAGAAGTCCGCCGAGGCCGCGCTGAAATACTTTTTGTTCGGCGGTATGTCGGCAGCATTTCTGCTGTTTGGCTTCAGTCTGCTCTACGGCATTTCCGGCTCCACCAATCTGCGGGAAATCGCCCTCGGCATCGCTGGCAAGGGATTTGATCCGTTGCTCCTTGTCGCGCTGGTGACGACCGTCATCGGCTTCGGCTTCAAAGTGGCCGCCGTGCCGTTCCATCTCTGGGCGCCGGACGCCTACGAAGGCGCGCCCACGCCGAGCGCGGCGTTCATCGGCTCCGGCTCCAAGGTCGCGAGCTTCTATGTCCTCGCAAAGATTTTCACGCTCGGCTTCGTCGGCGCGGAAGGCAGCGCGGTGTGGCACGGCTACCTTTCCGGCTGGACGCCGATCATCGCCATCGTCGCCGCGCTTTCGATGGTGCTGGGGAATCTCACCGCCATCGTCCAATCCAGTGTCAAACGCATGTTGGCCTACTCGGCCATCTCGCACGCCGGCTACATGCTGCTTGGCGTGCTGACCAACACCATTGACAGCCACCGCGCTCTGATGTTTTACGTGATTACCTACGCTGTGACGACGATTGGCGCATTCGGCGTTGTGACGGTGGTGGAGGAAGCCACGGGCGGCGACGCGATTAAAAACTTCGCCGGCTTGAGCAAGCGCGCGCCCGGGTTGGCGCTGTGCCTGATGGTTTTCCTGCTGTCGCTTGGTGGCATTCCGCCGCTGGCGGGATTCGTTGGTAAATTTTTTCTGTTTGCTGCAACGGTGGATTTCGGCAACAACCTCGGTCTGCTCTGGCTCGTGATTCTCGCCATAGCCATGAGCGCGGTTTCGTTTTACTACTACCTGCGCGTGCTCAAGGCGGCTTATGTCGAGGATGCCGCCGAAAACGCGCCAGCCATCAAGGCACCATTACTTACGATGCTGGCGTTGGTGGTGCTGGCGCTGTTGGTTATCGTGCTTGGCTGCGCACCGGGTTTGCTGACGCAGTTTTTGTGAGCAAAATCAGGTCGCGCGAAAGACACGACTGCGGCGAAGAAGGAAAAGCGTTTGCCTTCGTTCACTTCGCGTCCTTCGCGCGAGATTTTCAATTTTGTTAGCTTGAGAATCCGCGCAGTCCGCGTAATCTGCGGTTAAAGTTTATGAGCAAAATTCCTTCCGATTTGAAATACGCCAAGTCCCACGAATGGGTTCGCGTCAGTGGCGACACCGGCATTGTGGGCATCACCGACCACGCGCAGGCGGAACTCACCGACATCGTGTTCGTGGAACTGCCCGCAGTGGGCCGCAAGGTCAAGGCCGGCGAAGCCTGCGCCGTGGTAGAATCCGTCAAGACCGCCAGCGATATTTATTCGCCAGTCAGCGGCGAAATCACCGAGGTCAACCCGACCGTGGTGAACAATCCCGCACTGGTAAACACCGAACCACACGCCGACGGCTGGCTTTTCAAAATCAAATTGAGCAGCGCGGCGGAACTCAACGCGCTCCTCTCGCCAGAGGATTACAAGAAGCAGATTGGCGCATAAGATAATTTTTCACGCCTAGATTCAAATTGGAGATCTACAAATTATCCGAGAGGTAGAAAATCTTGTAAGAGATTTTATTGGGGACAGGTTTGAAAAAACATTCGACTCTGGTGGACAGAAAGATTCTGAAACCTGAACTATTTAGGCATCGCCGGGTTATAGTATTTAACAATAACATAGGCAGGTTGAGTCGACAAAAAGGGCTGGGTTGGGGGCGGTAGGCAGGCCTTGACGGAGGCGGGTTTTGACGGCGGCCCACAGGTGTTCGATGGGATTGAGGTCGGGCGAGTAGGCCGGCAGAAACAACAGCGCACAGCCGACCGCCGCCACCAGCGCCGCCGTGGTCGGCTCAACCTACCTATGTTATTGTTAAATACTATATCTGGGCGACTGTTTCCGCCGCTGGAAAGCCCGGCTGGGCACGCCTAAGGCGATCACCGCGATGGCCCACAAGCTGGCGCGCATCTTCTGGCACCTGCTGAAATACCGGGAAGCCTACGACCCCATAGTCTGGGCGGCGGCGGAAGAAAAAATGCGGGCGAAAAAAATCAAACGACTGGAACAAAACGCCACCACCCTGGGCTACAAACTCACCACGCTAACATGAACTTACACGCCTAGTTTCTTAGGAGCGAGTAGCAGGTGAGGTTTAGTGAAGTTCCGTCGAACTGTGGGGAGTCATCATGCCCGCCACGCCATTACTGACAGTTTCACTGACGTTCGCCTTTGCATCGTCACAAACTGCTGAAAATATGTCGCTTACAAGTGGAGCCAGCGGTCGGGATTGAACCGACGACCTTTGCTTTACGAAAGCATTGCTCTACCACTGAGCTACGCTGGCTGCAAAAACATCAATAAACTTGCCAGCACAACGCCAAGCCGTCAAGACGGAACAACGGCACTAATCAGACTATTTGGCAATGACGGAAGCTGCTTGCGTTGTCGGTCAGCTAATCGCCCAACTGGCGATTTTTCTTGCCAAAACCGGAAGCAAAATCGTTCAATCGCAGTTGATTTTTTATGAGTTACACAAAATTACAATGGTGGGAACGTTTTCAAAAATATTACACCGAGTTTCCCGAACTCGGCCTCGCGATTGATTTGAGCCGCATGAATGTGGATGACGAGTTCTTCGCGGCGATGGAACCAAGAATTCAAAAAGCTTTCGCTGACATGGACGCGTTGGAAAAAGGCACCCTTGCCAATCCTGATGAAAAACGCATGGTCGGTCATTACTGGCTGCGCAATTCCGCGCTTGCGCCGACACCTGAAATTCGTCGTGAAATCGATGAAACCATTGCAAAGATTAAGGATTTCTCAGTCAAGATTCATTCTGGTGCCATTAAAGGCGCAGGCGGAAAATTCAAAAATTTTCTGCTCATCGGCATTGGTGGTTCTGCCCTCGGCCCACGATTTGTCGCCCAAGCGCTTGGCAATCCACGCAAAGATAAACTGAAGCCGTTCTTTTTTGACAATACAGATCCCGACGGAATGAATCAAATCGTGGCTGCCATTGGTAAAAAATTAAATCGGACCTTGTGCATCGTCATTTCCAAATCCGGAGGCACCAAGGAAACGCGCAACGGAATGTTGGTTGCGCAGGCTGCTTATGAAAAGTCAGGACTTAAATTCGGTCAACACTCCGTGGCCGTTACAATGTTTGGGAGCGAATTGGACAAATATTCCACAGCCAACCAGTGGATTGAGCGTTTCCCGATGTGGGATTGGGTTGGCGGGCGCACCAGCGAGCTTTCAGCGGTAGGACTTTTGCCTGCGGCGTTGCAAGGAATTGATATTGATGAGTTGATCGTCGGCAGCCAATTGACGGATACGGCAACACGAAGCAAAACCGTTAAAAACAATCCAGCGGCGCAACTGGCACTGGCTTGGTTTGAATCCGGTAATGGCCGAGGAACAAAAAACATGGTCGTTTTACCTTACAAAGACCGTTTAGAATTATTTTCAAAATATCTTCAGCAATTGGTCATGGAATCTTTGGGTAAGGAGTTTGATTTAGATGGAAAGATTGTGAATCAGGGTATATGTGTTTTTGGAAATAAAGGTTCAACAGACCAACATTCTTACATTCAGCAACTTAGAGATGGGTTGAATGATTTTTTTGCGACTTTTATCGAAGTGCAGAAGGATCAGCTTGGCGAACCAGTTTTCACCGAGTCAGATGCCACTTCGGGAGATTTTCTGGAAGGATTTTTCCTCGGAACTCGGTCGGCTTTAGCTGAAAACGACCGAGAATCAATCACCATTACTGTTAAAGATGTAGATGCAAGGGTAGTTGGACTCTTAATTGCTTTATTTGAGCGAGCTGTAGGTTTATATGCCAGCCTAGTCAATATAAATGCTTATCATCAACCTGGCGTCGAAGCAGGGAAAAAGGCGGCTGGAAATGTCTTGACTATTCAACGAAAGATAATTGCATTTCTGAAGTCAAATTTAAATCAGAAGTTCACGGTGCTCGAAATCTCCAAATCAATCGGCCAAGAAAATGAAGCTGAAACCATTTTTAAGATTTGCGAACACTTGGCCGCCAACCCGGTTCGCAAAATAAGAAAGATGTCCTTGCTAAACGTGTTTGAAGCCCGCTATAAAATGGTTTAGCCTACGAAATGTTTGTTTATCCCAAGCGATACGATGTGATTGTAATCGGAGCCGGCCATGCTGGGGTTGAGGCTGCATTGGCGTCAGCCCGGATGGGTTGCCAGACGCTTTTGTTAACAATCAATGCGGATTCAATTGGGCAAATGTCCTGCAATCCAGCGATTGGCGGACTGGCAAAGGGGCATCTAGCCAGAGAGATTGATGCCCTTGGCGGGGAAATGGGCAAGGCTACGGATATGACCGGCCTTCAGTTTCGGATGCTGAATACTAAAAATGGTCCAGCTGTTTGGGCACCGCGCGCACAGTGTGATAAGAAGGCTTATCAATTTCGGATGAAATGGGTTTGTGAATCCGCACCAAATTTGGATGTCAAGCAGGGGCAATCCGCCAAGATTTTGCATAAGAATGGAATCGCTATCGGTATCGAGACAACTTTGGAAGTTCAATACTTCGGAATCTGCGTTGTGGTGACTACTGGGACATTTCTTCGTGGTTTGATGCATATTGGAACCAATCAACAATCCGGCGGGCGGGCGGGCGACGCTGCCGCGATGAATCTTTCAAGTTCACTCAATGAACTTGGGCTGGAACTTGGTCGCTTAAAGACCGGCACGCCTCCGAGGCTCTTGCGTAAATCCATTAATTTCTCTAAAACTGAAGCGCAACCCGGAGACGAACCTATTTCCTATTTTACATTTTGGAAGGATGATTTGTTCCACATGGAACAATCACATGTTCCGGCTCCGCCTTGGAGTTTTTCTAATGGCAAATATCCGCCAGGTTCAGTTGTGGATCGTGTAAATGGGCAGTTGCCGTGCTTTATCACTTTTACGACCGACAAAACTGCGGAAATAATTAAAAGAAATCTGCATAAGTCGCCGATGTATTCTGGTCAAATCAAAGGTGTTGGCCCTCGTTACTGTCCGTCAATTGAGGATAAAATAGTCAAGTTTGCCGATAAGAAGCGACATCAAATATTTTTGGAGCCAGAGGGTATTGGCACTGATGAGTTTTATGTCAACGGTTGTTCGACGAGTCTGCCGTTTGAAGTGCAAGTGGAAATGGTGCGGACCATTATTGGTTGTGAGAATGCGGAAATTCTCAGGCCCGCCTATGCTGTCGAATACGATTTTGTTTTTCCAACCCAACTTTATCCGACTCTTGAAACGAAGGTTTGTGCCAATCTGTTTCTAGCCGGTCAAATTAATGGCACGTCCGGTTACGAGGAAGCTGGTGCACAAGGCATCATGGCTGGAATCAATGCCGCACAAAAATCCAAGCAACTAAACCAGATCGTTTTAGCCCGCGATCAAGCATATATCGGCGTCTTGATTGACGATCTCGTTACTAAGGGGACAATCGAGCCATATCGGATGTTCACGTCCCGCGCTGAATATCGGTTATTATTACGTCAAGACAATGCAGATTTAAGATTGAGCCGGATTGGCAGGGAAATTAAATTATTGCCAAAGCGGAATAGTGAACAGTTCGAAGCCAAAGAAACAGCCATTAAGAATGAATTAATACGTTTATATACAACATATTATGAAAATAATTCATTGGCAAAAATTCTTTCACGTTCGGAAATGAAATACAGCAATCTGCCAAATCGTGATACGACCTTACCAAATGAAGTAATTCAACAGGTTGAAATTGCGGTGAAATATGCAGGTTATATCGAACGACAGGAAATGGAAATTGTTCGCTCAAAGAGCTTGGAAGACAAGAACATTCCATCCACATTCGATTTTTCAACAGTGCCAAGTTTGCGACTCGAAGCGCGGCAAAAACTCACTAAAATTCGACCGCAAACCATTGGCCAGGCTGTGCGGATTTCGGGTGTATCGCCGGCGGACATTAGTATTTTGCTCGTCTGGTTGAAACGCACCGGGACGGTGGGTTTGAAAAAGGATGAATCACGAACATTCTGCGATTCTTGCAAAATTGAAAAAATAAATGATGGAGAATAAATACAGTTGTCGGATTTAGATAACATAAAAAACGAGATTAAACTGAGGATGTTTCCAAGCTTGACATTGCGCTCGACGACGGGAGACAGTGCAGCGCGCTGTTCCACCGTCTTCTTCCGTTAAAGGCATAATTCTAAAACTTCTTCTAGCTGGATATTCCAACCGTCGCCGCCGAAGCGGGCAGCCACGTTTGCGGGCGTTTTTTCTGCACGGCAGAGGCGGCAGGTGCCATTAATGCGGTCAGCGGTTCCACATGGCGTTCAATGGCGCGTCTTTCGTGCCATACCAGCCGCAAATCGCAATCGGCCTGGCAAATCCGTCCACAGTTCCGCACTGGTGCCAAAGAACCGCGCCAGCCGCAAGGCGGTGTTTTATCATTTCATCCACGCGGTGATGCTTTCAGTTCTCGCGGAACAAAGAACTTTTCATTTTGCCGCTTGGTGAAATTTTCTCGCTGGCATTGTGATTTTCCGGTCGTTTTATCTGCTGGCGGTCACAAATGCATGCTGGCTTGACGTCATCACGCCGGTGGGCGGCGTGAGCTTCTCATCGGCTGGGGGGTGCCGCTGCTGAAAGTCAGCGCATCCGGCGTTTGACTATTGCGGGTTAATTTACTAACGTCCCAGTCCGTTAAATCAAAAAACAGCCCGTTAATTTTATGGCCGCCAAATCTGCCGACAAGTCCGTCGAAAAATCCGCCGCTGATTCCAAAGCGGCGGCGACACGTGAACGCGAACTTGATGCCGCGATCTCGTCCATCACCAAAGCCTACGGTGACGGTGCAATCATGCGTCTCGGTGATGCGCGGGCGCAGGTGAAAATTGATGTCATTCCGACCGGCGGGCTGGCGATTGACCTTGCGCTCGGCGTCGGCGGCATTCCCCGCGGTCGCGTCGTGGAAATCTTCGGCCCCGAATCTTCCGGCAAAACCACGTTGATGCTCCACGTCATTGCCAATGCGCAAAAGGCCGGCGGCCTCGCGGCGTTCATTGACGCAGAACACGCGCTGGATCCCGGCTACGCCAAAAAACTCGGCGTGAATCTGGATGACCTGCTCGTCTCGCAGCCCGATTCCGGCGAAGAGGCATTGACAATTTGTGAAACGCTCGCGCGCTCGAACGCGCTCGACGTCATCGTCATTGACTCCGTCGCCGCGCTGGTGCCGAAGGCGGAGCTTGAAGGCGAGATGGGCATGGCCACGATGGGCATGCAGGCGCGTTTGATGTCGCAGGCGCTCCGCAAACTCACCGCAGTTTTGAGCAAGTCCAAGACGACGTGCATTTTCACCAACCAGCTCCGCGAGAAAGTCGGCGTCATGTTCGGCAATCCCGAAACCACGCCCGGCGGCAAGGCGCTGAAATTTTACGCCAGCGTCCGCATGGACATCCGCCGCAAAGACCAGCTCAAAGACGCCGCCGGCAATGTTTACGGCAACCACACGCGCGTCAAGATTGTGAAGAACAAGGTCGCGCCGCCGTTCGCCGAGGCCGAGTTCGACATCATCTACAACCACGGCATTGACAAGGAAGGCAGCATCCTCGACGTGGGCATTGACTGCGGCGCGGTGGACAAAAAAGGCGCGTGGCTGCAATTCGACGGCGCGCTCATCGGCCAGGGCCGGGAGGCGGCGAAAAAAGCGCTGGAGGAAAAACCCGAACTCGCCCAGAAAATAGTCGAAGCCATCCATGCCAAGCGCGCCGCCGCGCCCGCCGCCGAACCAAAATAGCCTTTAATCCATCCGCATTTCGTTTACATGAGCAATTCCTCCGATCTTGACCTCAACTTGGAAAACCTTTTCCAGCCCGCATGGGCGCAGGGAAAAACCGAGTCCAACCGCTTTGAAAAATTCACCGGCAACGAAGGCGTCAAGCCCGAGCGCCGTTTCAGCGACAAGCCCGGCGAGCGTCGCGGCCCGCGACGCGAAGGTTCCGGCGGGGGCGAACGCCGTGGCGGCTTTGGCGGCCCGCCGCGCGGTGGTTCAAGATTTGGCGGGGGCGACCGCAAAGGTGGTTTCCGTGGCGGTGACCGGCGGGATGATCGCCGCGAACGTCCCGAACCGCCCGCGCCATTGCCGGAGTTGAACGTCGCGTTCATCCCGGAAGAACGCGGCGTCGAGCAGCTCTCGCGGCAGATCAAAATGACGGGCCGCGCGTATCCGCTGTTCCAGATCGCGCTGCTGATCCTGCAGAAGGCGGAACGCTATTCCGTCCAGCTCACCAAGAAAAAATCCAGCGGCCCGGCCCAACCGCTGTTCGTCTGCGCGCTTGATGATTCACCGTGGACCAGCGAGGACGAAGCTGTCGCGCACGTTCTCAAAAATCATTTTGCCACGTTTTATCAGGCCGAGCGCACGGCGACGGAGCCGCCGAAGGGCACTTACACCTTTGTCGCGCAGTGCGGCATGAGCGGCGCGATTCTTGGCCCGCCGAATTATCACGATTACCAGAACCAGTTGCGCAAGCTGCACGCGGAAAAGTTTTCGCGGATGCCGTTCGACTTGTTCAAGGCGCGCGTGAAAATCGTGAAGGACGAGGCGGTCGTCAAAAAATGGATCGAGGAGCAGAGCTTCAAGACGGAATACGTCTGCCTCAACGTGCCGGAGCCGCTCAAGCTGGCGACGCTCGAAGACGTCGAAAAACATTTCCGTGCGACGCACAAGGATTCGATCATCAAACCGGTCGAGACGCTTATGGTGGCCGGATTGCCGAGCCGCAGCTTGCGGTGCGCCGGATTGCAGCGGCTCATCCGCCAGGAATGGGAGCACCAAAAATTTTTTCCGCTGCCCATCGCCACGAAATTAAGCCAGCAGTTCGCCCAATACGGCCTGCAATTTTTCAAAGTCAACAAAACCGTCACGCACGTCAGCGTCGCGCGCCCGCAGTTCCTCGACCTCGAAACCACGCCGGTCTCGGAAAACATCAAGCGCATCATCAAGTTCGTCAATGCGAACGCGAAATGCACCCGGAAAAAATTGATTGAGGCGCTCGCGCCGGCGCCCAAGCCCGTCGCCGCACCCGTCGTGGAAACACCGGCGGCGGCATCGGCCGCCGAAGGCGAAGCCGCCGCGCAGGTGGCGAAGCCCGCCGAACCGCAAGCGCCCGAAACCACGCCGGAACAGACGGCGGTCATCGTGGATTTGCACTGGCTGATTCATCAGGGTGCCGTGCTGGAATTTGCCGATGGCCGGATGGAAACGGCGAAGAAACCCGCGCCCAAACCGCCGAAACCGGAAAAGAAGCCTGCGGTCGAAAAACCGGCGCCGGAAAGTGAAACGGCAGCGGCGATTGAAACCGCGACACCAGTGCATGTGGCTGTTGCACCAGTGCCGGAAAAGCCCGCGCCGGTCGAAACGGCGGCGGCGGCGGTTGAAACTCCGGCCCCCGCTGAAGTTGCCACGCCCGCAGCCGTGCCCGCGGTTGAATCCGCTGGTGAAACGGACAAGCCGGCGGCGTAAATGTTTTTGCGTCAAGGCAACGAAGCTTTTCGTCATGCCACGCCCATCAACCCGGCACACCGTGCCGGGTTTTTCCCAATGCAACTGGACCCGCAAGCGCAGCCACGCAGTTGCACCCTTAAATTCATTGCTTTCCTTAACCGCCCAAATTGCTAATCTGCTCCATGCCTTTCAGTAAATTAGGCCTCTCGCAAGTCATGTTGGACGGCGTCAAGGCGATGGGTTATGTGGATCCGACGCCAATTCAGCTTCGTGCCATTCCGCTGGTGTTGTCTGGCCGCGATGTCATCGGCAGCGCGCAGACCGGCACCGGCAAGACCGCCGCGTTTGCTTTGCCCATTCTCTCCAAGCTGGGCCGCCACAATCCCGTCGGCCCGCGTGCGCTCATCCTGGAGCCGACGCGCGAACTCGCCTCGCAGGTGGAAACCGCCATCCGCGATTACGCGCGCTTCACGGACTTGAAAATCACCGTCGTTTATGGCGGCGTCGGCTATGGCAAGCAAACCGACGAGCTTCGCGCCGGGGCGGACGTCGTGGCCGCCACGCCGGGGCGGCTGCTCGATCATCTCGAACATGGCACGGTGCGGCTGGACAAGGTGGAATTTCTGGTGCTCGACGAAGCCGACCGGATGCTCGACATGGGCTTTCTGCCCGACGTGCGCCGGCTCGTGGAAAAATGTCCGCGCAAACGCCACACGGCGCTATTCTCCGCGACCATTCCACCGCAGATCGAAACGCTCATCCAATGGGCGATGCACGAGCCGGAGACAATTGAGATCGGCGCGCGCCGCACGCCGGCCGAGACGGTGAAGCATGTCATCTATCCCGTTTCCGACATGCAAAAATCCGACCTGCTCATCCAGTTGCTCGAACGCGTGAATTACAGTTCGGTGCTGGTGTTCTGCCGGACGAAGCACGGCGCGGACCGCGTCGCCGGCCTGCTCAAGCGCAACCGCCATGCCGTGGCCGTGCTGCACTCTAACCGCACGCAAAAAGAACGGGAGCAGGCCCTGGACGGTTTTCGCGAAGGCAAATATGAGATGCTTGTCGCCACAGACATCGCCGCGCGCGGCCTCGACATCGCGGACGTGAGCCATGTCATCAATTACGACGTGCCGCAGCATCCCGAAGATTATATCCACCGCATCGGGCGCACGGGCCGCGCGGAGCATACCGGCGACGCCTTCACCATCATGGTGGCCGAGGATGCGCCGCACGTCTTTGCCATCGAACGTTTCATCAACCAGAAAATCCCGCGCGTGAAGCTGGAAAATTTCGACTACCGTTACACCGCGTTGTTTGAAGAAGCCAAGCCCGGCGCGGCGGCCGGCGGATTTCCGGGCAAAGTGCGCGGCGGCCGCATCCGTGGCGGCTACCATTTCGCGCCGGGCGGACGGAGAAGATAAATTGGGGCAACGGAATTCGCGGGGCGGTCAAACAATTTCCACCGGACATTTCGGCAGCGCGTCGAGAAATGCCTGGCCGTATTGCTTGGTCAAAATCCGGTTGTCCAAAACCACCACGATGCCGGTGTCGGTCTTCGTGCGGATCAGCCGGCCGACGCCCTGACGAAATTTCAAAATCGCCTCTGGCAAGGAAAATTCAGCAAAAGAATTGCCGCCGCGCGCTTCAATCGCCTCCAGCCGCGCCTCAATGAGGGGATGATCCGGCACCGCGAACGGCAGCCGCGTGATGATGACGTTGCTCAACGCCTCGCCCGGCACGTCCACGCCCTGCCAGAAACTGTCCGTGCCGAACAACACCGAGTCCACGTCGTCCTTGAATTTTTCCAGCATCGTCGAGCGCGGCGTGCCCGTGCCCTGCACGAACAGCTCGATCTTCAGCTTGTCGAAAAACGGCCGCATCCGGTCCGCGACCTCCTGCATCAGCTTGTAGCTCGTGAACAGCACGAACGCCTTGCCGTGCGTCTGTTTCACGAAATGTTCAATCCAATGCTCCAGCGCCTCCGCGTAGCCGTGCTCGCGCGGGTCGGGCATTTTTTTGACGGTGAACAGTTTCATCTGCCGCTCGTAATCGAACGGCGTGCCGACCTGCAATTGCGTGGCGGCCTCGCAGCCGACACGCCGGGCGAAGTAGTTCAGTCCGCTTTGCCGGATGGCGGATTTTGATCTTGGATTTGAAATTTCAGATTTCAAATTGGCCGAGGTCGCCAGCGTCGCGCTCGTCATGATGACGCTGGTGTCGCTTGCAAACAGCCGGCGGCGCAGAAATTCCGCCACGTCCACCGGCGCGGCGTTCAGCGACAGGTTCCGCTGCAGCTTGCCGCCGCGTTCGACCCAGTAAACATGGTCGTCCGCCGCCTGGTTCAAAAATTCCGCGACTTCCTCCTTCAACTCGCCCAGCCGCCGGTTGCACTCGATCAGTTCCTGCCCGATGTCTTTGTCATCGCTCGTTTTCACAAGTTCGCTGACGGCTTCGCGCAAGCGCTGAATCGGCAGCGTAACATTGTCCTGCACCAGTTCGGCGCGGCGGATGCGCAGTTCTTTCCACTCGCGTCGCCGGACGGAAGAATTTTCGCCCCCGGAAAACTTTGGCTTCGCGTTCGCCTGGATTTCCTCGCACGCCGCCTCGACGTTCTCGAAAAACTTGTCCGACTCGCTTAAAATTTCCGCGACGAGCTTCACCGCTCTGCCTTGCCGCAATGTGGCCAGCAAACCTTTTTCCGTGCGGGGATTCCACAGCCGGTTCAGCGCATAGCGCACCTGCCCGCTCGACACGCTCAGGCCGATGTGCCGCGACGCCACGCTCTCCATCGTGTGCGCCTCGTCGAAAATCACGAAGTCGTTTTTGAAAAGAATTCCGCCTTCCAATTCCTCGTCTATCCCGCCAAGCAGCGTGAAAAAAAGCGTGTGATTCAAAATGACCACGTCGGCGGACATGATCTGGTTCCGCACGCGCTGGAAAAAACAGACATCGTGGTCGCGCGCAAAATCGGACTGGTGCCCGCACGTTTTCGGCGAGCACAGCCCGCGCTCGGAGCAGACCTGCGCCCACACCTTCGGGTCCGGCTCGATTTCAAAATCCGACAGGCTGCCGTCCTTGGTTTCCTTCGACCACTCATAAATGCGCTGCAATTCCTCCGCCTCGGACGACGTGAACAAATTGCCCGCCTGCTGCATCGCCTTTTGCAGCCGGCGCGTGCAAAGATAATTCGCCCGGCCTTTCAGCATCGCGTAGGAAAATTTCACCGGCTCCGGCAGCGCGGCCAAAACGCCCGCCAGCATCGGCAGATCTTTTTCCGTGAGCTGCTCCTGCAAATTGATCGTGTGCGTGGAAACGACGGCCTTTTTCTTCTGCGCGGCCGCGAACAAAATCGCCGGCACCAGATACGCGAGCGACTTGCCGACGCCCGTGCCGGCCTCGACCGCCAGATGCTCCTGATTTTGCAGCGCCCGCGCGACGGCCACGGCCATCTCCTGCTGCGGCGACCGGAACTCGAAATTCTTCGCGCGCGACAAGATGCCCGTCGGCGAAAAAATTTCTTCAACCTGGAAAATCAAATCGGTGCCGCCCGGCTGGATTTCGGAAAGGGAAATCATTTCAACGACGAGCTGCTCAGCACAACTTTGAGCGCCGCAGTCCGGCCCGGGCCGAGGGAAATTTTGTTCTGCTTCACGTTGCCGGATTCCACGCAGACCATGTTCAAATGCTCATTGTTGCCCCAATCCTCCGGCATTTTCTGCGTCGTCCACGGATTCCAGACCACGGTGGATTTGGAATTGGATTTTTCCACGCGAATCGTTCGCTTCAGCTTGGCATCGTGAATTTCCACAATGCTGGGGTTGTCAGGATAGACGCGGTTGGTCTCCTGCGTGATGCGCAACGTGGACGTTTCCGCCGCGCGCCGCGCGCCGTTGGCGCCGAAGGCAAAATCGTCGAACGGCGCGCCTTGCAGGCCGGTGAGCGAAACGGAGCTGATGTCGCCAACGTGAAAATAAGTGTGCAGGCAGTTTTCAATTTCCAGCGCCGCAGACGAATGGTTCGAGGCGGTCAATTCCATCGTGAGCGTGTCCGAAACCGTGACGGCAAATTCCGCGCGCAAATTTTTCCATGCGGGACGTCCGAAAATTTCCGGCAGCCTAAAATTTAATGCCACCGCGCCGCCTGCGGCGACGGAAGTTTTCACCAGCTGCCATTCCGTGAGCCGCGCGAAACCATGCGCCGGTTCGCCGGCGCGCGGGCCGAACCACGGAAAACACACCGGCACGCCGCCGCGGATCGGCTCGCCCGGCACGAACCGGCTTTTGGCGCTCATGAACAACAGCGGCGGCTCGCCGGTTTTCTGAAAGGCCGTGACGTGCGCGCCGTGCAGATAAATTTCCGCCGTGCCGGCTTTGGAAGTGATGACGGCTTTCGTCAGGCCGCCGCAGCCGGCCGTGATGGCGACCAGTCCGGGAATTTCATGCTGTTTCATAAATGAAGCGGGGTAATTTTATCACGCCGGGCGCGCAGGCGCAGTTATTTTGTTAAATGGCCGTCATCGCGCCGCCCCGCCGGCAGCCAAAAGCGGCTTGTAATTCCATGCCGGAAGCGTGAAATGGAGGCATGAAGCTTCTGTCCTCACTCGTCATCGCCGGAGGGTGCTGGCTGGCGGCGGGCTGCGCGCATACGCCGAATCCGCGCGCAGATTTTCTCACGCTCATTGGTCATCCGCGTGTTCCATTGGCGGTGCAAGTCGAAAAATTGCCGGGGACAAACGGCCTCGTGCAGTTTCATTTTTCATTCGCCTCCGACGCGGAGCAGCGCGTGCCCGGCGTGCTGCTGGAATCCGCCAGTTCGCACGGGCGGCGGCCGGTCGTCATCGCGCTGCATGGCACGGGCGGCAGCAAGCAAAACATGCTTTCCCTGTGCCGCAAGCTGGCGGCGGCCGGTTTCATCGCCGTCGCCATTGACGGCCGCTGTCATGGCGAGCGAAAATCCGGCAAAGGCCAGACCGATTACGACGACGCCATCGTCCGCGCATGGCGAGGTTCGGGCGGGCATCCGTTTTACTATGACACCGTCTGGGATGTGATGCGGCTGGTGGATTATCTCCAGACACGCGACGACGTTGACCCGGCGCGCATCGGTCTTATCGGCATTTCCAAGGGCGGCATCGAAACTTACCTTGCAGCGGCGGCGGACCAACGCATCGCCGCAGCCGTGCCGTGCATCGGCGTGGAAAGCTTTCGCTGGGCGCTGGACAACAATGACTGGCAGGGCCGCATTGGCACGGTTCAAAACGCCTTCGACACGATTGCAAAAGAAAATGACGTGACCAGGCCTGAGGCTGCGTTCGTGAAAAAATTTTACGACCGTGTCGTGCCGGGAATTTATTCGGAATTCGACGGGCCGGAAATGCTCACGCTCATTGCGCCGCGACCGCTGCTCGTCATCAACAGCGATTCCGACAACCACACGCCCCTGCCCGGCGTCCTCGAATGCGCCAGCGCCGCGCAAAAAGTCTATCGCGCCGACAAGGCGGAAGACCACTTCGCTGTAATCATCCAGAAAAACACCGGCCATCAGGTGAAGCCGGAATCCGAAGCTGCGGCGATCGAGTGGTTCGTGAAATGGCTGAAACCGTGATGGGTTGGGAGATTTTTCAAGGCGGGGATTGCAACCGCGAAATACGCCAACCACGCGAACGGAAAGCACCATAGGCGCGGCATATTTGTAGCATTCAAAACCAAACGGAAATTTAAGCTCCGTAGCAACTGAATATGTCGCCCCGACGGGGCTGGGGAAATTTGTGGAAACGGTTTTCTCAAATATTCCGCCCCAAGTTTTTAGTTAGAGACTCGTCACCCCGTCGCCTACGAAAATAGTGGTGGCCGTGCGCCATGGTGGCCGTCTGCAAAGACCCGGCCAAAGGCGGTTTGAGGGTGGATGAACGGGGCAAAGGTGTTTGAATTTTCAGCCACAGATGAAACACAGATGGAACATGGATTTTTCCAAGCCCGTCAGGGCTGGCATATTTGTATAGTAAAATAAAAACATCCTCGTTCAAAGCGAGGACGTTTTCGTGTCAGTAGTGATTACCTTATTGATGGACGCGGATGTCCTCTGCTCAAGGCGATGGCTTGAGTCATTTTATCTCTTTGCCGATGGAATTGCTGGCGACGAGAAGAAAGCGGCAAAGAACTTTTGCCGGCGACTTTCTGCGGCCATGACGCGCACGGAAAAACTTCCGGCCGAACTCACCCGAACAAATCCATCTGCGGCGGCGTGGGAAGATTCTGTAGTTTGCCGCGCTGCCGTGTTTGCGGCCGCACATTGCCTTCCGGCGTGAGTTCAGATTCTTCCAGGTTGCCGAGAATTTGTTTCGCGCGTTCCAACACTTCCTTCGGCACGCCCGCCAGCCGTGCGACCTGGATGCCGTAGCTTTTGTCCGTGCCGCCCTCGACAATCTTGCGAAGAAAAACAATCTGGTCCTGCCACTCGCGCACCGCGACGTTGAAATTTTTCAGCCGCGGCAAGCGCGCCGAGAGTTCCGTCAGTTCGTGATAGTGCGTGGCGAACAAAGTTTTCGCGCCGACTTGATTGTGCAGGAATTCCACGACGCTCCACGCCAGCGACAGCCCGTCGAACGTGCTCGTGCCGCGGCCAATTTCGTCCAGCACGACAAGGCTGCGCGGCGTGGCGTTGTTCAAAATGTTCGCCGTCTCGGTCATCTCCACCATGAACGTGGACTGGCCGCGAGACAAATCATCGCTCGCGCCGATGCGCGTGAAGATGCGGTCAATCAGATCAATCCGCGCCACCGCCGCCGGCACGAAACTGCCCGTGTGCGCGAGCAGCGCGAGCAGCGCCACCTGCCGGATGTAGGTGGATTTGCCCGCCATGTTCGGCCCGGTGATGAGCGCGATTTGGGGGAACCTTTCTTCCGCAGCAGCCGACGTGAGGAGGCTCTTACTTGACGTCGCAGAAATTTGAGCCTCCTCACGTCGGCTGCTGCCAAGGGAAGTGTCATTCGGCACGAAGCGTTCCTCGACAAGCTGTTGTTCCAACACGGGATGCCGGCCGTCGCGGATTTGCAGCACGCCTTCGTCGGCAACCTGTGGACGACAATAATTGTGCAGCCGCGCGGTTTCGGCAAACGACGCCAGCACGTCAAATTGCGCCAGCGCGGCGGCGGTCTGCTGGATTTTTGGCAACTGGCCCAGCACCTCCTCGCGCACGCGTTGGAAGATCTCGTATTCCAGCTTCACGCTGCGCTCCTCCGCGCCAAGAATTTTGCCCTCCATCGCTTTCAACTCCGGCGTGATGAAGCGCTCGCCGTTCGCGACGGTCTGCTTGCGATGATAATGCGGCGGCACCTTGTCGAGATTGGATTTGGTGACTTCGATGTAATATCCGAAAACGGACTTGAACCGGACTTTGAGCGAGGAAATACCGGTGGCGGTGATTTCATCGGCTTGCAACTTGGCAATCCAATCCTTGCCACCGCGCGTGGCATTGCGGAGTTCGTCGAGCGCGGCGTCAAAGCCGTCGCGGATCATCCCGCCTTCCTTGATCGGCAGCGGCGGCTCGTCCACGATGGCGCGGGAAATAATTTCGACCAGGTCGGGTGATTCAGAGATTTGCGAACACAATTCCGAAATCAAGCTGGTGGGGCGAGCGTCCTTCAATTCATCTGTAGCAGCCGACGTGAGGAGGCTCTGACTTTCATCTTTTAGAATGAGCCTCCTCACGTCGGCTGCTACAAGGCTTTGAAGAATTTGTTTCAGCGCCGGAATTTGTTCGAGCGCGACTCGAAGCGCGACCAGGTCACGCGCGTTGCCGCTGCCGGAACTCAAACGGCCCAGCGTGCGTTCCAAATCGCGCACGCCGGCAAGCTGCTGGCGGAAGCTGTCGAGACCGAAAGTGTTTTCAAGGAACGTCTGCACGGCTTCCTGCCGGCGGCAAATCGGTTCCACTTTGGCCAGCGGTTGCGACAGCCATTGGCGCAGGAGCCGCGCGCCCATCGGCGTGACGGTTTTGTTCAGCGCGCCGTAAAGCGAGGCGTTGCGCGGTGCGTCATGACGCTGTGGTTCGAGAATTTCGAGGTGCCGCAGCGTCGTGTAATCCAGCGTGAGAAAATCGCTGCGCTGATAAAACGAAATCCGCGTGAGATGCTTCACGTCGCGGCGCAGATTTTGCGTGAGGTAATGCAGCGCGCCGCCCGCCGCGCCGATGGCGGCGGTCTTGTCCTTCAGGCCGAAGCCGTCGAGCGAGGCGACCTTGAAATGTTCACGCACGGTGAAGAACGCGGTTTCCGGCGCAAACGTCCAGTCGTCGTAGCCGCTCAAAATCTGGAACGCGCCGCGCAGCAAATCGCGCAGCGAAACAGCTTCGATGGGGAAAATGATTTCCGCCGGACGCAGGCGTTCCAATTCGGCGAGCAGCGCGGAATCATTTTCCAGTTCCGTCGTCAGAAAATCGCCGGTGGTCAAATCCACCAGCGCGAGGCCGAAAATTTTCCCCGACGGATAAACCGACGCCAGGAAATTATTCCGCTCCGCGACGAGCATTCGTTCGTCGAAGTGCGTGCCGGGCGACAGAATCTGCGTGACCTCGCGCTTGACAAGCTGGCCGGGGCGCGCGTCCTCCATCTGGTCGCAGATGGCAACCTTGCGGCCGGCCTTGAGAATGCGTGCGATGTAGCCGTTGGCGGCGTGATGCGGCAGGCCGCACATCGGGACGCCGTGGCGCGCGGTCAGGGCGAGGTTGAGAATCTGCGCGCCGGTTTGCGCGTCCTCGAAAAACATCTCGTAAAAATCGCCGAGGCGGAAGAGCAGCAGCGCGTCCTTCGGCAGTTCGCCTTTGATGCGGCGATACTGCGCCATCATGGGGGTGAGTTGCGCTTCGGCGGACACGGTGGGAAAGCTATCCGTGAACGGGGGCAAAATCGAACAAGTTTTGTGCAAAACCTGCGTTGACACCCCGGAGCGGTTTTGTTGAACTTGACACCCATGAATTTTCTTCATCACGCCGCGCAAAAGCGGTTGTTCTATTTATGTTTAGTTTGCCTGCTGCCAGTTTTGGCGCCGGCGCCCGCCGGCGCCCAGCTTCAGCCGTCCATCGCGCCGCTGGTCACGATCAACACCGGCGACAACGCCTGGCTGCTCGCCAGTTCCGCGCTGGTGCTGATGATGACCGCGCCGGGCCTGATTCTTTTTTACGGCGGCCTGGTGCGGAGCAAAAATGTGCTGTCCACGATGATGCACAGTTTGATTTTGATGGCGCTGGTCTCGGCGGTGTGGATGGTTTACGGCTACAGCATGGCGTTCGCGCCGGGCAATGCGTTTTGCGGCAACCCGTTCACGCACCTGTTTTTGAAAGGCGTCGGCGCGGCCCCGGACGCGGATTACGCGGGGACGATCCCGGCGGAGACGTTCATGCTGTTTCAAATGATGTTTGCCATCATCACGCCGGCGCTCATCAGCGGCGCGGTGGCGGAACGCGTGAAATTCAAGGCGTATGTGCTGTTCATGCTGCTGTGGGTGACGCTGATTTATTTTCCGCTGTGCCACATGGTCTGGGGCAAGGGCGGCTTTTTCAACTGGGCGCTCGGCGGCAAAATCCCCGTGCTGGATTTCGCGGGCGGCACGGTGGTTCACATCAGCTCCGGCGTGTCGGCGCTGGTGTTCGCGTTGATGATTGGCAAGCGCGACGGCTTTCCGCATGAGCCGATGGTGCCGCACAACGTCGTGCTTTCGCTCATCGGCACCGGACTGCTGTGGGTCGGCTGGTTCGGCTTCAATGCCGGCAGCGCCTTGAGCGCCGGTGCGCTGGCGACGAGCGCGTTCGCGGCCACGCATTTCTCGGCGGCGGCGGCGGCGTTGAGCTGGTCGGCGATGGAATGGAAGTTGAAAGGCAAGCCCAGCGTGCTCGGCGCGGCGGCCGGCATGGTCGCGGGACTGGCGACCATCACACCCGCGTCCGGTTTCGTCACCGTTCCGGCGGCGTTTTGCATCGGGCTGGTCGCCGGGGTCGTCTGCTACCTGGCGGTGACGAAAATCAAATCCGTTTTCGGCTACGACGATTCGCTCGACGTTTTCGGCGTGCATGGCATCGGCAGCATCACGGGCATGTTGATGCTCGGCTTCCTGGCGAACGCCGGAGTGAACCCGGCCATTGTGAACACTTTCAAGGCGAACGGCGTGGCGGTTTCGCTGGCCGGTGGTTCGCATCAGCTTATCAACCAGTTCATCGGCGTGGCGTTCACGGTGGCGCTCGCCGTGGTCGGAACCTTTTTGATCGTGAAACTGGTGGACACCGTCATCGGCCTGCGCGTGGACCAGGAAGACGAAAGTGTCGGCCTCGACTTGTCACAACATGGCGAGCGTGCCTACAATGAATAAAATCTATGAAAAAAATTGAAGCCATCATCAAGCCGTTCCGGCTCACCGACGTCAAAGACGCGCTGAACGAGCTTGGCATCCAGGGCATGACGGTCAGCGAAGTCAAAGGTTTTGGCCGGCAGAAGGGCCACACGGAAATTTACCGCGGCAGCGAATACACCGTGGACTTTCTGCCGAAGGTCAAAATTGAAACCGTCGTGGCCGACACCTTGAAGGACGCCGCCGTCCAGGCCATCGTCAAGGCGGCGAAGACCGGGAAAATCGGTGACGGGAAAATTTTCGTCTCCGCCATCGAGGAGGCCGTCCGCATCCGCACCGACGAGCGCGGCGACAGCGCGGTCTAAACCTCCGGGGCGCCCGTTTTCCTCAGCCGCGCGATTTCCGCCGCATGGCCGGCGCGGAAATCGGGAAATTGAAACTGGTATTGCAATTCCGCGAGCAGCTTCGCGTTGCTCACGCGCTTGTTCGTTGCGCCACGCCGCCGCCACGCTTCCGCGTCCGCCGCCGCTTTCGGCGGCAGAGGCCGGTTCAATTCCGCCGCCAGCCATGAAAAAAAATCCCGCTGGCTCACCGGCTCGTTGTCGGCGGCATTGAAAATGTCCCCGGGGTTTCCCGCTTCCAAGGCGGCGCGGATGACGCCGATCAAATCATCGCGGTGAATCATGTTCAAGATTCTGGAGCCGTCGCCCTCGATGTGCGCCTCGCCGCGCAGAAATTGCTGGAACCAATGACCGCGCGCCGGACCATAGATTCCCGCCGCGCGCAAAATGACCGCCGGGAACTGCCGGCCGGCCACCGCCGCCAGCAGCAACTGCTCGGTCTCGACCAGGACTTTTGAAGCCGGTGCGGCCGGCGCAACCGGGTCTTTTTCCGTGACGACCGAACCATCATTCTGCCCGTAAACACTGGTGCTGCTGGTGTAAATGAATTTTTTGAGCGGCGGATGCGCGAGCCAGGAGACCAGGTTGCGGTTTCCTTCCAAGTAAATTTTTCGGTAGTCCGCCGCGCCGCCGCCGCCGGACGCGGCGCAGTTCACGACCCAGTCGAAATCGCGCGGAAGTTTTTTTAACTCGTCCAACTTGGTCACGTCGGCGCGCAGCGGAAAAATTCCGGCGGCATTCAATTCCTTTTCCGCCGCCACGTTGCACCGCAGGCCGAAAACCTGGTGTCCTTGCCGGAGCAGCTCTTTTCCGAGCGGCAGCCCGACGTAACCACAGCCGACAATCAAAACACGCATGGACCTACCATAGGCGATTTGCGATTTGCGCGCCGCTTGAAAAATCTCCCGGCGCGCAAATCGAACAGCGTCAATCGTGATCGCGTCAGTCCATCACCGCCGCAAAACGCAGGCCGCGCGTGCTGACGCGCAGTTGTTCAAAGCCAAATTCCGCCATCACCATCTCGTAAATCAGGACGCCGGTGAGAATCACGTCCGCGCGCGTCTTCGGCAGGCCGGGGATTTCCTTCCGCCCGGCCAGCGGCAGTTTCCACAGGTTTTTCCGGTGCGCGACGATCTGGTCGAAACTTAAAACGGCGCGCTCGATTTTTTCCCGGTCAAAACGGTCCAGCTTTTTCTCGATGCGCGCCAGGATGCTCGTCGTGCCGCCCGTGCCAATGAGGCGGATTTCGCCGGTTTCCATTTTCAGCGCCGGTTCAAGCTGGGGCCGGACTTCGTGGCGCAGAAAACTTTCCACCCAGTCCCGGCACTTGATGAATTCCCCGCGCGCCGGCGGGTCGTTGTGCGGAAATTTTTCCATCAGCCGCACCGTGCCGAGCGGAAAGCTGTGGGCGAAACTCTTTTTCATGCCGTGACCCAATATGAATTCCGTGCTGCCGCCACCGACGTCGAGCAGCAGCAATGGTGTCTTTGACAGTTCCACATCCGTCGTCACACCTTGAAAAACCCATTCCGCCTCACGCGCGCCGGAGATGATTTCCGTTTTCAAACCCGCGGCGCGCTCGATGGCAGAGGTCAGGTCGGCCGGGTTCATCGCGTCGCGCGCCGCGCTGGTGGCGATGACGCGGATGGACTGGGAATTTTTCCCGCGCGCGAGCTCGGCGAACTCCCGGACGGCCTCGGCGGTATGCGCGATGGTTTCGGGCTGCAGCCGGCGGGTTTCGTAAAACCCCTTGCCGAGCCGCGTCTGCCGGCTTTCCTCGTGAACGGGCTGCACGTCGCGGCCGCGCACGTCCGCCACCAACAGCTTGATCGAGTTGGTGCCGACATCAATGACCGCGCGGCGCACTGCTTCCATTGTGCGCTGACAATAGGCAACCCGGCGGCGGAAACCAAAGCATAAAATGTTACATTTTGCGGACGTTGCGCCGGGCAGCGCGGCGTGTATCTTTGTGAGCCATGGAACTGTTTCTCTTGCGCCACGGCCTCGCCGTTGAACGCGGCACGCCCGGATTTGAAGACGACCCGGCGCGCCCGCTCACGCCCAAAGGCCGGCGGCAGCTCCGTAAAATCGCCGCCGCGATGAAACAAATGAAATTGCGCTCCGACCTGATCCTGTCGAGTCCGTTCTTGCGCGCGAAGCAGACGGCGGAAATTGTCGCCGCCGGATTAAAACTGGAAAAGCGGCTGAAATTTTCCAACGCGCTCGCGCCGGGCGGGGACGCGGCGATTTTGTTCCGGCAGTTGGAGCGGCTGAAGCCGGCGCCGGAAAACGTGTTGCTTGTCGGGCATGAACCGGATTTGAGCCGGTTGATTTCCCGGCTCCTGACCGGGGACAGGCAGCTGCCGTTGGATTTCAAAAAGGGCGGCCTCTGCAAGCTGGAAATCGAAAAACTGCGGGCGGGAAAATGCGCGACGCTCGCGTGGCTGCTGACGCCGACGCAGATGAAGCGGATGGGCTGAGGTTTTCTAACCGATGCGGAAGGAGATTTTCTGGACGACCGATTTGCCGAAGCTGTTTTGCAGGCGCTCCAGAATCTCCCTGCGCCGGTAGCGGACGATTTCCGAGAGCCACGCGCTGCTGTCCACGTTCACAAACAGGGTGCCTTTGTGCAGGTTGGCCGGTTGCGCGTGCGCGGTGACGGCGGGATCAAGCTCGTTCCAAACTTTTACGATTTCGGCGTCGGCCCGGCGCGTATCAAGCTTCAAATCCGCCAGCAGTTGCGGCAGCAACTCGCCGGCAGACTTCGCCGCGATGGTGCGCGCCTTTTCCAGCGGCCCCACATCCACGCCGCGCCACTGCGCGAGAATGCGGGCGCGGGCGGAACTTTTGCCCGGCCCGCGCGGCGGAATTCTGCGCATCGGCGGCTGCATCGAGGAACAAATAACCACATAGCCACCAAGACACGAAGTTTTTAATTTATCTTTGGTCTTGGTGGTTGGTTGAATTGGCTAGACAAATTCCCCCGCCGGGCGCGTCATTATGAAAATGCCCGCCGGAATGGACATCGAACGGCTCTACGATGAACACGCGCAGCCGCTCTATGCCTTTCTCCTGAATTTCACCCGCGACGAGGCGGACACGCGCGACCTGCTCCAGGAAATTTTCGTCAAGCTGGCGCGCACCCCGGAGCTGCTCGACGGCATCCGCGAGGAGCGCGCCTTTCTCATCCGGCTGGCGCACAACGCGGCGATTGACCTGATGCGCCGGCGCGGCACGCGGGACCAGACGCGGGAAAACTTCGCCGCCGAAATGATGTCGCCATTCGCGCCGGCGAGCGACCCGGATGAAACCGTTTTCCGCGAGAAACTGGCGGCGGCGCTGGGCGAACTGCCGGCAGATCAGCGCGCCGTCGTGCATTTGAAACTGTGGGAAGGCTTGACGTTCGAGCAAATCGCCAGCGCGCTCGAAATTCCACCGAATACCGCCGCGAGCCGGTATCGCTACGGCCTAGACAAATTGCGTGATCGGCTGCGTCCACTTTACGAGGAAATGAAAAAGGCAGAATGATGAATGATGAAATGGAACAATTTGAAAGCCGCTTGAGCCGCCTGCCGCTGCGGAAAATTCCCGGCGAATGGCGCGGAGAAATCCTTGCCGCTGCGAATTTTTGTCTCTCGCCACCCGTCACTCGCCGCTCGTTTCTCTCAACTTTCAACCATCAACTGTCAACCCTGCTCTGGCCGCATCCGAAAGCCTGGGCGGGACTGGCGGCGGTTTGGGTTTTTATTTTCGCGTTAAATTTTTCCATGCGCGATTCGTCGCCGAGGCTGGCGGCGAAATCCGCGCCGCCGTCGCCGGAAGTGATGGTGGAATTGAAGCAACAGCAGCGGATGTTCGCGGAACTGGTCGGCAGCTACGAAGCGCCGGACGCCGACCGGCGAAAAATTTTCCCGCCCAAACCGCACAGCGAGCGGGTGGAAATTTTGGCGGGATGAATGGGATTAAATCGGAAGGCCGAGTTCCACGAGGCCCTGACGGACGAATAAAGGCGGGACTCGTGGAACTCGGCCATCCGAAAGAAACAATTTATGAACGAAAAACCGGATAACATCTGGAAAAAATCGTGGACCGGCTGGGGCTGGCTGCGCGCGTGGCTGGCAGTGGTGGCTGCGACTTGTTTCATCGTTTTGATTATCACCCTGCTGATTCCTGGCGGGTGGCCACGCAGTCTTTCGGACTGCTGCCTCGCGCTGTATTCCTCGCTCGTTGTCGGCGCGATGATCGCCACCGTGTTTGTCGGCGTCTGGGCTTTCACCCGCTGGATTTTTTGCTGGCGCAATTTGAAGCGCTCCCTGTTCGCACTAGCGTTTCTCGCCACGCTGATTGCGCTGTTTTACGCCGAGGAAGACTGGCGCGGCTGGCATGCCTGGAACCAGTTCAAACACGAGTGGGAAGCCAAAGGCGAGAAATTCAACTTCACGGATTTCGTCCCGCCGCCCGTGCCGGACGACCAGAATTTTGCGTTCGCACCGGTGGTCGCCAGCAGTTATGCAATGATGCTGGACCAGAGCGGCCACGAAATCAATCCGCGCAACACCAATGTCGTGAACCGGCTGCAATTGGATGTGGCGGACTATTTTTATGGAAAGGAAGCTGTTGCCTATGGTTTTGGGTCCAATGGCCCGACCAATCGCGGCAACTGGCTCATCGCCGAAAAAGCTGATTTGCGCGAATGGCAAAATTACTATCGCTGGCTGGCGGCCAAGACGAACGAATTTGCCGTGCCGGCGCAGCCGCAAACGCCGGCACAGGATGTTTTGCTGGCGTTGAGCAAATATAATCCGGTGGTTGAAGATTTGCGCGCGGCGGCCAAGCTGCCGGCGTCGCGGTTTCCGCTGGAATATGACAAGGACGATCCGGCGGCGATTCTGCTCCCGCATCTGGCGGCCATGAAACGCAGTTCGCAATTGTTGCAGTTGCACGCGATTGCGGAACTGCAAGCCGGCGAGAGTGAAAAGGCGTTCGACGACGTGAAACTGTCCATGCGGCTGGCGGATGCCGTCCGCACCGAGCCGTTTATCATCACGCATCTCGTCCGGATTGCCATTTTGCAAATCACGATTCAGCCCGTTTGGGAAGGCCTGGCGGAACACCAGTGGTCGGACGCGCAACTGGCCGCGCTGGATGCGGAACTGGCCAAATTAAATTTTCTGGCGGACTACGAGTTCACCGTCCGCAGCGAACTGGCGTTTCACATCAAGCTGATTGATTACTTGGAGCAAAAACGCAGCCGGTATCAGGAATTTGTTTCTTTCTTCAGCAACAATAACCAGCGCGACACCGAGGTGTTGAATAATTTTCCCGCGACGGTGGTATTTTATCTGGCACCGAAGGGCTGGTTCTACCAGAACAAAATTGCACTGGCGCAAATGCGCCAAGAATGCGATGCGCCGATGGTGGACGACGCGCAGCAAACGGTCTCGCCCAAAATGGTGCTCGCCGGCGAAGCCGCTCAATCAAAAATGTCTCATTCGCCCTTTAATTTTTTCGCGCGGCTCGATGGTTTTCTTGACAATTACGCGCAAAAAGTCGCGCGGGGACAAACGGCGGTGAACTTGGCGCGGGTGGCCGTGGCTTTGGAGCGTTTCCGGCTGGCGCACGGGGAATATCCCGATTCGCTCGCCGCGCTCGCGCCACAGTTCCTAAAGCAAATCCCGCACGATGTCATCGGCGGCCAGCCGCTGCACTATCGCCGCACGGACGACGGACAGTTTGTGCTTTATTCCGTCGGCTGGAACGAAACGGATGACGGCGGATTAGTGGAAACAAAAACGGTTGGCGTGCCCGATCGAAGAAGCGAAACACCAACCTGGGACTTCAAGCAAGGCGACTGGGTCTGGCGGTATCCGGCCAAAAATTAACCGCCGAGGCGCGGAAACGCGGAGTAATTTTTGTCCGCCGATTGTCGCCGATGGAAGAAAATCTGCGGGTTTCTGCGTCATCTACGGATTGAATCAGGTTTTCCTCTGCGTCCCTGCGTCTCGGCGGTCAAAACGCTTTTTCCTTCGCGCCTTCGTGTCTTTGTGGTGAAATGACTGTGTGAACATCACGAATTTGAATCCGGCCACGGACATCGGTGCGAGCGCCTGGCTGGTGGAGATGGACAATTGCCGCATTTTGCTCGACGCCGGGATGCACCCGAAACGCGAGGGGCGCGACGCGCTGCCGCTGTTCGGCAAGGCCAGCAATGCCGAGCTGGATGCCATCGCGCTGTCGCATTGTCACCACGACCATGTCGGCGGGCTGCCGGTGGCGTGCAAGCAGTTTCCCAAGGCGCATGTGCTCATGCCGGAGCTGAGCTACTTCATCCTCGAACGCGTGCTGCACAATTCGGTGAACGTGATGACCCGCCAGCGCGACGAGCTGGGCATCCGCGAATATCCGCTCTACACGCACGACGAGGTGGATGAAATCACGCCGCAGTTCCAAGGCTTCAAATACAACCGCGAGGTGGAATGGGGTTCGTTCAAAAAAATGCGCGCGGGCGTGCCGTCGCCGACGCTGGAATTTTTCGACGCGGGCCACACGCTCGGCTCGGCGGGAATTCTACTGCGCGGCAAAAACGAGACGCTGTTTTTCACCGGCGACGTGTGTTTCCACGACCAGACGCTGTTGCGCAGCGCGCGGTTCGAGGACGTGAAGGCGGACGTGCTGATCATGGAAACGACGCGCGGCAACCGCGAGGTGCCGAAGGATTTTACGCGCGAAAAGGAAATTGAACGGCTCGTCACGGCCATCCACGCGGCGCAAAAAAAGAAGGGCTGCATCCTGATTCCCTCGTTCGCGCTCGGCCGCACGCAGGAGATCCTGGCGCTGCTGGCGCTGCTGATGCGCGACGGGAAACTGAAGCAGCAGCCGGTTTACATCGGCGGTTTGGGCCGGGTGTTCACGGAGATTTACGACCTCGAGGCGCACCGCACACACCGGCAGCACACGAACTTGAATTTGAACGAGGCGCTGCAGTTGATCGTGCTGGAAAAAGGCGCGTCGGAAAACATGAAGTTGAGCGGCGGGAAAATTTTCGTCATCACCGCCGGCATGATGAGCGAGAACACGGCGGCGCATGATCTGGCCAAACGGATGATCGGCGACGAGCGGCAGAGCATTTTCTTCGTCGGCTACGCGGACCCGGATTCGCCGGCGGGCCGGTTGAAGGCGGCGAAGCCCGGCGAGACGTTTGTGTTCAGCCCGAGCGCGGGCCGCGTGACAAAGAACTGTGACATGCAGGATTTCAGCCTGTCGGCGCATGCGAACCGCGGGGCCTTGCTGGAGTTTGTCGGCCAGGTTTCGCCGCGCGCCGTTTTGCTGGGCCACGGCGACGATTCCGCGCGCGCCTGGTTCGCGGAGCAGATCCGCGTGCGCTGGCCGAAAATCAAGCTTTTCCAGCCGCAGCCGGGAAAAATGGTCGCCGCTTGATTTCAGAAATGACAAGGCCGCCGGAAAAATGCTTTTTCCGGCGGCTTTTGGTTTTCAGATTGTTCAGTGGCTGCCGCTGACGACGTTCGCCAGGTTGAAAATCGGCAGGAACATGCAGATCACCATGCCGCCGATGACGACGCCGAGAAACACGATCAGCAACGGCTCGATGAGCGACATGATGCCGGAAAGGGTGGTTTCGATCTCCTCGTCGAGAAAGTCGGCGACGCGTTCGAGCATGGTGTCAATGTTGCCGGTCTGTTCGCCGGCGCTCAACATGCGGATGATCATGGTGGGGAAAACGGGATGCTTGCCCAGCGCGGAAGAAATGCCTTCGCCGCGTTCAATGTCGGCGGCGGCGGCCTTGACGGCCTTTTCCATGACGACGTTCCCGACGGTTTGCGAGACGATCTGCAGCACTTCCAGAATCGGCACGCCGCTGCGCACCAGCGAGGCGAGCGTGCGCGTGAACCGCGCGAGGCAGATCTTGTGGGCGATTGGCCCAAACACGGGCAGCTTGATGCGCTGAGTGTCCCAAAATTCGCGCCCTTGCCTGGTTTTGATGAAATGCAGCCAGCCCCAGACGCCGGCACCCGCCAGCACGATTAAATATATCAAATCATGCTGGACGATTTCACTGATGCCGATCATGACCTCGGTCGGCGCCGGCAGCTTGGCGCCGAAGCCGGAATAAACTTCCTTGAAGGTGGGGATCACCCGCACCAGCAGGAAAATGGTGATGATAATGGCCACGACCGTCACGACCGTCGGATACATCAGCGCCGTTTTGACTTTCTTGCGGAGGCGTTCCGTGTTTTCCAGATAGGTGGCGAGCCGCGCCAGAATCTCCGCCAGCAAACCGCCTTTTTCGCCCGCGCCCACCATGGAAACATACAGCCGGTTGAACGCCTTGGGATGCCGGATCAGCGCCTCGGAAAAGCTTTCCCCCGCCTCCACCCGCGAACAAACATCCTTGATGGTGTCGCGCATCACTTTGTTGGGCGTCTGCTCGGCGAGCGCCTGCAGCGCCTGCACGATGGCGATGCCCGCGTCAATCATCGTCGCCAGCTGCCGCGTAAACACCACCAGGTCGGCCAGCTGCACCTTGCCGCCCCTGGTCTGGCCGCGCCTGGCCATCTTTTCCTTGATCTCGACCACCAGCAGGTTGCAGTTGAGCAGCGCGGCGATGGCCGCCTGCTCCGAAAGCGCCTCAACGGTGTTGCGGATTTCGCGGCCCGAGGCCGTCTCTCTGGCAGTGTAGGCAAATATTGGCATGGCTGTGCGGGTGAATAATTCAATGCTGGCAAATTGCAAGTGCAATTCACCAGTCGCACCGGACAAACCAGCACAATTTGTTCCATTGTGCCCGGTCCGCCGCGTAAATTTTCGGGCCGGTAAAACGGGATTTTGCCCAGTTTTGTGGCGTCTAAAAACCGGCGGCGCCGGCTTTGATCGGCCGCTGTTTTGACAAGCAGTTTTGCGCCAACGACTTGGGCAATCAGGTTTGCAAAAAAAAAAGATTGTCATTTGCCCCGTTTTTCCTTATTTTTGACACCAATGGCACTTTGTGGTGCTAGGGGCGAACCGGTTTCGCCCCACTTATCACAGGTAAAAACATAACAAACAAACTAACTGGAGGAACAGATGAAGTTTAATAAATGGACATTGGGTCTCGCCGCCGTCGGAGCCGTCAGCATGGCTTCCGCCGTCCGCGCAGACGAAGCAAAACTGGTTCCGCTGAACACGGCGGTTTCCAGCACGGTCATCAGCGGCTACGTTGATGTGGCCGCGCAATATAATCCCGGCAACGCTGTGCAGGCTGACAATAACAAAGTTGACAACTTCAGCCTCAACAACGTGACCGTCAGCTTGGACAAGCCGCTGGACGAAAGTCCATGGGCGGCCGGTTATCATGTTGATCTGAATGCGGGCCAGGATGCCATTACCCCGTTGAACGCGGAATCATCCAGCGGCTTTGGAGCCGTTGGTGTGCGTCAGGCTTATGTCGCTCTCCGCACGCCGGTGGGCAATGGCATTGACTGGAAAGCCGGTCTGTTTGACGGCGTGACCGGTTATGAAGGCAACACCGGATATTCCAATCCGAACTATACCCGCTCCTACGGCTATGCGGTGAATCCCGCCTCGGAACTTGGCCTCATTGGCAGCTATAAAATCATTGATGCAGTTACCGTGCAGGCAGGCATTGCTGACCGAGAATATGATGGCTATGGTTTTGGCAGCGGATATTCTGAGGGGCTTAGCTCCAAGAATTTCATTGGGACGGTTGCTTTGACCGCTCCGGATAGTTGGGGCTGGGTCAAAGGCTCCGTGCTCAATTTGGGCACCGTTCAGACCTTTGACAACGGTGGCCAGAACAACTACAGCGCCAATGCCACGATTGCGACGCCGGTTACCGGTTTGAAATTCGGCTTGGCGTATGACAAAGTGCAAAACTTGGAATATGGACCGGGCAACTACCAGATCAATAAAGGCGGTGGAGACGGCAACATCTACGGCGTGTATGCCACTTATCAGGCAACTGAAAAGCTCGGCTTCAATCTCCGTGGTGAATATCTCGACGGCCAGAACCTTGGATTTTTCTCCAATGGTGGCAACAACTCCAACACAGAAGTTTACAATTATAAAGGCAGCGGCAAGGGCGAAGAAATCACCGCCACCGTTGAATATGATCTCTGGGCCAACGTCGTAAGCCGTGCGGAATTCCGCTGGGATCATACCGAAAGCGGTGCCCAGTTTAACGCCAACGACACGGAAAATGCGTATCTGCTCGCGCTCAACGTCGTTTACAAATTCTAATTTAATTTAGAATCCTTTGGCCCCTGCCGGTTCGCCGGCAGGGGCTTTTTTATTGGGAACGGTATTTCCCGCCAGTTTTCAGGGCGGGACGCTCTGTGAGGTTCTGGGATGCCATTTTTGGCAGAAGCCGCAGGTCTGGCAAAGACAGGTTTTGATTTGAGGATGACAAAAAACTGGCTGCCGGCGGGTCGTTGGCCCAGAAACGCGCACGAATGAGGCAAAACCAGCGGTTTCCAGACAGAAAGTAGCGGTTGCTGGTCGGAAAGCAACGGCTGCTTTCCCGGAGTTAAACTTGGCTTCCACCGCACTTCCTTTCATAATCCAGCCCCGTGAAATTCATCCGCGACATCTACGCCGCCAAGCGGGCGACTGGCCAGCCCGTCCTCTCCTTGGAATTTTTCCCGCCCAAGACGGACGAGGGCGACCGCGCATTGTTTGAAAAACAGATTCCCGCGCTGCTGGCGGCGCGGCCGGATTTTTGCTCCGTCACCTACGGCGCCGGCGGCAGCACGCGCGAAAAAACCCTGCAGATTGTGGACCGCATCCAGCGCCAGCTCGGCCTGCCGGCGCTCGCCCACCTCACCTGCGTCAACCACACCCGCGAGGAAGTCCGCACGCTGCTGGAAAAAATCCGGGCGCTCAACTGTAAAAACATCCTGGCCCTGCGCGGCGATCCGCCCGGCGGCGGCGAATTCACGCCCACGCCCGGCGGCTTTGAATTTTCCTCGGAGCTGGTGAAATTCATCCGCGCGGCGGGAGATTTTTCCACCGGGGTCGCCGGCTTTCCCGAAGGCCATGTCGCCTGCAAGGCCGGCAAACAGGCCGACTGGCGGCATTTGCAGGAAAAAGTCGGGGCCGGCGCGGATTTCGTGATCACGCAGTTGTTTTTCGACAACGCGGATTATTTTGAGTTCCGCGACCACGTGGCCGGCAGGCTCGGCGTGAAAGTGCCGCTCGTTCCCGGCGTCATCTCCATTCTGAGCGCGACGCAGATCACCAGATTCACGCAGATGTGCGGCGCGAAGATTCCGCCGGCGCTGCGGGCAAAACTGGATGCGCTCGGCACCGACGACGAGGCGGCCATGAAGTTTGGCATTGAATACGCCACGCAGCAGTGCGAGGAGCTGCTCCGCGCCGGCGCGCCCGGCCTGCATTTCTACACGCTCAACAAGGCGCCTGCCACCGTGCAGGTTTTGAAAAATCTGGGGCTGGCCTAAAGGTTGAATCTGCAGGCGGCTACGTCTCTTGTTTCATCTTTCATCCTTTTGTCTTCATCCTATAAGCCAAGCTGGTTGGCCATGATGCCGAGGACGTCAACGGGCCGTGTCAAAATTGGACAGCCGGATCAAGGAGACAGATAAATTTGCAGCCCCGTCACAAGTCCGTCGCCATAATAATAATGATCAACTGTGAGGTGGCCGGGCGCGCTGATTTCCAGTTCATCTTCATACCATATTGAAGCCGGGAGCGTGGTTCCCAGATAAAATTGCCCGTTGTTGTCGGTGAGGGTTGAGGTTCCGTCCCACAAGCTGACCACATGTGCGCCGGCGACCGGCGAACCGGTATTCTGGTCCAGCACCACGCCGCCAAAAGTCAAAAACCCGGTGTCGTCCCGCAAACGGTAAAAACGGTGATCGGCGGCGGGAGAAACGTCCAAAAGGACGGTGGTTGAATTTGTCGCGGTGAGGTTGGTTGTCACCTGCCAGGCCATCAGGTTGGTCGAAACTTCGAGCGCGTAGTAGTGGTTTTGCAGGGTCGTAAATGCCAGTTGAACCGCGTGGCCGGCGGCAGGCTTGGGCGGGGCGCCCACTGGCAGCATCACGAAGCGGTGGCTCAAGGCACTTTCAAGCTGTTCGCGGCTGAGTCCGTAAATCACCCCACCAAAGGTCGCATCGGGCAGACTGCCCAGTTCAATGGCGTTGCCGTCAAATTTGGGCAGCCAGTCTCGCCAGGTCGGGCCGCCGGCAAATTGCGGGGCCAGGTCCACGGTCAAATTCGGGTTGACGGCTAAAATTTGCGGCCCGGCCACCAGCGAGTTTTTCAGGTCCTGCAATACCAAACGAAAGTTTGCCTCGCCCTGCGCCGAAACCTTGTCGTAGTTGAACAGCCGCACTTCGTTGGTCGGCCGGGAACTGATGAAGGCGGAAGCAGCCAGATAGGTGTTCACGGCGTTGGTGAAGGCGGCACGGGCGTTTTGCAGATCGTTGGTGGTGGCGAAGGTGAGCAATTGCGGATAGTCGCGCAGAACTTCCTGGACGGACGTGTTGCCGTTGGTGGCCAGCGCGCGGATGGCTGTCAATTGCGCGTCGAAATTCTGGGCGTTCAATGTGTAGATAAAATACTCCGCGCCATACAAACCCGCTTGGATCAGCTTGAAATCGCCATAATCCACGGTGACAGCGGCGGCGGTGGTTTCGCTGCTGGTCAGGCTGAGCGCAAAATTGGTGTCCGTAACCAACAGGTTGCTGATCGCGCCGGAAATAACGGGCAAAACATTGGTCCGCAATTGGCTGGTGAATTCGCTGGCGTTCACGCCCGCAGGCGCCAGCAGAAGCCCGTTGCCGTCCTGGGGCGGCACGGAACTCCAATCGTAAATGTCCCGCCCGGCAACGGGCAGGCCGAGGCGCGTCAGAAAATTGGAACCGGCCGGCTGGCTGGGCAACGTCAGCAACCGCGTGATGGCATAAAACACGTTGGCGGTTTCATTGGTCGGTGCCAGCGTCAAAGCGTGGGTAAACGCGGCGCTGGCATCGCCGATGTCCCGCGCGGCAAGATCCGCGCGGCCCTGGCTGATCCAATCGTCCGCGGTTGTTTGGGCAAAAGTGTTCCAACAGAAAAGACCGGCGATGATGGAGATGAGGATGCAGGTTTTCATGGTTCTTTGGTTTTGGGGTTTAGCGGGAAAAGTTCTTCCGTGCGACCGGCAACATCCCAGGAAAGGCGGCCGGCGGAACTTCCGGCAATTTGCAATGCGCCTTTCCCGAAGGCAACGGGTTGTCCTTCAGCGCCAGATGACGAAACATTGAACAATTCAAGCGAGCTGTCGTTACCGATGCGCGCACGCGATGCCCGCAATCGTGGCCGGGCTTCGCCGACCATCGTAATTTCAAGGTTGCGCAGTTCCAGCCGCCGGGCGCCGACGGATGGCTGACGCCACTCACGCAAGGCAGACAAAGCATTGGTCAGGCAACCTGCCGAGGAAATTTGAAGTTGAACATTGTCAGCGACCGCGATTGGCAGAAGCCCAATGCGAAAAAACCCATGGCGCTCATAATCGGTAACAATCTGACTGGCATGAACCCGGGCCACCAGCGACAAATCCTTTGAACTATATTCGGCAATCCCCACGTCTTGCACCGTTCCCCCCGCCAGTCCAGCGGCATTGACTTCAGGCAGGCACAGCATGACTTCCACGCCAAATGCACAAACTCCAAGCCGCTTGATGCATCTCATTTTCACATGATTATTGCCCTCTGAAAGAGGCTCGTTTGAGCGGTATCAGTTTTCCAACAGGAGAGCAAGCTAAAAAAAACATGGAATTGCGCCCGGCTTATCGCTGGAATTCGCAGGACAGTCGTCCCGGCTGTCGCCGGTTCATTTTCAAAAAGGAGACTGGCAGGATGCCCGCCCTACAATCCAAACTGGTTCGCCATGATGCCAAGGACGCTCAACGGTCCCTGATCTTCCAGCCCGTCGGCGGCCTTGTCGAGTTTCTGCAGCGAGAGCTTGGCATTTTTGTAAAATTCCTGGTCGTTCACCAGCTTGCCGATGGTGCCGTCGCCCTGGTTGATCTTGAGCAGAATTCCGTTCAAGTTGGTCATCGAACTGGTCGTCGCGTGGTAAAGCGTTTCATCGGTCAGCAGCTTGCCGATGGTGCCATGACCGGCGGCGGCGTTGGTCACCACGAGTTTTACGGAAGCGATCATGTCGTTGGCGTTCGCGGCGGTTGCCTGCAAATTAGTCACCGTGGTCAGCGTGGACGAATACAAGGCGTCGTCGTAAATCAGCCTGCCGACCGTGCCCTGGCCGGAAGCGATCTGCCCGGTGATGTTGGTGATGTTCGCAATCGTCGCCGCCAGTTCATCCCGGTGGCTCTTGAAAAAATCCCCCAGCGGGCCAAACAAATTGTGGATGTCGTCGCTGGCGAAAGTTTTAGTCATGTTCTGAATGCCGTCCACCGCGCCATCCAGCTTGGTCATGATGGCGCTCAAATCCGGCTGCTCAACGGTGGCGAGTTCCGTGCCGTCTTTGGCCTTCGGCTTGTCCGGCGAACCAAAATCCACGGCGACAAAATTCTGCCCCATCAGGCCGGTGAACTTGACGCTGGCCTTGCTGTCGGTTCGGACCATCGCGTTGTCATGCAGTTTCATGATGACGCTGACCTTGGTGTCCGTCAGCCGGATGTCTTCCACGCGGCCGATTTCGACGCCGGCCATCTTCACGCGGTCGCCCGGCTTCAAATCCTGCACGGTGTCAAACTGCGCGGTGACGTGATAGCCGTGATGGAACCAGTCGGCGCTGCCCAAGGTTTCAACAATGGCCCAGGCGGCGAGGATCGCGAGAAAGACAAAAAGGCCCAGTTTGGTTTCGAGTGAATTTTTCATAGGCGGGATAAATTATTTTTCACGTTTGAAGTCCGCGTGCAGAAAATTTTGCACGAGCGGGTCTTTGGAATTTTTAACTTCTTCGGGCGTGCCGATGGTGATGATTTTGCCGTCTGCGATGACCGCGATCCGGTCGGCCACGCCGAAGGCCAGATCCCGGTCATGCGACACGACGAGCGTAGTGACGCGGATGCTGCGTTTGAGATCCAGAATCTCATTGCCAATGACCACGGACGAAAGCGGATCCAGCTCGCTCGTGGGTTCGTCATAAAGGATCAGTTGCGGTTCGATGACAAGCGCGCGGGCGATGGCGACGCGCTTTTTCATGCCGCCGGAAAGTTCGGAAGGCATCTTATCCATCGCGTCTCTAAGGCCGACATCCGCCAGTTTTTCGGCAACGATTTTTTCAATTTCCGCCGGCGCTTTGAGGCGATGCTCGGCCAGGTAAAGCCCGACATTTTCGCCGACGGTCAGCGAATTGAGCAGCGCGCCGGATTGGAACACCAGCGCCATGCGGTATTTCGCGGCGATTTCCGGCGCGCTGATGGACTCGCCGTTGATGAGAATCTCGCCGGCATCCGGTTCTTCGAGGCCGATCAGGTGTTTGAGCAGGACGCTTTTGCCGCTGCCGCTCGGCCCCATGATGACGAAGATTTCCCCCGCCCGGACGTCAAAATCAAGGCCGTCCAGCACTTTCTGCCCGCCAAAACTTTTATGCAGTCCCCGCACGACGAGGCTGACGCCCGGGACCTGGTTGTTGGAGCCGTTCATTTCAGCAAAAAACGGGTTAGGATGTAGTCAAAAATCACGATGAGCACGATGGAGTTCACCACGGCCTTCGTGACGGAGCGGCCGATGCCGCGCGGGCCGCCGATGGTGGTCAGTCCCTGATGGCACGACACGACGCCGACAATCACCGCAAAACACAGGCTTTTGAAGACGCCGTTGCCAACATCCTTCACCTCGACGATGTTCTTCAAGTCTGAGAAGAAGGCGCGGAATGGAATTTCCATGTGCTGGTTCATATCCGCCACCACCGCGCCGCCAAACCAGCCGACGAGAATGGAAAACACGACGAGCAGCGGCAGCGCAAAGGCGATCGCCAGAATCCGGGGCAGGACGAGATAGTGAATCGGGTTGATGTTCATCGTGCGCAGCGCGTCAATTTCCTGATAAACGCGCATCGAGCCGATTTCCGCCGCCATGGCGGAACCGATGCGGCCCGCGATCAAAATGGACATCATCACCGGGGCGAGCTCCTTGGCGATGGCGATGCCGACCACGCCGCCCACGGCGCTGGCCAGGCCGTCGTTTACCAGGATCGGGCCGGTCTGCAGGGAGATGACCGCGCCGATGAAAAACGACAGCACGCAGACCATCAGCAGGCTGGCGTTGCCGATCTCGAAAAACTGCTCGAAAACTTTTTGCCGCTGCCGCCATGCCTGCGGCAGGGCCAGCAGCGTGCGCCAAAACAGCAGGACGATTTCACCAACGTTTTCAAACATGATCTTCGTAGTTTATTTCTTGGGCGGCGGCGTTTGGAAAACTGTGAAATAAAACAGCTTCATCTGCTCCGTTTCCTTGAGTGATTGATACTGGAAAAGGCCGAACAAGAGCGAGACTTTTTTGTGCTCCGGCGCGGTTTCACGACGGTATAAATTCCATAAAAACGACCGGCTGCCGGCGCCGGTTTTCCGGTTGTCCTCCGCGCGCCAGAGCGACCAGAGCGGCGACCAGTTGTGTTCAATGCCGCGGTTGTCAGGCACTGCCGGTTCGAGCGGCGCGAGGATTTGCAGGCGTTCGTTGCCGTTGAAATCGCGGTGCCAGGTGAAAAACGGCCACAAGTCCAGCCGCGCCTTCTCCGCGCCGGTCCCGGTGTTTTTTTCCGTCAGGCTGGAATAAAGGTATATCAGCACGCGGGTGCGCTGCTGGTCGAGCGGTGCCGCCAGCGTCCGGCGAAACGCGTAGAGCGGCCAGAGGCAGGAATCGCTTTCCTTGACGCCGTTGCGCGATTCGCTGAACAGCGGGAAAATGCGCGAGGTGTGCTTGCCTTCGCCACGCGCGAAAATCACCAGCGGCCACGGCCCCTGCCATTCGTGATATTTTTTCGCGCGGTCATCTATCGAGGCGAAAAAAGGCCAGATGACGGACGTGGAATCGCGTTGCGGCGAGCGGTTGATGGCAAAAAACGGAATCGAGGCGCGGAATTTTTCAGGATTGTCGGTGCCGATGCCGTTGTTTTGGCTGAAATAAAACGGCCAGAAGTAAAATGACTGGTCGTGGCCGCCGATGAGGGCCGTGTCGCCGAAGCCGTTGGTCTGCGTCGTGACGTCTTTGTGTTCGCGCCCGGCAAACGGCCAGACCTGCCAGCCTTTCAAACCGTCACCGTGACGCACATGCGCCAGCGGATAGAAATAATTGTCGGTCACCACGTCGCGTTTGCGCGTCTCGCCAAAAACCGGAAACATGATGAAATACATTTCGTCGTGAAACAGCCGGTTTTTGAGACGACCGTAGAAAGGCACGACGGCGGTGTAATTCAAGTTTGTGTCCGCAGAACGCTGTTGGAAATAAAACGGAAAAAGCGTGAGGCGTCTCGTGTCCGTCGCTTCGGGGTCGCGCCCGGTGGAGGTGCTGATCAACTGGCAGAACTGCCAGCGCTGTTCCTGGCCGTAACGGATGGAGGTCACCAAAGGATAGAGAAAATCATCTTCATAAAACTCGACGGATGGATTGCAGTCACGGGAATAAAACGGCGGAATGGCCCAGATGCTTTCAGAATCCGTCTGTTGCGAATAATAAAACGGTCCGGCGGCTTCCGTGCGGCCACCCTCTTCCAGCGTCAACCGGAACTGGTCAAAGAGGAAACCGGCGGATGTTTCTGCTGCAACCGCCGTATAAAATGGAATAATTATTCTCATCAAGGCCAAAGCAAACACAGCCCGCAAAGACGAGGCGCGTAAACGGCCAGCCGCACAATTCTTTATCGTTATTGATTCTTGCTTCATTCCACTTTTGCCAATGCAGATAGTAGTTTAACAATGATATTGACTTTGGCCATTTTTTCCATATGCTAGTTTTTAATTGAGGTTTTTACCTCGGTTCCTCCTAGACCCGGTGTCGGCGAGTTGCTGGCATCGGGTTTTTTAATCAATGGTCGCCAGCGGCCAATCAAGCCCAGCAGCGCCGGCAAAAAAGTCAGCGCCGCAATCATGCAGGTTGCAATGCCGACCGACATGATGATGCCCAGGCTGCGAATGCCTCGATGCTGCGCGAGAATCAGACTGCCGAATCCTGCAATGGCCGTCAATCCCGACACGAGCACGGCCTTGCCGGTGCTGCGCGAGAGGATGCCCGGCGTGCCTTCCTCGGCGTAGCGGTTCAAAATATGAATGCCATTGGTGACACCGATGCCAATGACAAGCGGCAGTGTCATGATGTTCGCCAGATTGACCGGCACGCCCGCCCAGCCCATCAAGCCGGCCAGCCAGAGCGTGCCGATGCCGACCGGAATCAACGCCAGAATCACCGCGCCAAAACTGCGAAAATGGAACAGCACCATCAGCGCAATCGCGGCCAGCGAATACCACGCCGCCTGCACATAGCTGTCTTTGAGAAGTGTTTCATATTCGTAAAGCTGCACGGGGGTGCCGGTGACGTTGGGGTCCACGGTGCGCAGTTCGCTGACAAATTTTTCCTGCGCCGCGCGCTGCCAGACATCTTGTTTGGGATAAACCTGGATCAAGAATTGTCCGTTCACGCCCACAAACCGGTGGTGCAAAGCCGGCGGCAAATCTTCCACGCGCGGCGACGTGGTGTCGTCCTGCTGTTGCAGAAGCTGGAAGGTGTCGCGCAGGTCAGCCAGAAACGCCTGCTGGAATTGCGCCAGCTTGGCGGCCGCCGCCGCCCGCTGCGCCGCGTTGCCGCCAAGCATCGTCTTGCGCAAATCCGTGATGGACTGGCAAAGCGACTCCAACTGTCCGGCCAGCGCCGGGTCGTTGGTGCCGACCTGCTGCGCGGCGAGGTGGAGATAGCAGGACGTGTAGAAAATTGTGCCGCTCAAATCTTCAATGTTCACCGGCGACAAATCCGACGCCCGGAACGCCAGCGCGGCGACTTCCGCTTTGACTTCGCCAATCAGCCGCCGTTTTTCACCCTGGTCGGGATTTAGAAAATCCTTGTAAAATGGCGGTTCAGTGGCGGCCACGGTTGGCAGCTTCTCGATTTTTTCCTGCAATGCCACGGCGTTGGTCAATGAATCCGCCAGCACCGCGCCGTAAAGCAGCGACTTGTCCGCCGAATTCAGCAGCGTCTGTTCAAACACCACCGACGACAGGCTTGGACTTTGCATTTTGATCAGGTTGTAGTCGAAATACACTTTGCGCGCCTCAAACAACGCCGCCACGCACAAGCTCGCGATGATCGCCGTCACCAGCACCGGCCGTTGCAGCCAGAAATTCTCGATCCGCGCCCGCCGGTCGTCCTCGTGAATTTGATGATCCAGAACATTTTGCCGTCCGCGCAGCAACATCACCGGCAGCATGGTCATCATCGGGACGAGGCAGACCAGCAGGCCGCCGCCGCAGATGACGCCCATTTCCTTGATGCCTTGAAAATGCGTGAACCCCATCGCCAGAAACGCGCCCGCCGTCGTCAGCGCGCCGGTGAAAATGCCCTGGCCGGTGAACACCATCGCCTTGGTGATGGCCGCCTGCTCCGTTTTGCCGTGGCGCAATTCCTCCTCGTAGCGCGTGATCAGATGCACGGCATAGTCAATCGCCAGTCCGATGAGCATCGGCACAAAGGTGATGGTCAAAATATTCAGATGCCCCACCGTCAGCGTGGTGAAGGCCAGCGTGTAGCCGAGCCCGACCACCAGCCAGAGGGTGGCTTTCACCGGCCGGCCGGTCTCGTGATAGCCGTAGATGAAAATAATCGCGCACAACACCATGGCGACGACGCTGGCCAGCGTCGTGTCCTTCTGCGATTGCGTCATCTCGTCGTAATCCAGCACCGGCTCGCCGGTGATGCCGACATTGACGCCCGGCACTTCGTCGCGCGTTTGTTTGACCAGCTCGCGCAGCCGGTCCACGGCATCGCTGGTCAAATCGCCGGTGGTGGTCTTCTGATGAAACGCATTTTCCAGCACGGCATTTTTGATCAAAGTCCAAAGCACCGGCGGCGTGTCATCGTCGTTCGGCGCGTGGCACGTCACCACAAAAATCCGCCCGTGCGCAAACGTGAGGTAGCTGGAGAGCATCGCCTCCTTGCTGCTGTCCAGCAACGTGGTTACATTCGGTGACGGCGGTGAACCCGGCCGCAGCAAGGCATCCTCGGCCTGCGACACGATTCGCCCCAGCGCCGGCAGCGACTTGACGAGCGAGCGGTTCTCCGCGTTGTCCTCCTCCTTGGCCGTGCGAAATGCTTTGTTGATCTGCTCAAACAGCGAAACCAGATTCGTCGTCTGCGTGAACTGCTCGATGAAGGGCCGCGCCGTCGTCAGCATGTCGCGCATCTCCACCAAATTGGTTGTCTCGGCAAATTGCAGCGCCTTGTTCCCCATCATCGCCAGATTCTGCTGGTAAAAAACGTCACGGAACAAATTGTTCGTGTCCGCCTGCATCTTGGCGGCGATGCGCTCGACGAACTGCCGGTTTTTTTCGGGATTGCCGCTTTCCACCACCACCACCAAATCGTCCGGCTGCGGGAACTCCTTTTGGAACGCGAGGTAATTCTCGTGATACTTCTGGTTCGGCCCCACCAGATCGTCGCGGTTCATGTCCGCCTTCAGAAAGAGGGCGGTGTAGCCCACGCACACCACAAACAGCGCGATCTGCGGCCAGAAGAACCAGCGCGGATGACGGCAGACGCCCGCCGCCAGCCGGCCCAGCAGCCGGGCCAGAAAGGAATGATCGTTCAGCGCCTTCATTGGTTCCCCGGGAAGCGTTGAAGCGCTGAAGCGTGGCAAGGTTCCGGCGGGTTTCGCGGCTGCCGCTTCATCTGGTTTCCGCCTCCACCAACACCGCCGTGCCGTAGCACAAAACTTCCGTGATGCCCGGCGCAATCTCCGTCGCGTCATAGCGCACGCCAATGACCGCGTTCGCGCCGAGTTCGCCCGCGTGGGTGAGCATGAGGTTGAACGTATCTTCCCGGGCGCGCTCGCACAGGTTCGTGTAGAGCGTGATGTTGCCGCCAAAAATGCTCTGGATGCTGGCGCCGATGTTGCCGATGACGGAGCGCGAACGCACAATGATCCCGCGCACGACACCAAACGACTTGGTGATGCGATACCCCGGCAGCTCGAAGGCCGTGGTCGTCAGAGGATGCGTCTGATTCATAGACCATTGATTGAACACCACACCGCGCCCGCGCAAAAGCCAAATTTCGCGGCGACTTCCTCCCGGCAAGACCAGACGGGGGCAATATTGCCTGTGATTTTTATGCAATGAGCTTTTGCCCGCAGACGGGCAAAGCGCTCAACCACTCACAGTGAAACCGCCTCCAAACCCCACGGTTGTGGCCGTTCGGAACGCGGAGAAGGCTGTGTATTAATCGAACCCGCGCTCAACATTCTGCCGCTGATTTGAACCTGATTCGTTGTCCAATTTGTTCGGCGGCTCAAACTCGGCGTGACATTCCGGCGGCAACCCGGTCTAATCACTAGTGAACACACTCATGAAAGAACCGGTTGCAAGGCAAGGTGTTGCGGCTGGGCCGCCAACTGACTGGCCAGCTTCGGAGTTCGCCGCGCTTTACGACGAGCACAGCCGCGCGATTTTTTATCTCGCACTGCGCTTTCTCGGCGACCCGCAAAAGGCCGAGGATGCGACGCACGATGTTTTTCTGAAGGCGTTCCGCCGGCTCGATCAGTTTCGCGGTGAAGCCTCGATCCGCACCTGGCTCTACCGCATCGCCATCAACCATTGCCAGAACCTCTGCCAGTCCTGGCACAACCGCCACGTGCAGGCCAGTTCCGACGACCTCGTTCTGGAAAGTGCGGCGGCCAAAACCGACTCGCCGCTGCGCGTGCTGGAAACCAAGGAACTAGGCCAGCGCATTCAGCAAACGCTCGACGCCTTGTCCGACGAATACCGGCTGCTGCTGCTGCTCGTCGCGGACGAGGAACTAAGCTACGAGGAAATTGCCGCGCTCGTCGGCCAGTCCAGTGATGCCGTGCGCGGCAAGCTGCATCGCGCCCGCAAAGCCTTCGCCGCGCATTTTGAAAAAACTGTTTAAGGAGACCGAAACATGAAACAGCAAACCAAACTTACCCCGAAGCAGGAAACTGTCGCGGAACAGCAGACACAGGCGCAGGCGGCCGTGGAATTTGCCAGCTCGGACGAACTGCTGCGGTTCGATGCCGCGCAAACCACCGTGCCGCCGGAGATCACGCAGCGATTGCAAAAGTCCGTGGCGCACATCCCGCCGCCGCTAACGCGGACGTGGTGGAAAAATTTATTTGGCGGCTGAACCATGAATCATTTCTGGCAACGATTCTTGGCTGCGCTCACGCCCGGCGTGCGGATTTTGCTCGGCCTGCTGGCGGCGACCTATCTGGCGGCGGTCATCGGAAAGTCTCTTCATGTCTTTGATTTGTACGATTGGCTGGCGGTGAGCGGGCCAAAATTCCGGAGCGGCCAAATCTGGCGGCTCATTACCTATGCGTTGCTGCCGGCTAGAGTTCTGGATTTCCTGATGAACAGCATCGCATTGGTGATGCTTGGCGGATTGCTCGAACGCCACTGGTCACGCGGCGATTTCTGGCTTTACTGCCTCGTGGCGGCGGCGGGGGCCGGCCTCGCCAAAGTGCTTCTGCAATTTTCCAGTCCGCTGCTGCTGGTTGGCGCCGCGCCGATGATGTTTGGCCTGCTCATCGGCTGGGGATTTCTGTGCGGACGTGAACAGATTTCCATCGTTCCGTTTGGCGAAATGACCGTGTGGAAACTGGTCTTGGTCGCGGGTGCAGCCAGTTTTCTAATCATGTTTTTCACCGCCGGGCTGATGACGGCGATCATCATGTCGGCGGGCGGATTGACCGGCTGGCTTTATCTCTGGCTAAGGCATAAATGGCTGATGAGCCGCACCAGTCGCGTGGCGCATTCGGAACGCATCAACCGCCTAGAACTATGATTTGCACCCAGCCTGAGAAAATTTCTCCCATGACGCGAAGCCGTCCCGCGCTCGCGCGCGAACGCGCCCATTGCGCGCGGGCGATGCTGGCGGATTGCCGGCTGTGCGCGCACAACTGCGGCGTCAACCGGCTCGCGGGCGAAACCGGCTTGTGCCACGCCGGAGCGGAGGCGCGATTTTTTTCCGCGCAGGTGGAAGTGTCGGATGAATTGGAATTGATGCCGACATTTTCCGTGGCTTTGAGCGGCTGCGACCTCCGCTGTGATTTTTGCATCACCGGCAAGGAAAGCTGGAATGCGCGGGTGGGTCTCGGCTTCGATGCCGCCGTGATGGCCGGGCGGGCGGAAGCCGCGTTGCGCAACGGCGCGCGGACGGTCATGGTGCTGGGCGGCGAGCCGACCATTCATCTGCCGAGCGCGCTGGAATTTGTCTCGCTGCTGCCGGAATCGGCAAAGTTAATCTGGAAAACCAACGCGCACGGCACGGCACAGGCGCGCGAACTGCTTGACGGCATGTTCGACGTGTGGCTGGCGGATTTCAAATTCGGCAACGACGCCTGCGCGCAGCGGCTGGCGAAAGTTTCCGATTACGTCCATGTCGTTCAGGAAAATTTGCTTTGGGCGGATGAACACAGCGAACTCATCGTGCGTCATTTGCTGATGCCCGGCCACGTCAAATGCTGCTGGCGGCACGTGGCGGAATGGCTGGCGGAAAATCTGGCCGGCGTCAAAGTGAATTTGCGTTCGGGCTTTTGGCCGGCGTGGCACGCGCGGCGGCACGTGGAACTGCAAAATTCCTTGTCCCCGGCTGAAAACGATTTCGCCTTTGGACTGGCGCAGGAACTGGGATTGAATTTAATTCCATGAAAGCTCCCATGACTAAAAAGCGAACGAAGTTATCCGCCAAAAAATCGGTCAGTGAAATTTTGATTTTAGCCGACGGCAAAATTCTGGCGCATAATATATCGCCCGTGATGGCCGGCGTGCTGGCGGAATTGAATCCCGCCGACGAGGCCATGAGCCGGCGGGCACTGCGGAAAAATATTTTGAAACATGAACTTCCAAACTGAACTCGAAACGCTGATCCGGGCGCGCTATCCGATCCTTTACGTCATTTCCAGCGAGGAGATGCGCGTGCAAAACGTGATCGTGGAGATCGCCAAGAAGCGGCAGAAAAAAGTTTTTGAGTGGAGCTACAGCACCGGCATCGTGCCGGCCGGCACTTCCATCCAGTCGCACAAAAACCGCAACGCCGCCACCAAGGACCCGTTGATGGCACTGGACCAGGTGATTGAACAGGTCGAGCCGGCGATTTATATTTTCAAGGATTTTCATCCGTTTTTGACGAAGAACAATTTCGCGATCGTCCGCAAGCTCAAGGAAATTGCGCTGCACCTGAAAAACAGCTTCAAGACGATTGTGCTCATCTCGCCGATGATGGAAATTCCGCCGGAACTGGAAAAGGAAATCACCGTGCTAAATTATCCGCTGCCGTCGCGCGAGGATTTGAGCGAGCTTCTCGATAAGATCATCGCGGATGTCGCGCAGTTCAAGCAGGTGAAAATCGAGCTGGACGACGCCGGGCGTGAACGGCTGTTGTCGGCGGCGCTCGGCTTGACGCTGGGCGAGGCGGAAAACGTCTTCGCCAAAATTATCGTCAAGGACGAGCGGTTGAGCGGCGATGACGTGAACGAAGTGTTTGCGGAGAAACAGCAGATCATCCGCAAGAGCGGGCTGCTGGAGTATTACACCACGGAAGACAGTTTTTCTAACATCGGCGGACTGGCGGTCTTGAAAGACTGGCTGGACAAGCGCGCGGCGGCGTTCACGAAAGAAGCGCGGGCATTTGGCCTGCCCGCGCCGAAAGGGATTTTGATGCTGGGCGTGCAGGGCTGCGGCAAAAGTTTGTGTGCGAAGGCGGTTTCAAATCAATGGCAGTTGCCGCTGCTGCGGTTCGACATGGGCCGGATGTTTGGCAGCCTCGTGGGTTCGTCGGAAGAAAATGTGCGCCGCGCCATCGCCGTGGCGGAATCGGTGGCCCCGGCGATTTTGTGGGTGGACGAAATTGACAAGGCGTTCGCCGGCTCGCAAGGTTCCGGCGCGACCGACGGCGGCACGACGGCGCGTGTGTTTGGAACATTTCTGACGTGGCTGTCGGAAAAAACCGCGCCGGTGTTTGTGGTGGCGACGGCCAATGACATTTCGCAACTGCCGCCGGAACTGCTGCGCAAGGGCCGCCTGGACGAAATCTTTTTTGTGGACCTGCCGTCGTCCGAAGAGCGGAAGGAAATTTTCCGCATTCACATCAGCCGGCGCAGCCGGGACGCGGCACAGTTCGATACGACTGCCCTGGCGGAGGCGAGCAAGGATTGCAGCGGCGCGGAAATCGAAGAGGCCATCAACAGCGCGCTTTACGACGCGTTTTACGCGAACCAGGAAATCACCACCGAATCCGTGCTGGCGACGCTGGCGCAAACCGTGCCGCTGGCCAAGACGATGGACGAGCAGATCAACCGCCTGCGCAACTGGGCCGAAGGCCGTGCCCGCAACGCCAGCGTGCCGCGCGACCTCCAGAAAGCCAGCAGCGTGCGGCGGATGGAATTGTGAACCAGCGTTAAGACGATGAATTATTTCTGGGGGAACATTTTTGAATACTTCAAGGACCGGCGGCTTGGTTCGGTTTTCTTTGGCACGCTCGCGGCGGTTTTCGGTCTCCTCGTGCTGGTTGCCGTTTTTTACCAAAACTTGCTGCGCGAATGGCCGGTAGTTTTGGCGGCGATCGGCCCGGTGCTGCTGGCGCTGATCTGGCGCGGCTTTCGGCAGATGCGCGCGATGCGGTTGAACCGGTATAAATCTTCACCTTTGTCGCGTGACGAAAAGACGAAAGCCCGGTCAAAACTGATAACGAAATCAACTTTCAAAAAATCATGAGCGCAGTTTGCATTTTAACGCCGGTGGTCATCATGGCGTGGCCGGCCTTCAGCGCGGCGGTGGTGGCAGCCGCCAGTTCGCTGGGCTATCAGGTCGCCGCCGAAGTCCACAGCCAGCTTCCCGGCGAAATCGTCCGCAAGGATTCTAAAGCCGTCCAATTGGAAATCGCGCGCAGCGAGGTGGTGACCAACCAGCTTGGCCGCGACCAGCGCATCGCCGTGTCGCGCGAGGGCGTGACGGTGACGTTTTCGCGCGATGTGCGCGGCAAGGCGTCCTTGTGCGTCGCCGGCAACGGCCAGAGCAACGAGGAATTGCGCGCGCTCGGCGAGGAATTGAGCCAGGCGGTCGTGCAGCAATACGTTTATCAAAAGCTGATGGACGAAATGCGGACGCGTGGCTTCAACGTGGTCGAGGAGGCAGTGAACGAAGACCGTTCGATCCGGCTGAAAGTTCGGCATTGGGAAAATTGATTTATCGGAACCAATCAACATCGAACATCCAATTGCGCGATCCTCAAATGAGCGCCGAACCCATGCTAAAATTCCTAAAGGTGTTTTGCCGCGATCTGCAAGGAAAACACGAAAACGCGGTTTTTCTCAACGCGAATCACATTATGAAGATCGAACTGGCGGCCTGCGGAGCGGAAGAGGTTTCGTCCATCATCACGCTCATCAATGGGGAGAAACTTGAGGTGGCTGGGACACCAGAAGACTTGGTCACTCACGAGCGCTACTTTTTCCCGAAGACCAAGGATGAGAGCGGGACCTAAAAAACGGCACGGAGTCATTAGCGATCAGATTAAAATATATGCCCCAAAGCGATTTGATAACCATTCCAACCATGTCCGACGAACAATTCATTCAAAAAGCAATCCAGCAGCTCGCCATTGAAAATGAAATCGGAGCGGACAAGTTGGAAAAATCGCTGATTCAAGATGCCAAGGTGGTTTATTTGAAAATTCGTCCCGACGCGTTTGCGATGATGGTTTTTGACAGCGAAACCGGCGAGCCGATTAACGCGAGCTTTGGCCCACGACCGTTTTTGAAACTTGGCCCGAATTTTTGAGCATCCGCTTATGCCGATCAACCAGCCTCAAACCGCCAACGGCGACGCCACGTTCGAAACCAATTCGCTGTTGGATTCCGCGCGGATTGAGCGTTTTAAGGACCGGGACAATCAGTTGTGGCAAATCCTAAACTCCGGCTCTCCCAACGCGATTGACCAATTTGTCGAAGGCGCATGGCCGCTTGTCGCGGATTATCCGGAAGAAATTAACGTTTATCAGAACATCATGGCGGCTATTGCATCACACGAACGCGCTGGCGCATTTGCCAAGGCGCGGGCATTGGCGGAGAAAATGATTACCAGTGCAGTGCCGGAGGAATTCAAACTGTGGTCGAAAGGTTTTCTAAATCGGCTTGATCTGCTTGGGAAAACTGTGGCCCTGCAATTTACCGCGGTCGATGGACGCAAAGTGGATTCAATTCACATGCGAGGCAAGGTCGTGCTCGTGTTTTTTTCTTCAACTCGTTGCAAGGCGTGCAAAACAGATACGGTAAAAGAAATGTGGAAGAAATATCACGCTCAAGGATTGGAAGTCATCGGCATCAGCACCAACGCCAGCGAGAGTGATTTGGAGGAATTTGCAAAATGCCAAGAAATTCCCTGGCCGCAATATTTTGGCGGCCAAAGGCGGACTGAAAACAAATTTACCGTCGAATTCGGAGTCAACGGAATTCCGCACCTGTTTCTCCTGGACAAAAAGGGTGTTTTGCGTTTCGACAACCTGCGTGGGAATTTCGACGAGAAAATTTCCGCTTTATTGGCTGAACCAAACGATTGTTAATTTATGCCCCAACGCGAATTTGAAATCACCATCGGCAAGACCGGCGAGGTCGAGTTGCATGTCAAAGGTTACAAAGGCAAGGGCTGTCTCGCGGCCGTGAAAATCTTCGAGGAAATCGTCGGCGAAATGAAGGAACAGCAACAGACCAGCGAGTTTTATGAGCCGGAAGAACAGGTGCAATACCGCATTGACCAGCGGCACTGATTTAAACATTGGAAACCTGATTTCCGTTTGAACACATGGCCCGACCGCACATTCCCGAAGAAGCCTCCGCGTATTATCCGCCGCGGGCGCGGTGGTATTCGACCATTTTTTATCTGGGGAACATGCTGCGCCGTCGGATGGGGCTGGCCCGGCTGACGCTGCCTCGTGAAATGAAAATCGGCGAGGTGGTCGTTGCTTTTTTTGCGCCTGGCGTGGCTGTTTGGCTGCGCGGACCGCGGCTTTGGGGCCAGGCCGCCCTGGCGGGAAGCGCGGCGCTGTTTTTGATTTTCATCGTCTGGCTGGGTTATCCGTCCGCCACCTTCGCGTTTGGTCTGCTGATTTCGCTTCATTGCACGGGCTTTGTTTATTATTGCAGTCCGCTGATGGCCGGCGAGCCGTTCCGGTCGCGGCTGGCTTTTACGCTTCTGATTTTGCTGGCGATTGGACTGCTGCTCTACCTGCCGGCGCGAAATTTTGTCCAGGGGCACTGGCTCACGCCGTTGCGCATGAACGACCGGGTCATCGTCGTGCAGCGGAGCTTTCAAACGCGCCGCGTCCAGCGCGGCGACTGGGTGGCCTACTCTTTTGATGAGAATGCCGTGGGCCAAAATTATCATGGCGGAACGGTCTGGTTGCGAAACGGCCTGAGCCTGGGACCGGTGCTGGCGCTGGCGGGCGACCGGGTTGCTTTCTCCAACAATTGTTTTTCGGTGAACGGCATTCTTCACACCAATCTGCCGCACATGCCGCAGGCGGGTGAACTGACGGTGCCGGAAAATCATTGGTTCATCTGGCCGAACCTTGGTATAAGCGGACACGGCGATGTCGGTGAAGCCAGGGTCAGCAGCGCCCTGCTGGGGCTGGCCGACGTGGCCGAAACTAATTTTTCCGGCAGGCCGCTGCGCCGCTGGTTCTGGCGGAAACAAATTTTACCATGAGCCGTTTCGTCAATCTCGAGTTCGAGGACGGATCCGACAACCAGTTGGAGCCGGAGCCAAAGGCGCTGGTCAAGGACGAGGCTTATTATCTGGCCGAGGCGCGGACGGCGTTTGAAACCGGCTGCTTCGAGCCGGGGCTGCGCTCCTATTCGAAAGTGCTGGAATACAATCCCAAGAACATCGCCGCCTGGACCGGCCAGGTGCGGATGCTCATCGAACTCGGCGAATTCCGCGAAGCCAAGCTGTGGGCGGACAAGGCGCTGGAAAGGTTCCCCAACGAGCCGGAACTGCTCGCAGCCAAGGCGGTCGCGCTCGGCCGCAGCGGCGACTTGCAGGGCGCGCTGGCGTTTTCCGACGCGTCCATCGAGGAGCGCGGCGACACGCCTTACGTCTGGCTCGCGCGCGGCGACGTGCTGCTGGCGCGCGAGGAAACGCGGGCGGATTATTGCTTTGAAAAAGCGCTGCTGCTGGCGCCGCGCGACTGGTTCGCCGCCTGGCTCGCGGCCCGCATCCGGTTTTACTACGAGCAGTTTGCCCTGGCGCTCAAGCTGATTCAACAGGCCGTGGAATTAAATCCCGGACATTTTTTATTGTGGCTCGAACAGGGCCATTGCCAGCAGGCGATCGGCCTGGTCGGCGCGGCGGAAGTTTCCTTCACGCAGGCGCGGCAGTTGAATCCACGCTGCGAGGATGCCGACAAGCAGCTGCTCCGAATTTCCCAGTCCGGCCCGCTGGCGCGGCTGCGCGGAAAACTGCGGGAATTATTCAAACGATGAACTCTGAAACTTTGAACCGGCTGCTGTCAGCGGTGAATGAATTTGACGCGTCGGATCTGCACCTCGTGGCGGGCGTGCCGCCGGCCTTCCGCGTGAACGGCGAAATCATCATCGCCGACGAGGACGCACTGACCGAAGCCGAAATCAGCGAGATGGCCGACAGCCTGATGAACGAGCCGCAGCGGAAGAAGTTCGAGCAGGAATGGGAGCTGTGCATTTCCATTCTGCACAGCGTGGCGGGCCGCGTGCGGGCGACATTTTACCGGCGCAACAACCATCCTGAACTGAGCTTCCGCTTTTGCGGCGAGAAAGTGGCGGCGCGCGCGGAACTGGGCCTGCCGGAAAAACTGGACGAGCTGGCGCGCCGGCCCAACGGCCTGGTGCTGGTCACCGGCCCCACCGGCGCGGGCAAGACGACCACGCTGAATTACCTCGTGGACCTCATCAACAGCGAGCGCCGCTGCAAGATTGTGACGATTGAAGACCCGATTGAGTTCGTCCACGAAAACAAGCGCGCCATCGTGGTGCAGCAGGAAGTTTTGACCGACGTGCATTCGTTCAACCGCGCGCTGATCCATGTGCTGCGGCAGGATCCGGACGTGATTGTCGTCGGCGAAATGCGCGATCACGAGGCGATTGCCACGGCATTGACGGCGGCGGAAACCGGCCACCTCGTGCTGGCCACGATGCACTCGCCCAATGTGTCGCACGCGCTGGAGCGCATCATCGGCGTGTTTGAAGGCAGCGCGCAGAAGCAGATCATTTTGCAGCTCTCCAACGCGCTGCAGGGAATCATCGCCCAAGATTTGCTGCCGTCCGCCGACCGGACGCGCCGCGTGCTCGCCTATGAATTGCTGGTGGCCACCGGCGCGGTGCGGAATCTGATCCGTGAAAACCAGTTTCACCACCTGGAAAACACCATCCAGATGGGCCGCAAGGACGGCATGGTGCTGATGGATAATTATCTCTATGACCTTTACTGCAAATGCGCCATCACCTACGACACGGCGATCAGCCGCGCCCGCAATCCCGAACGGATCGCCCGGCAAAAAACCTGAACTGATTTGAAGGCGGCGAAGGCAAACCGGCCCCGTTCGTCTGGGCGGCCTGCCGAAGCGCCTAAAATGCTAACGCAGCGCCACGGCATCGCACTGGCGGGCCAGCGCAAAATCCTTTTCCGTCAGGCCGCCCGCGTCATGGGTGGTCAGCGCGAGCGCGACCCTGTTCCAACGCACATCAATGTCCGGGTGATGCTGCGCCTGCTCGGCGAGGTCGGCGACGGCGTTGACGAATCCCATCGCGGCGGGAAAATCTTTGAACGCAAACGTGCGTGAGATGATTTCGCCTTCGCGTTTCCACTGCGGCAGGGCCGCAAGCGCCAGCACGATTCCGGCCTCGTCCAGTTTCACCAGGCCGGCGGCAAAACATTCAAGCGATTCCAGGCTGATCTTGGTCGCCTCACGGAAAAGGCTGAAGCTCGTCACCAGCGACCAGCCCCAGGCCAGCGCGAACAAAATTGCGCCCGCTTCTAAAATCCACCCGATCGGCTGCACTGCGACCTGACCGCTGATCTGGCCGTAAAGCTGGCTCATTTCCTTGAAGAACCAGCCCATGATCAGCACAAACCCACCGAGTGACAAAAGCAATTGCCCGGTGCCCGCGATCCACCGCCCGGCGATGATCGAGCCGAGTCCGGGCGTGGCAAGCTGGTTGAGCAGCGCGGCGTTGCGGGCCTTGGCGCGGCTAATTCTTTTCGGCGCCGAAGATGGTTTCATAGGCAATCATCATCGCCGCGATGCCGATGGGAGCGGTGAACAGCACGCCAATGCAGCAGCCTAAAACACCGGCGAAGCTCACCAAGCCAACCAGAATGGTCAGCCCGAAAACCTGCCACCAGTGTTTGTTCACCATTTTGAAGCTGGTTTTCATCGCCGTGCCAAAATCCATCTGCTTGTCAATGATGAGCGGCAGGGTGAACTGCCAGCACACCGTGAAGAAAGTCACCGGAATCAGGCAGACGAACAGGACCGGCAGGGCGCTGGTAAACGCCGACAAGAGCTGCGGCAGAAGATTTTGCAAGCCGGCCGGATCGTTCTGCAGGTGCTGCATTTGTTCCAGCAACGGCCCGGCCTTCGTCTGCCAGACGAAATTGAACGGCAACATGCACGCGCTGACGATTAATGACACCACGAGCGCGCCGAGGAAAAGCTGCAAATAGGCTTTTTGAAATCCTGCGAAAACCTCGCCCACACTGGCCGCCTGCTGACGAACCAGCTTGAGATAAACCAGAAACAGACCGCCCATCAACGGACCCATGACCAGGGAAACCACGGCCGTGAAAAAATAGTTGTAGCCAAGACGGAGCGCGATGGGCGCATGCAGCAGGTTTTTTCCAAAGCCCAGCGTGAACAAGTTCAACATCCCCATGCAGGCTATTTCCACCAGGATCATGACCAGAAAACTGCCGAGCATCGTTCCAAGGTTTGCTTTCAATAATTCCCAGCCGCGTGCAATGCAGCCGCCGAGGTCCAGCTCGTAGTCACGTTCCAAAAAATCCGCGGCCGTTTTTTCCGGCGCAATCGTCGCGGGCGCGGCCTGCTGCGCGAGCGCGGCGGCGAATTCCGGGAACAGCGCCAGCGCGCGAAATTCCGCGTCGCTTTCCGCCTTTGCGCGCGTCTCCGCGTTGAGCCGGCCTTCGGAAATCCACAACCGCACGTCGGCGTCTGATACCGGGCCGTATTCTTTGCCGTCACCACCAATGATGAAATAGTTGGCCATAAGATTTTCCTGTCTCCGCCGTTTCTAATGGATTGCCCCGGCGGGAGCAAGCGATTTGCGGTTAAGAAAATCTGGCTTCTGTTGATGACCAAGTGTGATCCGCATCAAATCGGTGGCGTTTTGCCGCCCGGCCTGGTGGTCGCCCGCGATGTGAAAAAAACTTTGACCGGATGCTGGCTGCGCCGTCCGGCTGCGATCCCGGTGGCAGAAACGGCGCGCCGGCCCGGCGTTCCAGCAGATTCAGGACACGATTGTCGCGTCGAGTGTGCTGGAGCGGTTCAAGGGCGCGCCGGACATCCAAGACTAGCCTTCCGCCAAAACAGGCGATTAAAATCGAATTGCACGACCGGTCTTTTTTTGGGAGACTTCAAACTTGGCGTTCAAGTCCGAGTGCTGTATGAGCGTCATACAGGTTGCGCGCTTAGCTCAGTGGTAGAGCATTACCTTCACACGGTAGGGGTCGCAGGTTCGAAACCTGCAGCGCGCACCATATTTCATGCGGTTTTTGTGATGCAGACTCACAAATAGACTCACAAAAATTAGTCCCGTCTGGGACTGACCTGTCCCGCGTAGTCACGGCATGGTCGAAACTTCCTGAACCGCTCAAGGCGGCAATCCTCGCCATT